>Ga0302279_10005251_pt1 | contig 14611 bp, 14 predicted proteins | sample III_Bog_N3_3_FD_194541 | JGI IMG/M metagenome (GOLD analysis project Ga0302279, IMG submission 194541) | Peat permafrost microbial communities from Stordalen Mire near Abisko, Sweden - III_Bog_N3_3 | ecosystem: Environmental > Terrestrial > Soil > Wetlands > Peat | place: Sweden: Abisko...
CTCGGAACCCTGGCAGATGATGAAGTCGAGTCCGGCGGCCTTGTGGTTGAGTGCATGCTTGACCGATCCGGCGAGCGCGCCGATGAGCAGTCCGGCCCCCTGGACCTTCTCCACCACGTCGGGCGGCGGGGTGCCGAGGGCGTTGGCGATCAGCTTCACGTTCGGGTGCCGCAGCGCCACGTCGATCAGCCCGGCGGCATGGGCGGCCGTCCAGCCGATCATGCCGTTGGAGGTGCGCTCGTCCTCGGGGATCTCCGGCACGCCGTGGTCCGCCAGGATCTTGAGGGCGAACTCCTTGTGCTCGGCCGGTACCAGTCCGCGGATCTGGGCCTCGAGCTTGTCGGGGTCCATCTCGTCCATGCCCTCGTACTTGGCCGGGATCACGATGTCGACGCCGTAGGCCTTGTCGCCCACGTGCTCGTCGATCCAGGTCAACTCCACCTCGAGCTGGTCGGGGGTGAAGGCGATGGCGCCGAGGACGCCGATGCCCCCGGCATTGGTCACGGCGGCCACGACGTCGCGGCAGTGGGTGAAGGCGAAGATCGGGAACTCGATGCCGAGCCGGTCGCAGATCTCGGTGTGCATGGTGATGTCTCCTGTCAGTGGGTCGATGCTGGGTGGGTCGAATGTCGGTGGGTCGAGGTGGGTGCCACGTCGTCGGTGGAGAGCCCCACCAGCGTGGCGATCCCCCGCAGGGCCAGGTCGTCGGGCACGCTCGACGGGTCGAGGCGCTTCTGCAGGGCCAGACCGGTGAGGAGGGCCTTGACCAGCACGGCGAGTTCATCAGGTGGCGCGGAGGGCGCGGCGCCGACGGCCGCCGTCCATCCCTCGAGCTGTCGGGCGCTGTAGCGGAGGGCCTCGGCGGCGCGGATCCGGAGGATGTCGGCGACCTCGGGGTCGCGGGCCGCACGTAGCCACAGCTCGTGTTCGAGCACCGGCCACCGCGCGGCAGTGGGGTCGGACGTGTCCGCCACGTTGGACCACACGGCGGCGAGTTGGCCGGCGGGGGAGTCGCTGACCGCCACCTCGGCGAGCAGCACGGCGAGCACCGAGTCCTTCCAGGAGTCGAGGAGGGCCAGCAGGAGGCCCTGCTTGGAGCCGAAGTGGTCGTAGACGGCGCCCGAGGTCCGGCCGGCCGCCTCGGCGACGGCGTCCACCGACACGGCGTCGATCCCCTGATCGGCGAACAGGTCGGCCGCGGCGGCCAGCAGCCGGGCCCGCGTATCGGCTCTGCGTTCGTGCTGTGTCCTCGACATGATCCCCCTGGTACTCCCGGAGGCAACCTACTTATATTGGAAGCGTTACGCAACTGGTGCCGCACCGCCGTCGGACGTACGTCCCGCCGGACCCGGGCCTACAGTGGATCCGTCCCCACACCGCCCACGCCCAAGGGAGCACCATGACCACACCCGAGACCACCCGCGACACGCTCTACATCGACGGCGCCTGGGTCCAGCCGAGCGGTTCGGGCACCATCGAGGTCATCGACTCGACGACCGAGGAGGTCATGGGGACGGTGCCCGAGGGCTCCACCGACGACGTGGACCGGGCCGTCGCCGCGGCCAAGGCCGCCTTTCCGGCCTGGTCGGCCACGCCGGTCGAGGAGCGCACCGCACTCCTGACCAAGGTGGCCGAGGCGCTGGGCGCCCGCATGGAGCCGCTCGCCGACCTGATCACCCACGAGGTGGGCATGCCGCGGGTGTTGTCCCAGCTCGTCCAGGTCGGTCTGCCCCTCAACTCGTTCGCCAGCGCCGCCCAGGTGGCCGCCGACTTCACCTGGGAGCAGGAGGTGGGGAACTCCCTCGTCGTCCGCGAGCCGATCGGTGTCGTCGGGTGCATCACGCCGTGGAACTACCCCCTGCACCAGATCGCCGCCAAGGTGGCGCCCGCCCTGGCCGCCGGTTGCACCGTCGTGGTGAAGCCCAGCGAGGTGGCCCCGCTCAACGCCTTCGTGCTCGCCGACATCATGGACGAGGTCGGTGTGCCGGCCGGGGTGTTCAACCTCGTGACCGGTTTCGGCCCCGTGGTCGGCGAGGCCATCGCCGCCCACAAGGACGTGGACATGGTGTCGTTCACGGGATCCACGCGGGCGGGCAAGCGGGTGACCGAAGTGGCCGCCGCGACGGTCAAGCGGGTGGCGCTCGAGCTCGGCGGCAAGTCGGCCAACGTGATCCTGCCCGACGCGGACCTGGCGACGGCGGTTCCCGACGGTGTGGGCAAGTGCTTCCTCAACTCCGGTCAGACCTGCAGCGCCCTGACCCGCATGCTCGTCCCCCGGGACAAGCTCGGCGAGGTCGAGGAGCTGGCCCGCACCGCCGCGGAGTCCTTCACCCCCGGTGATCCCTTCGACGGGAGCACCCGCCTCGGGCCCCTCGTCTCGGCGGCCCAGCGCGACCGGGTCCGCCTGTACATCGACAAGGGGCTCGGTGAGGGGGCGACCCTGGTGACGGGAGGGGCCGACACCCCCGAAGGGCTCGAGCGCGGCTTCTTCGTGGCCCCGACCGTCTTCACCGGTGTCACCCGGGACATGACCATCGCCCGCGAGGAGATCTTCGGGCCCGTCCTCGTGATCATCCCCTACGACAGCGAGGACGAGGCCGTGGAGATCGCCAACGACACCGAGTACGGACTGGCCGGGGGTGTCTGGTCGGGGGATCCCGAGCACGCCAAGGCGATCGCCCGCCGCCTCCGCACGGGTCAGGTCGAGGTGAACGGAGGTTCGTTCAACCCGGCGGCACCCTTCGGCGGCTACAAGCAGTCGGGCAACGGGCGGGAGTTCGGCTCCTTCGGGCTCGAGGAGTTCCTCGAGGTGAAGGCGATGCAGCTGTAGCTCGGCCGGGACCGGCGGCCGAGGACTAGAGGCCGAGCTGGTCGTCGATGAGGCCCAGGCGGATACGGGCGGCGTCCATGTACGTCTTCTCGCCGATGAACACGTGCTGGGTACCGGTGTACAGGTCGCGGAAGGCGCGCTCGATCCGGGTCCCCTCGCGGATGGCGGTCGTGCCGGCGGCCAGGTGCGCCCACTGGACGATCTCCCGGCTGGCCTCGGTGGCATAGGTGGCGGCGACCCGCAGGTCGGCCCGCATCGTGGGGGAGAGCTCGTCCTCGTCGACCACCTGGCGCTCGGCCGCCGCGAAGGCGTCGAGCACCAGCAGCCGCGCCGCCTGCCACATGGCGGTGTGGTGGGACAGGCCCTTCTGGAACGTCGCCCGGTTCGCCAGCGCTCCCTCGTCTCCCATCCGGACCTTCGTGACCGCCAGCTCGGCGACGTCGTCCAGCATGCTCTTCGCCACACCGAGGGCCCACGAGGCGTGGCCGGCCGCGGTGATCGGCATGAGTCCCATCTTGAAGGTGGCCGCCGTGCCGCGCTCGGGGGTGTGGGCGAACAGCTCGAAGGTCCGTGACTCGGGGACGAACAGGTCCTCGACGTTGTAGTCGTAGCTCCCGGTGCCCTTCAGGCCCTGCACGTGCCAACCGTCGGTGAAGGTGATCTCGTGGCGCGGGATGACGGCCACCAGCAGCGGCGGGATCCCGTCGTCCCCGACCACCAGCTCGCCGTCGACCGTCGGCATGAATCCGGCCGCCACGTACTCGGCGTGTCCGGTGCCCGAGCCGAAGTTCCACGCTCCGGTGATCCGGTAGCCGCCGTCCACCGAGGCGCCCATCCCGTTGGGGAAGAACTGGCCACCGACGGTCACCCGGTTGCCGTGGGCGGTGAACACCTCGTCGAAGCCGGCGTCGGGCAGGTAGGCCGCGCAGGCCGCGGCGGACGGGAAGTTGGCGATGCCGACCCACCCGAGGGAACCGTCCTGCCAGGCCAGTTCGATCCAGGTGTCGATCATCTCGGCGAACGACGGCTCGGCACCGCCCGCCTCGGTCGGGTTGAACAGCTGCATGAGCCCGCTGTCCCACAGGGCCTCGACCGTCCGGGCGGTGAGCGTGCGCCCGCGCTCACTGGCGGCGGCCTCGTCGGCGGTGAGCTCCCGCAGGCTGCGGGCGGCGTCGGTGGGGGACAGGGTGGTGGTCATACGACTCCCATCTGCTGCAGGAGACCGGCTCGGAACCCGGCGGTGAACCCACCGTCCACCACCATGGCCTGTCCGGTCATGAACGAGGCGTCGTCGGACACCAGGAAGGCGGCGGCCGCGGCGATCTCGGAGGGTCGGCCGAAGCGGTTCATGAGGTGCCGGTCGTGCATCTTGTCGCGATAGATCTCCACCCCGGGCGCCCCGATGATGTCCATGAGCAGCGGGGTGTCGACCCCACCCGGACAGATGGCGTTCACCCGGATGCCACGGTGGCCGTAGTCGATGGCCATGCACTTGGTGAGCATGATGACCCCGCCCTTGGACGCGTTGTAGGCGCTGCCGCCCTCGGTGCCCTCGATGCCCTCGATCGAGGCGATGTTCACGATCGATCCCCGGTTGGCCTCGAGCATGTGGATGGCGGCGTGCTTGTCCACCAGGAACGTGCCCTTCAGGTTGATGTCGACCACGCGGTCCCACTCCGACTCCTCTACGATGTGGACCGGCCCACCACCGGCGACCCCGGCGCAGTGCACCACCGAGTCGAGCCGACCGTGGGTGGCGACCACGTCCGCGAAGGCGTCACGCACGGCGGACTCGTCGCGCACGTCGAGGACGTAGTCCACCGAGCCCGTGATGTCGACGGTGGCCACCGTGGCCCCCTCGGCAGCCAGACGCTCGGCCGTGGCGGCGCCGATACCCGATGCTCCGCCGGTCACCACCGCGACCGTTCCGTCCAGTCGTTCCATCGACGTTCCCCCTTGTGTCCGGCACCGCCGTGGCGCACGGTCGTTCCGACAGCCATGCACCGCATCGCGTCCGTGGGCGCGAACGTAGGGGTGGCGGAGCGCGTCGGTCAAGGTGCACCCGGTCGGGCTCCGCCCGGCTCCGTCCGTGCGAGTCGGCCGCCTCACCCGGCCGCCTCAGTCGGTCGAGGGGAGCGCGATGAGCTGGTGCTGGCTGACATCGCCGACCAGGTCGATGAAGAAGCGCCGCTCGGCGAAGCGCCAGGTCGGACCGTCCACCACGAACCGGTCGTGATAACGCCCCGCCACGATGGGCTGCAGGGGGAGTCCTTCGACCGCCTGGAACACCGTGAAGTACGAGCGGCTGGTGGCGGTGCCGGCCGCGTCGTCGACCTCGACGATGAGGTTGGTGGTCACGTGCTTGGTCCGTGGGGTCCCGTCCGGGTAGCGACGGGTGGTCGAGGTGAACATGGCGGTCACCGCGTCGGCCCCGGACAGCGATCCCGGGTGGTCGCCGGAGCCCACCTCGGCTCCGGCGAGGAGCTGGCCCAGTGCCGAGAAGTCGCCCAGGTCGATGAGTTCGGCGTAACGGTGGACGAGGTTCTGGATCTGGAGGTGGGCGTCGGCCATCGGTTCAGCTGAACGCCACGTCGGCGTCGTCCCAATAGGCGTAGGCCGAGGAGAACCTGCCGTCATCGGCGGACGTGAACACCTCGATACCGGCCACGTGCATCGTGCCCGCGCCCATCGTCACGCGGATCTCGAAGTCGATGGCCACGGTCGTGGCGCAGGTGTGCACGGCGGTGGCCCGGAACTCCCAGTCGTCGGAGGCGTCGATGCCGGCACCGAAGAAGGCGGCGATGGCGTCGCGTCCGACGTTGGGCGGGCTGGACGCAGGATCGGCCTGGACGGCGTCCTCGGTGAAGAGCGCGGCGATGGCCTCGGGGTCGCGGGAGTTGACGGTGGCCACGTACCGTTCGACGGCGGCTCGGAGGCTGGCCGGGGTCACGGACACGTCAGGCACCCATGGCGTGCACGCCACCGTCGACGTGGAGGATCTCGCCGGTCGTCATGGGCAGGAGATCGCTCAGGAGGGCCAGGCAGGCCCGGGCCACCACGTCGGTGTCGAACACGTCCCAACCGAGTGGCGCCCGCTCACCCCAGGTGTCCTCGAACGCCGTGAACCCCGGGATCGACTTGGCCGCCATCGTCTTGACCGGTCCGGCGGCCACCAGGTTGACCCGCACCCGGTCGTGCCCCAGGTCCCGGGCGAGGTAGCGGGCGAGAGACTCGAGGGCCGCCTTCGACACCCCCATCCAGTCGTAGACCGGCCACGCCACCGTGGCGTCGAAATCGAGGCCCACCACCGACGCACCCGGCCGACCGTCCGTTCCGGCGGCCGCCAGCATGGGTCGGAACGCCCCGACCAGCGCCTTCAACGAGTAGGTCGAGACGTGCAGGGCCACCTGGACCTGCTCCCAGTCCGCCTGGAAGATGTCCCCGCCGAGGCATTCGGGGGGCGCGTAGCCGATGGCGTGGAGCAGGCCGTCGAGGCGGTCCCACCGCCGGCCCAGCAGCTCGGCCGCGGCAGCCACCTGGCCCGGTTCGGTCACGTCGATCTCGAGCACCTCCGCCGGGGCGGGCAGCTTCCGGGCGGTCCGCTTCGTGAGGGAGAGACCGCGCCCGGCGCCACTGAGGACGACTTCGGCCCCCTCCTGCTGGGCCGAGCGGGCCACGGCGAAGGCGAGCGAGGCGTCCGTCAGGACGCCGGTGATCAGGATGCGCTTTCCTTCGAGGAGTCCCATGCGCCGACAGGGTACCGCCGCCTCCGACCACAGAGGTCCATGGGTACCGGCGGGGCCGCTGGTGGCCCACCTCGTGTTCCGGACGATCGGGACCGTCAGCCTAAGGTGTGGCCCATGCGAATCGGAATCCTTGGGGGTACAGGCCCGGCTGGGCGGGGCCTGGCCGTGCGTCTGGCGTCGGCGGGGGACGAGGTGGTCCTCGGTTCCCGGGACGCCGACCGGGCGGCGTCGGTGGCCGGCGACCTCGTGGCGGCTTGGCCCGGTCATGCCCTGGCCATCTCCGGTGTCTCGAACGAGGACTGCGCCTCGGCCGACCTGGTCGTGATCGCCACGCCCTGGGACGGAGCGGTCTCCACGGTCAAGCCCCTGGCCGGGGCCCTGGCCGGCAAGGTCGTGGTGTCGATGGTCAATGCGCTGGCCAAGGAAGGGCGCGAGTTCCTGCCGCTGATCCCGCCACGGGGATCGATGGCCGCCACCCTGCAGGCCGCGCTCCCGAAGTCGCTGGTGTCGGCCTCGTTCCACCACCTGCCCGCCTCCGAGATGGAGAAGCTGACCGCCCCGCTCGTCTCCGACGTGCTGGTCTGCAGCGACCACCCCGAGGCGTCCGAGGCCACGGTGGCCCTGGTCGACCGGATCGAGGGTCTCCGGGGCATCGATGCGGGCAGCCTGGCCCAGGCTGCGGCCATCGAAGCCTTCACGGCCGTGCTGATCACCGTGAACATCCGCCACAAGGTCCATGCCGCCGTGCAGCTGACCGGCTTCCCCAGGGGATGAGCGGGCGGGTCGTCTCCCGGTGATGCGCCTCTACGACACCGCCCGGCGCGAGATCGTCCCCTTCGAGCCTGCCGAACTGGTCACGCTCTACTCGTGCGGGATCACGCCCTACGACTCGGCCCACCTCGGCCATGCCCAGGTGTACCTGACCTTCGACGTATTGCAGCGGCGCCTCCGTGACCTCGGTCACGAGACCCGCTGCGTGCGCAACGTGACCGACGTGGACGACGACATCCTGCGCAAAGCCCGCGAGCTCGGGGTGCACTACCTCGACCTGGCGGCGGAGGAGATCGCCCGCTTCGACCGCGACATGGATGCGCTCGGCCTCATCCCCTCGTGGTCCGAACCCCGGGCCACCTCGGCCATCGCCGAGATCCTCACCCTGATCGGATCCGTTCTCGACTCGGGAAACGCCTACCAGTCCGGCGGCGCCGTGTACTTCGACGTCACCACCTTTCCCGCCTTCGGCGAGGTCAGCCATTTCGACCACGCCACCATGCTGACGATGGCGGCCGAACACGGCGGCAATCCCGACGATCCGAACAAGCGCCACCCGCTCGATTTCGTCCTCTGGCAGCCGTCGCTCCCCGACGAGCCGACCTGGCAGTCCCGCTGGGGACCGGGGCGCCCCGGGTGGCACATCGAGTGCTCCGCCCTGGTGCTGCGCGAGCTGGGCGAGACCATCGACGTCCACGGGGGTGGGCGTGACCTCGTCTTCCCCCATCACGAGTGTGAGACGGCCCAGTCCGAGGCGGCCACGGGCGCCCCCTTCGTGCGGCACTGGCTCCACGTCGGACTGGTGGGCCTCGGTGGGATCAAGATGTCCAAGTCCCTCGGCAACCTGGTCTTCGTGGGCGACCTGCTGAAGGAGTGGGAGCCGGCGGCGGTGCGGCTCGCCCTCCTCTCCCACCACTACCGCCCCGACTGGCAGTGGACCGAGGAGGACCTGCACGTGGCCGCCGCCCGCCTGAAGGCGTGGCGGGCGACCGGTGTCGGTGTGGACGTGTCGTCGACCGGAGCCGACGGAGCTGAGGACCGCGCCCTGGGTGAGGACCGCGACGAGGACGGACTCTGGCGCGTGCGGGCCGCACTCGACGACGACCTCGACACCCCGACCGCCCTGGCCGCACTCGACGACGAGGCGTCCCTCGGACGGTCGGTGGTCCAGGGGGCGGCCCTGCTGGGCATTACCCTGTAACCCGGGGGTCACCGGCCCCCGGGCCCGTGCCGGGCCGGCACCCGGACAACCCCCTCGCCGAACCGATCCGCCCGCGTCGCCGGGCCCACAGAAAGGCATCCCCATGGCAGCCGTGACCGTTCGACTCCCCGATGGCAGCACCAAGGAGTTCGAGGCGGGCACGACGGCGCTGGAGTTCGCCCAGTCCATCGGACCCCGCCTGGCCAAGGCCGCCGTGGCGGCCACCTTCGACGGTGAGCCGGTCGATCTGTCGCGCGCCCTCCCCGACGGAGCCGAGGTCACGGTGGTGACCACCACCACACCCCTCGGCCGGGAGGTCCTCCGCCACTCGACCGCCCACGTGCTGGCCCAGGCCGTACTGCGGCTGTGGCCCGGGGCGCATTTCGCCATCGGCCCGGTCATCGAGGACGGCTTCTACTACGACTTCGAGCTGCCCGGCGGCGCCCACTTCACCGACGAGGACCTGGACCGGATCGCGGCCGAGATGCGGGCCATCATGGCCGAGGACCAGCCGTTCGTCCGTCACGAACACTCCATCGCCGAGGGACTCGAGCTCTTCGGCGACCAGCCGTTCAAGCGCGAGATCATCGAGGCCGTCGGGGCCGGCCAGGACGAGGTCGACGCCGCGTCGGAGGGGGCCGGCGAACACGGCGTCTCCACCTACTGGAACTCGCCCGCCTTCACCGACCTCTGTCGCGGCCCACATGTGCCGGGCACGGGCAAGCTCGGCCATTTCGCCCTCATGCGGGTGGCCGGCGCGTACTGGCGTGGCGACGAGAAGCGCCAGCAGCTCCAGCGCATCTACGGCACGGCGTGGGAGTCCGAGGAGGCCCTGGCGGACCACCTCCACCGGCTCGAGGAGGCCGAGAAGCGCGACCACCGCAAGCTCGGGGTGGAGCTCGACCTGTTCAGCTTCCCCCATGAGCTCGGCGGCGGCCTGGCCGTGTGGCACCCGAAGGGGGGCATCGTCCGGAAGCTGATGGAGGACTACAGCCGCCAGCGCCACCAGGACGGCGGGTACGAGTTCGTCTTCACCCCTCACCTCGCCAACGCCACTCTCTTCGAGACGTCGGGTCACCTCAACTTCTACAAGGACGGGATGTACCCGCCCATGGAGATGGACAACGGGACCTACTACCCGAAGCCCATGAACTGCCCGATGCACTGCCTGATCTTCGACAGCCGCCAGCGCAGCTACCGCGAGCTGCCGTTGCGACTGTTCGAGCTCGGCACCGTCTACCGCTACGAGCGGGCCGGCACCCTCCACGGCATGATGCGGATCCGGGGCTTCACCCAGGACGACAGCCACATCTTCTGCACCGAGGAACAGCTCGGCGACGAGATCGCGTCACTCCTCGACTTCGTCATGAGCGTGCTGCGGGCCTTCGGGTTCAGCGAGTTCACCGCCAACCTGTCGACGAAGGATCCCGAGAAGTACGTGGGTGGCGACGACATCTGGGACAAGGCCACCGAGGCCCTGCGCCTCGCCCTGGAGAAGCACGGGCTGCCCTACGAGATCAAGGAGGGCGACGCGGCGTTCTACGGTCCGAAGATCGACATCGACGTGCGCGACGCCATCGGCCGGACGTGGCAGCTCAGCACGATCCAGTGCGACTTCAACCACCCGGAGCGCTTCGAGCTCGAGTACGTGGGGGCCGACAACGCCCGCCACCGGCCGATCATGCTCCACCGGGCACTGTTCGGTTCCATCGAGCGGTTCTTCGCCATCCTGATCGAGCACTACGCCGGCGCGCTGCCGACGTGGTTGGCCCCGGAACAGGTGCGGGTCCTCGGTGTCCGCGACGACCACCAGACCTACGCCTACGAGGTGGCCGACACCTTGCGCAAGTCGGGCGTCCGGGTGGACACCGACCCCGCGACCGAGCCGCTGGGGGCCCGGATCCGCAAGGCGAAGCTCCTGAAGATTCCCTACATCCTGGTTGTGGGGGACGAGGACGTGTCCGCCGCAACGGTGGGCGTCAACCGTCGGGGGAGCGACCGCCCGGACCGCGGCGTGCCCTTGGCCGAGTTCACCACCGCCCTGCTCGACGAGATCGACGAACGCACGCTGCCCGAGGCGTCCGACGGGACCGTCGGGTCCTAGGGCCACCATGAGTCTCGAGCACCTGTGGGCCGGATGGCGCAACGCCTACGTCACCGGTGCCACCGGGTCCCCGGATCCGGCCGGGGAGCCGGTCCGGGACGAACCGGGGGAGGATGCCGACCACTGTGTGTTCTGCCGCATCGCCGCCAGCGGCCCACCGTCGGTGGACAACGGGGTGCTGTGGGTGGGGAGCACGACCCTCGTGGTGCTCAACGCCTATCCCTATGCGAGCGGTCACCTGATGGCCATCCCCCTGCGCCACGTCCGGTCGCTCGGCGAGCTGACCGACGACGAGGGAAGCGAACTGTGGACGGCCGCACGGCTCGGCGTGGCGGCCCTCGAGACGGCCTATCGACCCGAGGGGATCAATCTCGGCGCCAACCTGGGCGAGGCGGCCGGCGCCGGCATCCCCCGGCACCTGCACCTCCACGCGGTGCCCCGCTGGAAGGGCGACACCAACTTCATGACCACGGTGGCCGACACCCGGGTGCTCCCCGAGACGCTCGCCTCGAGCTGGGAGCGCCTGACGGCGGCCTGGCCCCGGGGCTGATGACCGCCGGTCGCCCGTCCGACGGGCCAGGGAGCCGGGTCGGACGGTTGGCGTCCGGGCCACACTGGGTAGAACGGGGCCCACGGGCCACACCGGGATACGGGTCGTCGGCCGGGAGGAGATCGTCATGCAGGTGAAGGAACTCGGGCACCTGGTGCTCTACGTGGCGGACCTCGAGCGTTCGGCCGCGTTCTACGGCGAGGTGCTCGGATGGGAGGTCGCCTTCCCGGTGACCCTCGGGATCCCGGCCGCCGCATTCTCCTCGGGGCGCACCCATCACGAACTGCTGCTCATCGAGGTGGGCCGTGATGCCGCACCCGTCGGCCACGGGCGCCGGCTGGGCCTCTACCACTTCGGTCTGAAGGTGGGGGACTCGGACGACGAGCTCCGGGAGGCCTACGCACGACTGGTGGCCGCGGGCGTGGACATCGTCGGTTCGAGCGACCACACGGTGACCCACAGCCTGTACATCCTCGACCCCGACGGCAACGAGCTCGAGCTCTACATCGACGTGCCCGGTGTCGACTGGAAGTCGGATCCGGACCTGATCATGGCCCCGGTCCGTCCGCTCGCCCTCTGATCCCGCCACGAAACTCGGCCTGACCAGGGCGGTTGCCACCGACGCCGAGGCCGCTGCCTCCAGCTAGCAGGTGGTACTCTACGGGGGACCTTCCAGAGGAGCATGCATGTTCGACGGGCGTTGGCGCGACACGGTGGACCGGGCGACCGGGCCCGCCGGACGCACACTGCAGCAGGTCGGGATCTCCGCCGATGTGCTGACCGCCACCGGCCTCGTCTCGGCGGCGGCGACCGCGGTGGCCGTGGCCACCGGTCACCTCCATCTGGCGATCGTCCTGCTCATCCTGACGGGTCTGCACGATCTGCTCGACGGCCCGGTGGCCAAGGCCTCGGGAACGTCGTCGGTGCGGGGCGCCTTCTTCGACTCGGTGACCGACCGGGTGTCGGACGCCCTGATCCTCGGTGGCATCGCGTGGTATCTCGTGTCCACCCACCCCGGCCATCTCGTCCTGCTCCCGTTCGCCGTGCTGGCCGTCACCTCCCTCGTCTCCTACCAACGGGCCAAGGCCGAATCACTCGGCATCACGGCCAAGGGCGGCCTGATGGAGCGCGCCGAGCGGATGATCCTCCTGGGCATCGGCTTCATCTCGGCCTCGTTCCTCGTCCCCGTGCTGTGGGTGATGTTGGTCCTCACCTCGGCCACGGCCCTCGGGCGCTTCGTCAAGGTATGGCGTCTGGCCGAGGCCCCGCCGGCCACGGGCACCCGGCGCGTGCGGCGCACCCGTACCGGGGTCCGCACCACGTCCTGGGGTTCGTCGCGTGCCGCCGGCCGCACCACATCGACGTCGGCGTCCCGGTGGCGGGCGCGTCGACAGGGCGAGCTGTCGAGCCGCTCGGGCCGCACGTGGAGGGCCCGCCAGGCCCGCGCGGGTGACCGTCAACGGCCCAGCCGACGCCATGGCTGACCCCGGTCATCCACACGGCAGGAGCTGACAGCCGATGGACACGGGGCAGGTTGTCTTCCGGACGTACACCACGCTGGGGAGCTGCATCGCCGCGCTCCCCGAACCGGTGGCACTCGGACTGGGCAACGTGGTCGGCGACGTGCTCTACCGGTTCCGACACGAGCATCGTGCCATGGTGCGGTCGAACCTGCGGCGGGTCCTCGGGTCCCAGGGCGGCGATGCCGAACTCCTCGACCGCTGGGCCCGGCGCTCGTTCCGGGCCTATGCCCGCTACTGGGTCGAGGGCGCGCGCCTACCGTCCACCTCGCCGGGTGAGGTCGTCCAGCACATGTTCGTGGACGGGCTCCAGCACCTCCACGCGGGGGCCGCAGCCGGCAAGGGCACGATCCTGGCCCTTCCGCACATCGGTAGCTGGGAGTACGGCGGCGCCTTCCTGGCCACCCAGGACCTCCCGATGACGGCGGTGGCGGAGCGGATCGAGCCCCCGGAGCTCTTCGACTACTTCGTCGAGCAGCGTGCCGCCATGGGTCTGACCATCGTGCCGCTGGACCGCCAGTCCGGGGGCACGCTGCTGTCGACGTTGCGCGCCGGTGGACTGGTCGGACTGCTGTGTGACCGTGACATCGAGGGCACCGGCATCGAGGTCGACTTCTTCGGCGAGCGCACCACCATGCCTGGTGGAGCCGCCACCCTGGCGCTGCGCACCGGGGCCACCCTGTGCACGGGAGCCGTCTACAGCGGCCCGGGTCGCGACCACCGGTCGATCGTCGAGCCTCCGCTCGACACCACGAGGACGGACTCGTTGCGCGCCGACGTGGCCCGGGTCACCCAGGACATCGCCACGCGACTCGAGGGCCTGATCCGCCGTGCCCCCGAGCAGTGGCACGTCTTCCAGCCGCTGTGGCTGGCCGACCGGCCGGTACCCGAGGTGGCGGCATGAGCTGGGTGGACCGCACGCGGCGCGGGCGACGTCACGGTCGGCCCGGTTCGTCCAACCGGACCGACACGGTGGACGCGCCGCCGGGCGTGCCGTCGCAACCGGTTCCCGAGCTGGCGGAAGATGCCGGCACCATCAACGGCAACGGCAACGGCAACGGCAACGGCCACGGGCCGGAACGGGACGGACCGGTCATCGACGCAGTCCTCGGGCTGGGACAGCGTCGATGGGACGGGTTCGAGACCCTGGGCCAGCCGAGCCTCCCCTTTGCCACCGGTCCGGATTTCCGATCGTTGACGCTGCACGAGGCCGACGTGGTGGCCGTGGTCGCCGGTGACGGGCGTCTGGTCTTCGTGAGTGCGTCGGCCGAGCGGCTCCTGGGCTACGACGTGAGCGATGTCGTGGGATCCGATGCGTTCGCGCTCTTCGATCCCGAACACGTGGAACAGGTGCGTGCGCTCTTCGCCGACCTGGTCGCCCGGCGTCGACTGTCCGTCTCGTTGGAACTACGCACCCAGCGGGCCGACGGGCGCGAGATCGACCTCGAGCTGTCGGCGTCCAACCATCTGGACGACCCCGTCGGGGGCGTGGTCGTGACGTTGCGGGACATCACCGACCGCAAGCGCCTCGAGCAACGCGTCCACGAGGTCGACCGTCGCCAGAACGCGCTGATCGAATCGTTGGCCGACGGACTGGTCATGCTGGACGGCGACGGCACCGTCGTGCGGGTCAACGAGGCCTTCGAGGTGATGTTCCGGTCCCCCCGCGTCCGCATCCTCGGGCAGCCCTTCGACCGGTTGATCGGCTCGGGTGCCGAGCGTCGGGCGGAGGTGTTCGACGAGGCCGGGGTCACGGTCCGCGCCGAGGACCACCCGCTGCTCGTGGCGCTGCACCGCGGGCGGCGCGTCGACGGGGCCATCCTCGGGTATCGGTACGGCAACAGGGCCGCCCGTTGGGTGCGGGTGAGTGCCCGGGCGATCGTCGGCCC
>Ga0302279_10005255_pt1 | contig 14605 bp, 16 predicted proteins | sample III_Bog_N3_3_FD_194541 | JGI IMG/M metagenome (GOLD analysis project Ga0302279, IMG submission 194541) | Peat permafrost microbial communities from Stordalen Mire near Abisko, Sweden - III_Bog_N3_3 | ecosystem: Environmental > Terrestrial > Soil > Wetlands > Peat | place: Sweden: Abisko...
GAACCCCAGGCCAACGAGTTTCGTGGGCAGGGCACCGAGCTTCAAGCTCCGGAGTACTATACGACGCCGCAGCCGGACTCGGGAGCCAACAACTATGATTGGTATCAAGTCTATTGGGGTGCAAACGACTACAACGCCAACGGCACGACATTGACGGGATCGATCGCAAACAACGAAGTGAGCGCGCTCTTCGGCTGGTGGAGTGCCATACCGATTCTCCCCTTCGGAGGCGCCGTCACCACGGCGACGGCATGTTGATGCGACGATATCGCGAGCGCGGCCAGGCGGTCTTCGAAACGGCCTTGTTCATCCCGCTCATCCTGCTGTCGCTCTACGGCATCTTCGTCGTCGTGACCGAGGGATCGATGAGCGAGCGCGTGCAGCTCGGCGTGCGCAACGGCGGTTCGATCTTCGCGCCCGGCAATCCGTATCTCTCGTATTCGAGCTACAATCTCTACAGTTCGATCGACGGCGTCGACCCGGCCGACCCGAGCGGCAATTGCAACGGCGCACTTCCCGACACATCGCTGCTCTCGGCGCAGCGCCACGGGTTCTGGCAGCCGGCGGCCTCCGCCCCATTGCCAACGAGGTCGTGCACCTATAAGAGGGGCATTGTCCTGCTCAACGGCACGTTCTATCCGTTGCAGAGCGACTTCCTGAAGCTCTCCGCCCAGACGGGCGTCAGCACGCCGCTCATCGGTAAGGTGATCCCGACCGCCACGCTCACGACCCAGGCGGCGGCGAACTATCTGACGCCCGGTTCGATCGGCGAGATCCTCCAGAGCAGTTCCATCGGCGCCGCGATCAAGGCGTCGCTCGAGCCGCAGTCGATCGCCTATCAGACGCCCGTGACCAACTGCACGAGCCCGATCAACTGCCCGGGTCAGGTGGGCCAAGCCGCGCTTCCGACGCCGTCCCCCTTTCCGTCGTCGCCCTCGGTTACGGTGACGCTTCCACCCAAGGGTGCGACACCGACGCCGACTGCGATTCCCTCCGCCTCCGTGCCCGGAATCTAAGCGAGCGCCTCCTGTGATTTGCAGCACAGTTGTCCCGGGCGGCGACCGCGAAGAACGTTCACTGACGAACTAAACGGTTATCGGCGAGCGCTTCATCGCGCGTCGCATGAGAGACGGTGCGCCCGCAAAGACGAGCGGGCACTCGAGGTACGCAAGGAATCGGACGAAGATGTTCGAGACTTCGCGATTCGAGACCGACCGCGCCGGTGAAGCGGGAAACGCGCTTCCCGAGTACGCGATCGTTATCGCCGCGCTCTCGATCATCGCGATCGCGTCCTTCAACCTGTTCGGACACGTCAGCACGAACGTCGTCACGACGAACCAGAACAACTTTCAGAATTCGGCGACCATGTCGTACCAGCATTGAAAGGCATGCGCGGCGCGGTCGTTATCGAGACCGCGCTGACGGTCGGCATCGGCCTGACGATTCTCTTGTTCGCGGTCCAGGTGGGAGCGCTCGGCTTCCTCCAAGTAACCGCCGACGCCGCATCGTATACGGCGGCGCGTGCCTACGCGGTCGGCGTGCTCCCGAGCACGAGCCCGGCAGCGTTCGTACACAACACGTTTCCGCAAATCGCGGCGACCGACATCACCTCGCCCGCCTCGCCGTCGCCCGCACCGAGCGCCCCGCTCGCGGTTGAGTACGAGTACGACACGCCGTCCGAGTACGGTCTCAACGGCCAACGTCACGCGGGCCAATCGATGCTCCAGCCGCTCCAGGTTCCGGCAAAGGTCATCCCGCACGGCAAAGTGAGCCTGCTCGGGAGAATCATCGGCGTGGGCGCGCAGGATGTGGAAGCCCAGTGGACCGAGTGCACGCCGCATTTCAACACCGCGAACACCCCCTACGCGCAGTGTGGGGCCGCGGGAAACCCCGCCGGCTACAACGTCAACTACTTCACGGGCGGCGAGAACACGCCGCCGTACTTCGTCGGCTTCAACTTCATGCAGCATTGCCCCACGGTCATGCCGTGGACGACCTGCGGTGCGACCGCGCAATTTCTCTCACTCGGCATCGGCGCGTTTCTCGACACGTATAATTGGGGCGTTGCCACGCCGGGCGTCAACGGCGCGAACGCCTATTGGTCCGGCCCCGGCGGGCCGGGCGTCGCGCCCACGCAGACGTTCGAGTTCATGGACTGCCACTACAACCGCTTGGCCGATATCTCGTTTTTCTTCCAGCACTATCCCGACCTACCCGTGCTCTACAGCGGTTCCTCCTCCGAAGGAGTCGGCGGCTACGGCCCACAGATCGATGCGTGGCTCGCCACGAACCCGACGGCCTTCAAGAACAACAATTCTTTTAACGGGGGGTCAGTCGATCCCGGCGTCGATGCCGACCTCAATCAAATCTACACGTGGGACGTGACGGTGCCGAGCGGAACGGCGATCAACGCCAATGAGGCGGGCACGAACTCCGCGTACGCCGTTAATCCGGGGTACGAATGTTAAAGCCAAACCCATGCTTCGACAAGCTCAGCATGACGTTGCGCCGTCGCAGGGCGCACCGGATCGAGCGCGGGCAGGTGCTGCCGATCTGGATCGCGGGCTGCATCGCGGCGCTCGCCCTGACCTATCTCACGGCGAATTACGCGAATTCCGTCCGCTACCAGATCCGCGCGCAGAATGCGGCGGACTCGGCGGCCGCGGCCGTCGTCGCGATCCAGGCCGACCAATGGAACACGATCACCGCGCTCCTGTACGCTCAGAACATCGAGGAAGTCCGGTCCCGTCACTTGCTCGACGGCATGCTGCTCGCGATCCATCGCAGCGGCGGATGCAACCCGGAAGGTTACGTCAAGGCCGTCAACGGCGTCATGCAAACGCAGCCGCAGACCTGGTACCTCACGGCCGAAGGAACGTGCAATCGCACGTACATCGATCTCCGCGATAACCTCAATCGCTCGGAGCAGCGCTATTTTGCGAACTCGTCATTTCTGAATACGATCACGCAACAGGCGACGTTCGGAACGTTCCAAACGAACGCGACGGCGATGCTCGCGTCCCTGCAGACCAATTGCAACACCGACGCGCCGACCACCGTCAACGCGATCGGCGGAGACTGCGGCAACGGCAACGGTACGAACTCGATCAAGTACTCGTTCGCGCCGGCCAGCACGTCGGCCGGCTACGGTGGCATGACCACGGGCGCCGTCGCCTATCGTACGGGCCTCGGGGCGGTCGAACTGGACGCCGCCGACTACTACATTCCGGGCGTCGGCGGAGCCGCCACGAAACACGGGCTCGATACCGAGGCCACGAACCTGTGGGCGCCGGTCGCGGTCGACGTGGTCGCCTGCGAGAAGATCACGCCGCTCATCCCGACGTTCGGGCCCTTCGCGCAACCGACGTACTACGCAGTCGGCCGGGCCGCGGCGACCGACGCCATGGTCAGCGAAGAATGGATCGAGCCAGCCACCTCGGGGATTCAGGGACTCGGGCGACCGTTCCAGGCCGCGGAGAGTTACACCCAATCCACGCCCGATTCGTCGATGCCCGTCCAATACGCGACGCAATTGCACTACGATTGGTACCTCGTCGACTTCGACTCCAATCAGTACACCGCGAATGCGACGAAGTTGACCGCAACCCTGACGTACAACGAAACGAGCGCGCTCTTCGGTTGGTGGAGTTCCATTCCGATCCTGCCCTTCGGAGGCGCCGTTACGACGGCGACCGCATGCTGATGAAGCGGCGGGGCGAGCGCGGTCAAGCGATCTTCGAAACGGCGCTCTTCATCCCGCTCATCTTGCTCTCGATGTACGGAATCTTCGTGATCTCGAGCGAGGGATCGATGAGCGAACGCGTGCAGCTCGGCGTGCGCAACGGCGGCTCGATCTTCGCGCCGGGGAATCCGTATCTCTCGTTTTCGACGTACAATCTCTACAGTTCGATCGACGGCGTCGACCCCGCGGACCCGAGCGCCAATTGCAACGGCGCGCTTCCCGACACGACGCTGCTCTCGGCCTCGCGCACCACGTTCTGGAAGCCGGCAGCCACGGCTCCCCTGCCCACCACGTCGTGCACCTACGCGAAGGGCATCGTCCAGATCAACGGCGCGTTCTATCCGCTGCAGAGCGACTTTCTGAAGATGTCCGCACAGACAGGCGTGAGCGCGCCGCTCGTCGGCAAGGTGATCCCGAACGCGACGCTCACGATCCGGGCCGCGCAGAATTACTTGACGGCGGGTTCGCTCGGCGAAATCCTCCAGAGCAGTTCCGTCGGCGCGGCGATCAAAGGATCGCTCGAGCCGCAATCGGTCACGCAGCAAACTCCCGTGATCAACTGCACGAGCCCGACCAACTGTCCCGGCAACGTCGGTCAATACACGGTTCCGACGCCGTCGCCCTACCCGTCGTCTCCGCCCGTCACGGTGACGCTCCCGCCGAAAGGCGCAACGCCGGCCCCAACGTCGATCCCCAGCTACTCAGTGACCGGCGTCTAGTAGCCGCCGTCAATGTCATGCAGGGTGGCGAGTTTTTAGTGGCCGGGGATCATGAGCGCTACGCCGACCGTAGCGGCCAGATAGGGCGCGAACACGGCCGTCGCCCCGCCGCTCTTGTTGCGCGCGAAGGCCGCCGACGCGAAGCACGCGATCGCGACGACGATCGTGCCGAGTTCGAATCCGAACGCGAGCCCCGCTAGACCCGAGAGCAGTGCGTCGCCGAGTCCGGAGTTCACGTCCTTGGTACGCAGCCACGAGAGTCCGAAGAAGGCCAAGCCGATCACGAGTCCCGTGCCGATCGCGTCCCAATCGCCGTGCGCGATGTCGATCCCGGTGAGCAGCGCGATCACGGGCGCGACGACGATCGGCGGAATGCGGCGCGTCTGCACGTCGTAACAGATCGCGGCCACGAAGGCCGTGCAGATGCACCACACGATCACCAGGCCAGGGAAGAGCGGCACGCCGTTCGCGTAATTCCCGACGCCGATCACGCCCGCCACGCTCGCGAGCGCGCCGACGAGACGCGTGTCGCTTTCGCGAAAGAGGAGGCGGACGACGAGGAACGCGATGCCGGCGTTTTCGATGAAACAGAGCGCGAGAACCCACAGGGGCTGCGTCTGGACGGTGCCCGTCACTGGTGCTGCATGTACTCCGCGATCACGGGTCCGAAGATCATGAGGAACAGCGCCGGTAACATGAAGAGCGCCATCGGCAGCGCCATCTTCGTCGGCATCATGTTCGCGAGTTCTTCCGCGCGCGTCATGCGATAGTTCCGGACGTCTTCCGCGAGCTCGCGAAGCACGAGCCCGAGGTTCGAGCCGAGCCGTTCGGCTTGCACCACGGCGGTTACGAACGTAGTGATCTGCTCCTGGTTGACGCGGGCCGCCATGGAACGCAAGGCATCGGCGCGCGAGCGTCCGAGGCGAACCTCCGAGAGGGCCGCGCGAATCTCATCGCCGAGCGGGCCCTCGGCCACGTCTTGCGCGTACGTGAGCGCCACGTTGAAGGCGAGGCCGGCCGACACCGTGGTCGAGAGCATGTCGAGAAAATCCGGCAGCGCGCGCTGAATGTCGGCCTTACGTTTCTTGACGGCGCGCGAGAGCCGCGACAGCGGCAGATATCCGGCCAGGATCATGAACAAGCCGACGCCGAGATAGTAGACGTTGTCGAGGTCGAGCGCAATCACCACGGCGACGCCCGCCGTTGCGGCGAAGATCGCGAAGGCGATCATCTGAATCGCGATCTGCGTCGGCGTGGTCTCGTACCAACCGGCCTCGTCGAGGCTCCGCCGCAGCGAACTGACCTGTTTCTCGCTGAAAATGCGCGCGAAGACTTCACGGCGGCCTTCGACGCCGCCCTCCCACTCCACCGTCTCGGCACGTTCGAGGCGCCGCGCGATGTCGCTCTTGACGGGGATCAGCGAATAGACGAACGCGCCGAACGCGAACGCCACGCCGATGCCGATGACGAGGATGATGGGTGGCAACCCGAACGGCATCGCGCTACACGTCCAACTGGAGGATCTTGTTGAGGGTGAAAACAGCGAGCCCCTCAAGGACGACGACCCCGGCGAGACAGCCGAGCCCGACGCTGGTGAAGAGCATCGCGTCCCGCATGTCGGGTTGCGTGCCGACCACGAAGCCGCCCACGATCAGTGGCAGGCCGCCGATGATCAGCGCGCCGAACCGGCCCTGCGACGTGAGCGCGCTCATCTTGCGGCGCACGCGGCGCCGGTCGCGGATCGTTGCCGCCAGCGTCTCGAGGACGCCCGAAAGGTCGCCGCCCGTCTGCTGCTGCACGCGAATACAGCGCACGAAGAGCATGAGGTCGTTGCCCGGATTCGTCTTGGCCATCTCTTCGATCGCATCGACGAGCGGGATGCCGATGTTCGTTCGGCCGATCACGCGCCGGAACTCGCGGCGGGCCGGGTCCGGGATCTCGTCGGCAACGAGCACGAGCGCCTGCCGCAAGCTCACGCCGACCCGAAGCGCGCCGCTGAGCGTTCGCAACACGAGTTCCAATTGATCGCCGAACTTGCGCAGCCGCAGATGTCCGCGCACGCGCAGATAGACGGTCCCGGCCACGAGCGAGAGGCCGACAAAGGCCGGAAGGGCCAAGAGCGCGGTAAGGAAGCTTTGGTGCAGGAGCACGATCACGACAAGCCACAAAATGGCGCCCGTCACGACCAAGCCCAGCGCGAAGTCCTGAGCTTGAATCGGGAGATCGGCCTTGACGATCTCGCGAGCGAACCCGCTCGTATATTTCTTCTCGTATTTTCCGATGTCGAATCCGGACGCGTAGGCGATGAGCGGGATCGATCCCGCTACGCTCAAACCGATGGCGATCGGAACGATTGGCCCGTAATCTACCATACCGCTTCCGCGGTGCGGAGCCCCTGGAGCTCGCGCATGTCGAAGAACACGCCGTTCTCTTCGAAGCGTTCCAGATAGTGCGGCTGGACGCCCGTGTAGACGAACGAACCCTTCACCTTGCCGGCTTCGTCGAGCCCCATCTGCCGGTACTTCAGCACCTCTTGCAGCGTCACCACGTCGCCTTCCATGCCGACCACTTCCGTGACGCTCGTGCATTTGCGCGTACCGTCGCGCATGCGCTCGATCTGAACGATCACGTCGACGGCGTTCGCGATCTGCTCGCGAATCGCGCGCACCGGAAGGTCGAAGCCGGCCATCAGCACGAGCGTCTCGAGGCGCGCGAGCGCGTCGCGCGGGGAGTTAGCGTGCAGCGTGGTCAGCGATCCGTCGTGGCCCGTGTTCATCGCCTGCAGCATGTCGAGCGCCTCGCCGCCGCGGCACTCGCCGATCACGATCCGGTCGGGACGCATGCGCAGCGAGTTCTTCACGAGGTCGCGAATCGTGACGGCGCCGCGGCCTTCGATATTGGCCGGCCGCGCTTCGAGGCTCACCACGTCCTCGTGCTTGAGCAAGAGTTCGGCGGCGTCCTCGATCGTCACGATGCGATCGCTCTCGGGGATGAAGTTCGAGAGGATGTTGAGGAAGGTCGTCTTACCGGTACCGGTACCCCCGCTGACCACGACGTTGAGCTTGGCTTGAACGATCGCGCGCAAGAATCCGACGCCCTCTTGCGCGATCGAGCCGAAGCGAACGAGATCTTCCATCGTGAGGCGGCGCGTGCCGAAACGGCGGATCGTGAGCGAGGAGCCGCGCAGCGAGAGGGGTTCGATGATCGCGTTGACGCGCGAACCGTCCGGAAGGCGAGCGTCGACCATCGGCGACGCTTCGTCGATGCGCCGGCCGAGCGGGGCGACGATCCGTTCGATCACGAGGCGCAGGTGCCGCTCGTCGTTGAAGTGCCGGTCCGAGAGCGTCAGTTTGCCCGCGCGCTCGACGTAGATGTGGGTGGCGCCGTTCACCATGATTTCGGAGACGGCCGGATCGCGCATCAACTCTTCGAGCGGACCGAGGCCGAGCTGCTCGTCGATGATCTCCTGTTTGAGCGCGGCGCGATCGGAGAGCGGGAGGTCGCCGAGGTCGCTCCGCGATTCGAGGAGCTCATCGAGGATGCGATCGATCGTGGCGCGCAACTGCGCGATCTTTTCCGCGTCGCTGTGCCCACGGCTCGCGGCCACCAAATCGACGCGGCCGACCATCTGATCGCTGATCTCGCGCCGAATCTTGTTGCGGCGGTCGAGCGATTCTCTGGCCGCCGGATCGACGACGATGCCGTTCGGTGAAACGTAAGCGGGCTCGGCCCCGGACGGTCCGGCCGTGAGCAGCGCGTCCGACGAGAGCGCCGAGCTCAGGTTCGTGAACGGAGCCTCGAGCGGAGTCTCGAGCATCTTTTTCAGCAGGCCGTCGAGCGCTTTTTCGCTGCGGCGGTCGCCGCGGCGCGGCAGCTCGATCGCGACCTCGAGGCCGAGGATCTTCTGCAACTCCGCGATCCCGATTTCCGCGCGCTCCTGGCGCCGGTTCACGACCAGCCAAATCTGTCCGGCCGGGATTCCGAAACGCACGAGATCGCGCAGCATCGTGCGCGACGACGCCGCACCCAGATGGTCGGGTTCCATCACGAGGAGAACCCGCTGCGAGCGCGTTGCGAACGGGAAGACGTTGCCTTCGAACGGGCGCGGCGCATCGACCAACACGAGGTCGCCTTGCGTCGAAACGTCGGCGGCCAACGTATCGACGTCTTTGCGGCGCAGCGCGAAGCTGTCGTCGTACTTGTCGACGAGTTCGACCACGTCGATGTCGCCCGAGCGCGCGACCGAGAAGATCGAGCCGCCACGATTGGCATTGAGCAGGCGCGTGGCATCGAGCAACTCGGCGACGTTGCGATGTCCGCCGAGATCCGCATCGACCACCGTGACGCTGCGCTTCACGCGCCGGGCCGCGCGGGCCAGATCGACGCACAGGGTCGTCGCGCCGGTGCCGCCCTTGACGCCGACGACCAGATAAACGGCGGTCATTTCGAGCCTCCGGTAACCTCGGATCCTTCGATCACGAGAATGCCGGGGGTGGGGGACGGTGCGGGCTTGCCCGGGGTCGGCGCTTCCACCGGATGGAGCGGCGGAACGACGTTCGCGGGCGCGGCCGTTTCGCCGGTGTCGATCTCGAGCGGCTGCGCCGGGAACGCCCGCACTCGCTCGCCCGGGGAGCGCAACGCGAGGCGCAGCGTGGTGTTCAGATCGGCGTAGGTGAGTTCGTTCGCCTGATCGGGCGTCACGCCGAGGGTCACCGCCACCGGAGCAGTAGGCGCCGCCCCGCTCGGGCTTCCGCTCTCCGCGGGCTGAGGTTCGAGCGTCGCGTTGACGGCCAACACCATCGCGCCGCGGATGATCGTGGTCGTGGGCTTCGTCTTACCGCCCGAGGCGAGCACGTCGACGCGGTCGCCCGGTTCCACGAGTCCCGAAACCGATTTCACGAAATCGACCGGAATACTGACGGCCCGCATGCCGGGCTGGAGCTTCCCCGTGATGCCGATCGAGGCGGGGACGCCGATCTTGGTCGTGGTGACGGGTGCGCCCTCGGGGATCGAAATGAGGCTGACGTCGCCGATCGCCTGCTTGGGATCGGAAATGGAGCCGGGCTCGATCTGATCGACCGTCTTCTGCACCTTGGTCAGCATCTCGGGCACGATCTTCTCGTGGGCGCGGATGTCCTTGCTCGCAATCACGACGTCACGCGTCTCCGCGGTCGGCGGCGGCGTCGCGGCCTCCTTGACCGACTCGAGGTACCGCACGGTCAATAGACCGGCGGCGAGGGCGACCACGATCGCGATGATCATAGTGATGCGGCGACTGTTCACGTTTCAAGCCGCCTTTCGGACGCAGCAGGGACCCATGTCTCAATCATCGGCAAGATGGCGGGCCGGCACAGGTGTACCGCTCCGCATTTTCATAGATTGTGCTCCGCGTTCGCCGGACGGGGGAAAATTTCCCGGGTCGGACACCTGGTTCGCATCGGCGCGAGATGCGCGAAGACGCGATTCGCGGTACTATGGTTGCGTGAAGTTCTTTCGCATGCTCGCCGCGGCCACGGCCGAACTCCCACGCCTCTTCCCGCTGATGCGCGACGCGCGGGTCCCACTCTGGTCGAAGCTCTTGACCGCCGCCGCGGCGCTCTTCGTCGTCTCCCCGCTCAACGTGCTCGGAGACATCCCGCTCGTCGGTTTCTTGGACGACGGCGCCCTGCTGCTCTTCATCCTCCACCTGTTCGTGAATTTCGCCGAACGCAGCGCCGTCTAGCGACGGGACGCGCGAACGTGGCAACCGACGACCGGCGCTTGGTCTACTCGACGGACGGCTCGCTGCCGCTGCCGCAGACGCCCCGCCCGCCGAAGGCGAGCCGGACCGCGAAGGGCCCCGCGCTCCCCGACGACGGCGTGATTCGCGTCGGCTGCGAACGCCGGCGCGGCGGCGCCGTGACGCTCGTCTACGGCCTGGCTCCGCACGAAACGGATGCCGTGGGCGCCGAGCTACGCCGGCGCTGCGGCACGGGCGGCAGCGCGAAAGACGGCATCGTCTCGCTGCAGGGCGACAAGCGCGACGCCGTGATCGCCTACTTCACCGAACGCAAGCGCCGCACCAAACGCATGGGCGGCTGACGTTTCGCGCGTCGCGCGCGTTTGCGGATCATGATGGTTCCGCTTCTCTTCGCAGCAATGCTCGTGTCGCTCCCCGCGACCGGCGCCACGCCGGCCCCCGCGGCGAGCGTGGACGCGGTTCCGACGAACGATCCCGCGGACATCGTGATCCTGAACTCCGGCTCGACCAACATCGCGGGCTACCGCATCGTGATCCATCCCGACGCGAGCGCGGACGTGCGCTCGGACGGCGCGACCGTTCGCAAGGCGCTCGACCCGGCGCTCTTCGCCGAGTTGCGAGCGAAGATCGCAAGCGCCGGGCCCCTCTCGGAGGTCGTCACCGGCCACTGCATGCGCAGCGTCTCGTTCGGCAGCTTCACGACGGTCTCGTACCGCGGCGAGACGTCGGGCGACCTCTTCTGCCGTGCGAGCCCCGCGGGCGCCGACCTCGGAGCGACCGTCCGCGCGATCGTGGCGAAGCTCGGCGTCGGGACGGTCGGAGGATTCCGGCGGCGCGCGCTATGAGGTAACGTCCCCCGTTCGGCCGTGTGCGCTCGCGCACGAAATTCGTCCCGCGACCGGTCCGATATGTGATCTAGATGATCGAACGAATCGAGCGGTTCGCGCCGACGCGCGGGCTCACTGTGCCGGGAATCACGCAACGAGCGCGCCAGCCCCGGGCGGCAGGCTCCGTGCTCGCGATGCCGCGCGGTGAAATCGCCGGCGACGTGCGGCTGCTCGAACGCTCGGACCGGGACCGCATCGCCATCTACGAGGTCCTCGTCGCCAACGACACGGGCCGCCCGGTCGCTGCCTTCGCGTACGCGCTCGAGGCCGGGCGCCGGCCGGGACGCGTGACCTGGAACGCGATGGTCGTGCCGCCCTACTCGGCCATCTCCGTCGAAATCGACGTCGCGATTCCGCGTCGTGGCCGCCTGCCGCGCGTCGTCGCGGAGGTCCACGCCGAAGACGCGCAACTCACGCTCGACTCCGCACCGGCACTCGAGCGCTTCCCACCCGCGGTGATCCGGCGGGCCGGTGCCGCGGCGGCGGCGCTGACGCTCGCTGCGGGCACGTTCGCGGGCGCCGTCAGCGCGCGTCCGCGCGTCGCCGCCCTCGCCGCGCCGCCGAGCGTGATCGGCGGCAGCGAGTTCAGCGTCGCCTACGCGCTGACCGGCGCATCGAGCGCCGGTTACACGATCGAGGCGCCGGACGGGCTGCAAGTCCGGCGCGGTACGCTCGCGCCGGGTTCCGGCGCCTTCACCGCCGCGCTCCCGCCGGGTGCGAACCCCGCGGGCTACGACCTGCACGTGTTCGCGAACGGACGCTTCGGCTCGGACGAACGCAGCATGCACCTCGTCGCCGTCGCGCCACCCGAATCCGGCGGCGGCCCGGCGGGCGCGAAGATCGAGAAGCTCGCGCTCGCGGCGGACAGCGTCCACGCGGGAACGCCGATCGTCGTGCACTACCGGACGCCCGCCAAGACGGGGACGGTGCGTCTGATCGACGAGTACGGAACCGTCCGCGCCGAAGCGTTGCTCGGCCGCAGCGGAACCTCGATGCTCGTGGCGCCCGACGTCGATGCCGATCAGGACCTCCGCGTGGTCGTGACCGCGGAGCGCGGCAGCGAGCGCGACGAAGCCCAAGTTCCCGTGCGCGTCCTGCGCGCAGATCCGAACGCGGGCGGGCCCGGCGCAGCCGCGGTCGCTTCATCGGGGCTCATCGTTCCCGCTCCCGAACCGCTCGATGCGAGCAACGCCGTGACCGCGGGCGCCGCTGCGGCCGCGCCGCCCCCACCCCTGCCCGGGACCGCGGCTCCCGCCGCGACGACGGGCGTTCGCGAGGCGTTCGCGGTGCCGAACGGCGCGCCGATCTCCATCGCGCACGCGCAAGCCGCGGACAAACCGATCGTCGTCCGCGTGTTGCGTTACGAACCGAAGATGCACGTGGCCGTGCTCGGCAAATCGGGTGAAGAACTCGAAGGCGCCGACGTCGCGCCGGGCGACGAGATCGTGTCGCTCTCCTCGCCGCGCGAGCTCGGAACGAACCATCCGTCGATCGTCGCGACGTACGAAAACGGGAGCGAGCAAGAAACGATCGTTCGCGCCGTCAACGTCGCGGGAGCGCGCACCCATACCCGATAGTGCGCGTCGGCGTACGAGCGCTGCCACCCGCGCGTGCGCGCGAGCGCGTCGTCGAGGCCGGAATCCGTCTGCGTCACGACCGTGTTGACGCCGCGCGCATCGAGGCGCGCGAGCCAATCGTGATGGATCCGCGCGATGGCGAGGAAATCGTCCCACACGTCCGCCGGGAACGGATCGGCCCGTCCGTCGAGAAAGACGCGTTCGCGCGGTGCACCGATCGCGAGGCCGCACCACGCGAAATCCGCGCAGAAGATACGGCGTTCGCCCGGAAGCGTCGCGATCGACGCCATCGCATGCGACGCGAGCGCGTCCTCCCCGCGCTCTTGATTGCGCACGAGACCGATCGCGACGACGACGGCGAGCACGAGCGAAAACGCGGGCAGCAGGATGCGCGCGGCGCGCGGCACGGCCCGTTCGGCCGCGGCGTCGCGCGCGAAGAACGGCACCCCGCGCGTGAGCGCGACCGCGACGAGCGGCAACGCGACGATGCCGAAGAGCGCGACGTTGCGCGCGGCACCGAGCAGCAGGTAGGCGAACGCCACGAGCACGATCGTGTCGCGCGCGCGCCGCGCACTCGGTCCGGCGAAATACACAAGAGCGATCAACAAGAGCGGCAGCGCTCCGTATAAGAACGACGTGTCGCCGAGATCGGTCGGTTTCCATTCCGAGATCGCGGACTTGAAGGTGCTCGAGAACAGCGAGAGCGCGTAGAGCGGCAGACGCACGCCGAAGGGATTGCAGCAGATCGCGAGCGCGCAGCCGGCCGCCACGATCGCGCGGCGGCGTACGTTCGGGCTGCGTGCGCCTTCATCGAAGAGCGTGCCGGCGGCGGCGGCGGCCGCAACGATCGGCGCGAGCATCGCGCTCGCATGGAAATTCGACCAGAGCGCGGCCACCGCGATCGCCGCGTACGCGAGCGGCGAGTCGAAATCCAGGAAGAACAGGAAGAGCGCGAGCATCGGCCACACCGCAACCTGCGCGCGCACGCCGAACGATTCGAAGAGCGCGAAGCCGGCGAAGACCGTGCAGAGCAGATTCGCGCGCGGCGACGCGCCGAGGCGTTCCGCGCGTACCGCGGAGAGGGCGAGCGCGGCGGTCGCGGCGAGCGCCACGCAGCCCGCGAACGCGGCCCAGCCCGCGCCGCTGCCGGCAAGCGATGCGGCGATCGAAAAGGCCCACTCTTGCGGCACCCACGGCGCGCCCACGGCGCTGAAGGTTTCCGGCCCGAGCGCGCTCGGGATCGCATGCGCGCGCAGGATCGTCGCGCCGAGCCAGCGCTGCCACGCGAGATCGCCATCGCGCGCCGGGTACGCGATCGCCGTCGCGACGAAGCGCGCCGCGAAGATCGCGATCGCGAGCCACGCGTACCTCACGGACGCCCGCCCTTTTCGAAGAGCGTCGCGCGGTCGTCGCGCGCGACGTCGCGCCACCCCCTCGAGAGCCCGAGCAACGTGGCGAGCGCCGAATCGTTCGACGCGAGCACCGCGGTCGTGCCGCTCGCCGCGAGTTCGCGTTCCCAGCCGCGCGCGACGGTCGCGACCGTGCGCTGCGTGGTGCGCGCCGCGTCGCCGTATGGCGCGATGCGCCCGTCGAGGATCGCGCGTTCGCCGCCGGCCACCGCAACGTCGCACCAGTCGATGACCGAACACAACAGCACGCCGTGCGGGCCCGCCGCGGCCGCTTCGCGCGCGGCGAGTTCGTACGGTTGCGCCGGGGCCGGCGCGCTTCGCGCCACGAGCGCCACGGCGGCGAGCGCGACCGCGGCGGCGAGGAGCCCGGCGAGCGGCGACGCGATCCACGACCCGCGCAGGCCTCGGAGATTCGCGGCGACGACGGGCGCCGCGACCACGCCGAAGACCGGCACGAACGCGCCGGTCGAGAGCCCGAGCACGCAGGCGACCGCAACCGGGAGCGCGTCGCGCAGACCCCACGCTCGGATG
>Ga0302279_10005256_pt1 | contig 14604 bp, 16 predicted proteins | sample III_Bog_N3_3_FD_194541 | JGI IMG/M metagenome (GOLD analysis project Ga0302279, IMG submission 194541) | Peat permafrost microbial communities from Stordalen Mire near Abisko, Sweden - III_Bog_N3_3 | ecosystem: Environmental > Terrestrial > Soil > Wetlands > Peat | place: Sweden: Abisko...
ATCGGCCGACGCGGTGAAGCGGATCTTGCCGCACAGGCAGCCGCCGGTGAAGTGTGCCATGGCTTGGACCCCGTTATGGCGTTGAAGGGGGGACGCTGGCACGCAAGCGGCGCCCGTGCAACAGCCGGATTGTGCCAAGCCTTGGACGCCGGCGGGATCGCGATCGATGCCGCTCGCTTTCGACAACCGGAGACCGATACAATAGAGAGGGGCCTGACATGCGCCACCGGGGCGGCGCAAGGGTGAACGCCTTTGCAACGAGTCTCGGAAAACGCCAATCCAGCAAGGAGACCAGAATGGCGACGCTGCGTGGAATGCGCCGGGACCGCCGGTTAGCGCGGCGGCGGGACAAGGGCGCAACGGGCCTGCCCTACGGCCGCCGGGCGCGTCCGCTGGCCGGCAGGATGGCACCGCGATGACCGATCTCTCCAGCCTGATCGCCACCCCGGGCCCGCACACCCTGCCCTACCACGACCCGGCCTTCCCCGACCGCACCCTGATCCTGCACAGCGCCCGTCCGGTGGACTTCGACCTGCGCACGCCGGTCCTGTTCGTCCATCACGGCGTCGCCCGCAACGGCGAGGCCTATCGCGATTACTGGCAACCCCAGGTGGACCGGGCCGGCATCCTGGCGATCTCGGTCGAGTTCCCGGAAGCAGGCTTTCCGGAATACCTATGGTACAACATGGGCAACCTGCACGCGGCGGACGGCACCGCGAACCCGCGGCAGGCCTGGACCTTCGGCATCATCCCCCGTCTGTTCGAGGCCATGCGCGACCAGGGCCTGACCCAGCGCGAACGCTACGGCGTGTTCGGCCATTCCGCCGGCGGGCAGTTCGTCCACCGGATGCTGTCGTTCGGCTACCGCGACCGGGTCGCCCTGGCGATCAGCGCCAATGCCGGCACTTATGCCATGCCGGATCTGGACATTCCCTGGCCCTTCGGTCTCGGCCACCCCGAGATGACCCCGGATCGGCTGCGCGAGGTTCTGCGCTTCCCGATCACGGTCATGGCCGGCACCAACGACACCAAGACCACCGGCCGGTTCTTCCCGAAGGGCCCGCGATCCCGGCTGCAGGGCGCCACCCGCTACGAGCGGGCGCATACCTATGTCCACAACGGCCACGCGGCGGCGGAAAAGCTGGGCGTGCGCTGCGCCTGGACGGTCATCGACGTGGCGGATGTCGGGCATGACGGGCTCGGCATGTCGCGCGCCGCGGTACCGGTGGCCGCCGCGGCGCTGCACGGCAGCGACGCATGAAGCGCCGGAGCTTCCTCGCCGCCCTCGCCGCGCCCGCCGTCGCGCGCGCGGAGGCATCCCGGGTGCTGCGGTTCATCCCGCAATCCGACATCACGACCCTGGATCCGATGTGGGGCACCGCCTCGGTCAGCCGCTGCCACGGGCTGATGGTGTTCGACACGTTGTACGGCATGGACAACCAGTGGCAGGCGCAGCCGCAGATGGTGGCAGGCCACACGGTGAACGCCGACCGCACGCTGTGGGAGCTGACCCTGCGGGAGGGGCTCCGCTTTCACGACGGCACGCCGGTGCTGGCGCGCGATGCGGTGGCCAGTATCCGCCGCTGGTGGCAGCGCGACGCCTTCGGGGCCGCGCTGGCGGCGCGAACCGATGCGATCAGCGCGCCCTCGGACCGGATGATCCGGCTGCGGCTGAACAAACCCTTTGCCCTCGTGCCCGATGCGCTGGCGGTGATCATCAGCGTGCCGGTGATCATGCCGGAACGGCTGGCGCTGACCGACCCCTATACGCCGGTGACCGAGATGACCGGCAGCGGCCCGTTCCGCTTCAAGGCGGACGAACGGGTTACCGGCTCGCGCCTGGTGTACGAGAAGTTCGACGGCTACGTCCCCCGCCCCGACGGCCGCCCGGAATTCGCCGCGGGCCCGAAGATCGTGCATTTCGACCGGGTCGAGTGGACGGTGATCCCCGATCCCTCCACCGCCGCCGCGGCGCTGGCGGCGGGGGAATTCGATTGGTGGGAGAATCCGGCGCTCGACCTGGTGCCGGCGCTGCGGGGCAACCGGGATCTTGTGGTGGCGGTGAAGGATCGCACCACCCTGAACGGCATCATGCGGTTCAACGCGCTGCATCCGCCGTTCGACAAGGCGGCGGTCCGGCGTCTGGTGGCGGGGGCGATCGATCAGCACGACTTCATGCAAGCGGCGGCGGGGGCCGCGCCCGATCTGATCGTGCCCGGCCGGGTTGGGCTGTTCGTGCCGGGCACGCCGATGGCGAGCGACGCCGGCCTGGATACGCCGCAGGTCCCCGCCGATGCGGCGGCGCTGGCGGCGGCGGGGTATCAGGGGGAGCGGATCGTGGTGCTGATCGCCTCGGATTCGCCGGCGCAGAACGCGATCGGCCAGGTCGGCGCCGATCTGCTGCGGCGGATCGGCTTCAACGTCGATGTGCAGGTCACCGACTGGGGCAGCGTGCAGCAGCGGCGGGCGAGCAAGGCGCCGCTCGGCCAGGGCGGCTGGAGCATCTTTTTCACCTTCCAGACCAGCACACAGAACATCACCCCCGCGGCGGCGCCGTCCTTGCGAGCCGATGGCAAGGGCTGGTACGGCTGGCCGACCGATCCGGCGATGGAAGCTTTGCGTTCGGCCTGGTTCGATGCGCCGGACCTGGCGGCGCAGCAGGCGATCTGCCGTGACATGCAACGTGCGTTCTTCCGCAACCCGTCCTTTGCGCCGCTGGGCATGTTCTACCAGCCGACGGCGTATCGCCGGGGCCTGACCGGCATCCGCGAGGGGCTGCCGCAGTTCTATGGCGTGCAACGGGGCTGAAAGACCGCTCCCTGTTCGTCATGGCCGGCTTTGCGCAGGGGCCGGCCATGACGCTGAGGAAACGCCTGACCGCGACGGATCGTTCTCCCGACTGGCGCTTTTCCTGATTTTAATTACGTAATTTCAACAGAATTCAGACACCGCGCCACATACTTCATAAAATGCGCCACCGGCGGCGTTTCCAGTCCCCTGACCTTTCCCTGCTCATCGAACCGCCGCAGTTGCACCGCCGCTTCCGCACCCGGCTGCGCCGCGAAGGCCGCGACTTCGTCCGCCGACATCGGGCCGCCCTGCAACGACAGGCTCAGCACCGAATCTTTCGATAGTTTGGAGAAATAGTCGGCCTCCGTTGCACACAAGTACCGCTTTGCCGCCACGTGCAGCCGCACCGGTTCGCTGATCTCGGGACCGAACCAGCCGGACAGGAACTGGAAACCCCGTTCTTCGTGTTCGTCGTCCACCCCGCGTGCCGCCGGGTCGTCGCCAAGGTCATGCACCAGGTGCCCCACATCGTGCAGCAGGCTCGCCACGATCAGCGCATCCGAGCAGCCCTGCTGTTCGGCCAACCAGGCGCATTGCAGGGCGTGCTGACGCTGGTTGATGTCGCTCAACCCGTACTGCCCGTCGGCCCGAAGGGTCAGCAGGTCGGCAATCCGCGCCAGCCGAGGGTCGGTCATCGTCCGGTCATCCATCTGTGATACGCTGCCGCGACGCTTACCCACCCGCCCCCGAACAGGCAACGTCCACATGGCCCGCCGCAAGAATGTCATCTTCATCATCGCCGACCAGTGGCGCGCCGACTATCTCGGCTGTGCGGGCAACCGAGGCGTGCGCACGCCGAACCTGGACGCGCTGGCGCGGCGTGGGGTGATGTTCACCCGACATTTCGCTCAGAGCGCGCCCTGCGGCCCGGCTCGGGCGTCGATGCTGACGGGCCTGTATGTCATGAACCACCGGGTGGTGGCGAACGGCGTGCCGCTGGATGCGCGCCACCCCAACCTGGCGCTGGAACTCCGGCGAGCCGGGTATGACCCGGGACTGGTGGGCTATACGACGACGGTGCCGGATCCACGCACCACCACAGCGGACGACATCCGGTTCCGGGAATGGGGCGATGTGCAGGACGGCTGGCGCGTCTTTGCCCATTTCGACGAGCGGGAATGGCGCAACTATTTCGCCTGGGTGCGCTCGAAGGGCGTCGCCTTGCCCGCGCAGCCGATGTCGCTGCTGGCACCCGACGGCCCGCCTGGCCCGACCGCCCTGCCCGCTCGCATGCCGGCCGTAGCGTCGGATACCGCCTGGACCGCGGAGCACGCCATCCGCTTCCTGCGCGCCAGCCGCCGCGAACGGCCCTGGGTGCTGCATTGCGGCTTCTTCCGCCCGCACCCGCCCTTCGCCGCGCCCGCGCCGTGGCATCAGGCCGTCGATGCCACCGCGCTGCCCCCGGTGATCCGCAGCCAAGCCGAGACGGAGCAGCACAAGCTGATGGGGTATTGGTTCGGTCACCAGAAACGGGCGAACTACTTCCACGGCGCGACCGGCCCGGTGCAGCCGCTGACCGACGCGGACCTCGACCTGACCCGCCGCGCCTATTGCGGCCTGATCGCCGAGGTGGACGACGCGATCGGTCAGATCCTTGGGGAACTCGACCGCACCGGCCAGGCGGACGACACCTTGATCGTCTTCACCGCCGACCATGGCGAGCAACTCGGCGACCACGGCCTGCTGTCCAAGCTGGGCTGGTTCGACCAGAGCTACCACTTGCCGCTGATCATCTGCGACCCCGCCGCACCCGGGGGCCGCCGGGTGGAGGCCTTCACCGAGGCGGTGGACCTGATGCCGACCATCCTGGACTGGCTGGACGTCCCGGTGCCGAGGGCCTGCGATGGTGTGCCGCTGACCCCGTGGCTGCGGGGCGAGACTCCGGTGGCATGGCGGGACGCCGTGCATTTCGAGTACGATCTGCGCGGTGGCTGGCCCGACCCGCGACGGCCGCCCTTCGGCCTGGACGTGGACCAGGCGGCGATGTGCGCGATGCGGACCGCGGACTGGAAATACGTGCATTTCGCGGCCCTGCCGCCGGTGCTTTACGATCTGCGAAACGACCCGCAGGAGACCCGCAACGTTGCCGCCGACCCGGCCTATGCGGCCTTGCTGTCGGACGCCGCGGGGCGGATGCTGTCCTGGCGCATGCGCCATGCCGACCGCACCTTGACGCATCTGTGTGCGACCCCGGCGGGGTTGGCGGACCGGCGCTACGGCCCTTTCGCCAGCGCGCAGGCATGATCCTGCAGGTCCTCGCCTGACGCGCGGTCTCCCGCCGCGAGGTCGGCATGGTCGTCCAACACCACAAACCCTGGCTTGTCGCCGGCGAAGCTCATCCCGACGACCACCAGCGTGTGCTGCCCCATGTCGGCGGCGATCTTCGGATCGCTGTCCGCCAGCAGGCGGAACGGGTTGGCATCGCCCAGACTGTCGCCCTCGACCCGCATCGCTCTGTACTGGTGCCCGGCCAGCGGCACCGGAAATGGCAGCCATAGCGGGGTGATTTCCGACTGGTGCGCCGCCAGCGCGTCGCGGACATCGGGGCGGACGCAATCGATATGGATATGCAACTGATCCTGCGACCGGCCGACGGTGGAATTGATTGCCAGGGAAAGGTCATCGCGCGGCAACGGCTGTTGCGCCCTCTCCTCGACAAAGTAACGAGCACGCCAGGCCTCGTCCCAGTAATTCGGTGCATCCGAAACGAGGATGGAGAAGCTTTCGATCCCGCTGGTCCGCTCCGTCGGGATCAGCAGGAACTGCGTGGCGCCGTTGATATCCTTCAGGATCGCATAGCCTTTCTCGACCCCGTCGGACAACTCCACCAGGGCGCAGGGCGACGGATCGTGGTCCTTCTGCTCGTGCGGCACACAGCGGTCGTTTACGATGTGCCACAAGGCCGAGGGGTCCGCCGCACGCGCCGTCACCATCGCGCCAACCGCGGCCAGAGCCACGACCCCCGCCACCCAAAACTTCGTCATTCGTAACGCCATTACCGCTCACCCTCCATCCGGCGCCGCATCGCGCGACGCGCCAAACGCTCATAAAGCGCGTCGGCGGTGTGCAGCAGCAGCGCCGCATACAACGCCAGAACCAGACAGCCGCGTATCAAATGGGTAATCCCACCGGCGGTTTCCACAATCTCCCCCACGCGCCGGACGATCTCCACGGACAGGCCAATGCCGACCAGCATGCGGTACGGCGCGCCCAGCCGCCGGTCGAGCCAGCCGTCCAGCCGGTGCGCGGCATGCAGGACCTGCAGGATCACGGAGCCCCTCGCGCATCGGCGCGATCGAATGCGGATCGGATGCGGTCGAAGCGCGCCTGCACCGCGTCACGCTCGCCGGTGTGGGTGAGGATGTAGAACTCGTCATCGCGGATCGCCTGCAACACGCGCTGGCCCACCGCCTCCGGCGCCAGCGCGCCCGTGGCGAAGGCGCTGCGCAACGCCTCCTGTTCGGGGCGGCTGTAGGCACCGCCGAAGCGGTCCGGCCGGGTCGCCGCGGAGTCGAAGATCGCAGTGCGCACCGCGCCGGGGCACAGGACGGAAACCCCGATGCCGGAACCCGCGACCTCCTGCGCCAACGCCTCCGACAGTGCGACGACGGCATATTTGGTCATCGCATAGGCGCCCTGGTTGCGCCCCTCGCGCACGAAAAAGCTGGAGATCGAGCCGGTGTTGACCACGTGCCCGCCCTCGCCGTGGCGGCGGATCATCGGCACGAAGGTGCGGATGCCGTTGATCACGCCCATGACGTTGACGCCGATCACCCAGGCCCATTCCTCGGGCGTCACCTGCTCCAGCGGTGTGCCGTGCATCGCGACGCCGGCATTGTTGACCGCGACGTGCAGCTTGCCGAAGGCCTGATCGGCGGCGGCGCCCGCGGCGGCGACCGAACCGGGATCCGAGACGTCAACGGTCACGCCGATCGCCCCGACCCCCAATGCCGCGATCTGCTGGCGGGCGGCTTCCAACGGATCGGGGCGCAGGTCCGCGAGCACGATGTTCATGCCCGCGCCGGCCAGAGCCTTGGCCATGCCAAGCCCGATGCCGGACGCGGCGCCGGTCACGATCGCGGTCTTGCCTTTGAAGTCTCGCATGCCTGGTGGTTCCCTTGGCCTCTCGTTTGGCGATTGGGTCGGTTTCGCTAACCTGCCAGCAACGTATCCAGCATCCCGCTGAGACAGTCCATCACACCCGGTGCGAGCAGGTAATCCGTCCGGATATGCGACACATCCCCGCTTCCCGGCGTGAACAACGCTCCACCCGGCGATGGCGGGACCAAGGCCCCACGGTAGCGTTCGGCGATCTCGGCGTGCATCTGTGCCAGGCCCGGTGCGGCGTCGTTGATGCGCACCGTGTTGACGGTGAAGCACATCGCGTTTTCGATCAGCCACGTCACGGGCAGCCGGTCTTTTGTGGCCTCGTAGCGGTGGTACAGGGCGGAACTCGATTGACGGGTGCGGGCCCAGTGCAGCGCGTTCAGCGCCCGCATTACTTCGCTGTCCACCATGTTCAGCGACTCGTTGATCCGCCCGAACCCGGTCGGCGGCACGTCCGGCCAGCGCAGGAAGCTGCGGCAGAAATGGGTCGCCAGGTCCTCACTTGCGTCCCGCACGCCGTTGTACGAAACGATCCGCAGGTTCTCCGCCCCGAACACCGCCGCGTAGCGGGACAGGACCAGATCGAAGTTGATCAGGCGCGAGGCCGCCGGATCGCCCAGGTGCGACAGGGCGTAATCCGGCAGGGTCTCCAGCCAGCCATGCTTCAGCATCTCCCGCCAGCCCGAGGGGATCAGTTCCGACCAGCGCCGGCAGTAGAACACCACCGTGGCCGGCTGGCCGCCCAGCAGGGCGTGCAACCGGTGTACTTCATCGTCGGTGAAGTAGGAGAATGTCTCCGACGACAGCAGGACCGTGTCCCACCCCTTGTGGTTCATCCGATCGAATTCGGGACGGGCCGCGGCATCGTTGCCGGCCTGGATTTGATCCGCCAGCAGCCTGTGCCCGTCCGGCCCGCCCCAGACCTCGGGGTAGCAAATGCCGCGGATCGCGAGTTGCGCGCGCAGCCGGTCGAAGACGTGCTGCAGGTAGGTCGTGCCGGTTTTATGCGGTCCGATGTGAAGAAGGTACCGCGGCACGCTTGCCTCCACTCCGTGTCTGACTTGGCAGCCTTAAGCACGCAGGTGCGTGTTCATCCTGTCCGCTATCATAGCACCCGCGGCCTGCTTCGTCGTCCCCCGCAGCGCGACGAGCAGTCCGCGTGGCGACGCTTCGTCACGCGCCGCTCGCTTGGTGTAAGCGACCCGCAGGAGGCATTCATGTTGGCCGTCCAACGCCCCGACGACATCGAACAACGCCTGGACGCGCTTGCCAAAGGGACCGGGCGAAGCAACGAATCCTATCTCCAGGCGGCGATCGTCGAATATCTGGGCGATCTGGAGGACTTCCATCTCGCCGAACAACGGCTGGCGGATATCGGAGCTGGGCGGGCCGTCACCGTCAGCCTCGCCGAGGTGGAACGCGGCCTTGGCCTGGAAGATTGAATTCGCTGACGAAGCCCGCAAGGAGTTGCTGCGGCTTGACCCGCCGGTCGCCCGCCGCATCCACGCCTTCCTGACCCAGCGCCTCGCGCTGCTTGCCGACCCGCGCAGTATCGGCAAGGCCCCAGGCTGAGCACTTACCGGAAGTATCGGGTCGGCGACTGGCGGCTCATCGCATCGATCGAGGATGCCAGCGTGCTTATCCTGGTATTGCGCATCGGCAATCGCCGCAAGGTCTATCGTTAAACGGTGCGTCCAAGAGAGCCGGACGCTCAGTGCCCCAGCGCCTGCACGATCTCCTCGGTCATCTTCTTCGCATCGCCAAACAGCATCATTGTGTTCGGCCGGAAGAACAGTTCGTTGTCAACACCCGCATAGCCCGACGCCATGGATCGCTTCACGAACAGCACCGTCCCCGCCTTCTCGACGTCCAGGATCGGCATGCCGAAGATCGGCGACTTCGGATCGGTTTTCGCCGCCGGATTGGTCACGTCGTTGGCACCGATCACATAGGCAACGTCGGCGGTGGAGAATTCATTGTTGATTTCCTCCAGCTCGAACACCTCGTCATACGGCACGTTCGCTTCCGCCAGCAGCACGTTCATATGCCCGGGCATGCGGCCGGCGACCGGGTGGATGGCGTATTTCACCACCACCCCTTCCTTCTTCAGGGTATCCGCCATCTCCCGCAGCGCGTGCTGCGCCTGCGCAACGGCCATGCCGTAGCCGGGCACGATGATCACCTTCGACGCGTTCTTCATGATGAACGCCGCGTCCTCGGCGTTGCCGGTCTTGACGTGACGGTCACCCGTCGGTCCAGCGGCCGCCGCGCCACCGCTTTCCGTCCCGAAGCCGCCCAGCAACACGTTGAAGATGCTGCGGTTCATCCCCTTGCACATGATGTAGGACAGGATCGCACCCGAGGCGCCCACCAGTGACCCCGTGATGATCAGCGCCAGGTTCTGGATGGTAAAGCCGATGCCCGCCGCCGCCCAGCCGGAGTAGCTGTTCAGCATCGACACCACGACCGGCATGTCCGCGCCGCCGATCGGGATGATGATCAGGAAGCCAAGCCCGAAAGCCAGCACCGCGATCATCCAGAACACCAACTGGTTGCCGCCGGTGGTGACGAAGCAGATCACCAGCAGCACCAGCAGAATCGCCAGCCCCAGGTTCAGCTTGTGCTGCCCCGGAAACGTGATCGGCGCGCCGCTCATGAGTGCCTGCAACTTCGCAAAGGCAATCAACGAGCCGGAAAAGGTGATGGCACCGATGGCAAGGCCGAGGGACATCTCGACCAGGCTCTGGCCGTGGATATGGCCGGCCGACCCGATGTTGAAGGCCTCCGGCGCGTTCAACGCCGACGCGGCGACGAACACCGCGGCGAGACCGACCAGGGAGTGGAAGGCCGCGACCAGTTGCGGCAGCGCCGTCATCTCGATCTTGCGGGCGACGAAGGCGCCGATGCTGCCGCCGATGGCGATGCCGAGTGCGATCAGCATGAAGCCCGGCACGCCCATGCCGTGATGCAGCAAGGTGGCGCCCGCGGCCACGGCCATGCCGATCATGCCGTAGCGGTTGCCCTCACGCGAGGTGACCGGGCTGGACAGGCCGCGCAGCGCGAGGATGAACAGCACCGCCGCGACAAGATACGCGAGCGAAGTAAGACTGGCGGACATCGCTCGTAATTCCTATTGTTTCTTCTTGAACATCGACAGCATGCGCTGCGTCACCAGGAACCCGCCGAAGATATTCACGGACGCCAGGGTCACCGCGACGAAGCCGAAGGCGGTCGCCCAGCCATTGGTGCCGAGGCCGGTCGCCAGCATGGCGCCCACGATGATCACCGAGGAAATCGCGTTGGTCACCGCCATCAGCGGCGAGTGCAGGGCCGGAGTGACGTTCCAAACCACGTAGTAGCCGACGAAGCAGGCCATCAGGAAGATGGCGAGCAGGAAGATGAAGGGTTCGACCTCGGGCGCCACCGCGGCGACGCCCTGGCCAAGCGCATGCAGTTGGGCGGCGAGGTCGTGGGCCCGATCGGCGAGGCCTTGTGCCTCATCGGCCAGTTGGTTCGGATTCATCGGGTCGGATCTCCGGGGATCAGGCAGCCTGGGATGGCAGGAAATTCGGATGCACGATGGCACCGCCGCGGGTCAGCATGACGCCTTTGACGATGTCGTCGGTCTCCGGCAGTTTCGGCGCCTTGGTTTCCTTGTCCCAGAAGGTGGACAGGAAGGTGAACAGGTTGCGCGCATACAGCGATGACGATGCGACGGCGATGCGGCCCGGCCAGTTGTTGTAGCCGAGGACGGTCACGCCATTCGGGGTGACGATCAGTTGCCCCGGCACGGTGGCGGCGCAGTTGCCGCCGGCATCGGAGGCCAGATCGACGATCACGCTGCCCGGCCGCATCTGCTCCACCATGGCCTGGGTCACGATGGTCGGCGCCCGCCGCCCCATCACCAGCGCCGTGCAGATCACGATATCGTTCTTCGCGACCGTCACCGCCATCAGGTCCGCCTGCTTCTGGCGGAACGCCTCGCTCATTTCGCGGGCATAGGCGCCGGTCTGGCCGGCGGTTTCCGCATCCTCGACCCCGACGAAGGTGGCACCGAGGGACTTGATTTCCTCCTTCGCCGCCGGACGAACATCGGTCGCGGACACGATCGCACCCAACCGGCGGGCCGTCGCGATGGCCGCGAGGCCGGCAACCCCGGCGCCGATGACGAAAACCCGAGCGGGCGGGACGGTGCCGGCGGCGGTCATCATCATGGGGAAGCCACGCTGAAACACGTTCGCCGCCTCGATCACCGACCGGTAGCCGGCCTGGTTGGCCTGGCTGGACAGCACGTCCATCGCCTGGGCCCGGGTGATGCGCGGCAGCAGCTCCATCGCCGCGGTGTCGATGCCGGCGGCGGCGAGGCTGGGCACGAGTTCGGGGTCGGCAAAGGCGCCCGCGGTGCAGATCAGCAGGGCGCCGCGCGGGATCAGCGCGCGCTGTTCCGGGGTCGGCGCCTGGACGGCGAACACGATCCCGGCGCCCGCCAGGGCGGATGCCGCATCCGGGGCGATTTCCGCGCCGGCCGCGGCAAACTCGGCATCCGGGATGGCGGCGGTCGCCCCTGCCCCGGCCTCGATGGCGACGGTCAAGCCGAGACCGATCAGGCGCTTCACCGTGTCAGGAGTCGCCGCGACGCGCGTTTCGGCCACGCGTCGTTCCTTCAGCACCGCCAGGCGCATGCAATTGTTCCTTCAGGCATCGGGGCAGGCATCGGGGCAGGCATCGGGGCAGGCATCGGGGCAGGCATCGGGGCAGCGGCAGCGCGAAGAGAGCGCCATCGCCACAGACCAATGGCGGCGCCTTGTTGCACCGCATAGGCGACCATGCAAGGGGCGAGGGCTCAATGTTTCATCCCTGACGGGCCGGCACCGCAACACGGCCTTGGACCCGGCCGTCCAAATCGCATATAATGGCATCCCCAAGCGCAAGGATGCCGCCCATGTCCCAATCCCAGCCCGTCTTGCTGTTGACCGGGGCCAGCCGTGGCATAGGCCACGCCACCGTCAAAACGTTCAGTGACAATGGCTGGCGCGTGCTCACGATCTCCCGCCAGCCGTTCGATCCGCGCTGCCCGTGGAAAGATGCGGAACGAAACCACATCCAACTGGACCTGACCAATATCGAGGAGGTGGAGGCGGCGATGCCGCGCATCCGCGACACCGCCGAGGGCCGGCTGGACGCGCTGATCAACAATGCCGCGATTTCGCCGAAAAGCGCCTCGGGCGGGAAGATCGGCAGCCTGCAGATGGCCTACCGGGACTGGCTGCACATCTTCAACGTGAACTTCTTCTCGGCGATCCTGCTGAGCCAGGGTCTGGCCGAACTGCTGACCGAAAGCCGGGGCAGCATCGTCAACATCACCTCGATCGTGGGATCGCGGGTGCATCCGTTTGCCAGCGCGGCCTATGCGACGTCCAAGGCGGCGCTGGCGGCGCTGACCCGGGAAATGGCGAGCGACCTCGGCGACCGCGGGGTGCGGGTGAACGCAGTCTCCCCCGGCGAGATCGAGACGGCGATCCTGTCGCCCGGCACCGCCGAAATCGTGGAACGCACCGTGCCGATGCGCCGCATGGGCCAGCCGCGGGAGGTGGCGGAGCTGCTGTATTTCCTGTGCTCCGACAAGGCGAGCTACATCAACGGGTCGGAATTGCATATCGACGGCGGCCAGCGGGTCTGACCGCTTCATACCGGTGTGTGCAAGGCGTGGGACCGCTCCGGCGGTCCTGCGCCGGCGCCGATATTGTTCGAAAATATTGGCATTTTCACCTGGCTCGTTTAGGATCGGTTAACCATTCAGGGGGCAAAATGCCGATCGTGACCAAAATCTCCGATGGGGGTAAGATGAACATATCGGCCCAAATGCGCCGCCAGGTCGGACTTGAGCAAGGAGGACCCGTCATGGTCTCGGTTGTCGATGGTGAGATACGGATACGCGCCCTGCGCCAGGTCCTGACCAACCTGCAGGACCAGGCCCAGAGCGTCTTCGCCGGGTCGGGCGAAACCGTTGCCGGCTTCCTGGCCGAACGGCGCGCCGAAGCGGCGCATGAGGGCGACATCCCGGCGTGATCCTCGACGCATCCGCCGTGCTGGCCTTTCTGTTGCGGGAGCCGGGCCAGGACGTCGTGATGGAGGCTCTGCTGGCCGGCGCGGACATGACCACTGTCAACTTCGCGGAGGTCGCCACCCAATACGTCCTCCGCGGCGCCAGGCAGGAAGCCGAGGCATTGCGCGACCAACTGCCCGTCAACCTGGTTCCGGTTGACGACGATCTTGCCCTTCGCGCGGCCTTGATGGCGGGTATCACGCGATCGGCGGGGTTGTCGCTGGGCGACCGGGTCTGCCTGGCCCTGGCCCAACGCAGCGGCCAACCGGCCCTCACCGCGGATCAGGCCTGGTCGCGGGTGGCCGAGGCAACGGGCGCGAGGGTCCAGCAGATCCGCTGACCGTCCGGATCATCCACTTTCCGCTGCCAATCCGCGCATTGCTCATTTATTATGGTGCGTTGCAGCATAACGCGGACAAAGGTGGCACTCCATGACAGGGCCGGCAAAACCGACCAAAGACCTTCATCACATCGTCGTCGCCGGCGGCGGCGCCGGCGGACTGGAACTCGTCACCAAGCTCGGCGACAGCCTGGGCAAGCGTGGCCGGGCCCAGGTCACCCTGGTGGAACGCGCGCGCACCCATCTGTGGAAGCCGCTGCTGCATTCGGTGGCCGCCGGCAGCCTGCGCCGCTCGCAGCATGAATTGAACTATCTGGCGCAGGCGCACTGGCACAATTTCCATTACACGCTGGGGGAGGTCGTCGGCTTCGATCGCGCCGCCAGGCGGCTCAACCTCGCGGCCATGTACGACGAGGACGGGCGGGAGATCACCCCGCCCCGGTCGGTGCCCTACGACACGCTGATCATGGCGGTCGGCAGCGTCACCAACGATTTCGGCACGCCCGGGGCGGCGCAATTCGCGGTGCCGCTGGAGAATCCCGAACAGGCCAGCCGCTTCAACCGGCGCATCGTCAACGCCTGCCTGCGCGCCAACGGCCAACCGGGACCGGTTCGCCCCGGCCAGTTGCATATCGCGATCATCGGCGCCGGCGCCACCGGCACCGAACTCGCCGCCGAACTGCACCGCACCGTCCGCGCCGTCGTGGCCTATGGCATGGACCGCATCGATCCCGCCCGCGACGTGCACATCGTGCTGATCGAGGCGGCGGAGCGCATCCTGCCCGCGCTGCCCGAACGGATCTCCAACGCGACCCTGGAACTGCTGACCTCGATCGGGGTGGAGGTCCGCACCCGAGCCCGCGTGGCGGAGGTGCGGGCCGATGGCGTGGTGCTGGCGAGCGGGGAGTTCATCCCCTCGGAGCTCGTGGTCTGGTCGGCCGGGGTGAAGGCGCCGAACTTCCTGCGCGACGCCGACGGGCTGGAGACCAACCGGATCAACCAGCTTCTGGTCACCCCGACCTTGCAGACGACGCGCGATCCGGACATTTTCGCCATCGGCGACTGCGCGTCCTGCCCGCGTCCCGGCGAAACCACACCGATCCCGCCGCGGGCGCAGGCGGCGCACCAGATGGCATCCCACATGCTGCGCCAGATCAACCTGCGGCTCGACGGCAAGCCGCTGGAACCGTTCCGCTACCGG
>Ga0302279_10005258_pt1 | contig 14604 bp, 8 predicted proteins | sample III_Bog_N3_3_FD_194541 | JGI IMG/M metagenome (GOLD analysis project Ga0302279, IMG submission 194541) | Peat permafrost microbial communities from Stordalen Mire near Abisko, Sweden - III_Bog_N3_3 | ecosystem: Environmental > Terrestrial > Soil > Wetlands > Peat | place: Sweden: Abisko...
CACGCGCCGCCCCGCCCCAATGAAGTGAATTCATTGGGGCCCCACCCCACGCGGCGCCCAGCGTCGCCGGGCTTGGTTTCGATTTGGCGACATCTCTTCAGATGCGGAGCCCGGGGGCCGGATAGTGCTCGCAAACCTCACGGACCTCGCGCGCGACCGTCGCCAGCAACGCCTCGTCGCTCGGCGCCTTCACGACCGTGTCGATCCAGCCGGCGAGGCGCACCATCACGTCTTCCTTCATCCCGCGCGACGTCACCGCCGGGGTGCCGATGCGAAGGCCTGACGGATCGAACGGCTTCCGAGGGTCGAACGGCACGGAGTTGTAGTTGAGGACGATGCCCGCACGGTCGAGCGCCTGCGCGGCGATCTTTCCGGAGACCCCCTTGTTCGTGAGATCGATGAGGAGCAGGTGATTGTCCGTCCCGCCGGTCACGAGGTCGAAGCCGCGTTGGATGAGCGCGTTGCCGAGCGCCTTTGCGTTCGCGACGATGTTCTGCGCGTACGTCGTGAACTCGGGCTGAGAGGCCTCGAGCGCAGCCACGGCGATCGCGGCGGTAACGTGGTTGTGCGGGCCGCCCTGGAGGCCGGGGAACACCGCCTTGTCGATGGCCGAGGCGTGCGTCTTCTTGCAGAGGATCATGCCGCCGCGGGGCCCACGGAACGTCTTGTGCGTGGTCGACGTTACGATGTCGGCGATGCCGATGGGGGACGGATGAACGCCCGTCGCGACGAGCCCCGAGATGTGCGCGATGTCGGCCGCGAGGATCGCGCCGACCTCGTCGGCGATCGAACGGAACGCGGGGAAGTCGAGCGTGCGCGCGTACGCGGTGGTGCCAGCCCAGAGGAGCTTCGGCTGGTGCTCCTTCGCGAGCTTGCGAACCTCGTCGAGGTCGATGCGGCCGTCCTCCTTGCGAACGCCGTACGGGACGCTCTTGAAGTATTTGCCCGTGATCGACACGTTCCAGCCGTGCGTGAGGTGGCCGCCAGCCGGGAGGCCGAGCCCCATGACCGTCTCGCCGGGCTTGAGGAACGCGAGGTAGACCGCGAGGTTCGCAGGGCTGCCAGAATAGGGCTGCACGTTGACGTGAAGGTCCCCTTCGGGGACGGGCGCGCCGGGTTTGTCCAGGAACAGCTTCGAGACGCGCGACTTGGCGAGCTCCTCGACCTGATCGATGACCTGCTGCCCCTCGTAGTAGCGCTTGTGCGGGTACCCCTCGGAGTACTTGTTCGTGAGCACGGACCCGGTGGCTTCCATCACCGCGCGCGACGCGTAGTTCTCGCTCGCGATGAGCCGGAGCGATTCGTGCTCTCGGACGTTCTCCTGATGAATGAGGGCGGCGAGCTCGGGGTCGCGCTGGGCGAGAGAGAATTCCTGCTCGGTCATGCGACGTTCTTTATCACCAAGAGGGGGGTCTCGGGCCGCGAAGTGGGGCTCGCCTTGACGCAGCGGACCGTCCGTTGAATGTCTCTGTCCCATGCTTGGCTCACGTCCTTCGCGCGCGTGGATGCGCCGTCGTCTCGTGTGGGGGGTGTGCTGTGGCCTGGGCTTCGTGTCGCTGGCGACCGTCTCGCTCGCGCCGCGCGTTGCGCGCGCCGATGCCGCGACGGACACCGCGACGGCGAAGGAGCTCACGAAGCCCGCCGAGCGACGAAGCGGCCTGGTGCTTGGCTTCGGCGTGGGCCTCGGCATCGCCGGCGCGTCGGGCTACCCGAACGACGCGTCCAAGATTGGCGACCCGACCTACTACGACGGCAGCGACGCGATGGGGGGCTGGGGCGGCACTCTCTTCGCGATGTACTCGCTCTCTGACTGGCTCAGCTTCGGCGCCTACTACAGCCGCGCGCAGTTCCGCAGCGGGCAGTGGTTCACGTACGGTGGCGGTGGCGGGATTCGCGTCGATATGTTCCCGCTCTATCACCTCGTTCCAGGCCTGCGTGACCTCGGTGTTTACGGCCAGTTCGGCATCGGGACGGCCACGCTTAGCCCCACGTCGGGCGACCGCGAGGCGTCGACGGGCACCGAGTCATTCCTCGGCGGGGGGGTCTTCTACGAGTTCTTCCTCGGCAAGGTGGGCGCCGGGCACTTCGCGGCGGGGCCGACGTTCGAGTACGACGTCGAGGTCACGCAGTCGAATCAGCGCTACGGAGGGCTGGTAGGCGGGCGAGTCGCTTTCTACACCGGCAAATGAGCCTTATGCTTCGCGGCTCATGAGCGATCCCCAATCCAAGGCCCTCTTCGCACGAGCCCAGCGACTCATCCCGGGAGGCGTGAACAGCCCGGTGCGCGCCTTCCGCGCCGTCGGCGGCGAGCCCGTGTTCATCGCGCGCGGCGAAGGGGCGTACCTCTATGGCGCCGACGGGACGAAGTACGTCGACTACGTCGGGTCCTGGGGCCCGCTGATTCTCGGGCATGCGCATCCGGACGTCGTGAAGGCCATCTGCGACGCGGCTGCGCGCGGTACCACCTTCGGCGCGCCGACGGAGCTCGAGGTGCGCTTCGCGGAGGAGATCCAGAAGCTCTATCCGTCGATCGAGATGATGCGTGCCGTGTCGAGCGGGACCGAGGCGACGATGGCTGCGCTCCGCGTGGCGCGCGGCTACACGCACCGAGATGCCATCGTGAAGTTCGAGGGCTGCTACCACGGGCATGCCGATTTCCTCCTCGTCAAGGCAGGCTCGGGTGCGGCTACCCTCGGGGTCCCCGACTCGGCCGGCGTCCCAGCTGCGACCGCGGCGAACACGCTCACGCTCCCGTACAACGACATCGAAGGCCTTCGCGCGCTCTTCAAGGAACGCGGCGCCGCCATCGCCGCCGTCATCGTCGAGCCGGTCGTTGGCAACATGGGGGTCGTTCCGCCCGCTCCGGGCTTCCTCGAGGCGATCGTGTCGCTCTGCACGGAGCACGGGGCGGTGTCGATCTTCGACGAGGTCATGACGGGGAGCCGCGTGGCGCGCGGCGGGATGCAAGAGCGCGCGGGGGTCGTCCCGGATCTCACGTGTCTCGGCAAGATCATCGGCGGCGGCCTCCCGCTCGCGGCCTACGGCGGCAAGCGTGCGATCATGGAGCAGGTGGCGCCCCTCGGGCCCGTCTACCAGGCCGGTACGCTGAGCGGCAATCCGGTGGCTGTCAGCGCCGCGCTGGCGACGTTTCCACACCTCGACGCAAAGCTCTATGCGCACCTCGAAGCGCTCGGCGCTCGGCTCGAGGCGGGGCTCACGAAGACGATCGCGAAGCATGACCTCGCGGCGTGCGTGCAGCGCGTGGGCTCGATGATCACGCTCTTCTTCACCCGCGGTCCGGTGCGGTCCTGGGGCGAGGCCAAAGTGGCGGACACCACGCGCTTCGGGCACTGGCACAAGGGCCTGCTCGCGCGCGGGCACTACTGGCCGCCGTCCCAGTTCGAGGCGGCGTTCTTCGGCGGTGCTCACACCGAAGCGGACATCGACGCGACGCTCTCGGCGGCCGACGAGGTCATCGGCAGCGAAGTGCTCCGTCCGCACTGACGAGCCGTCGCCGTGCCCGAGATTCCCGACGTCGACGTCTACTGCGAGGCGATCGCGACGCGCGTGGTGGGCCATCCGCTCGCGGGGGTCAGGCTCGGCAGCCCGTTCGTGCTCCGAACGTTCGCTCCTCCCACGAGCGCGTTCGTGGGCAAGAAGGTCCTCGCCGTCTTCCGAATGGGGAAGCGAATCGTGCTGTCCTTCGAGGGCGATCTCTTCGCCGTGGTCCACCTGATGATCGCGGGTCGCTTTCGCTGGGGCCCTTCGGGGATGAAGTTGCCCGGGCGGCTCGGCCTCGCCGCGTTCGACTTCGCCGGCGGCACGCTGCTGCTCACCGAGGCCGGGACGAAGAAGCGCGCGTCGATTCATCTGGTGCTCGGCGAAGCCGCCATGCGGGCGTTGCATGCCGGAGGCATAGAGCTCGACGCCTGCGACGATGCCACGTTCTTTGCGGCGCTCACGCGCGAGAACCACACGCTGAAGCGCGCTCTCACGGACCCGCGCATCCTGAGCGGTATCGGCAACGCGTACTCGGACGAGATTCTATGGGAAGCGAAGCTCTCCCCCGTAAAGCTGACGTCGAGGCTCTCGGCCGAGGAGTCGCGCGAGCTCTTCGCGGCTGCGCGGAAGACGCTGACCCGCTTCACCGAGATCCTCCGCGCTGAGGTCGTGAAGGGGTTCCCGGCCAAGGTGACCGCGTTCCGTCCGGAAATGGCGGTGCATGGGCGCTACGGCGAGCCGTGCCGGCGCTGCGGCGCGAAGGTCCAGCGCATCGCGTATGCCTCGAACGAGACGAACTACTGCGTAACATGCCAGACCGGCGGGAAGCTGCTCGCCGACCGCGGTCTCTCGCGGCTGCTGCGGGAGGACTGGCCGAAGTCCCTCGAGGAGCTCGAGGAGATGAAGAGCGTCCGCGCTACCGCAGCACGAACGTCGCGCGCGCGCTGAGGCTGCGCATCGACGCGCATCGTCTCCCTTTGCGCTACGGAGCGACGAGCGCGAACACCTGGGTCTCGTTGTCGAAGGCGCCGCCCCCTTGCAGGCCCCAGAGGGCAACGAGGCAATCGCCTGCCGAGGCGGTCATCCCGGAGAGCGACTGGAAGACCTGCTTCTGTGCGACGCCGATGCCGGTGCCCGAGAGCGGGACCGATAAGAGATGGGTTGCGCTCGTCGGAACGGCCGTCGTGTAGTTGCCCGGGCCTGCCGTGCCGGAGGTGACGCCGAACGAGGCGCAGTCGGTCCCGTGGTAAATGTAGAAGTCGTTGGTCGCGGTCCAAGCGCCCGACGGTGGCGCCCCGAAGGACGACGTACCGTCGAACGTGCTGTCGCTGATGTCTCCGTAGAGCGCGACGAGGTTCGTGGTCGACGTGATGGGGGTCACGGTGGCGAACGACTGCGTGTCGTTGGTGGTCGACGCCTGGCATCCACCGTTCTGGCCGAAGCAGAACTCGCCCGCAGGAATGAGCAGGCTCTGCGTCGGCGTGACGGGAGCCGTGAAGGTCGCGGTGAGGCTCGCCGCGGCGGTGACGTCGTGCGACGTCGCGACCGTGCCGCCGTTGAGGCCGAGTAGTACGCAGCCCGTCATGGGCAATCCTCCCGGCAATGTGAGGTTGATGGGCACCGTTACGGTTCCGGTGGTCGGAGACTTCACGATGAACTGCGCGAGCGACTCGGAGCCGGCCGGGCCGTACTCGGGGGTCGACGCCGGCCAGCGACCGATGGTGCAGGTGCCGGTCGGCAGGAACTTCAGGATGAAGAGCACCTCGCTGAAGAGGTTCGCCGAGTTGGTCATCGAGACGCTCCCCGTGAGCGTCGAGAGGCTCTCGGTCCCGTTGATCGGGTAGCCGTACCAGGCGGTGGGGAAGCCGGTCGCGGCGGTGAGGTTCGAGCCGACCATGCTGATGGGGCTCGGCCAGGTGCTGCTCGTGCTGCCGCCTGCCGATGGCCAGACGTATCCGGCAGTGGTGTTGAGGACGTAGCCGCTCGATTGCGCGGCGGTCACCTCCGCGGAGCTCGTCGTGTAGAGGTGGTCGCCCGAGGTCGCGTCGTCGAGTCGGTAGAGGGGGACGGAGCCGCACACGGCGCTCGTCGCGATCCACCCCATGCTCCCTTCGACGGTGTTCCCTTCGCAGGTCGCGTCGGTCGTGTAGAGGTGGCTGCCGGCCGCCGTGGAGCAGCGGTAGAATGGTACGAGCCCGGGCTGCGCGGCGTTGTAGAGGTAGAAGTCGTCGAACGTCTCGGCCGTGTATCCGCAGCAGTCGGCTTCGCTGTCGGTCGCCGTGTAGAAGTGGAGGCCGTTCGTCTTGTCGAAGGCGCGGTCGATGCCGACGCGGCAGCCGAGGAGGTCGTCGCACGAGCCGCTGCAGCTGTCGTCCACGAGGTTGCACACTTCCGCGGGGGGAGCGCACGCGCTCCAGACACCCGCCGCGCACGTCTCGGTGCCGGTCGACCCACACGACGTCGTGCAGCTCTGCGTTGCGCCCGTCGAGCAAACGCCGCTGTCGTGCAGCGCGCTCGTTGCGTCGGGGATGATGGCCCCGTCAGCGTCGAAGGTCACGTCGTGTGTCGCGTCATGCGCCGCATCGCTGGACGTGGTCCCCTCGGCGTCGCTCGCGTGCGAGTCCGCGCTCGCGTCCGTGAGCGTCGTCGACGACTCGTTCGGCGTGGCGTCCTGGAAGAGCCCGATGCTCGTGCCGTCGGTGTGCGACGCGTCGCGCGCGTCCTCGTGCGCGTCCACGTGCGGCGTGCTGCTGCTACCACCGCCTCCGCTCCCCGAGTCCGAGCTGCTCGCGCCGTCCCCGGTCGCGCATCCGACGACGAGCAGCGCGAGGCACGCGGTCGTAACAAGCCGCGGCGCGAGGTCTCCCATCGCTTCGACTACCAGCTCCCCGTGCTCGCCATCGACGACCAGGGCTCGGCCGGCGCCAGCGCGTCGCCCTCCTGGAGCAGCTCGATCGAGATGCCGTCGGGCGATCGGATGAACGCCATGCGACCGTCGCGCGGTGGCCTGTTGATGGTGACGCCTTGATCGTGGAGGCGCTGGCAGGTGTCGTAGATGTTCGACACGCGGTAGGCGAGGTGCCCGAAGTTGCGCGCGCCGCTCAGGGTCTCAGGGTCCCAGTTGTAGGTGAGCTCGACCATGGGCGCGTCGTCGGCGCCGTCCTCGGGCGCAGCCAGAAAGATGAGCGTGAAGCGCCCCTTCTGGTTCTCGATCCGACGGCGCTCGACGAGCCCGAGCTTGTTGCAATAGAAGTCGAGCGACGCATCGAGGCTCGTCACGCGCACCATCGTGTGGAGGTATTTCATGGGCCCTTACGAGCTCGCCTTCGTACGAAGCGCCGCCTGCGCTGCCGCGAGCCGCGCCGTCGCCACGCGGAAGGGCGAGCAGCTGATGTACGACAGCCCGACCTTCTGGAAGAACCCGATGCTCGCCGGGTCCCCGCCGTGCTCGCCGCACACGCCGAGCTTTATGTTCGGCTTCGTCTGGCGACCGCGGTCGGCCGCCATCTGCACGAGCGCACCGACGCCTTCTTGATCGAGAGACACGAACGGGTCCTTCGGCAGGATGCCCGCCTCGAGGTACGCCGGGAGGAACTTGCCTGCGTCGTCGCGCGAGAGCCCCATCGTCGCCTGGGTGAGATCGTTCGTGCCGAACGAGAAGAACTCGGCCACCTCGGCCAGCTCGCCCGCCATGATGGCCGCACGAGGCAGCTCGATCATCGTGCCGAACGTGAACGCCACGGGCGTCGTTGCGTTGCCGACCCCGAGGACGTCGTCCTTCACGCGGTCGACGATGGCGCGCATCTTCACGAGCTCCGCCTTCGTCATCGCGAGCGGGATCATGATCTCGGGGACGACCGCGACGCCGTCCTTCGATACGAGCGCCGCGGCCTCGAGGATCGCGCGGACCTGCATCTCGTAGATCTCGGGGAACGTGACCGCGAGCCGGCAGCCGCGGTGACCGAGCATCGGGTTGAACTCGTGGAGATCCTTCGTGCGCTGGCGGAGCTTGTCGGCCGACACCCCCATCACCATCGACAGGTGCTCGAGCTGACGCTCGTCAGTGGGCAAGAACTCGTGCAGCGGGGGGTCGAGCAGGCGGATGGTCACGGGGAGGCCGTGCATCTCGCGGAAGATGCCGACGAAGTCCTCGCGCTGCGACGGCAAGAGCTTCGCGAGCGCCTTCTTCCGTGAGGCTTCGTCGTCCGACAGGATCATCTCGCGCATCGCCGCGATGCGCTCCTCCTCGAAGAACATGTGCTCGGTGCGGCAGAGGCCGATGCCTTCGGCGCCGAAGCCGCGTGCCGTGCGCGCGTCGAGCGGCGTATCGGCGTTCGCGCGCACCTTCATCGTGCGCACCTCGTCGGCCCACGCCATCAGCTCGACGAACTCGGCGCCGAGCCCAGCCGGCACCGTTGGTACGGCCCCCTCGTAGAGCGAGCCGGTCGACCCATCGATCGTGATGAGGTCCCCCTTCTTCAACGTCACCGTCTCGGTCGGCTTGCCGTCCTCGCCGTAGACCGAGATGGCCATCGTCTGCGCCTGGTAGCTCACGTGAATCGCCGAACAGCCCGCGATGCACGCCTTGCCCATGCCTCGCGCCACGACCGCCGCGTGGCTCGTCATGCCGCCTCGCGCGGTGATGACGCCGCGCGCTGCCTTCATGCCGTGGATGTCCTCGGGGGACGTCTCGATGCGCACGAGGATGACCGGCTTGCCCTGTCCCGCCCGTCGCTCGGCTTCATCCGCGCTGAACACGATGTGCCCCTGCGCCGCGCCCGGGCTCGCGGGTAGACCTCGCGCGAGGAGTCTCTTCGGCGCCGTCGGATCAAGCGTCGGGTGCAGGAGCTGATCGATCGCCGCGGGGTCGACGCGGAGGATCGCCTCTTCTTTCGTGATGAGCCCCTCCTTCACCATCTCGACCGCGGTACGCACCGCCGCTCGTCCGGTGCGCTTCGCCGAGCGGCACTGGAGAATGTAGAGCTTGCCCGTCTGGACGGTGAACTCGATGTCCTGCGAGTCGCGGAAATGCTTCTCGAGCGTCTCGGCGAGGTCGACGAACGCCTTGTAGACCTCGGGCATCTTCACCTCGAGCGAGGTCTCTTTGTCGGCCCCTTCGGCCCCACGCGCCGACAGCGCGTTCGGCGTGCGAATGCCCGCGACGACGTCCTCGCCCTGTGCGTTCGGGAGCCACTCACCGTAGAGGGCCTTCTCGCCGGTCGACGGGTTGCGCGTGAACGCCACGCCGGTCGCGCTGGTGTCGCCGAGGTTGCCGAAGACCATCGACTGGATGGTGCACGCCGTCCCCCAGTCGTCGGGGATGTCGTTCATGCGCCTGTACACGACTGCCCGGTGGTTCTTCCACGAGTGAAAGACCGCATCGACCGCGCCCCAGAGCTGCTCGCGCGGGTCGGTCGGGAAATCTTTGCCCGTCTCCCTCTTCACGACGGCCTTGTACGCGAGCACGATCTTGCGCAGCTCTTCCACCGGCAGGTCCGAGTCGGGGACCTTGCGGCGCAGCTCTTCGCCGTTGAGGCGCGTCGTGTCGATGCCCTTGGTCTTGGCGACCGCGTCGCGCGCCGCCTCCAGCGCGTGCTCGAACGCCTCGCGCTTCACGCCGAGCGCCACGTCCGAGTACATCGAGATGAAGCGCCGGTAGGCGTCGTACGCGAAGCGCGGGCTCTCCGTCTTCTTCGCGAGCCCCTCGGCCACCGCGTCGTTCATCCCGAGGTTCAGGATCGTATCCATCATGCCGGGCATCGACGCGCGCGCCCCGGAGCGCACGCTCACGAGCAGCGGGTTCGCCGCGTCGCCGAGCTTGGCGCCCTGCGCCTTCTCGACCCGCGCGAGCGCCTCGAGGATCACCTTCTGCAGCGCCGGGTCGTCCTTCACCGACTTGCTGGCCTTGTTGAGCGCGTTGCACACCTCGGTCGACAGCGTCACGCCTGCCGGCACCGGCAAGCCGAGCGCAGTCATCTCCGCGAGCCCAGCCCCTTTGCCACCGAGGAGGTCCTTCCGCTTCGGGTCCCCTTCGGCGTGCCCTTCCCCAAAGTAAAATACGGTCTGCGACATGAGCGGATCTCCCGAGGCGGGTGCGGCGTGCGTGGATGCGTGCGCGTGTGTCCGATGGAGGCGACGCGCGGGCGCAATCTAGCAGGGGGAAGGGGAGGGGACGAGGGGGGGATGATGTAGTACAAGACGACGATGCTTGTCTCGCGGGGAGGCTCGATCTATCGGCCTACGCTCATGGCGGTGAGTCCGTCGGGATCGTGACCGGACGCGCCGCAGTCCCCGTGGTCGGACGGTACGCTCTGTACCAGGCGATCGCATCCGGGGGGATGGCTACGGTGTTCCTCGGGCGCTTGATCGGCTCGGTGGGCTTCGCCCGCACCGTCGCCGTCAAACGCCTTCACCCCGAGTACGCGGGCGACCCTGGGTTCGTCGCGATGTTCCTCGACGAAGCGCGCGTCGCCGCGCGGATCCGCCACCCCAACGTGGTCCCCACGCTCGACGTCGTGGCCACCAAAGGCGAGCTCTTCCTCGTGATGGACTACGTCCACGGCGAGGTACTTTCCAAGCTCGCGAAGACCGCCATCGAGCGGCGGCAGCCGATCCCCGTGCGGTGCGTGGTGTCGATCCTCTCGGGTGCGCTCCAGGGATTGCACGCCGCGCACGTTGCGACGAGCGAGCGCGGCGAGCCGCTCGACATCGTCCACCGCGACGTGTCCCCGCACAACATCCTCCTCGGCGCCGACGGCCAGGCGCGCTTGCTCGACTTTGGCGTCGCGCGCGCGATGGGGCGGCTTCACACGACGCTTCCCGGAACTGTGAAAGGGAAGATCGCCTACATGCCTCCGGAGCAGCTGCAGGGTTTGCCGCTCGGCCCTGCGACGGACGTGTACTCGACGGCCGTCGTTCTCTGGGAGTCTCTCGTGGGGCGGACGCTCTACCGCGGCGTTCCGCAGAGCGCGCTGGTGGAGGCGGTCCTCACCGCCAAGGTTCGAGCGCCGAGCGAGGTGCTCCTGGAGGGGGGCGACGCGGCGCGCGCGAAGGAGGTCCTTCCGCTCGAAGGGGTCGTGATGCGCGGGCTCGCGCGGTCACCCGAGGACCGATGGCAGACGGCGCTCGACTTCGCGAGGGCGCTCGAGGCGGCCGTGCCCCCCGCAAGCGCGGCGGAGGTCTCGGACTGGGTTCAGCGCGTGGCAGGGGAGATGCTCCGCGAGCGCGCTGCCGTCGTCGCCCAGATCGAGAGCGACAGCGCCAGTGACGCGAGCACCGGCGACCTCGGCAGAGCGATGGCCGATGGGTTGAGCGGGGACACTCTTCAGGATCCCCGCCCGCCAGACTTCGAGCCCAAAGAGCCTGCCGCGCCTGCCGCGCCTGCAAAGATGGAACGCCCCGTCGCGAAACCGGCAGCGGCGCCGAAGCCCGAGCGGCACACGGATCGCGACGAGAACCTGTCGCTGGCGGAGGAGCGCGTCGGCACGACCATCGCCGGCAGCTACACGATCGCTCGCCTCATAGGCATGGGCGGCTCGGGCGCGGTCTACCAGGCTACGGCGAGGAACGGCGCGCAGGTCGCGCTCAAGGTCCTTCATCGCTCGGTCTCCCGCGTGCCCGACGTGCGCGAACGCTTTCATCGCGAGGCGCTCATCTCGAAGCGCATCTATCACCCGGGCGTGGCGCGAGTGCTGGATGACGGGGCGTCGGAGGATGGGGATGTCTTCATCGCGATGGAGCTGCTCGACGGCGAGTCGATCGAGGAACGCGCGAGCCGCAACGACGGCAAGCTCCCCATGAACGAGGTGATTGCCATCGCGCTGTCGGCCCTCGAGGTCCTGGACGCGGCGCACCGAGTAGGGGTCGTCCACCGCGATCTCAAGCCAGACAACCTGTTCTTGACCACGTCCCGCACGCTCAAGGTGCTCGACTTCGGGATCGCGCGTCTCGATACGAACGACCGGCTGACGAAGCGCACGCGCAACGGCGTCATCATGGGGACGCCGGCTTTCATGGCTCCGGAGCAGGCGAAGTCGAGCTGGGGCCAGGTCGACAAGCGGACCGACGTGTGGGCGATGGGCGCGACGATGTTCGCGCTCCTGTCGGGGCGGCCGGTGCATCCAGGGGAGAGCGTCGGCGAGGTCATGGCCGCCGCGTCGATGCGGCCGGCGCCGTCGCTTGCGCGCGTGATCGCAGCGCCCGTTCCACTCGTACGCGTCGTCGATCGTGCGCTCTCGTTCGACCAGCACGAGCGGTTCGCGGACGCCGGAGAGATGCGTTCGGCGCTCGTCGAGTGCGTCGCGGAGATGCGCGACGGGTCCGCCGAGAGCAGGGCGGGGGAGACGAAGCCGCCGGGTGCGGTCGCTGCCGTGGAGCTCAACACGCTCGAGGAGCGCGAGGTGGGAGGGGACGGCGGCGAGGCAGGCGACACAGCCGGTGACCCATTCGCCATCATCGAGGCGACGGACGACCAGCGAAAGACGCTTCGCGAGTTCTTCAAGCTGCTCGAGCTGGGCCTGCTCTCGGTCACGCAGTACGGCCAGAGCCACCCCGAGACGGACAAGCGCATCGCCCTCGCCGTCACCTCCGCGGTCACCGAGCTTGCCCGGACCGGCGCAACGGCGTCCTGGAACGTCACCCCGTACTCGTTCACCGCAGGGGGCGTGCCCGTGTGGGAGCCGGACACGCCGAACGATCGCGTCCCTTACCAGTTGTTCGCCGACGGCATCCGCATCGTCACCATCATGCCCGGCCTTACTCGGCAGGAGCTCGACGCGTTCCTCCGGCTCGTGATGAGAGACCGAGCCCGCGAGCTCGCGCCCGAGGACGACTTCGTGACGTTGCTCTGGGAAGCCGACTTCGAGCACGTGACCTACCAGGCGATCGACAGCTTCGGGTCGGGAGACCTCACGCGCCGGAGCCGGTTCGAGAACGACGTGCGCGGGATTCAGTCGCTCGGCCGTGCCGTGTCGCGCGGTCAGATCGCCCAGAGCTTCTCGAAGAAGGTACCGGCCCGATCCGCCGCGACGGTGAACGGCACCCTGTTCCGGCTCCTCGGGAGGGACGGCGTCGACGCGGCCTCGCTCGTCAGCGCCGAGGCGATGCTCAAGCCGAACGCGAGCATCGCGCCTCGAACGGCGCTCGATATCACGGCGGAGATGAAGACGGTCTTGTCGGCGCGGCTCGCCGAGGAGACGAAGCTGGTGGAGCCCAAGTTCGCGCGGTCGGTTTCGCTCGCGTGGATGGAGGCGCGTACGAGCGGGGCGGTCGAGGCGCTCGCCCAGAAGCTCCGGGCTGCGATCGATGGGATGGCGATCGGACGACCGGATGCGGCGGTCCGTGCGGCGGTGGGCATGTGCTCGGCGGCAGGGCCTTCGCGCGGCGCGCTCCTGTGCGCGATCGTCTCGACGTCCACGGTGAAGAAAGCGCTGGCGCTGGCGAAGACGAGCCCGCAGGCGATGGATGTCGCCACGCTGGCTACGCTCGTCGAGGCTCTCGATGGCACCTACTTCGACGTCGTGCTCGACGCGGCGCTCGCTTCCGAGGAGGGCCCTCTGAAGGAGCTGCTCGTCTCCAACCTCCTCAGGCCGGGTGTCGGGAACGAGGCGCGCCTCGGCTCTCGCTTCTCGAGCGTCGCGGAGGACGTGGGCCTCACGCTGGTGCGCATCCTCGCGAAGGTCGAGAGCGGAGAGGCGAAGGGGGCGATGCTCCTCGCGGCAGCGTCGCCACACGCCATGGTGCGCATCGAGGCCTTCGGTCACGTGGAGGGGGCGTCGAGCGACCGGATGCGACTCGAGCTAAAGGCGCTGCTCGAGGACGCCGACTCGTCCCTCCGGATGACGGCGCTGTCCGCGATGGAGAAGAACGTGGTCCGCATCGCCGGGCCGTCGCTCGTGCTGCGCATCAAGTCCTCGAAGTTCGACTCGCTGCCGGTGGACGAGAAGAAGCAAGCGCTGCGAACCCTCGCTGTCCTTGCGCCTCGACGCGCGGAGGAGATCGCCGTGGAGCTCCTCTCGAACGCGGGCCTTCTCCCGTCCGAAGCGCGTGAGCAGACGCGCATCCTCGCGGCGGAGTTGCTCGGACGCATCGCCCAGACGGAGGCCGCGCGCGACGCGCTCTTCGCGGCCGAAGGGGCGCGCTGGCGGAGCAGTGAACCGCTGCGTGCCGCCGCCGAGACCGCACGCAAGCGGCTCACGAAGATGCCCCCGTCGCCGTGGACGGTTCCGCCCCCAACCGAAGGCCCGCCCAAGGGGAGCCCACGACGATGAGCACCGCAGCCGCACCCGTCGACGCGCAAGCGCTCATCGAACGCATCCGCGCGAAGAGCGCCGAGGTCCTGCTCTCGGTGTTTCGTCTTGTGAAGACGGCGCTCGTGCACTCCTCGGAGAACGCGGCGCTCCGAGACGCGGCCAACCGCTGCACGACGACGCTGAACGTGTTCGCCGCAGAGATCGGCGCGCCCGTCTCTTTGTCGTTCCTCGGCGAGACGGTCTTCGTGTGTGGGCAGCTTCTTCGCGCGCCGCGGGCTCTCTACGAATCCGCGGCGGAGCTCGGCGTGTTGCTGGGGAAGGTCGGCGTGTCGGAGCTCACGTTCGAGCCAAAGATCGACACCACGCGCGTCCTGCTCTTCGCGGGCGAGATCGTGGCCGCGATTCGCGACTCCGACAACCAGCTCGTGACGCTGCAGCTGCAGACCCCCGGTGTCGAAGCACGCTCGATCGATCCCGAGCTCCTCCAGCGGCGCTCCGGCCAGGACCTCACGCCGTCGGAGCAGATCCTCCAGCTCTACGCCACCGCGCTCGTGGCGGTGCGGCAGTTCTACGAAGACATCGCCACGACCGGGACGGCGCTGCCGCACCGCTTGAAGCGCCTGGCCCAGAAGTTCGTGGCGCTGGCCGACCACGAGGACCCGGCGATGCTCGGGATGACGACGATGGCGAAGGCGCATCGGGACGACGCGGGGCGCGCGGTACAGACCGCGATCCTGGCGCTCGCGATGACCCGTCAGGTGACGAAGGATCGCCTGGCCCTCGCGCAGATCGTGCTCGCGGCGCTGCTCGTCGACACTGGACGCGCCCGCATCCAGAGTCGCATCGGGGACCG
>Ga0302279_10005261_pt1 | contig 14594 bp, 14 predicted proteins | sample III_Bog_N3_3_FD_194541 | JGI IMG/M metagenome (GOLD analysis project Ga0302279, IMG submission 194541) | Peat permafrost microbial communities from Stordalen Mire near Abisko, Sweden - III_Bog_N3_3 | ecosystem: Environmental > Terrestrial > Soil > Wetlands > Peat | place: Sweden: Abisko...
TTCCGCGACGAGGAAGGCCAGGACGTGCTGTTCTTCGTCGATAACATCTTTCGCTTCACCCAGGCCGGCGCGGAAGTGTCCGCGCTGCTCGGCCGTATCCCGTCGGCGGTGGGCTATCAGCCGACTTTGGCGACCGACATGGGTGCGTTGCAGGAACGGATCACCTCCACCAACAAAGGGTCGATCACCTCGGTGCAGGCGATCTACGTGCCCGCCGACGACCTGACCGACCCGGCGCCGGCGACCTCCTTCGCGCACTTGGACGCGACTACGGTGCTGAACCGGCAGATCGCGGAGCTGGGCATCTACCCGGCGGTGGACCCGCTGGATTCCACGTCGCGCTCGCTCGATCCGCGGATCGTCGGCGAGGAGCATTACGCCGTCGCCCGCCGGACTCAGGAAATCCTGCAGACCTACAAGTCGTTGCAGGACATTATCGCCATTCTCGGCATGGACGAGCTCTCCGAGGAAGACAAACTCGTCGTCGCTCGGGCGCGCAAGATTCAGCGGTTCCTGTCGCAGCCGTTCCATGTCGCGGAAGTGTTCACCGGCTTCCCCGGCAAGTTCGTGCCGGTCGCCGATACCGTGCGCAGCTTCAAGGCGATCTGCGCCGGCGAATACGACCATCTGCCGGAAGCCGCCTTCTACATGGTCGGCACCATCGAGGAAGCCGTCGCCAAGGCCGAAACCCTGAAGGCCAACGCCTAAGACCCCCATTTTTCCCCCTCCCCTTGAGGGAGGGGGTCAGGGGGAGGGGGCGGCCGCCCCCAGACCATCGCCACACAAAGGACTCGCTGCCATGCCCGTCGCCCTGGAGATCGTCAGCCCGGAGAAACTGCTGCTGTCCCGAGCGGTGGACATGGTGGTGATTCCGGCGTCGGAAGGGGACATGGGCGTGCTGGAAGGCCACACGCCGATGATCGTCACCCTGCGTGGCGGCACCATCGACCTGTACGAGGGTGACAAGGTCACCGACCGCTTCTACGTCGGCGGCGGTTTCGCCGAGGTGACCCCGGAACGCTGCACGGTTCTGGCCAACGAATCAAAACCGGTCGCCGAACTCGACAAGACCGAAGGCGAGCGCCGGCTGGCGGAAGCCGAGGCACTGTATGCCAAGGTCGATCCGACCGATGTCGTTGAGGAAGAACTGGCACTCGACCGCATCCAGGCGGCCCGCGCGCTGGTCGAGGCGGTGGATGCGCTGCTGACCGGGCGGTAACACCCCGTTGGGCCGGTGCGGGCCGCGATCGCTGCCGGCGCCGCCCTTGGCTATGCGCCCCACCCCCATGGCCGCGGTGTCGGGCATCGTCCCAATTCCCCTTGTTCCACATGCGGGAACAAGCTATCACACGGATCGTGCAGGTCATCGCGAAACGGACGTTGAGGCTGTTTTGGGAACGCCATCCGCAAGCCGAGCGGCCGTTGCGGGTCTGGCACGCGGCGGTGCGCCGATCAGATTGGTCGGGGCCGGCGGACGTGAAAGCCGAGTTAGGTGCAACGGTCGATTTCGTCGCGGACAACCGCCTGATTTTCGATCTTGCGGGCAACCGCTTCAGGCTGATTGCGTATGTCGCGTACGCGTATAAACGGGTTCTGATCAAATTCGTCGGGACTCATGCTGACTATGACAGGATCAATCCGGAGACTGTGTGATGCAAATGGACATCCGGCCGTTGCAGACCGAAGCCGACTACGATTGGGCGCTGGCCGAGGTTGAACCCTATTTTGCGCACCCCCCGGCCTTTGGCACACCAGACGCTGCCCGGTTCGACGTGCTCGCCGCGCTGATCGAGTCCTATGAGGCGAAGCACTGGCCGATTGAAGATCCCGATCCTGTCGATGCGATCCGATCGCGTATGGCGCAGGCTGGCTACACGCAGGCCGACCTCGCGATCCTGCTGGGGTCGCGGTCACGGGCGTCGGAAATCCTCGCCCGCCGCCGTGGGTTGACCATGGCACAGGCCTGGCGCCTGCATCGCGAATGGCGCATCCCAGCCGAGGCATTGATCCGACCGGTGGAGCGATCCGGGTGACACGAAACGAACCTTACAAGGTCCCCGGCTCCAGCAACTGCCGCAATTCTCCGATCCACGGCTCATAGCGCCGCCAGCGCTCGACCGACGTCCGGTAGATCGGCTGGCGCGCCTGCCACACGCTGGCCGTGGCGATGCGCCGCTGATTGCGTTGGGGGGCCAGGCAGGCGTCGTCCCATGCCAGCCCGCACGCTGCCACCAGCCGCCGCGTCAGCGGCTCCGGATCGGCGACCAGCGCCTCGTAGTCGATCTCGATGAACCGCTCCGCCGGCAGCACCGCGCGCCAGTGTGCCATCAGCCGCTGGTACTGGTCGTAGAAGAACACCAGGCTGCCGCGGTCGGCGGCGAAATCGATCGTTGCCTCGAAATCGGTGGCAAAGATCGACAGGCAGGTATCGATCGGGTGGCGTCGGCAATGCACGATCGCGGCGCGCGGGAACACCTGGCGGATCACGCCCAGCAGTCCGAAATTGAACGGCATCTTGTCGGTCACCCGCGGCGCCGTGGGAGAAAAGCCGCGCAGCACCGCCAGGTAGTCGTCGGCCAGGCGTCGCACCACGTCGGTGCGCGCGTCCGCGCCAAAAACGCCGACGCCGGCTCTGTTGCGGTCGTGCCAGAAACTCAGCTCGCCCCCGGCGGCGACGTCCGGATGGCTCGACAGGATCTGTTCCACCAGGGTAGTGCCGGACCGCGGCATGCCGACGATCAGGATCGGCGTTTCGTCCGCAACCCCCAGGTCCGGACGACGGTCCAGGTATCCCGCCGGGGTGGTGGCGATCACCCGGCCGGTCTGGCGCGCCAGCGTCTCCCGGTCGAGCGTCGCGGCGGTGCGGCGGATCTGGTTGGCCGCGTCGAAATGCCGCATGGCCGCGGCATAGTCGCCGGTGTCGTCATAGGCCTTGCCCAGCGCGAAGTGGATCGCCCTGGTCTGCGCCGGTGTCAGGTCGGGCTGCGCCAGGCAGGCGTCGATCCGTTCGATCAGGGGCTGATCCGCGGCGGTGAATTTCGTATTCGTGGCAAAGCCCTGCCACGCCGTCATCATGCCTGGCTCCAGCGCAATGCCGCGTTCCAGGCAGGCGGCGGCTTCCGTCGACTGGCCCGATTGGGCGAGCATCTGACCCAGCAGCAGATAGGCCATGCCGCAGGCCGGCGCGTCATCGATCAGCGCGCGCAGCAGGGCTTGCGCAGCGGCGGTATCGCCGGCGGCATCGGCGGCACAGGCCTCGTTGATCAGAGCCTGTGTGGTCCCTGGCACGGCTGCGGCCGCCGCGCGGAAGACGGCCGCGGCCTCGGCGCGGTTGCCCCGCCCAAGCTGGATCTGCCCGATGCGGAACTGCGCCATGTGGCGTTGCGGCTCCAGCCGGACGGCCGCCTCGTAAGCCGCCAGCGCCTCCCCGCCGCGGCCGAGGTGATCCAGCGCGACCGCGAGGTTGTTGTGGCCGCTGGCCAGGGTCGGATCGAGCCGCACCGCACTGGCGAATGCCTGCGCGGCCTCCGCATGCCGTCCGACGGCCAGGCAGGCGAGGCCCAGGTCGTGTTGGGTGGTCGCGACGGTGGGATCCAGTGTCACGGACCGCCGCAGCGGCGGGATGGCTTGCGCGTGGCGGCCTCGCTGAGCGAGCCGCACGCCCAGCACCGCTTGCTGGTGCGCTTCGCGGGCCTGGGCCCGGGACAGCCTGGTAGGCGCCGGGGGATGGGTGCGGACGGTGGCGGCGACCGCGGCCTCCAGCCCGATCGCGCGCTGCACGGCCGAGAACTGATCGACGAAGTGGCCGGCTTCGGTGACCGTATCGGGCAGGCGCGGTTTCGACGGGCCGGCCATGGCGATGGGCGCGGTTCTGGGTCCCGGGGGCGGCATGGTTGCACCTTTCGCCACGGCATGATCGGCCCGGCGCTTTTATCCGCCATGGTCCGGTGGGCGCAATGATGCGGCCGGCCGGGTAGCAGTTCTCATTTTGACGGCATGGCGTTGCACCATCGTCATGGCCGGCCTTGTGCCGGCCATCTATCGCGGCACCGAGCTGGCATAGATGGCCGGCACAAGGCCGGCCAAGACGAAATGGCGGCTCCACCCGGCCAAAATGAGAACTGCTGCCGGCCGGGTGTGTCGGAAGTCTTTACACATTGCGTTCCGGCTTGCCGGGGTGGGCCGGGTAGCCACCGTTAACCGCTTCATTTACAACGATTTTTCGGACATGGCACACGGTTTGCTTTTAACGCCTCAAGACAGGGTCCCGGAACAGGATAGTCAGCCCGGGGCAGTGGAAGACGTGCCGTGGGGTCGAAACCTTTCAAGGAGTTGCCTCTCATGTTGAAACATGTCCTGATGACCGGCGCCGCAGTGGTCGCACTGGCCTCGGTCGCAGTCCCGGCTCGGGCCGACAATATCGTGGTGGATCAGTGGTATACCGGTCACTTCACGGTCACGGGCACGCCGCTGCTGGGAAACACGTTCAGTGGGACGGGGGCCGATCTGGGCACGAATGGTCCGACCCTCGGCAATCCCAACCCGAACGCACTGGCCGCACCGCTGACCACCGGGGCGTTCTCGGCGATCATCACCATGCCGACCGCCGGCGGCTATCTGACGGTGACGGACGTTGAACAATCCGGCGATGTGTTCAATATTCTGGTCAACGGTGTCGCCGCGACTCCTTACAGCTACTCGCAACTGGTTCCGGCCGGCCAGGCCGGCCTCGTCGGCGGCAACACCTCGGTGCCGACGCCGGGCCACACCGTCGGCGAGAACATCTCCGCGGCCCTGTCGGATCCGTTCTTCAGTTCGGGAACCTTTTACCTTCCGGGCGGCACAGACACGATCACCGGCACGTTCCTGGGAACGATCGCAAATGGCAATTTCGACTTCATCGCCGAAACACCCGAACCCGCCACCCTTTCGATTCTGGGCCTGGGACTGGCCGGCCTTGGCCTGATCCGTCGCCGGCGCAGCCGCTGACCACAAGGCGGATTCCCCCCGTCATGGCCGGCCCTGTGCCGGCCATCTCTGCCAGCTCGGTGCTGTGACACCCCCGGGTCAAGCGCCCGGGGGTCAGCTTTTCCTGACGCGCATGGGGCGCACGCCCCAACGTTCCAGGATTGCCAGCAGGCCGCGGTGTCGCGAAATTTTACACTGCGTTGCCCGGCTCCCGGATCACGGCTTCGTGATCGGCAGCCCGGCTCGGTTACCCGGCCGCTTCCACCAGATAATTCACCCCCATATCCCGGCCGGTGCGCCATCCCCCGGTTAACGGGTCCATCAGCAGCCCCGCGGTATCGGCCACCCGCAGCCCCGCAGCGCGCAGCATGTCCCCGAGTTCGGCGGGCGTGATGAAGGCGCGCCAGTCATGCGTGCCCACCGGCAGCAGCCGCAGCACGTATTCCGCGCCGATCTTCGCGGTCAGGAACGACCGCCGCGTCCGGTTCAGCGTGGACAGGAACAGCAGCCCGCCGGGTTCCAGCAGCCCCGCCAGCACCCGCACGAAGGCCGCGGGGTCAGGGACGTGCTCGATCACCTCCAGCGCGGTGATGACCGGGAAGCGGTTCCCCTCGGCCGCCAGGTCCTCGGCCAGGCCGCTGCGATAGGCGAGCGGCAGCCCCTTCCCCGCGGCATGGGCCTGTGCGGCGATGATGGCGTCGCCCGCCGCGTCCATGCCCAGCACGTCGTAGCCGCGTCGGGCCAGCGCCTCGGCGGCAAGGCCCGCACCGCAGCCCAGGTCGAGCAGCCGCAACCCCTCGGGTTCGGCGAAGCGCCGCCGGATCCGTTCGTCGATCCAGCCGATGCGGGCGGGATTCATCCGGTGCAGCGGCTTCATCGGCCCCTTGGGGTCCCACCAGCGCGCCGCCAGGGCGTTGAACTGGGCAACCTCCTGCGCCGAGACGGTTGCATTGCTCATGGCTGTGCCTTCCGACCTTGCGGATCGGGTATAGCGCGGTCTCGCAGCGGTTGGGAACGCCGCCGCGGCCTGCTATCATGCCCGCGCGAGAGAGGATCGGGCATATGGCCAGCACGCCGAAATACGTCGTCATCGACCCCGCCACCGGCAAGATCGACCGCCGCATCTTCAGCGACCCGGCGATCTACGACGAGGAGATGGAGAAAATCTTCGGCCGCGCCTGGCTGATGATCGGCCACGAGAGCCTGGTGCCGGCGGTTGACGATTATTTCCACACCTATATGGGCGAGGACCCGATCATCCTGACCCGCGACGGTCAGGGCCGGCTGCACGCTTTGTTGAACATGTGCCGCCACCGCGGCAACCGCGTGGTGCGCTGCGACGACGGCAACGCGAAACGTTTCATGTGCGCCTATCACGGCTGGTCCTACCGCAACGACGGCACCCTGGAGCACGTGCCGGGCGAAACCGAGGCGTACTACGACGCTTTGGATAAGCCCTCCATGGGGCTCCTGGAGGCTCGGGTGGAGACCTATGCCGGCATCGTCTTCGCCACCTGGGCGAAAGATGCGCCGAGCCTGGAGGCTTATCTGGGGGATGCCAGATGGTATCTGGATACGGTGTTCAACCGGCGGGATGGCGGGATGCAGGCGCTGGGGCCGATCAAATGGCTGGAGCCCGCCAACTGGAAGACGATGGTGGATAATTGTTCCGATAATTACCACGTGCCGACCAGCCATTTGTCCAGCGCATCGGTCCAGGCCCGCTACCTCGGCCGCCCGCGGCTGTCGCACGCGGACCAGTTCGCCAGCCCCAACAAGCACGCCTTCGTCAACGGGCACTCGATCACGTTCCGCGACGCGGATGACAACTTCCCGCGCTACGTGCACGGCGTGTCCACGGAAACGTTCCGCCTGTTCGAGGAGTATCACGTCGCAACGATGCCCGAGGTCGAACGCCGGCTTGGCACCCTGCGCGCGCGCCAGGTGCAGTTGGGGAACCATTCGATTTTCCCCAACGGGATCCTGGGGTTTCGCCTGGCCCTGCCGCGTGGCCCGCTGAAGACCGAATTCTGGCACTTCGTGCTGCTGGACCGCGACGCGCCTGGGGAACTGAAGCGCGCCATCCGCATCGGCAGCCAGGCCAACAACGGCGCGGCGGGCATGTTCGAGCAGGATGACGTCGACAACTGGCGCCAGGTGACGGAATCAAGCACCAGCCGCTTTGCCCGCCAGCACCCGCAGGACCTGTCGATGGGCGTCGGCCACGCCGGACCGCACCCGGATTATCCAGGGATGGTGTCGGAACGATACATCTCGGAGAACAACCAGCGGCTGTTCTACCAGCGCTGGGAGCAGTTCATGAACGCCGACAGTTGGGCCGGGATTCCGCTGGATCCGATCCAGGCCCGTTTCGAGGGCAGCGCGACGATGCGGGGCTGACGGGAGGCGATGCGATGACGAATGTGACCGACCAGCAGGCGCTCTGGCTGGACCTGATGCCGTTCTATATCCGCGAGGCCTGGCTGCTGGACGAACGCAAGTTCAAGGACTGGCTTGGCATCTTCACTGACGATGTGCTGTACTTCATGCCGCGCCGCAAGAACGTTCCCCGCCGCGAAGCCGACCGCGAACTGACCCCGCTCGGCGATCTCGCCATCCTCGAAGAAGATCGTCGTTATCTCGAAATGCGCGTTGCCCGTCTTGATACCGGAATGGCCTGGGCGGAGGACCCGCCGTCGCGCACCCGGCATATGGTCGGCAATCTGGAGGCGTCGCTGCTGGAGAATGGGGAAGCGCAGGCAAGGACGGCGTTCCTGGTGTACCGCTCGCATCTTGAAACGGATCACCAGTTGTTGTCCGGGTATCGGGAAGATGTGCTGCGGAAAGTGGACGGGGCGTGGAAAGTGGCGCGGCGGATGATCGTGCTGGATGCGAACGTGTTGCTGGATAAGAATCTGAGCGTGTTCTTGTAGGGGGTCGGTGAAGCGGGGCCAAAGCTCGGCCCCCGGCCACCTTGGGGTCGATATCCCACGCCCCAATGGCCCGTTTCTGTGCTACGCTGCCCGCGGAAATGGAGGTTGACGTGATCGACTGGTCCGAATGTCCCGACGTAGAGCGCGTTCCAGGGCGTGTTTCCGGCCAATGGACTGTGGTCGGCACGCGCATCCTGGCTGATGGCGTGATCGGTAACGCCGAGGCCGGTGTCCCGCTCGAAGAACTGGCGACCGAGATATTCCCGGGTCTCGGGTTGGAGCGGGCGCGCCGCATCGTCAGCTACGCCAGGCACCATGCTCCGCATCCTGCTTGACGAGAACATTCCGGCACCTCTACGCAGCCTGATTGCCGCTCACCAGTCCACACCAGCCTGTGATATGGGTTGGGCCGGCGTATCGAACGGCGACCTGATCGCAGCGGCCGAGGCCGACGGATTCGACGTCCTTATTACAGCAGATGGCAATATCCGATACCAACAGAACCTCACCGGTCGCCGGATTGCCCTGATCGTACTGAGCACGAATATCTGGCCCACCATTCGGGCCAATCCGGCGCCGATTCTGGCGGCGATTGAGACCATTCAGCCGGGTGACTATGTCGAAGTCGCGCTTGACCGGCCTCCAAGACGGCGGAGGCCCTGTGATCCGTTCAGGCCATCCTGAGCCCACGTTGCGGCGATCCCTTGGAACCGGGCAATGCCTCCAAGCGTCAAGCCGGACATGTTCTGCGGAGATGTGGATCGAGGATGCGACGGCCGAGGCGAAAAGGGCGCTGGCGGATTTCGTGGCGCGCATCAAGCGCGGCGCGCGTGTTCGTCGACGACGCGGTTGCTGGTGCTGGCCGCGAAGCGCCCTGATCTTTTCCAGAAGGGGAGCGGCGTGCCGATGATCTCCGAGGACGACCTCAGCCTCCTCCGCGAGACCGTGCGTAAAAGTTCCGTCGATCAGATCTACGATCGGATTTATAACTCACGGCCAGCCCCAGAGAAAAAAAGTCGCGTGACCGAGGATCACTCACCCTGACCCGCCGCCAACGATCCGCTCCGCCAGATACGCCGCGTCATCCCCCACCCCGCAAATGAACGACGAGGTTCGTTTCGACAGCCACGCCAACCCCAGGAAATACAGTCCCGGCACCGCCGTCACCCCCCGCCGGTGCACTGGCGCGCCGCGTTCGTCGAACACCGGCACGTCCAGCCAGCCGAAATCCAGCGCATAGCCCGTCGCCCAGATGATGGCGCCGATCCCCGCATTCCGCAGGTCCAGCGATCGGATCGGATCCGTCACGCACGGCGGGTCCGGCAGCATGATCCGCGCCTCCGGCTCCTCGGGCAGGTCGAGGCCGGCCTCGGCGGCGTAGCGGTCCACGGTATCCAGGAAGTCCAGCCGGCCTGCGTCCGCCTCGGCCAGGTTCGCGGCCAGGTCCGGCGCGAAGTGCAGCACCCCGTCCCGATAACCCTCCGTCCGGCCCAGCAGCGCCACGCCGCCAGCCGCCAGCCGCCGGAAATCGACCGAAACGCCGCCGTAAGCCCCGCTGAACGCCAGCGGCACGTGGTCCGGAGTCTGCTCACCGACCGGCAGGTGCCACAGCCCCCGCGTATCCATCCACCAGACGAAGTCCCGCCCCCGGTAGCGCCGGGGTGGGCGGACATGCCGGCCGACCGACAGATACACGCGCCGGCCCGCGCGCATCAGTTCCTCGGCGATCTGCGCCCCCGAGGACCCCGATCCCACCACCAGCACGGCGCCATCAGGAAGCTGCCCGGGATTGCGGTAAGCGTTCGCGTGCATCTGCACCGGGCCCGCGTCATCCGGAACGATCGCCGGCACCACGGGGCGCTGAAACGGGCCGGTGGCGGCGACCACGTGATCAGCCTCGATCGGCCCGGCCGAGGTCTCCGCCCGGAAACCCGTCCCGCTGTCGCGGCGCCGCAAGTGCGTGACCGTCACGCCGCAGCGCACCGGGGCGGCGATGGCAGCGGCATAGGCGATGAAATAATCCACGATCTGGTCGCGGGTCGCGAATTCATCGCGATCGACACCGGGGATCGGGTGGCCTGGCATGCTGTCGCTCCAGGCGGGTCCGTTGGCGTGCAACCCGTCCCAGCGTTCGGACCGCCAGCGCTCGACGATCCGGTGCCGTTCCAGAATCAGGTGCGGCCGGCCGCGCTGGCTCAGCCGTTCGCTCATCGCCAGCCCGGCCTGGCCGCCGCCGACGATCAAGGTCTCGACGCGTTCAACCGGCACCTCAGTAGCCTCGCAGGAACGCCAGCACATGCGCGGTCCATTCCGCCGGCTTCTCGAACGGCGCCCAGTGCCCGCAGTTGTTGAGCAGCACCACGCGCGAGTCGGTGATATGGTTCAGGATCGCAATGCTGATCTCGAAGGCGACCATCCGGTCGTATCGCCCGTGGATCAGCAGCACCGGCGCCTGGATGCCCGGCAGGTCGGGGGAATAATCGTGCGGCACACTGAAGGATTGCGCGCGCGCCGCCAGGAATTCCGGCGACCAGGTGTGGGCGCGATGGATGTAGTCAACGAGCTCGTCGGTCACCAGGCTCTCGTCATCGATATGCACACGCAAATACCGGCGAATGTTCTCCCAACTCGGGTCATCCAGCGCCTGGCGGGTTGCTCTGTTACCCTCCGACGGACGGTTCGCCATCAGGTATCGATCGCCCCCGGTGCCGATATGCGATCCCCCCATCACGAATTTCCGCACCCGTTCGGGATAGGAAATCGCCGCCACCATCGCCGACTGTCCGCCTTGCGAGTTGCCGACAAAATACGCGCGCTCGATGCCGAGTGCGTCCAGCAACGCGACCGCGGTCCTGGCCTGCACGGCGTGCACGCCTTCCTGATAGACGATGGGGCCGGTCTTGCTGAAATTCGGCAGGTCCATGAGGATGCAACGAAAATGCTGCGACAGCGCGCCAACCACTTTGTGGAACGTGATCCACGCCGTGGTGCCGGGACCGTAGGAGTGCAGAAACAGCACCGGCTCCCCGGCGCCGATATCGTGGTAATGCACCGGCATGCCCCCGGCCTCGATGGTCTTGCTGGTGCCGGCCTCGGTGAGGCCATTCGACGCGATGAACGGCATGTCTTCGTCCCCCTTCCTGAAAACCACGACGGCTACTCTGCACGCGATCGGGCCGGTGCGGAAAGGCGGGCCCCGGCTTGACGCCCCCGCCGACCCGGTCCTATACGGACCCCGCTGGACGGTTCCAGCCCTCGTGATTTGTCCGGCCGGATTGCGGCGAGGTGAAATAAGCGCGCTAAAGAGGCCAGTGTCAGGCCCCTATTCTCCGGCCTGAGGCTGCTTCAGGTCGGGCATCTCATTGATGGGGCCCAGACTGATGACCACCGAACCCAAACACCTTCGTCCCGCCACACGCCTGGTGCATGGCGGCGTCCAGCGCAGCCACCACGGTGAAACCGCCGAGGCGCTGTATCTCACCTCCGGGTATGTTTACGACAGCGCCGAACAAGCCGAGGCGACCTTCGCCGGCACCGTCGAACACTACCAGTATTCCCGGTTCGCCAATCCGACCCTGACGATGTTGGAAGACCGGCTGTGCCTGATCGAAGGCGCCGAGGCGTGCCGCACGACCGCGACCGGCATGGCCGCGGTGAACGCCGCGCTGCTGTCGCATTTGAAGGCCGGCGACCGCGTTGTCGCCTCGCGCGCGCTGTTCGGATCGTGCCATTGGATCGTATCGACCCTGCTGCCCAAACTCGGGATCACATCGGTGTTCGTGGACGGCTCCGACCTGGCCCAATGGCGTGACGCGCTGTCGCAACCGACTCAGCTTGTGTTGCTGGAAACGCCGTCCAATCCGATGCTGGAAATGGTGGACCTGCCGGCGGTGGCGGCATTGGCGCATGCGGCCGGGGCGATCGTTGTGGTGGACAATGTGTTCGCGACGCCGTTGCTGCAGCAGCCGCTGACGATGGGCGCCGATGTCGTGGTCTATTCCTGTACCAAGCATATCGACGGCCAGGGCCGCGTTCTCGGCGGGGCGGTGCTGTCGAACAAGAAATGGGTGAACGACGTGCTGCAGCCCTTTATCCGCAACACCGGTCCCGCGCTGTCGCCGTTCAACGCCTGGGTCTTGCTGAAGGGGATCGAGACCCTGGCTCTGCGGGTCGATGCCGGCTGCCGAGCCGCGGCGTCGATCGCGGATTTCCTGGCCGGGCAACGGGGGGTGACGCGGGTGTGGTATCCGACGCGGGCGGATCATCCGCAGCAGGCGCTCGCGTTGCGGCAAATGTCCGCGGGCGGGACCGTGGTGACCTTCGAGGTTGCGGGTGGCAAGGACGCGGCCTTTCGGGTGATGAACGGCTTCGGGCTGATCGCGATTTCCAACAACCTGGGCGATTCCAAGTCGCTGGCCACCCACCCGGCCACCACCACGCACATGCGGATCGGCGCCGAGGAACGGGCGCGTCTGGGCATCACCGACGGCGTGATCCGGTTGTCGGTCGGTTTGGAAGATCCTGACGACATCAAGGACGATCTGGCTCAGGCGCTGGCGGCGGTTCGCTAGGCTTTTTCAGGCCGACCGCCGTTCCGCATCGTCACCCACGTCTTCCCCCAGACAACCGGCTTCATCGCACGCCGCCACGATCCAGCTTCCGGTCTCGCCACCTCGGCAGCGCAGCAACTCCAGCCGCCAGCGCGCCCGTCCCAGCCCGGGCGTGGCGGGGCTGTGCGGCAAGGCCGGTGGGGACGGCAAAGTGGTCACCCGCCAGCGCGTCACCGCCGCGGTCGGCTCCCGCAGCGCGGGGTCGTCGAAGCGGCGGCTGCGGCGCAGGGCGATCGCCAGGACGCCGGTCTGCTCCGCCGCCAGTTGCAGCCGGCGGGAAGCGACCAGGGTCAGGCGACCGCTAATCTCCCCCACCACCGCGGCGAGGCCGGAATGGTGCAGGCCATCCTCCAGGACGGGCAGCACGTCCTTGCCGGACTCGGCGAAGATCACGCGGTCGGGGTGCAGGCCGGCGCCGGCGAGGCCGGGGGCGAACAGGTCGGTCTGCGCCACCACCCACAGCACCATGCCTGGCAGGCGGGCGAGCAGGCCGGCGGCGAACAGGGTGGCGGCGGCGGCGTGTTCGGTATCGGCGCCGCCGCCGGCGACCTCATGCAGTGCGCCGGTGGCCAGGCCGCCGCCTGGCAGCGCTCGGGCGATGGCGGGGATGCCCAGGGGGATGATCTGGGTCGGGCGGTCTGCCACGCCGCTGCGCTCGATGCGGGCGATCTGCTCCCGCAGGGTGCGGAGGATGGCGGGCGCGGGGCGGGTTGGCGTGAACATAGAGCGAACATTAGACTCGGAGGGGGCGCCGAGTCGAGTCGCGAATCGGGGGTGGGCCGATCTGCTCGCGTCAGGGTTGTGATGCGGGTCGTCTCATGGGAGTCGATGGCGCTTACGCCACCTTCGGCACGAAGGGGCGGCTGGTGAAGTGCTCGTCGCCGCTGGCGAAGCGCAGGCCGGCCGCCTTCAGCGCGCTGTCCGGCACCTTGTCCAGCGGTACGAAGTAACGATCGTGCTCGCGCGTCAGCGTATCGTTATCGGTCCGGTTGTAACAGCAGATCAGGGTCCAGCGCCGGTGGGGCGATCGGTTCTGGTCCGAGCGGTGCAGGGTGTTGCTGTGGAAGAACACGGCGTCGCCGGGGTCCAATTCGCAGGGCACCAGCGGCAAGCGCGCCAGGATGTCCTTCATGCGCGCGGGATCCGCAACGTTCTGGCCTTCGCCGGGGACCGGCACGTGGTCGATCCGGCCCAGCAGATGGGATCCTTGCACCATCTGCAAACAGCCGTTCTCGCGGGCCGACCGGTCGAGTGCGACCTGGCAACTGGCGAGATGCGGGAACAGGCAGCCGTTGTGATACCAGTAGCCGTAATCCTGGTGCCATTCCCAGGCGCCGCCGACGAAGGGTTCCTTCGCCGTCAGTTTGGACTGGAAATGATACACCGGCCCGCCGAGCAGGTCTTCCATCGTATCGACCATGCGGGCGCCGCGGGCCGCCATGCCATAGACGCTATCGCCCGTCCGGTTCCACAGCGCGATGCGGGTGGCGGCGCCGTGTGCGTCCAGACGGTCCAGCATGTGGGTGGAGACCTCGGGGTCTTCCTCCATGGCGCGGCGCAGCAGATCGACCTCGGTGCGGTCGTACATGCCGCGGACGATGACGAAGCCGTTGGTGTGGAAAGCGGCGAGGTCCGAGGGCGAAAGCAGCGATGGCATGGGGCGCTCCGGTCAGCTTGCGGTCTGGCGTGGCATAGGCGGAGAAGGCGGGGCGATGCAAATCCGACCGCGGCCAGAGGGCCGGGTGGGTGGTTTCGACACCGGATCAGGCGGAGAATGTCTGGCGTTCGCGCCCTTAGGCGACGCCCAACATTACTCAGCAGTCGGTAATTTGGGCGACGGCATTGCTTTACGCGTCATGGTGCGCGAAGGCGCACCATCCATGACTTGCGTGGCTGCACGTGCGAAGGTCGTGGATGGCGGGCCTGCGCCCGCCATGACGTTGGGAAACCCAGTGTCGTCCTGCTTACCGACGACTGTGTAAACGACCCGGCCGTTGGCCCCCGCCTTGCCGCCGGGTCGTCGCTCACCCCCCGGCCGGCCCGAATCAGGACGGCGGGGCCAGCCGCTGCCGGCCCCGTGCGT
>Ga0302279_10005267_pt1 | contig 14584 bp, 11 predicted proteins | sample III_Bog_N3_3_FD_194541 | JGI IMG/M metagenome (GOLD analysis project Ga0302279, IMG submission 194541) | Peat permafrost microbial communities from Stordalen Mire near Abisko, Sweden - III_Bog_N3_3 | ecosystem: Environmental > Terrestrial > Soil > Wetlands > Peat | place: Sweden: Abisko...
GTCCGCGCGATGTGATTCTCTCCGCGGCGGGCAGCCATCCCGGCGACCTGCACAAGCTCTGGCGCGCCCGCGCGCCGAACAGCTACCACATGGAGTACGGCTACTCCTGCATGGGATACGAGATTCCCGGCGGCCTGGGCGCCAAGATGGCCGATCCCAGCCGTGAGGTCTACGTCTTCATCGGCGATGGCACCTACCTGATGATGCCGACGGAGATCGTGACCTCCGTGCAGCAGGGCATCAAGATCATCATCGTACTCGTGGACAACAAGGGCTTTGGTAGCATCGGCAGTCTGAGCCGGTCGCTGGGTATGGGCGGATTCGGCACCACCACCCACACGCGCTCCGCCAGCGGCCAGCTCGATGGCGAGCTCTTCCAGGTGGAATACGCGGCCAATGCCCGCAGCCTGGGCGCTCATGCTTTGACGGCCACCACGCTACAGCAGTTCAAGGATGCCCTTGAGCAGTCCAAGTCTTTCGACCGCACCACGGTCATCGTCGTCGAGACCGACCCTGACGCGAAGGTGCCGGGCTATGAATCCTGGTGGGACGTGGCTGTTCCCGAGGTTTCCACCATGGAGTCTGTTCGCGAGGCGCGTGCGCGTTACGAAGAAGCTCGCAAGCGGGAGCGGTACTTTCTCTGAAAGCTTTTGCACGAAATGAAAGTTGGACAAGTCAGTTGCAGATGATCGAGATGAGATGATGCACAAACTTCTGGTGGGAAATGCTCCCTGTTCCTGGGGCATGCTCGAATTCGATGAGGCCAAAGGCAGCGAGCCGATCGGCTACCGGCAGATGCTGGACGAGCTTGCGGATGCCGGCTACACCGGCACTGAGCTCGGCGACTGGGGCTACATGCCTACGGACAGCTCCGCGCTGCGCGCCGAACTCACCAGCCGCGGCCTCACCATGCTGGGCGCCTTTGTGCCGGTGGCGCTGAAGAATCCCGCAGCGCTGCAGGAAGGCATCGCTACCGCCGTGCGCACAGCGAAACTGCTGGCTGCTGTTGCTGGAAACCGGCCACCGCTGCTGGTCCTCGCGGACGCCAACGGAACCAACCCCGAACGTACCCGGTTCGCAGGGCGTATCACCGCCGGCATGGGCCTGAGCCAGCCGGAATGGAAGACATTTGCCGCTGGTGCTGACCGGCTTGCCCGCGCTGTGCACGACGAGACCGGCCTTCGCACAGTCTTTCACCACCACTGCGCAGGATATGTCGAAACACCCGCCGAAATCTCCACTCTGCTGGAGCTCACGGATCCCAAACTGCTGGGACTGGTCTTTGACACCGGACACTTTCAGTACGGCGCCGGTCCCGACGGTGCGGACATGGTCGGCTTCCTCGACCGCTTTGCGGAGCGCATCTGGTACATCCACTGCAAGGATTGTTCCCAGAAAGTGGCCGACAGCGCCCGCGCCAATCAGTGGGATTACTTTACCGCCCTGCGCTACGGCATCTTCTGCGAGTTGGGAGAGGGCAGCGTGGACTTTCCCGCGCTGCTGCATTGGCTGGCGGCGACAAACTACGACGGCTATGTCGTCGTCGAGCAGGATGTACTGCCCGGGATGGGCGAGCCGAAGCAAAGCGCCCGCAGAAACCGCGACTATCTGCGATCCATTGAACTGACGTTGGCTGGAGTCTCAGCAGGATGAGGATGCCTTGAATCAGAAGAAGCTCAATGTAGGAATCATCGGCGCTGGCCGCATCGGGCGTGTTCATGCCGAATCACTCGCCTTCCGCCTGCCGGAGTCCCATATCGTCGCGATAACAGACGTTAGCCGCGTCGCTGCGGAGCAGGTCGCTGCCCGCTGCGGCATCTCCCGCGTCGCGGCGTCGAGCGCCGAGATCCTCGCCGATCCCGAGATCCAGGCCGTACTCATCTGCTCCTCTACGGACACGCATGCAGCCCTCATCACGCAGGCCGCCCGCGCTGGCAAGCACATCTTCTGCGAGAAGCCGATTGCCTTCCATCTCGACGAGATCGACGCCGCGCTGGCTGCGGTGAAGAAGGCTGGCGTCAAGCTACAGATCGGCTTCAACCGGCGCTTTGACGCCAACTTTATGCGCGTCCGGCATGCAATCCAGAGCGGCGAGATCGGCGCTCCGAGCCTGATGCACATCATCAGCCGCGACCCGGGCCCACCGCCGCTGGACTACATCAAGGTCTCGGGCGGCATCTTTACTGACATGACCATCCATGACTTCGATATGGCACGCTTCCTCATCGGCGACGAGGTGGAGGAGATCTATACGGCAGCGGGCGTCATGGTGGATCCCGAGATCGGCAAGCTCGGCGATCTGGACACCGCATTGATCGTGCTGCGCTTCGGCAATGGCGTCATCGGGACCATCGACAACAGCCGCAGGGCCGCCTACGGCTACGATCAGCGCGTCGAAGTCCTGGGCAGCAAGGGAAAGATCGCCACTGAGAACTGCTTCCCGAACCAGGCAGTCGTCAGTACCGGACAGAGCGTTTACTCTGATCTGCCGCTGAACTTCTTTATGGAGCGCTATCAGGCCAGCTTCACCAATGAGCTGGCGTCATTTGTCGCAGCGGTGCTGGAAGACAAGCAGACCGCAGTCACGGGGCAGGATGGGAGAGTCCCCGTTCTGATGGCGATTGCGGCCAGAAAGTCGTTCGACGAGCGGCGCCCGGTTCGGCTTGACGAGATCGCGGCTAAGATCGCGGCGTGAGTGTTCGCGCATTCGCGGAGAGGCAGCTCACCTCACTTGAACAAATACTGATACGATTCCATGCCGACCGGCACTATGGTCTAGAACGAGGCTTCAACGACGCCACTTCCTGCTTTTGGTGGCGGCGTCAGAATGCATTGACACAGAAGGAGCAAGACATGGAATTCAAGCTTGTGCATGGTCTAACACCGAGTACAGTACCCCCGGCCATGATGGCCGAGACAGACAAGGTCGTTGAATCAACGGGACGTCTGTCAGCGGGACAAGATTCGTCTGCAGTCCGGCTCTCTACAAGAGGCGGTTGGTCGAAGCCACGGTACACCCGCTGGCTACTTCTTTGCCTTGCCATGCTCCTTGGTGTGAATGCGACCGGGGCGCGGGCGGAGCAGGACAATGAGAGCACCACGCCGACGGCATGGTGGATCTACACGGGTCAAAGTTTCAACGACGTCAACAACACCATCAATAGCAAGAACGCCCGCATTGAGGACATCGCTGTGGACAACGCGGCTGCGAATTCGTTCACGGTGACCTACATCCAGAACACCGGCGCTTACGCCAAGCAGTGGTGGTGGTATGTCGGCATTGACGCTCCGACCCTGGCAAGCCATCTCTCCGCTAACAAGGCCCGGCTGGTCTCGCTCAAAGCCTATGATATCGGCGGCGGAAACATCCGCTTTGCCGTGGCGATGATCGCCAACACCGGCGCGGACAACAAGGCCTGGTGGTACTACTATGGGAAATCGACGGCGGATATCTTCAGTCTGGCGAAGACGAACAACGCCCGCGTCACCGCCGTGCAGTCCTACACGTCGAACGGGCAGACCGTATACGCGTGCATCATGATCGCCAACACTGGCGCTGACGCAAAGCCCTGGTGGTTTTACTACAACATCAGCCCACAGACCGTCGGCGCCGACCTCACCACCAACAAGGCCCGTCTGCTCGACCTCACCCCGGCGGGCAATGGAAACTTCAACGCTGCTATGGAATCCTGCTCGGGCGCTTGTCCCGCGTGGTGGTGGTACTACGGCCTGGACGCCTATGGAGTCCTCGACAAGGCGCAGAATGGCGGCGCCAGGGTGGTGACGGCCTCCAGCTATCAGGGTTGCAACAACGGAACGAACGAGTGCTATGTCACGACCATGATTGGCAACTCTCCGCCGGACGTGACTGCGTGCGACTCGCAGGGGTGCATCTCCGAGGCCAAGCTTTCGGCCAACATCTGCGGCACGCTGGCCAACCACACCGTGGGATACTCCTGCGAGGTCGGGTCGCTGCCCACCGCCTACGGCGGGCTGGCGCGAACCTCTACCGACGCGCCGAGGCTGTCCATGACGCCTGACCTGGTGACCGATATCGCCAGCGTCAGCAAGACGATGACCGCGACCGCCATCCTACAGTTGCTTACCAAAGACGGCCTGACCATCGACACCAAGATATCCCCTTATCTGTATTCCGACTGGAAACAGGGAACCAATATTGATCAACTGACCTTCAAGGAGCTGCTCACGCACTCCACGGGCTTCGGCCAGTTGCCGAACAACGCCTGCGGCAACGGCATCACGTACTCCGCGCTGGAGGCGATCGTGGCTGGCGGCGTCTCTTCCAGCAACATCGGCAAGCCGGACTACGGGAACTGCAACTTCGCGCTGCTGCGCGAGATCATGCCGGCCCTGTTGCATCAGCCGCTCACCAACGTTCCCGACGGCTCCCAGCGCGCCCAGCAAAGCTCGACCCTTTACATCAACTACATGAACGCGCATGTCTTCGGGCCAGTCAGCGTGCCCACCAGCTCGTGTACGCCGCCCTCCGGGGGCAACGGCATCCTCTCCTACCCGTACCCCGCCGGAATCGCGGCCGGGACAGACTGGGGCGACTGGTCCATGCAGTGCGGCGCCGGCGGCTGGGTGCTCAGCGGCGACCAGATCTTCCGGGTCGTCAACGACCTGGCCAACGGAAACACGCTGCTCACGCCCGCCGAGAAGAAGCAGATGTTCTCCGACTGCCTGGGCTGGGACTGCGCTGTCCGGTCCGACTGCCCCGATCCCAACGTCTGCAAGAACGGGCACCTGGTCAACGGTTCCACCTCTGTCTGGACCTATGCCGGGGTTCTCAAGTGCAACGTCCCGGTCGTGGTCGTCGTCAACTCTCCGTTGCCTGCGCCCTTCCAGTCCGGCGAGGACATCATTGGGGTGGTGACCAATGCCTTGAAGAACTCAACGGTTCCCGGCGCGGCGAAGCCCTGCCCGTAATCGACTTGCCATTGATTGCTCCCTGTTCGGCCAAGGTATAATCGCGCAACCAGCCGATACCAGGGAGCAGTCCAGTGGAGTTTTTCACATTCGACGCGGATTACCTTGTGAAGCTGCGAGCTGGAGAACCATCTGCACAACGCCACTTTGTGGAGTATTTCAGCGAACTGATCCACCTGAAGTTGCGCTCCCGTCTGGACTCGCCGGAGGCCATTGAGGACGTTCGACAGGAGACCTTTACGCGCGTTCTGATGATCCTGCGAAAGGAGGACGGGCTACGCCAGGCGGACCGTCTTGGCTCCTTTGTCAACTCAGTTTGCAATCATGTTCTGCAGGAACAGTATCGATCGCAGAAGAAGACCGGAGTGGCTCTGGATGAGACGCATGAGGTGTTTTACGTCGATCATCGTCCCAGCCCGCTCACCCAGCTTGAGGCCGAGGACCGCGCCCGGCTGGTCCGTCGCAGCCTGAACAAGCTGTCGCCGCGCGACCGCAAGCTGCTGAAGGCGGTCCTGGTGGAAGAGGAGGACAAGGATCAGATCTGTACCGACATGGGGGTGAGCCGGGAGTACCTTCGGGTCCTGGTCCATCGCGCCAAGGAGTCCTTTCGGTCGGCCTACAAGGCTGATCCCCATTCCCAGGTATCGGGCACATGACGATGAAACGAATTCCTCGCAGATTGCACTATTCAATGGGAGTCTATACCTGATGGAACACGCTTACGCGTCCGAGCACCGCCTCGTAGAGCAATATCTGTTGGAGGAACTGTCTCCAGACGTGCGCGACGAGTTTGAGCAGCACTTCTTCGACTGCCGGGAGTGCGCCGCGGAGTTGCGCATGACCAGCGAGTTCCTCCAGGCCGCCCGCACGGAGCTGCTGCGGAGCGTGGCGGAGACCGTTTCGCAAGCTATGGAGCCGCGATTCTCGCTGCGCAACCTGCTGCAGTGGCGGCCACTGTTCGCGGTGGCTGCCTTTGCCGCCTGCCTGCTCGTGGTGGTCTATCAGAATGCAATCACCCTGCCGCGGCTGCGCGATGAAGTGGCCCGCGTCGACAGCCCCGCAGTGCTGCCTTCGCTCTCGTTGGTGGGCGGAAACAGCCGCGGCGGCGGCCTGCCCTCCGTCAACACGAACGGGGCAGGATGGATCCTGCTGCAGGTGGATATTCCCATGCAGGAAGGGGCTTCGGGCTATACGTGCGCTCTATACTCTCCGCAGCATGACCTGCTGTGGAGTGTTCCGGTATCGGCGGAGGCCGCGAAGGATACAGTGTCCCTTCGCGCACCGCTGGGAGACGCTGCCAGCGGGACGTACTCACTGGTGGTTCGGGCCGGCGCGTCCCAGGGGGGCGTAGCAGCCCCGGCCGCCGAGCTGGCAAGCTATTCCTTCACTGTGAATGCGGGCGCTGCAAACTCGGGCCAGTAGCAAAAATCGAAACGGAGATGATTTTATGCAAACGAACGTAAAGCAGGTGTTCTACTTCCATGCGGATGCAACCGCTCTCGGGGGATTTCTCGAGAATCCTTACCGCATTGTTCCCACGCCTTGCTCGGTGGCGCTCTCCTCAACCGGTGGCGCGGTCACCAGCGAGGCAAAGGGCTTTGCCTTTGAAGATGGAATCAAGGCGAGTGCTGCCTACACCTACGTCACGGGCCGGCCGACCCAGCAAAATGGGCCGTGGACGCAGCGCGCGGTCAGCGTAGTGGAGGGTTTGAGCCTTCTGGGCAGGATTACCGCAGACCGCCTGGTGGCGCAGATGATTGTGGAGCACCCCGCAAGCGGAGGCGGGCCTCGCAGGATATCCTTCGCGGGTTCGCAGTTCGTCAATCTGCACCTGGATGGCAAACCCCTTGCTCTGACGATGGATGCCACCCTGCTCCCGCGGAATCAGGGCGCGGTGGATGCATATAATCAGGACGCAACCATCAACCCTGTGCTGGACTGGCCCACTCTTACCGGCTATGCCCGCAAGCAGGGCGCAGAGCGTATGGCGCAGAAGAACCTGCCCAGTTGGGGGCGTGACCGTTTTGGCTGGCTCGCAGGTTCCACGACCGATAGGAGTTCCAGCGCTGAGGGCTATACGCTTTGCTCACTGGTGAACAAGGTCGATGGGGTCGCCGCCGGGCAGAGCTTCGCGCACTGCCTCGACTTGCCCAGCTTTGGGCGGATCTTTCTCGCCGAAGTGACCGTACTTCCCTTCGCCGCGCATCTCACCATGCTTCGCGCCGAACTGGGCTGCAAGATCAGCGGGCAATTCAGCGCCGCGGTGATACAAAGCAACGGAACAACCATGCCTCCCAACGTAGACAATTAGTTCCGCTGCTGGCCCTCCTCTGCATCATCGGATGCCGCTCTCCGACACCCTCGGATACGGCTGCGTCTTATGGCCGGGTCCATGCGGAGTTTCTCCGCGGGCAACTGGACCTCGCTCTGCGGGAGGCCGCAGCGGAACGAACTGAGTTGCTGACCGGCGATCCTGAATGGAGTTACAGATTCAGTCTCCTTGAGGCAGACATCTTTCAGTTCCAGGGGCGAAGCCAGGATGTCGTGGACGTGCTCGATCTCCCAACGCCTGCGTTCACGCCGCGTGGCGATCTCGTCATCCAGCGCGACATGCTGCTCAGCCTGGCGGATGCTCGTCTTGGTCGCCAACAAAGATCCGTCGAGGAGATGCAAGCCGCAGAGAGCTTTAGCGTGGCCACTCATTCGTCTCTTCAGGGCGACGTCCTGCGTACCCAGGGACTACTCGAAGATCGCAATGGCGAAGCTTCAGCGGCCGAGATCTCCCTCCTTGCGAGCCTCGAGCTAGCTCGGCGACAAAAGGACGACTATCTGGCAGCCAGTGATCTTCTCAATCTAGGCAGATTCGCCTTGCGAACCGAGCATTTCGATGAGGCGCTGGACAGATTCCATGCCTCTTCTCAACTCGCCGAAAAAATTCATGCCGACCTGCTCCTGCAAGGCGATGTGGGGAACGCGGGATGGGCCTACTATGACCTCGGTGACTATGAGCAAGCGCTGGAAAGCTTTCAGCAGGCCGAAGCCCAGGCCCGCGAGCTGGGAGCCGCTGATAGCGAGATCGTATGGTTGCAGAGCGCCGGCCTTTCCTTATCCCGGCTCGGAGACCTGCGACGGGCGCAGTCCTGTTACGAGGAGGCACTGGAAGCCGCGCAGGCCAGTCACGACATCACGCGGCAGGATGAGAACGAGACCGCACTCGCGCTACTGTTTCTACAGATCCATCAGGTGAGTGTGGCAAAAGCCCATGCCGACGCCGCCCTCCGCGAGACACAGCAGGTGGATGACAAGCCCGACATGCAGGACGCCTCCCTCGCTCGGGCCCTCATTGCGAGTGCCTCCGGAGATCCGGCAGCCGAGTCCATGCTGATGCAGGTGCTGCATGACGAGACAGGGATGCCCTCGGTGCGTTGGACGGCAGGTGACGCGTTGGCCACGCTGTATGCAACAAGAGGCTTGCCGGCTCAGGCGAAGCGGTGGTATCGCAAGTCAATTCAAATTTTTGAGGCGCAGCGAGGCTCTGTGCAAGAGGAGGAACTGAGACTTCCGTTCTTTGCCAACGGCGATGAACTCTACCGCCATTACGCCGAGTTTCTCATCGCAACCCACCGCTCAATAGAGGCGTTGCATCTGCTGGACGGCGCTCGCGCAAGGAGTCTGAAAGATGCGCTGGGCATCCGAGGGACTGGCGAATCTGCGGCCGAGCACGCAACCTGGATGCCGTCGGGCCGCGGCTCGGACGTGGCTCTGTTCTACTCCCTCGGTCCTCAGCGCTCCTATCTCTGGGTGATGGATCGCCGTGGGACGCACCTGATCATTCTGCCAGCGGAGCAGGAGATCGCCGACCGGGTTCATCGCTATCAGGAGAGCATCCTAAAATCGCGAGATCCATTGCAGGACGCCAATCCGGACGCGCAGTGGTTGTACGACAAGCTTGTAGGGCCCGCAGCAAATCTCATCCCAGTCAATTCGCGGGTTCTGCTGGTTCCTGACGGACCGCTCAATGGCTTCAATATGGAGACGCTGCTCAAGAACGGGCCGCAGGGTATTCACTATTGGATTGATGACGTCAGCCTGACCACGGCAAGCTCCCTGCGACGGCTGACGCACTCTGCTCGGCAGGGCGTCGCGCTGAATAATACTTCGGGAAGGCTGCTCCTCATGGGCGACCCGCTACCGGCAGCCAACGGCTACAACTCTCTTCCAAGTGCCCCCGCAGAGATCGAAGACGTTGAGCGATACTTCCCGCCCAGCCGGCGAACCACCCTCACAGGGGCTGGTGCCGTACCGGATGCGTATGCTGCCAGCCATCCCGCGCAGTATGACTATCTGCATTTCGTGGCGCACGGCACGGCAAGCAGCGTGCGACCGCTGGACTCCGCCATCATCCTCTCGCCAGCACCGGCGGACCCGGATCGCTTCAAGCTGTACGCCCGCGATATCGTTCACCAGCCTTTGCATGCCCGCCTTGTCACGATCTCCGCCTGTTATGGATCCGGCGTGCGCAACTATGCTGGGGAGGGAATGGTCGGTCTGTCATGGGCGTTTCTTCGCGCTGGAGCGCACCAGGTGATTGCTGCGCTCTGGGAGGTGAATGACAGCTCAACCCCGCAGTTGATGGACCAGATGTACCGCGGACTTGCCGGGGGAGCTCGGCCGGACCAGGCCCTGCGTGCGGCCAAGTTATCCATGTTGCATTCACAGGGAGTCTTCCGCAAGCCGCTGTACTGGGCGGCCTTCCAGCTCTATGCCGGCTCCTAGGCAAAAAATCCCCACCCCTGCATCCCTGCAGGGGTGGGAAGCTCTCTTGCAGGGATGATGTTGTCAACACAGACGCGATCCGTGGGGATGCGTCGTATTGACTTCGTCTGCCCTATCGATCTCCGGCGGAGAGTTTACTTGAGTTAGGCATCTGCACTCTCCTTTCCAGTTTTATCGAGGGCAATATCTGCATAGTGCAGCCGGCCAGCTATGCGTTACATCGCTACGGCGCAATTTTCGTAGATAGCTCGAGGCAAACAAAATGGCATCTTCATTCCGGAAGCCGTGTAACGTTCCGGGGCGACCTCCCACCATTGAAATGACAGGAACGTGCAAGCGGACACGCGATGCACAGCTCCGATTCGATGGAAGCCAGGAAGGGAGGACGGAGATGCATCCACCAGAGCCGTCACGCTATGGGGTATTGGAGTACTCGACCATCGCGGTCAAGGTGGCGGCGGTCCTGCTGCTATTGAGTGGCCTGCTTCCTCATCATGCCGCGAGCCAGAGGCTCGCAGCGCAAGCTCACGTTTCCAGTCCCTGCTTCGGCGCGGAGGATCAGGATGCTGGGCGGCTCCGAGAGCAGCGGAAGCCGATGTTCGACGCAGAGCTGTCCGGCGAATTGGATGTCCGCGCAGCGACCCGATAGCGATTGCAATATGAGGCATGGCAGAGGAAGGAGCCGCCCTTCATCACCTTCGTCTCGCCTGTCGCCGGGCCAGTTGGGTCGCGTAGCGTCGCCTGCGATGACAGCTCGCTATGGAACCAGTCGGCGCACCACTCCCATACATTGCCGGTAGCGGAGTAGATCCCATGACCGTTGGGTGGAAACGCATCCACCGGGCAGGTTCCAGCGAATCCGTCTTCCGCCGTGTCCTCGCGGGGGAACTGTCCTTGCCAGATGTTGCAGCGATGCTTGCCGCCCGGCGTGAGATCGTCTCCCCACGGGTAGAGCTTCTGCTCCAGGCCGCCGCGCGCGGCGTACTCCCACTGCGCCTCCGTGGGAAGTCGTTTCGACGCCCAGGCAGCATAGGCTGCGGCATCGTTCCATGAGACATGCACGACCGGGTGATTCGCTCGATCGGTCACATGCGAGCCGGGACCTTCAGGGTGTCTCCACATCGCCCCCGGAACCTTGCACCACCACGGGGCCTGCGCGACGGTGTCTTCCACCAATGCCGCAAAGCGATCTGCCGGCAGGTGTGACCAGAAGACGAAGGACCACCCAAAAGCTTCAGCTTCCGTGCGGTAGCCGGTCGCTTCGATGAAGGCAGCAAAGTCTGCATTGGTGACGGGGTAGGTGTCGATATCGAAAGCTGAAAGCGAGACACGACGGACGGGGCCTTCGCCGTCAGCAGGAAATCCCTGAGCATAATCGGTGCCCATGAGAAAAGAACCACCCGGAAGCGAGACCGTCGGCCGGTTTGCATCGGTAGTCGCCCCCTGCTGCGTGCCGCTTGACTCCATCACGACAACTTGCGGCGATGCCGCACGCTCATTCCGCGGAGCGCAGCACGACGGCGGCTTGGGTGCTTCGGGATGCTGGCTGCTGGAGCCTGCTGAGGAGTCATGCGTCATGAAAGTTGCTCCTCAAGGGTAGAGCTTCGCCGGCACAATCTCGGGCTCAGGCTCTCCCGCGGCTGCGAGCAGCTTCTTCAATTGCTCTCGCAACTCGTCCGCCTTCACACGATACTCCTGGCGTCCGGCGAGATTCACCAGCTCATGCGGATCGGCGCGTTGATCGTAGATCTGATACTCGGTATAGGTCTTCGCCGCAATCTCCTTGCCGCCGCTGATGTCCGCCACGCAGTAGGTCCAATCCGGCGTGCGGATCGCTCGCCCGGTCATCGACTCGCTAATCTGGATGAGTTGCCGGTTCGGCCAATGCTCGCGGGCGTCCGGATCGTTCAGCAACGGCAGCACGCTGCGGCCCTTCCATGTAGGCGGCACGGGTACGCCCGCGGCCTCCAGCAGCGTGGGAGCCACGTCTATCAGCCCGACCAGCTCCGGTATCTGCTGCGTCCCGCGAAATCCCGGCCCGTCGATGATCAGCGGCACGCGTATCGAGCTGTTGTGCGTGCTGCGCTTGTACTCCTGATTGCGCGTCGCGAAGTGGCAACCATGGTCGCTGAGGAAGACGAAGATCGTGTTGTCGGCGAGATTCTCTTCCTCCAGAATCTTGCGGACGCGGCCCACCGACGCATCAATCGCCTCCACGCAGCCGTAGTAGTCGGGCAACTGCGCCTGCCAGATGCCCGGCAGCGCTCGTAGGTCGTCGGGAACCGTTCCGTTCAGAAAGCGCTGCGCGGCGCCCTTCGGCGCAATGGGCTGGTGCATATCATTCTGCTGGTGCGGCTCCAACTGCGAGATGAACAGAAGAAACGGCTTGTCCTGCTTCTGGCGAAGGAAACGCTCCGCGCGGTCGGTGAGGAAGTCGACGCGGTACTCATCCTTATAGGTGATGGGGTTGTTGTCGCGGTCCCAGATCGTCCCCTCATAGGGATGCGACGTGTTCTCAATAGCGTTGGCGCCCTCCCATAGATCGAGAAAGCCACCGCGATCCTCGGCCTTCACCGCGCCGGGACCACCGCCCTCCGCCACGCTCTCGATCGCGAGATGCCACTTGCCGATGAGGTTGGCGGTGTAGCCGGCCTTGCGCAACTCGCCGGCCAGCGTTGGCAGCGATTTATCCAGGCCGAGCCCGTTATGCCACACGCCGGTCTCCGTGGCGTACCGGCTGGTGAAGAGCACCGAGCGCGCCGGTGCACACACCGGCTGGTTGGTGACCGTATGCGTAAAGTTCTTTCCGCGCGCCGCCAGCGCATCCAGGTTGGGCGTTCGCGTGGAGTTGTTGCGGCCGTTGGCGCCGATAAAGTCCCAGCGAAACTGATCGGCAAGATACAAAATGATGTTGGGTGGCTTCGACGGCTTGAGCGAAGACGCCTTCGATTGCGCCTGCGGGACAGCCGGTACGGTAGCAGCTACTGCCGCGGCCACCGTGCTTTTGAGGAACGACCTGCGGCTGTCTGGATGTTCCGGCATGAAAGCTCCTACCTGTGGATCTTCGCAGTGAACGGAATCTCTCCCTGCGGGTGTGATGGTACTATCTCGCGACTGATTTTCCGAACTCACAGGAACCGGGCAGCCGGGCATTTCGGCTAAGCTCTAAGCCATGCCAGATTTAGAGACAGCCGCGCGCGGAGATTTCAGCGGCCTTGCGGTCCTCTTGCCCGCATGGATGCCGGATGCGGAGTTGCCGCCGCTGGTCGAGGCGGTGCGCGAGCAGGGCTTCGGCGCGCTGCTGGTGGTGGACGACGGCAGCGGGCCGGAGTTCGCAGCCCTGTTCGCGGCCGTCGCGGCGAAGCCCGGGGTGAGGCTGCTGCGCCACGCGGTGAATCTCGGCAAGGGGCGCGCTCTCAAGACGGGGTTCAATTACCTCCTCTGCGAGCTTCCTTCGATAGCCGGTGTCATTACCGCCGACGCCGACGGGCAGCATCGCGTGGAGGACATCGTGGCCGTAGCGGCGGCGATGAAGCGTGCGACTGCGGGTGAGCAGCCGGGCAGAGTCGTGCTGGGCGTGCGGGCGTTCCCGAGCGGAGTTCCTCTGCGCAGCAAAATCGGCAACGTATTGACGCGTTCGATCTTTCGCTTTGTGACCGGTGCGGCAGTCAGCGACACTCAGACGGGCCTGCGAGGAATCCCAAGGGCGCTGCTGCCGGAGCTGATGCTGTTGGAGGGCGAGCGCTACGAGTACGAGATGACCATGCTGGGGCATCTGTGCCGCAACGGCATCAGGCCGCTGGAGGTTCCGATTGCGACCGTCTATATCGACGGCAACCGCGCCTCGCACTTCGATCCCATTCGCGACTCGATGCGCATCTACTTCGTGCTGCTGCGGTTTTACTTCTCGTCGCTGGTCGCCGCGGGCATTGACTTTGCAGGCTTCTCGCTGGCCTTTGCGGCGACACACAACCTGTGGCTGAGCGTGGCCGTCGGCAGGCTGAGTTCGCTGGTAAACTTCGCGCTGAACAAACGGTTCGTCTTCAATAGCCACCGGCCGGTTGCGGGCACACTGTGGCGCTACTATCTGCTGGCCGCGGCGATTGCAGGATTGAGCTATCTCCTCATTCGGACCGCGGGGAGCTATCTGCACTGGAACGTCTTTGCCGCAAAGGTCGTGGTGGATGTGCTGCTGAGCCTCGTCAGCTTCTCGGCGCAGAGGACGTTTGTCTTTCGCAGGCAGGAGACTGAATGATCTAGCGCGCGGCCGCAGCCGTTGATGCCTCGCCGTGCCCCCCTCCCCAATGTTTTTGCTCAATGAATATAGACTTAGCTTTGGACCTCGCCGCGGCCAGAGGCGTTTTGGTCCGGCGCTAACCCCTTTGTTTTCAGTGGGCGTTTTCGGGCATCTATCTTAAGGATAGGTTACCGGGATGGGGCCTACCGTCCGGATGAAGGGAAGGGCTAAGGTTCTCAAATAGCAGGTGTTACGTCTTCAGCGCTGGGCCGGAATGAGAGGAGCCCGGGATTGGCCGCGCCGTCCTCTCGTCTGGTTTCATTATACGGGGCGTGTCAAGAGGGAAGTGGCCGTGATGGATCCCCTGGCGCGCTAAGAACGGGCATGAGTGCGACGACCGAACGGTGGGGCTGAAGAGAAGAAGGAAGGTCATGGGGTGAGTCCCCGCGTCTATCTTCATTGCCTCTGGCGCGAAGGCTATTTGTCCGCAGCGGAATCGGCCAGCCCTACTCGCCGACTTAAATCCTGAAATCGGGCATCGCTGCGGAGAAAGTCATAGCTGGGCTCTACCTTGAGCGATGTCATAGTGTTGGACCGCTGAGCATAGGCTTTGTTGAGCCA
>Ga0302279_10005271_pt1 | contig 14568 bp, 13 predicted proteins | sample III_Bog_N3_3_FD_194541 | JGI IMG/M metagenome (GOLD analysis project Ga0302279, IMG submission 194541) | Peat permafrost microbial communities from Stordalen Mire near Abisko, Sweden - III_Bog_N3_3 | ecosystem: Environmental > Terrestrial > Soil > Wetlands > Peat | place: Sweden: Abisko...
TGGCGCCAGGTGGCGCTGTCGCTGTCCGATGCGTTCTGCGTGGGCCGCCATCGCGCCGCGTTCCGCGCCCTGGTGCGCGATCACGTCGATATTCTGTTCGCCAACGAGACCGAGATCACCAGCCTGTACGAGACCAACACCTGGCAGGCAGCGGCCGACCTTGCCCGCACCGAGGTGGCGCTGGCGGTGCTGACCCGCGGCGAGGACGGCAGCGCGATCCTGCGCGGGGCGGAGACGGTGGAGGTCGATCCGATCTGGACCACGGTGATCGACACCACCGGCGCCGGCGACGCCTATGCCGCCGGCTTCCTGGCCGCCTACGCCCAGGGGCTTGAGCTCGAAGCCTGCGGCCGTGCCGCCAGCATCGCGGCATCGGCGGTTATCGGGCATTACGGCGCCCGGCCGCTGGCGGATCTTTCGGGGGTGCTGGCAGAGCTTTAACGCGGGAGCTGCCAGACCGGATTCGATCTGGTTCAGCGGGCTGCCCGCTTCTACAAGGACTGACAACGCGCACCGGTTGACCGTCATGGGTCAACCGGTGCGTGGCTTCGCATACCAGACCGCGGCTCAGCCGCGCCTTTTTACCCTCGCTTCAGCCGCAATTTTTAACTAAGTGTGCGGTGCAGCAAGACGAACCGCATGACAACCGCCCGGGGGGCCCCCTCGGCGCGGCTTTTCCAGCAAAGCCCAGGCGCCCCATGGACATCCGCAATATCGCCATTATCGCACACGTCGATCATGGCAAGACGACCCTCGTTGATCAGCTTCTCAAGCAGTCCGGCACGTTCAAGGAACACCAGCAGGTGGCCGAGCGCGCGATGGATCGTAACGATCTGGAACGCGAGCGCGGCATCACCATTCTTGCAAAGTGCACCTCGGTTGTCTGGAAAGGCACCCGTCTGAACATTGTCGATACCCCAGGCCACGCCGATTTCGGCGGTGAGGTTGAGCGCATCCTGAACATGGTCGACGGCGCCATCGTGCTCGTTGACGCCGCCGAGGGCGTGCTGCCGCAGACCAAGTTCGTCGTCGGCAAGGCGCTGCAGCGCGGCCTGAAGCCGATCGTGGTCGTCAACAAGATCGATCGCCAGGACGCTCGCGCCGACGAGGTTCACAACGAGATCTTTGACCTGTTCGCCTCGCTCGATGCGACGGACGAGCAGCTCGACTTCCCGATGCTCTACGCTTCGGGCCGCCAGGGCTGGGCCGTTGTGTCGCTCGATGACGAGCGCGTGGATCTGGCGCCGATGTTCGATCTGGTGATGGAGCACGTGAAGCCGCCGGTGCTGGATTCCGAAGCGCCGTTCGCCATGAACGCCTCGATCCTGGACTATGACAACTTCCTCGGCCGCGTGCTGACCGGGCGCATCGAGCAGGGCCGCGCCCGTCTCAACATGCCGCTGAAGGTGATCCGCACCGATGGCACCATCGTTGAAACCGGCCGTCTGACCAAGCTGATGAGCTTCCGCGGCCTGGAGCGGGTGCCGGTTGACGAAGCGCAGGCGGGCGACATCATCGCCATTGCCGGCCTGACCGACAGCACCATTCCTGACACCATCTGCTCGCCGGAAGTGATGGCGCCGCTGCCGTCGATCCCCGTCGATCCGCCAACCCTGGCGATGACCTTCCGCGTCAACGACGGCCCGCTCGGCGGCCGCGAGGGCAAGAAGGTCACATCGCGCCAGATCCGCGATCGCCTGCTGCGTGAAGTTGAAGGCAACGTCGCCATCAAGATCACCGAGAGCCAGGAAGCTGACGCGTTCGAAGTGGCCGGCCGTGGCGAACTTCAGCTCGGCGTGCTGATCGAGACGATGCGTCGCGAAGGCTTCGAGCTCACCATCGGCCGCCCGCGCGTGCTGATGCGCACCAACGAAGAGACCGGCGAACGCGAAGAGCCGATGGAAGATGTGCTGGTCGACGTGGACGAGCCCTACTCCGGCGTCGTCGTCGAGAAGATCAGCCGTCGCAAGGGCGAAATGCAGGACATGCGTCCGTCCGGCGGCGGCAAGGTGCGTCTCACCTTCCGCATGCCGTCGCGCGGCCTGATCGGCTATCACGGCGAGTTCCTCACGGACACCCGTGGCACCGGCATCATGAACCGCCTGTTCGCTGGCTACGGCCCGTGGCGCGGTAAGATGGAAGGCCGCCGCAACGGCTCGCTGATCTCCGCCAACGACGGCGAAGGCACCCAGTACTCGCTGTGGTACCTGCAGGAGCGCGGCACGCTGTTCGTCAATCCCGGCGAGAAGATCTATGTCGGCATGATCCTGGGCGAGCATTCGCGTGAGAACGATCTCGACGTGAACGCCATCCAGGAAAAGAAGCTCACCAACATCCGCGCCGCCGGCAAGGACGAGGCGATGCTGCTGATCCCGCCCCGGCGCATGAGCCTGGAGCAGGCGATCGCCTACATCGAAGACGACGAGTTGGTGGAAGTGACGCCGTCGGCGGTTCGTCTGCGCAAGCGCTACCTTGACCCGCATGAGCGCAAGAAGAACAACCGGAAGTCGGAAACGGCAGCCTGATACGAAAAAGGCCCGGGGGATGACCCCGGGCCTTTCTTGTATTGGGTGGACGGAACGTATCGTCGACGAAAAAAGCCCGGGAGATGATCCCGGGCTTTTCTTATTGGATGGTGCCCGTTGGGGGGCGCCCGATCTACTGGAAGACGCCGCCTGGGCGTGCGTCCGTCGGCGCATCTGGCGCGCGCGCTTCTTCCACGGTGATCCCTGGTGCTGTGCCGGTCGGGCAGTTGGCCAGGCCCAGGAAGGGCGCCGGGTTCACCGCGCGGCCGCCGATGCGAACCTCGAAATGCACGTGCGCGCCGTGCGCCTGGCCGCTGGTGCCGATGGCGCCGATGGTCTGGCCCAGCTCAACGCGGGTGCCGGCGTGCAGGCCGGCGGCAAACACCGACATATGGCCGTAGCGGGTGACGATGCCGCTGTCGGTCACCAGGTCGACCATGTTGCCGTAGCCGAAATAGGTGCCGGCAAACACCACATGCCCTGCCGCCGCAGCGCGGATGGGTGAGCCGTAGGGCGCCATCAGGTCGATGCCGGAGTGGTAGCTGGAGAACCCGCGTGACACCTGTTTCAACGCCGCTGCCGGCATCAACATGCTGCCGCAGGTGGCGGCTGAGGTACCATAGGTAGCGGCGCTGATCTCACTCTCGCCGGTGACCGCGGCGATCGCAGCGCTGGACGCGCCGCTGTTGTGCGAGGCTTTGGCGAGATGCGGCGCGGGGGATTTGGGCTGGCCGGAGAACTTCACAACCTTATGCGGCGCAGGCGATTGGGCGGGTGTTGAAGCGGCAGTTTTGGCTGTTGTGTGCGGCTTTCCGGCGGTTGAGGGGCTTTCCTCAGATCGTGCCGATGGTGCCATCAGCAGCGTCAGGGCGCACAGTGTTACAGATGTAATAATCCGTGATCTCTGCTTCATGCTTCCGCCATAGCATGAGTATATGCCGCAGGCTACGGCTCACGTGCGTTTCCGGTTGTTTTTTTCGGGCACGCGATCATCCCGAAATACGGCGCCGGATCCACGGGAATGCCGCCAACCAGCAGCTGGAAATACAGATGCGTGCCGTAGATCACCCCGCTGCGGCCGACCACGCCAATACGGTCACCGGCATGAACGACGCTGCGGCCGCCGGCGAACGCCGGTGCTATCTGGCCCAGATGGGCGTAGAGCGAGACGTAGGCGCCAGCGGTGCCCTGGTGGGAAATGGCCATTTCCAACCCGCCGGGACCACGGCGATGGATCGAACTCACGTGCCCATCGGCGACCGCGTAGATCGCGGCACCCGCTGGCGCTGGAATATCGATGCCGCGGTGAAAGCCGATGGCGTGCGGCCCCGGCGACGGTCGGTCGCCAAATGGCGAGGACACGCAGGCCGGCCGCACCGGCAACTGCATCTGCCCCACCGCCGGTTGTGCCGACGCAACCATGGGCCAGGCCGCCAGCAACAACGCCAGCGACCGGCACCGGCTCATCGCCAGCTGGACAAATAGAAGCGCGGCAACTCGTCGGTGGTCGGCTTGAAGTTCAGCGTGCGGGAAAAGCCGTAGGTGGCGACGTAGGTGTGCAGCGGCAGCCACAGCGCTTGATCGCTGATTTCGCGGATTGCCCTGCTATAGAACTGCCGGCGCTCGCCGACGCTGGTGGTGTCGCCACCCTGCTCCACCAGGTTTTCCAGATCGGGAATGCGGGCGTAGTCGTTGTCTCCGCCGCCGAAGAAATACGGCAGGATCGCCGATACGTCGTTGATCGAGTAGCTGCCCCAGCTGCCCATGAACAGTGGTGCGGTGCCGGCGGCGGCGCGCTGGATCGCCTCGCCCAGCGGCAGTTGGGAAATGCGGGCGCGGATGCCGACCGCTGCCAGATTGGCTGAGATCGCCTCGGCATATTGCGGCAGCACGTAGGAGACCAGTTCTGTGTCGAAGCCATTCGGGTAGCCGGCTTCGGCCAGCAGGGCGCGGGCGCGGGCGGGATCGTAGACCACGTGGGCGGCGGCCGCCTGGTCGCAGCCGAACTGGGTGGGGAAGCACGGCGCATCCGGCTCCCGCGCGCCGACGGCGACCAGTGACTGCGACAGGGTGGCGCGGTCGATGGCGGCCACGATCGCTTGCCGCACTTTCAGATTGGTCAGCGGATTGCCCGCGCCGCTGCGCCCGGCGGCGTCCAACGAAAGGTAGCCGATGCGCATGCTCTCGGCCCGCACCTCCGATAGCGCGGGATTGGCGGCAATCTCGGCGGCCTTCTCCGGCGCGTACGACCAGATCCAGTCGGCGTCGCCGTGCATGAGGTCGTCGAGTTCGGCCTGTGAGTTTGCCACCTGTCGGATGGCGATGTGGCCGATCGCCGGCACGCCCTTGGGGCTGTCCTTGAAGTAGCCCTTGTAGCGGTCAAGCGTGATGAGGTCGGGGGCGACGTGGGTGATGCGATACGGGCCGGTGCCGATCGGCGCCTGGGAGAACCCGGCCGGACCCATCAGCGAGCGGTAGCCGGACGGCAGGATCGGCAGGACGATCGCCATGTATTCCAGCGCCGCCGGAAACACCCGCTTGAGGTGGATTCGCACGTGCAGGTCATCGACTTTCTCGGCCCCGGCGAGCCAGGCGTAGTTGGACGGCACCGCCAGCAGCGGATCGGTCAGCGCCTGGTTGACGGTGTAGACCACGTCGTCGGCGGTGAATTTATCGCCGTTCTGGAAGGTGACGTCGGGGCGCAGCTCGAATTCGAGCGTGGTGTCGTCGATGTATTTCCACGACAGCGCCAGCAGCGGGCGCAGCGCGAAGGTTTCAGGGTCGCGTGAGATCAGCCCGTCCCACACCTGCTGGCCCAGCACGATGCCGTTGCGCAGCGGGTTGTGGTAGGGGTCTGGGTCCAACACCGCCTCACGCCAGGAGATGCGCAGCGTGTCGGCGGATTTTTGCGCCCATGCGGGTGCTGCCATCACCAGCGCGAGCAGGATCAGCAGCACCCGTTGCATGGCCGTTACCCCATCGTCGCGTTGAACGTGCCACCGTCGAGCAGCAGGTTCTGCCCGACGATGAAGCCGGAATGCGCGCTGCACAGGAACGCGCAGGCCTGGCCGAACTCGAAGGGATCACCGACCCGGCCGGCCGGCGAGGCCTTGGCGCGCTCCTTCAGCAGCGTGTCGACATCCTTGCCCGATGCCGTCGCGGCGGCCTGGGCGTTGGAGCGCAGGCGGTCGGTCAGGAACGGGCCGGGCAGCAGGTTGTTGATGGTCACGTTGTGGCTGGCCACCTGGCGGGACAGGCCTGCGACAAAGCCGGTGAGGCCCGCGCGGGCGCCGTTGCTCATGCCGAGCGTGGGGATCGGCGACTTCACCGAGCCCGAGGTGATGTTGACGATGCGCCCGAAGCCGCGCGCGATCATGCCGTCCACCACCGCCTTGATCAGGAAGATCGGGGTGAGCATGTTGGCGTCCAGCGCCTTGATCCAGTCTTCGCGCTCCCAGTTGCGGAAATCGCCGGCCGGGGGGCCACCGGCGTTGTTGATCAGGATGTCCGGGTTCGGACAGGCGGCGAGCGCTGCGGCGCGGCCGGCCTCGGTGGCGATGTCGCCGGCGACGACGGTGACTTTCACGCCGGTGGCGGCGCGGATCTCGGCGGCGGTTGCCTCCAGGTCAGCCAGGGTGCGCGCGGTGATGGTGACATCAACGCCCTCCATCGCCAGCGCCATCGCGCAGGCGCGGCCGAGGCCCTTGCTGGCGGCACACACCAGCGCAGTCTTGCCTTTAAGTCCGGTATCCATGGTCGTTTGCCTCGATTACATGATTGATTTGAAGGCCGTCCGCTGGGCCTCAGGGATCGGGGTAGGCGTCATCGTCGCGCGCTTTACATAGACGTGCACGAAGAAACCTTCGGCGGAGGCGACATCCTCGTCCGCGCGAAACACCGCCGAGGCGTAGCGTACTGAACTGGTGCCGAGCCTGGTGACCCGCACGCCGACGGTGATCGGGTCTGGGTAGGCGATTTCACGGAGATAGCGAAGGCCGGTTTCCGCGGTGACGCCGACGATGTCGCTGCTGCCGAGTTCGAGAATGCGGTTTTCGATCAGGAAGTTGTTCACAGCCGTATCGATCCAAGAATAATATACCACATTGTTGACGTGGCCGAACGCGTCGTTGTCCGCCCAGCGGGTGGTGATGGTCTGGAAGTATAGATAGTCGGCACGGGTGGAGGGTGGGTGTTTGGTCATCTTTTGGCCTCTGCGGGCGGTAACTACACAAGGTTTGCAGCGGCACGTCCACCTTGGCCGTGCCGGTGATAGACAGTTTCTGCCGCCGCAGGCTAAACCGCCGCTGTTACGACCGGGATTGCTGCGAATGCGAACACGACTCATGGCATGGGTGTTGGCGGGGCTGTTGCTGGGGGCGTTTCCCGCGGCGGCGCATGCCATTCTGGTGGAGAGCACGCCCGCCATCAGCGCCACGGTGGCCGGCGGCGAGATCGCCCTGCGGTTGCGTTTCAACAGCCGGATTGACCGGGCGCGGTCCCGCCTGACGCTGATCCGCGCCGATCACAGCACCGAAGTGCTGCCGATCCTGCCTGAAGGCACCGACGATTTGATGCTGTCGAAGGTGACGCTGACACCGGGCAGCTACGTGGTGCGCTGGCAGGTGCTGGCGGTCGATGGCCACATCACCCGGGGCGATATCGGCTTCACCGTGGGGGCGGCGCCGTGAATTTGCTCGTTGATCTGTTCGGCTACCTCAGCATCATCATCCATGGGCTGACCATCGTGGCGCAGTCGATGGCGCTCGGTGGGGTGTTGTTCCTGATTGTGCTGGCATTGCCGCTGGGCGGCGCGATCGGGCCGAAGGTGGCTGAGGATACCGCTATTATTGCCGCCTGGTCAGCGCTCGGGCTGATCGTGTGCGAGGCGGCGACGATTGCGTTGCAGGCTTCGGTGTTGACGGCCACCGTCGATCTCAGCCTGGCCGAAGCGCTCGGCGCCAGTTCGGCGGTGGCCGGTATGGTGAAGATGGCGGCGGGTGCGGTGATCGCCATGTGCCTGTTCACCCTCGGCATCACAGCGCCGCGCCCGCTGCTGCTGGTGGCCGGGGCGGTGGAATTGATCGCGGCGACCATGACGACCCATGCGGCGGCGCGGCTGGACGATCGGCCGATCCTGCTGGCGGCGGCGTTTCTGCACCAGCTGGGTGCGGCGATCTGGATTGGTGGGATACCGTGTTTTGTCTCTGCCCTGGCGCGGGTGGATGACGGTTTCGGCTGGCGTGCGGTGGGGGCGCGGTTCTCGCGCATGTCGATGGTGGGCGTTGGCTGCATCGTGGTGTCGGCGGCGATCATGACGGTGTTGTATATTGGCTCGCCCGAGGCTGTTTATGGCACTGCCTATGGCGTGATGACGGCGGCGAAGGCGGTGATGTTCCTGGGGCTGTTGGCGCTCGGCTATGGCAATTACCGTAGCGTGGCGGCGTTGCGGGCCAATCCGAACGCCTCGGTGAAGCGGATGAAGCGGTTTGCCGAGGTTGAGATCGGTATCGGCTTCAGCCTGTTCTTCGCCGCCGCGTCCCTCACCTCGGTTCCCCCCGCCGTCGATCTCACTGTCGATCGGGTGACCTGGCAGGAGGTGGTGGAGCGCAACACGCCGCAGTGGCCGCGCCTGGTGTCACCGCAGCACGATACGCTGGCGATCCCGGCCTTGCAGGTGAAGCTGGACGCCGAGGCCGCCATGCACGCGGCCAGGCCGGCGCCGGCCTTCGTGCCAGGCGATGGCGTGCTGCCGGAGCGCAACGCCGCCGATATCGCGTGGTCCGAGTACAACCACCATTGGGCCGGGCTGTTCGTGGTGCTGATCGGGCTGCTGGCGTTGTTGAACCAGGCCGGGTTGCGCTGGGCGCGGCATTGGCCGTTGGTGTTCTTTGGGCTGGCGGTGTTCATCCTGCTGCGGGCCGACCCGGAGGTGTGGCCGATGGGTGAGGAAGGCGTGTTCGAAAGCCTGCGCGACATCGAGGTGCTGCAGCACCGCTTCTTCGCCATCCTGACGGTGATTTTCGGCATCTTCGAATGGCGGGTGCGCGCGGGCGGCTGGAACAACAAGAAGGCGCAGCTGGTGTTTCCGCTGGTGACCGCCATCGGCGGCGCCGCGTTGCTCACTCACAGCCATCAGATCGCCAACGTGAAGGACGCGCTGCTGATCGAGTTGACCCACACGCCGCTGGCGCTGATCGCCATCGCGGCCGGCTGGGCGCGATGGCTGGAGCTGCGGATGGACGGCCGCGCCAGCCGGATCGCCGGCTGGGTTTGGCCTGTGTGCTTCGTGGCTATCGGTGCGGCGTTGTTGCTTTACCGAGAGGCGTGATCACTTGTTCAACGAACTACGCAGCAGGCGGCGCAGTTCGTATTTCTGAATCTTGCCGGTGGCGGTTTTCGGCAAGACGGTGAAGGTGACGTGCTTGGGCACCTTGAAGCGGGCGAGATGGTCGCGGCAGAAGCCGATGACGGCTGCTTCCGTGAGGTCTTCCGCGCCGGGGCGAACGGTGACGAAGGCGTGTGGCACCTCGCCCCATTTCTCGTCATTCTCGGCGACGACGGCGGCTTCCATCACGTCGGGATGTTGGTAGAGCACTTCCTCCACTTCCAGCGAGGAGATGTTCTCGCCGCCGGAAATGATGATGTCCTTCGAGCGGTCCTTGATCTCGATATAGGAATCCTCGTGGATCACGCCGAGATCGCCGCTATGGAACCAGCCGCCGGCGAACGATGCCTCGGTGGCCTTGGGGTTCTTCAGGTAGCCCTTCATGACGGTGTTACCGCGCAGCATCAGTTCGCCCATCATGTCGCCGTCCATCGGCACCAGGTTCATTTCGGTGTCCATCACCTGGGCGTCTTCGGCCAGCGGATGCGGCACGCCCTGGCGGGACAGGAAGCGGGCGCGGTCTTCCAGGTCCATTTCGTCCAGGCCCGGCTGCCACATGCAATAGGTGAACGGGCCGTAGCATTCGGTGAGGCCGTAGACGTGGCCGACCGCGAAGCCGCGACGCTCCATGGCCGCGATCACCGGGCTTGGCGGCGCGGCGCCGCCGGTGAAGATCTTGACGGTGTGGTCGAATTTTTGGGCGACGTCGTCGGGCGCGTGGATCAGCATGGTGAGCACCACGGGCGCGGCGCACATCAGCGACACCTTGTGCTCGGCGATCAGCTGATAGATCAGCGCCGGATCGACGCGGCGCAGGCACACGTGGGTAGCGCCGAGCATGGTCACCGCCCAGGTGAAGGTCCAGCCATTGCAGTGAAACATCGGCAGCGTCCACAGATAGACGCTGCGCGGGGTCATTTCAGAGGCCAGCGCGTTGCCGGCGGCGTTGAGGTAGGCGCCGCGATGGTGGCAGACGACGCCCTTGGGGTCGCCGGTGGTGCCGGAGGTATAGCCGAGCGAGATCGCGTCCCATTCATCGGCGGGCATCCCGACGGGATGGGCGGGATCGCCGCTGGCGAGGAAGGCCTCGTATTCCAGGCCGAGCACTTCACCGGCGTCTGTCAGTTCGTCGTCGATGCCGATGACGATGGGCGGGTGCTCCATCTGCTCCAGCGCGCGGGCGGCGACCGGGGCCAATTCGCGGTCCACCATGAACACACGGGCTTCGCTGTGCTGCAGGATGAAGGCGATGTTGGCGGCGTCGAGCCTGGTGTTGATGGCGCACAGCACGCCGCCGGTCATTGGCACGCCGTAATGGGCTTCGAGCAGCGCTGGGATGTTCGGCGCCAGCACGGCCACGGTGTCACCACGGCCGATGCCGTAGGCGGCAAGAGCCGAGGCCATGCGGCGGCAGCGTTCGAGCATCTGGCAATAGGTGATGCGGCGCGAACCATGGATGATCCCGATGCGGTCGGGATAGACGCGGGCGGCGCGGACCAGAAACGAGATCGGCGACAGCGGCACGTAGTTGGCGGGGTTCTTGTCGAGATCCCGATCGTACATCACGGATGGCATGGCAGCGTTTTCCCTTAGTCTTATTTCTTGCCCCGGCTGCTGATGCGGCAACGGGCTTCGGCATGCGTCAGCAAAAGATTGGCCAAGGCGTGATCATCGTCGTGCTTGCCGGCGCGAACATTGGCACAGATCAAGCTTGCGTTCGGTATAACATCGATCGGCGGAAATTGCGCGGCACGGCCGGCGATGGCCATGGCGTTGGCGACCATCAGCGCCTTGAAACGGGCGTCTCCGCTCAGGGTGGGGATGATTTCGTCGAGCAGCGTGGTGCGGGCGATTGCCAGCAGATCGGCGGCTTCCGGCAGCTCCATGGCGCTCATGTGGTGGCCCTCATCACGTCGAGCTCCAGTTCCGGCACGATGTGGCCGGTCAGGGCCAGTTCCAGGCTGCGCTCGGTGCCGGAGATGTGGCGCTCGGCCTGCGAAATCGCGATCACCGCCCAGCGGATGGTGGCGGCGATCTCCCAATAGCGCACCAGCGCATCATCGACGCGGCGGCCGGAGGCTTGCTCATAGGCGGCATACAGCACATCGCGCGGGCCGACGCCGCCGACCTCGGCCTCGCTGCCGAAGCGCCAGCAGCGGGCGCAGAGCCAGCCGAGATCCTCGTGCGGGTCGCCCCAGCCGGAGAATTCCCAGTCAAGCACGCCGGTGACATTGTATTCGTCCACCATGTAGTTGCCGGTACGAAAATCGTTGTGGCACAGCACGATCTCACCGCGCGGGGCGGCGTGGCGTTCGAGGTGGCGCAGGCCCCATTCCAGCATTGGGCGCGGACGGCGGCCGTGATCGAGATGGCCGCGCATTTCGGCAACGAAACGCAGGCCGGGTGGCTCGTCCGGGTGCGGCTTGAGGAAGGGCAGCGGGGCGTTGATGGCGTGAATGCGCGCGAGTTCGGCCGCGAGCTTTTGCACCAGCGCGACACGGCCGCCACCAAGGGTTTCGCTGCGCACGATGCGATGGGCGGCGGCGATGCCCTCCACCCGGCGCATGATGAAGAACACCGTGCCGATCACTGATTTATCGGTGCACAGCATCAGCGGCTGCGGCACCGTCACCCCCGCCGCATAAGCAGCCGTCAGCAGGGCGAACTCCTCCTCGCGCGGGCGGCTGTGGGTGAGGGTTGCGGTGGAATCGGTCCTGAGCACCCAGGCCTCGGGGGTGCCGTCCACCAGCACGTCCATCTTCCAGTTCTGCTGGATCGCACCGCCGGACATCAGCGACATCGCGATGATGCTGACGCCGTCGGGCAGCCACGCCGCCAGCGGAGTGCGGCGGTCTTCATCCATGGCTGTTGCCCCAGCCGAAGAACGCATCGCCGTCACGACGCAGCAGACCGGCGATCACCATGCGATGCACCTCGGACGCGCCATCGACGAGGCGGGCCTGGCGGGCGTAGCGGTAGATCCACTCGACGACGGTGTCTTTCGAGTAGCCGCGCGCGCCGAGAAGTTGCAAGGCGGTGTCGACCGATTTCTGCAAAGCGTCGGCGACGACGATCTTCGCCATCGACACTTCCTTGCGGGCGAAATCACCCTGGTCGAGCTTCCAGGCGGCGTTCATCACCAGCAGCCGGCCGATCTGGATTTCCAGTGCGGCCTGGCCGATCAGCCCCTGCACGCTTTCGTGGTCCGCCAGCTTGGCGCCGAAGCTGTCGCGGCGGGCGATGTGTTCGTTGGCGATTTCCAGTGAGCGGCGGGCGAGGCCGGTCCAGCGCATGCAGTGGGTCAGCCGTGCCGGGCCGAGGCGGATCTGGGTGACCTTCAGGCCGTCGCCGATGTTCATCAGAACGTTGGCGTCGGGGATTTCCAGGCCATCGAAGGTCATTTCGCAATGGCCGCCGTGTTCTTCCGGCCCCATGATGGGTATGCGGCGGACGATTTCCCAGCCGGGTTGGTCGGCGTGGAACAGGAACGCGCTGAGGCCCTTGCGCTCGTCGTCGGACGTGCGGGCGATCAGGATGAAATGCTCGGCCGATTCAGCACCGGTGATGAACCACTTGCGGCCGTGGATCTTCCAGCCGGTGTTGGTGCGGGTGGCGCGGGTGTAGGTCAGTGACGGATCGGAGCCGCAGCCGTCCGGCTCGGTCATCGCAAACGCGCTGCGCGCGGTGCCGTCGATGACCGGTTGCAGGAATTCCGCCTTCTGCGCCTCGGTCGCCACCTGGTTGAGCAGGCGCATGTTGCCGTCATCAGGCGCTGCCGCGTTGAACACCACCGGGCCGAAGATGGAGCGGTTCATTTCTTCATACAGCGGCGCGATTTCCGCCATCGACAGCCCGCCGCCGCCGCGTGCCACCGGCATGTTCAGCGCCCACAGGCCCTGCGCGCGGGCTTCGGCGCGGAGTTCGGCGAGCAGGCCGAGCTCGATGTTCTCGTGCTCGTCATAGGTCGAGCGGTCTGATTCGAGCGGGATCATCCGGCTGTCGACGAAGGCGCGAATGGCGAGGCGGATGCGTTCGACGTTGGGCGAAAGTGAGAAATCCATTTCGGCGAGTCCCTGTCTTGATGCGGGGTTAGCGAAACTTGTCGGCGGCCAGGAGATAATCCTGCACGTAGCTGGTGACGCCGGCTTCGAGGCTGATGAATTCCTGGTTGTAGCCGAGGGCGCGCAGGCGGCGCATGTCGGCGCAGGTGTAGTATTGATAGGCCGGGCGGATGCTCTCGGGCATGTCGATGAAATCGAGCCGTGGGGTATCGCCGCAGGCTGATACAGCGGCTTTCGCCAGGTCGGCGAAGCTGCGCGCGGTGCCGGTGCCGACGTTGAGGATGCCACCGGGCATCTGGCGTGCGGCGAGCCAGAGCATCACGGCGACGATGTCGTCGACATGGATGAAATCGCGAAGCTGCTCGCCGTCGGCAAAACCTTCCTTGTGGGATTTGAAAAGTTTGACGGCAGCGCCGGGCGTGTGTGCCGCCACGATCTTCGAGACCAGGCTTTGCATCGCGCCCTTGTGGTACTCGTTCGGGCCATAGACGTTGAAGAACCGCAGCCCCGCCCAGACATGCGGCGCGGGATCGCCGGCTGCGATGCGGGCGAGCACCCAGCAGTCGAACAGCCATTTGCTCCAGCCGTACAGGTTGAGCGGGCGAAGCTTGCGGGCTTCATGCAGATCGTTGCTGTCCTCGAAGCCCAGCGCGCCGTCGCCGTAGGTGGCGGCTGACGAGGCGTAGATGAAGGCGATCCGGTGGCGCACGCAGGCATGCCACAGCGCGATCGAGCTGTGGAAATTGCGCTGCAGGATCAGGTCGCCGTCCACCGCCGTGGTCTCCGAGATGGCGCCGAGGTGGTAGATCGTGCGGATATCGGATTTATGGGTTTCGATGAAATCCGGCAGCGCCTCTGGCGCGACGATGTCGAATAGGGGATGTTTGGCGAGGTTGCGCCATTTCGTCTGAGCGCCCAGCCAGTCCGACACCACGATGCGGCCCTCGCCGCGGGCTTCCAGCGCTGCCACCAGGTTGGAGCCGATGAAGCCGGCGCCGCCGGTGACGATGATCATGGTGCGGCTTTCTGGGTGTTGGCGCGGGCGATGATATCGGTGGTGCTGTGACCCGCCTCGAAATCCAGCAGGGCCACTTCGCCGCCGCGGGCGATCACCACGTCAGCGCCCACCACCTGGTCGATGCTGCCCCAGTCGGCGCCTTTGAACAGCATGTCCGGCTGCAGGCGGGTGATCACTTCCAGCGGGGTGTCCTGCTCGAACAGCAGCACCAAATCGGCGGCGGCCATGCCGGACATCACGGTGGCGCGGGCGAGTTCGTTCTGCACCGGGCGTGTCGGCCCTTTCAGCCGGCGCACCGAGGCGTCGCTGTTGAGTGCCACCACCAGGCGGTCGCAGCGGGCGCGGGCGCGGGCGAGCAGGCGGACGTGGCCGGGGTGGAGCAGGTCGAAACAGCCGTTGGTGAAGCCGACGCGCAGGCCCTCGGTTTGCCATTCGGCCACTCGTTTGGCGGCCTCATCGAGGCTGGCGAATTTGTCGTCCAGTTCCGGGGCGGGGCCGCGCAGGGCGTCCATCAGTTCGGCGTGGGCGACCGTCGCTGTGCCCTGTTTGGCGACGGACAACCCGGCCGCGACATTGGCG
>Ga0302279_10005275_pt1 | contig 14546 bp, 6 predicted proteins | sample III_Bog_N3_3_FD_194541 | JGI IMG/M metagenome (GOLD analysis project Ga0302279, IMG submission 194541) | Peat permafrost microbial communities from Stordalen Mire near Abisko, Sweden - III_Bog_N3_3 | ecosystem: Environmental > Terrestrial > Soil > Wetlands > Peat | place: Sweden: Abisko...
TCGGCCCTGCGCGATCGTCAACGGCGCGCGGGCGATGCGGAAGGCGAGGCTCGGACGCTCCTCGCGCTGGCACGCACGACCCCGGACGAAGCGACGCTGCCGGCGGTGGAGGCCCTCGCGCAGGTGGCGCTGTCCTCCGACGGGGCGCTCGCGCTGCTCGAGGCGATCGCGCACCTCTCGATGAATGGCGAAGCGGATTCGAAGGAGTCGCGCCCCGAGAGCGCGCGTGCCTGGCGTCAGCTCGGAGCTGCGCAGTGGGACCTCGCGGGGGATCGCGAGCTCGCCCAGCAGTCGTTCTGGCGGGCGGCGAAGCTCGACCCGCGCCGGGGCTTCACGACGCTGGCGTTCGACCTCGCCGAGGTGGGGGGGACTGCGTTCGCGCTCGACTCCTTCGACAAGCGTGTTCGCGAGGAGACGAACCATGTCCGCGCCGGCATGATGTCCGCGCATGTCGCGCGCGTCGCGCTCGCGCTCGGCGAGCCATCACGGGCCTTCGACTTTGCCGCGACCGCGCTCGCCCGCAACCCGAAGCTCTCGGAAGCGCTCGAGATCGCCGAGTCGGCCGCCACCTCGTCCGGGCGAGAGGTCGAGCTCACGCGCGTCTACGATGACCTTACGGTCCGCGCGCTCGGTCGGTTCGCGCGTCGCGCCGTCAACTATCGGGGCGCGAGGTTCTTCGAGCAGCAGGGGGACCACGGGCTGGCCCTCAAGCACGCTGCGCTCGCATTTCAGGCTGTTCCATCCGAAGGCGCTGCGCTGCTCTTGCTCGTGCGCACCGCGGAGCGGGCGGGTGATCGCGCGCAGGCGGTCGGTGCGATGGTGCAGGTGGCGGATGCGACGCGCGACGCCGGCGTGCGCTTCGCCTGGTTGCTCCGCGCCGCGAGCGCCACGGGCTCGGACGAGCAAGGGCTCGCGTTGCGCGTCGACGTCCTCCTTCACGCGCTCACGGTCTCGCGCGACCCGCGCGCCTCGATCGCGCTGCAGAAGGCCGCGGCGGAGCTTCTGCGGACCGCGCCCGACGAAAAAGCTTCCCTCGAGCTGCGCCTCGGACGCGCGTCGAAGGCCGTCACCGCGAAGGCCGGGGGGCCCGAAGGGGCGCGCCTCGCGCTCTCGTTCGCGCGTATGGCGCTCGAGCTCTTTGGAGACGCGCGCTGGGCGAGCGAAGCGCTCGCGAGCGCCCTCAATGCGGACGCCGACCTGGAAGACTACGAGACGCTCCTCCCGTACGACGCGCACCTGGCGCAAGGCGGCGACCTCGAGCCGCTCTTCGCGCTCGCCGTGCGCGCATACACGAACGTCGGTGTCGCGGCGTACCGACTCCTGGCTCGCATCGCCGAGTGGCGAGGGGAGGGGTCGCGGGCCGCCGACCTCTGGAGTCGAGGCGCCGCGCGCGATCCCGAGGACTCCGTGCTCGTGCGCACCGCGGACGCGGCGCTCCGAGCGCACGGGGACGACGAGCAGTGGGCTCGCTTCCGCAAGGCGTGCCCGGATGACGAGAGGGCCCGGCTCTTTCACGCATACGCCAACGAGAGACTGCGTGACGGTGCGATTGACGACGCTCTTCGCGCGCTCGAACGGGCGACCGAGCTCGCGGCAGCCGACGAGCGGCCCGCGATCGAGCGCGAGCTGCGGGCCGCGTACGAGGCTTCGGGTCGCGCGGAGCTCATCGAAGGGCGCGCCATCGTCGAGGCGAACGACGCGACGGCGACCGAGATGGTGCGCGCGGCGCGATGGGCGGAGATCGCCCAGCTTCGCGAGTCGCGCGGTGACCTCGCCGGCGGTCTCGAGGCGCTGCTCGCAGCCGCGGACCTGGACAAGGTATCGGTCGAGCGCTGGAGCAGCATCGAGCGCGTCGCTGCCGCGCTTGGTCGCGAGGACGTCCGCCTCAACGCGATTCGCGAGGTGAGCGAGCGCCTCGACCCGACCGCCCAGGCTGCCGCCCTCAAGAGGCTCGCGCGGGCCTATGAAGCGTCCGACGACTTCCAGAGCGCGGAGGCGACGTGGCGTCGCGTCGCGACCATCGACCCGGACGACGAAGAAGCCGATCACGCAATCGAGGCGCTCATCAGCGCGCTCAGGAACTACGCGGATCTCGCCGCGCACCTCGAACGTCGCACGATCCGCCTGGCCAAGCTCCCGGGGGCTCGCGAAGCGCTGCGCGCCGTGCGCCTTCGCCGCGCCGCCATCCTCGAGCAGCGTCTGGGACGCACGCGAGACGCATGTGCCGAGCTCGCGCTCGTCCTCGTCGAGGCCCCCGACAACGTGAGCGCGCTCAGCTACCTCGCGGATCTCCACGAGCGTCTCGGGGAGTTTGGCCGCGCCGCGCCGATCTGGCAGCGCGTGGCGCTGCTGAGCCGCGACCCCACCATCCAGAACGAGCTCGAGCTTCGCGCCGGAAACGCAGCGATGGCCGCGGAGGACTTCCGCGTCGCGGTGGCTTGCGCAAAGGGGGTGCTCGCGCGGGAGCCAGGTCGGCGCGATGCGCTCGAGCTTCGGGTCTCGGCGGCGCGGGCCCTCGCGGACGATGAAGAGCTGGGGGATGCGCTCGAGGAGCTCGCGGCATCGGCCGTCGAAGAGCCTCGCCTGCGCAGCGACGCGCTGATGGAGGCCTCGTACTCCGCAGCTCGCGCGGGCCGTCCGCTCCTGGGCCTCGAGCGTGCGCGTCGCGCCGCCGAGATTGCACCGGAGCGCACGGCCACGCAGCTTCTCGCGCGGACTCTCGAGTACCGCCAGCGTGGCACCGGATCCGCGGACGACGCGCGCATCACGATGGCGCAGCTCGACCGCGTCACCGAGGAGCCCACGATCGAAGAGGCGACGACGATCGCGTTCTTGCGCGCGGAGGCGCTCGAGCTCAACCCGGAGGATGGGTCGGGGCTCGCGGTGCTGCGCGAGTGCCAATCGGCGACCGGTCCGCACGCGCTCCTTTCGCTCGGCGTGGCGGAGCGTCTCGCGGCGATGGGTGAGCTTGTGGAGGCGATGGCGGAGTACGAGGCCGCGCTCTCCGGCGATCTCATGGGGCTCCGTGACCGAGGTCGCGTCGCCCTCGCCGCAGCCGAGACGGCCGTTCGTGCGGGTCGAGACGACGTCGCCCTCCCGCTCTTCCAGGAGGCGGCATTGACGCCCGGCCTGCGGACCTCGGCGTTGCTCAGGGCCGCACAGATCGTGCTCGCTCGCGGCGACACGACGCGCTCGCGCGGCATCCTGCGAGAGCTCGCGACGTCGACCGAGGGGGACGATCGGGCGCGCGCCCTGGCGCAGATTGCCCGGCTCGAGCGGGATTCGGCGGCCCCGGCGGATCCCGACCACGTTCGGAGGACGTTCGACGAGGCGATCGCGGCTGTGACACCAGGGAGCCCCCTTGCGGCACAGCTCGTCCAGGAGCGCGACTCGGCACCCGCGATCGAGGTCGAGCCCGACGCGTTCGACGTGCACGTGCTCGAGGCTCCCACGTACGCGCTCGCGGGTCCGGTTTCGGTCGGGCGAGGCGCTCCCGTAGCGTCATCCTCAAGGGGCTCCGTTCCGTCGAGCGCGGGCACGTCGGGCTCCGTCCTGCCTGCCTCTGCCTCTGCCGGTACGGGATCCGGGCGTCCAGCCGACGGGCGAACCCGCTCCGTTCGTCCGCCGTCGTTACCGACGCCGCCTCCGCCGGATCTCTCGCCTGCGTCGGCGGCGGAGCCGTTCTCCATCGCGGAGCTCGAACGTGCCGTCGGCTCGGCAGCCACGCGTGACGACCGCGCACCTGCGCGGCTGTCGCTCGCACGCGCATACCTCCGCGCCGGCGCTCACGATGCAGGCGAAGCGTGCCTCGAGGCGGGCCTGGACGAAGGGGGCCTCGAAGAAGGGGATGTGCTCGCGTCGCTCTACGAGGCCGCCGGTCGTTTGCCGGAGGTGGTCCGCGTCCGCAGGCGTCAGCTTCTCCTCGCGTCGGGCGATCTAGGCCGACTCGACGCGCTCCGCGCCGCGGCGCACGCCGACCGCAATGCCTCGTACGTCCACGCTCTCGACCACGTCGCGCGCGTGTTCGACCCGTCGGCCCCCCCGGTCGTCCCGCCTCCGCTTTCGGCGCAGGTCGCCCTGCCGGGCCTCCTCCCGTTCTTGACCCGTGTCCTGGGCGACCGCGTCGCGCAGGCCCTCGCGCTGGTATGGGAGGACGGCTACGCGACGTGGGGGAAAGACGCGGCTGCAGTCCTGAAGGGGGCGCAGCCGGCCGCGGCGTCGAACTCCGAGGTGTCGCGTCTCTATGAAACGGCGATCGGGCTCCTTGGCCTTCCCCGGGTGCCGCTATTCCTCCGCCGTTCGAAGGAGGCCCCGACGTCGGCCGTCAGCTTCACGTGGCCGCCGGCCGCGATCCTCTCCGGGCGCGTCGACGAGGACACCCCCGAGCTTCGCTTCGCCCTGGGCCGCGCGCTCGCGCTCACGTTGCCGACGAATGTCCTGACATTGGGCCTCGACGAAATGAGCTCGCGAAACGCGTTCCGCGCAGTCATGGGGGCGTTCGGGCCGCCCGAGTCGAGCCGGGCGATGAACCGGGAGAGCGGTCGCCTCGCCGAGGCTCTCTGGCACGTGCTCCCACCTCGAACGCAGCGGCGCCTTCAGACGCTCCTCGGGCCCGTGCAGCTGGAAGACTTCGAATCGGCGCTGGCGCGCTCGCGAGAATGTGCCAATCGAATTGGGATGTTCCTTGCGGGTGACTTCAGGGCCAGCGTGCACGCCGTCTTCGACGCACGGCTGCGCGCCCTGGGGGCCGAGCCCACGTCGCTCTACGGCGCCGACATCATCGCGCTCTGCCACGAGAACGCGGAGGTCGCGGACCTCTTCCAGCTCGCCGTGTCCCCCGAGTATGCTGACGCGCGCTGGCGTGCGCCGACCCAGAAGTCGACCGAGAACCCATCCAACCGGCCGGTCGCTCCGTGATTCGGGGAGGGGGCTCGACGGGGTCGCGCCTGCTCGGCACGGCCGCTGCGGTGATGGCGCTGGGCGGATGTGTGCTCGCGGACCCGGCGCCGACGTTGCCGCTCGTGTCGGAGCTCCCTCTGAGTATCGACACGACGTCCGCATACCCGCCGGTGGCGAATCCGGCGGTGTTCGTGACCTGGCCCGACCACTTCATGATCCCGGTCTACGAGACTGACCCGAGCCAGCCGCTCCAATGGATAGCCTACGAGGACTACAGCCCGCTCTCGCTCGTCCCGGCCCACCAGCCTGTGCACGTGGATCCTCAACCGTTTCCGGCGGACCTCGACGGCGGCCTCGTGAGGACCGTCGTGTTCTCGCTGCTGCAACCGTTGGGGCCCGGTTGCCACAACGTGGAGATCGTCGTCGCGAACAGCTTTAGCCCCGGCTACACGCCGGACGGTCCCGGCGGGGGGGCGGCGGTGAGCTGGACCTTCACGAACGGGGGAAACCTTACCGACTGCACGACGTACGATGCGGGGTACCTCGTTGATGCGAGCTTCCCCGACGCGGCGGCACCCGACGCCACGATTGTCGAGGGAGGACCGTAGGTGCGGTGGTGTGTCGGCCTTCTCGTCGTCGTGCTCGTCGGCTGTGGCCCTCCCGACGAGTCGTCGACGTCGCTTGCGCCGGTGAATGCGTGCGCCGGAACCACCGGCGTCTCGTGCGCTGCCTTCCCAGGGAACGTCGATGGTGGCGTGTTTTGCGGGTCAACCGGACCGTCGGGCGTGACCAACGCGTGCCAGGTGAGCGCGAGCAGCGACTACGTGCTGGTCGTCAGCGTGCCCCAGCTGGCCCCCGTCGGCGGCGGCACCACGTACGCGATCACGGCCGCCGAGATCACGACAAGCAAGACCGACAACCCGTGTGGCAACGTCCTCGTCGACGCGCCCGCCTCCGACGTTTGCTACAAGCTCGCAACCCCCCAGGCGGCCTACGGCGAGTACCTCATCGAAGAGAGCGTCGCGCTGGAGGCGGAACGCAACCTCGGCAACGTTGGCGGTGACGCGGTCAGCCTGCCGGTCTCGGTGACCTTCTGGCCGCGCTGGACGGCACCCGGTACCACGAGCGCCATCGACGCCCGCCTACTCAACCTGCCACTTCCACCGGTCGGCGCGGGCGTCGGGTATGGCCTCGCTGACGCGTACATCTACAACAAAACCTTGGCAGTGGTCCCTCCGGGAATGAACAACAGCGAACGGCCGATCGAATGGATCGCTGCCCTCGCGCCGTCGGCGAGCGCTCCCGGATATGTGGGAATCGTCGAAGTCTCGGCTCCCTTCAACGACGGGTATCCTGATCTCAACTACGCACTGACGATCGGCTCATCACAGACGACCAGCACACTCTTCAGCGTCGAGCTTGGGCTCGGCACGACCACAAGCCCGACTGCCATAGCGCCCTATCCTGCAGCCGACCTCGAGGTGCAGCGTACCGACGGCACCGCGCTCCCCGCGGGCTGGACGGTCTACTACCGAGACTCCGAGACTCTCCAGGCGCTCACGTCGCGGGCCACGCTCGACGGCAAGAAGACGTCGGTTCGTCTGAACGAGATCAACACCCAGCTCGTCACGGCGAACCCGAACGCCGAGCTCGTCGTGTTGCCGCCGGCGGATGTATCCGGCTCACCGACGTTGATCGACAAGAGCGGAGCGGTCGTCGAGAACTACCCGGTCCTCCCGCCCCTCGTTCACGTCTCGGGGACAGTGCTGTCGCCGGATGGCACGGCGGCGGTCTCTGCGACCGTGCTGTTCTTCACCGATACGGTCGACGCCGTGACGGACTGCCAGGCTGGCGGAAAGGAGAACGGCGGCATCCTTCAGTACGAAGCGCTCGTGAGGACCGCGGATCAAATCACGCAGGGCGGAGCCGTCGGGACGTTCTCCGTCGACCTCCCGCAAGGATCGTACGTTGCGATCGTCGATCCGACGCTGACATCGGGCTACGCCAAGCTGACGAACGCGGACACGCCGGTGCGCATCAATGGCACGCCCGTGTGCTCGGGCGCCTCGCCGCAGCTCGAAGGGGTCGCCCTCCACGCAGGCACGATGGTCGTGCTCACAGGGAGCGCCGTCACGGCGGATGGCCGCGAGCTAGCCAACGCCGGCGTCGACTTCACTCCGGCCGCAGCCCTCGCTCCGAACCGCTACGCAATTCCGACGTTCGCGTCCTCCGAAGACGCGTGGCCCCGCCCGTTCACCACGACGACGGGGATCCATGGCGAGTTCACCGTGCAGGTCGATCCCTTCGCGGAGTACGACATGACGGTTCGTCCGCAGGACGGCAGCGGGTACCCTTGGCTCGTACGTCCCGATCATTCGTTCCAGCTCACGAGCGTGGCGGCCTCCGTGGGCGCCTCGAGCAAGGCCGTCGTTCTCGAGTCGGTTACCGTTCCCGCGCCGAACTTTCTGAGCGTCACGCTGCACGACGTGAACGAAACGCCCATCTCCAGCGCCGTCGTCCAAGCCTACGCGTTCAACGACGGCGTAGCGCTCCCCATCGGCGAAGCCATCGCCGACGCCAACGGCCACTTCACCATGATGCTCACCACCTCGTTCGACCTCAAGTAAGTCTCCGCACCGGGCCGTAATCGTCTACCCTCGACCCTCGTGGTGATGCTCAGCGACGACAAAATTCAGCTCCTCGGGCGGGTCGCCCGTGCTCAGAGCGGCGCTGCCCCCTCAGGGGACCCGGAGACGGCGGTCTCGATTCTCTCGCTGGCGGCCGCCTCGTACGGCGCGAAGCCTGCGGAAGAGTCGACGATTCCGACGGGCTTCGACCCGCTCGCGGTCGTTCTTTTCGAGGCGATCGTGGAAGGCGCGTACCTGGTCGCGGCGGCCGACGGCGAGGTCGACCGCGAAGAGCGTCACGTCTTCGAGCGCGTTGTCACGGCGGCGTGCGGCGGCGTTGTCCTCGAGAAGCAGATCACCGACCTTGTCGGCGACCTTTCGGGCCTACTAGCGCAGGACGGCATGGACAAGCGCGTCGCCGCAGTCGGCGCGCAGGTCCACAAGAAGGACCACGGGCGCGAGGTGCTCCGCATCGCCGCGCTCCTTGCGATCGCGAGCAACGACATCAGCCCTGTGGAGCGAGAGGTGCTGGAGAAGCTCGCGAAGTCGTTCGAGCTAGACGGTACGGACGTGGACGCGGCCGTGACTCACGTGCGCGGAATTCTCGTGGCCGGCGCGTCGTAGCGCGCCGCAGGATCTGTCAGAGAAACTCCGCCGCCTCGCGGTAGAGATTCGCTTCGTCCGTCCGTCCTGCCGCGCGCGCGTCTTCTTCCAAGCGTCCGAGGACCTCACGCTGCTTCGGGAGGAGTGCCTCGCGTCGGTCGGGCCCGGCTTCGTCGAGCCGGGCGGAGAGCAACGCGAAGAGCTCGTGGGTGCGGCCGAGCCTCAGAAGGCACGTCGACAGCTCGTCGACGACGCTGTCGTCCGTCGGGTCGGCCTGCAGCTTGCGCGTGAGATCCTCGACACGGGCGTGGTCGCGCGCTTCGTCCACGGGCTCCTTGACCTCGGCCTCTTCGGACGCTGGCGCTTCCGCGTCCGCGCGTGGCCTTCCCGTCCACGTCGGGGCGCTCTCCGGCGACCTCCCGCCGTCCTTCGGAGCGCCTGGCCCACGGGCGAGGCCCGCCACGCGATGGCCCGCATCGCGGAACGCGGCCCGTACGGTCTCGTCGTGCGGGGCCAGGCGAATTGCGGTGCCGAGGTGCCGCTGCGCCGCAAGCCAGTCCCCCTTCGTCTCCCCTTCGAGCGTTGCCCCTTCGAGCAGCGCCGACAAGGCCTCCACCCGCGTCCCCTCCACCAGGTCGGCGCCGCGGGCTTCCACGAGGTCGCGGGCACGCGCGAAGGCGAGCGACGCCCCCGCCACGTCCCCGAGGGCGCCTCTCCAGCGCCCTTCGAGGCCGCGCGCGAGGACCGCCTCCCGCGCATGCGCCGGTATGTCGTGCACGCGCGCGATGGCGGCCGGCTTGTCGTCGAGGTTGTCCGCGAGGACGACTGCGAGGTCGATGTGCGCGCGCCACGCGGCCACCCCCTCGGCCTCCGCGAGCGTGATCGCGTTCGTCAGAAGCTCTGCGCCCCGCGCGACCTTTCCAACGGCCACCAGCGCCGCCCCGAGCCCCGCCGTGGCGTGTGCGTCGCGCGGTCCGTACCGAAGGGCCCGCTCGAAGAGTGCCGCCGATTCACGGTGAAAGCCCGCATCGCGAAACAGGTCGCCCGCCCGCTGCCACACGGCGTGGCGCGCCCGCGACCCGTTCGAGAGCGCCTCGAGGTGCTCGGCGTCCGCGCGGCCGTCGTCGACCCGGCCCGTCTTCAGCCGAAGCGCGAGCCTGCGCCATCGAGGGCCGGGCAGGGCAGGAGCACGCGATACGGCGCCGTCGAGCCACGTGAGCGCTTGGTACGCGTCTTCCGTGAGTCGCGCGGCGGCGTCGTAGGCGAGGGCTGCGAGCGGGCCGATGGGCTCCGTCTGGCCGGCGCGCGCAAACGCCGCGATGGCTCCGGCCGTGTCGCCCGTCTCTTCGAGCAGCTGCCCGACGAGCAGCCCATCCCCGCCCGCCGGGTCTCGCTCCGCGTCGCGCAAGGTAGCGAGGGCCGCCTCCGCGCGTCCGCTTCGTCCAGCCCCGAGCTCGCGGTCGATCTCGGCGAGCCTTCGCGAAAGCTCTCGATGGCGCGGCGCTCGTTCCAGGGCATCGACCAGGAGAGTGCGTGCCTTCTCGAGGTCGAGCGCGAGGGCCGCGTCGTCCGCCGGCTCGGCCAGGGCGCACCCCTCGCGTGCGACGACGGACGAAGGAGACGGCTCGCTCGCGACCTGTGCACGTTGCCCGAGGAGAATCCAGGCGTCGTCGTGCCCGCGAACGGAGGTCCAGACGAGCCCGCTCGCGTCAGGCGCGCGTGCCCCGCGATCGGGAAACACGTGACGCGCGACCCGGGCTGCCACGCCGCGGAAGACGAAGCGCGCCCCGTGACGTTCGGCTACGCCTCCGGTAAGCGCCTCCACGACGCGAAGCGCAAGAAGAGTCGCGGGCCCGGCGAGGTGTGCTCCGCGCGCGTCGTGGATCGAGACGGCCACGTCGTCGTCCACGGTGTCGAGCTCCACCTCGAAGGCGAGACCTCGGGCGTCTGCCATATCGACGACGCCGACGCTGGCCCCTCCGCGCCGCACGAGCAGCACGACCTTTGGCGTCCCGACTCCGAGCACGCCGCGCAGCCGTGGCGAGGCCCACGCCTCGAGGTGCGTGCGGGACGCCTCGAGAACGACCCGCTCCAGCAGCCCTCGGCGATGGCGGAAGCGCGCGACCCCCCCCGAGACGTCGACCGGGAAACGCAGCCGAGGCAGCGAAGCGTTGATCTCGCGAACGCTGAGAAAGCCGAGCGTGACAGGGGCCGACAGCTCGAGACCGATACCCGTCCTCGTGATGGCGAGCTGAAGCTCGGGGACCACGGGAGTCGACGCGCGCGCCTCGGGGGCGGAGGGCATCGCAGGCGTGGGGGTCGCCCGACGCGGCTCGCGCGGGACAGGAGGAGAGGTTCGCGACACGGAGAGGTGGCCGTAGCGTAGCAAGGGGGATCGCCACGACGCGACTTTCGGGCGGACGTGCAGGGCCGCGTCTGCGCTATGACCGACCGGTGCGTGCGCGTGACGTTCTCGGACCGGGCTCTCCGCTGAGCCAGAGATTCGCGCACTACGAGGACCGTCCGGGGCAGATTCAGATGGCCGAAGCCGTCGAGGACGCGCTCCTCGCCGAGCGTCCGCTCTTCGTCGAAGCCGGAACCGGGACCGGCAAGACCCTCGCGTACCTGGTGCCCGTCATCCTGAGCGGGAAGAAGGTCGTCATCTCGACGGCGACCAAGGCGCTTCAGGAGCAGATCTTCACGAAGGACATCCCGATGCTCGCCGAGGCGCTCGCGGCTCACGGCGTGCGCTTTCGCGCGGCGATGATGAAGGGGCTCCCCAACTACGTGTGCAAGCGGCGCCTTTCGGAGCTGCTCGTCTCGGCCGCTCCGGGGAGCGCTCTCGATCGCACGCTGTCGAAGGTTCTCGCGTGGGTGGAACGTAGCGATGCGGGCGATCGCGCCGAGCTCGAGAGCGTGCCGGAGGACGACCTCATCTGGCGCGACGTGACGTCGTCCACCGAGACGCGCATCGGCGCCGAGTGCCGGTACTTCGATGAGTGCTTCGTGACGCGCATGCGTAAGGGGGCCGAGCAGGCAGACGTCATTGTCGTGAATCATCACCTGTTCTTCGCGGACCTGGCTCTCCGGGCGGGGCGCGGCGGCGACTACGCGAGCGCCATCCCCAAGTACGATGCCGTCGTCTTCGACGAGGCGCACCAGCTCGAGGACATCGCGACCGACTTCTTCGGCGCACGCGTTTCGTCGGCGCGCGTGGACGCGCTCGTCCGCGATGCATCGCGTACCCTGACGAGCGCAAAGCTCCTCGTCCCTGCGTCCAAGGACGCGCGCATCGTGTCGCTCCTCGAGCAGACGCAATCGGCGGGGCACGCGTTCTTCCACGCGCTCGGCGGGTCAGGCAGCGGGGAACGTGGAGGGCAGGGGGGGCGGGGAGGAGCGCTCGGGCGTCGTGCGCTGGCGAGATCGGACTACGGCCCTGCGGCCCAGGCAGCCCACGGCAAGCTCGACGCCGCCCTCGAGGCGCTCGCCGGGTACGCCGAATCGAACGGAGCGAGGGGAGAGGCAATCGCGCTCATCGCCCGACGCGCAAAGGACCTTCGCGCAGACCTCGCGCGCATCCTCGAAGGGGCGTTCACCGAGCCCGCGCCTCGCCATCCGGAGGACCTTGACGCCGCGCCCCTCGTTGCCACCGACACGCGCGTCGCCTGGCTCGACGTCGGCCCCCGCACCACGTCGCTCGGTTCGAGCCCTATCGAGCTCGGCGCCATGCTCCGTCGCTCGCTCTTCGACCGCACCCCCACCGTCATCTGCACCAGCGCCACCCTTGCCACCAGCGGAGGCACGTCCCCCGCGAGCTTCCACTTTGCCAAGGCACGCCTCGGTGCTCCCCCCGAGACGTACGAGCTCGTCGTGCCGTCCCCGTTCGACTTTCGCGCCCGCGCCGCCCTCTACCTGCCACGCGACCTCCCTGAGCCGGCCGATCCCGCGTTCGACGCCGCGGCGACCGAGCGCGTGCTCGAGCTGGTTCGCATCACGGGGGGAGGGGCCTTCGTGCTCTGCACATCCACCCGCGCGATGAAGCGGATCCACGAGGGGTTACAGGGGCGCTGGCCTCCGGGCGTGCTCGTCCAAGGCGAGGCTCCCAAGCACACGCTCCTCGAGCGGTTTCGCGAGGCTGGCGACGCCGTGCTCGTCGCGACGATGAGCTTCTGGGAGGGGGTCGACGTCCCAGGCCGCGCGCTCCGACTCGTCATCCTCGACAAGATCCCGTTCGCGGTCCCGACGGACCCGGTCGTCGCCGCTCGCTCGGCCGAGGTCGACCGTCAGGGGGGTAACTCGTTCTCCGAGTACTCCATCCCCGCCGCCGCCATCACGCTCAAGCAAGGCTTCGGCAGGCTCCTTCGGACCCAGGACGACGCGGGTGTGGTGGCCATCCTCGATCGACGAATCGTGCTGAAGGGGTACGGCAAACGGCTTCTTGCGAGCCTCCCTCCTGCGCGGCGGGTCTCGCTGCTCGAGGACGTCGCGGCGTTCTGGGCGGAGATCGATCCGAGCACCCGCCACGCATGAGGCCTCCAAGGCGCGCGCCTGCCGCATCGACCCGATGCCGCACGGGCCTGCGTCGTGCTATTGCGGCGCCCACACGCCCCATCCCTCACGAGGAGCACCGACCATGAGCGAGATCACCGCCGTCCACGCCCGCGAAATCCTCGACTCGCGCGGCAACCCGACCGTCGAAGTCGAAATCCAGACGGAGAGCGGCCGCGGTCGCGCAGCGGTCCCGAGCGGAGCGTCGACCGGCGAGCACGAGGCCATGGAGCTTCGCGACGGTGACAAGAAGCGCTACGTCGGCAAAGGGGTCCAGAAGGCGGTCGCCAACGTCAACCAGACGCTCGGCCCTTCGGTCATCGGCCTCGACGCGCTCGACCAGGCAGAGATCGATCGCGTCCTTTGCGAGGCGGACGGGACGCCCAACAAGTCGAAGCTCGGCGCGAACGCCATCCTCGGGGTGTCGATGGCGACCGCGCGCGCCGCAGCCGACGTCGTCGGGCTCCCGCTCTGGCGCTACCTCGGCGGAGCGCAGGCGCGGGTCCTCCCGACGCCGCTGATGAACATCCTGAACGGCGGCCAGCACGCCGACAACGGGCTCGAGATCCAGGAGTTCATGATCGTCCCGAGCGGGCTGCCGAGCTTCGACGAAGCGCTCCGCGCCGGCGCCGAGATCTTCCACGCCTTGAAGGGGATCCTGAAGAAGAAGGGGCTCTCCACGGCCGTCGGCGACGAAGGGGGCTTCGCGCCGCACGTCGGGACCAACGAGGAGGCTCTCCAGCTCGTTCTCTCGGCGATCGAGGGGGCCGGCTACGAGCCGGGCAAGCACGTCTCTCTCGCGCTCGACTGCGCCGCCAGCGAGTTCTACGACAAGGCCTCCCAGCGCTACACGTTCGACAAGAAGCCGGTCACGAGCGCCGAGCTTGGCGCCATCTACGACCGCCTGACGCGCACGTACCCGATCGTATCCATCGAGGACGGCTTCTCCGAGGACGACTGGGCGGGCTGGAAGGCGCAGACCGATCTCCTCGGCGGACGTGTCCAGCTCGTCGGCGACGATCTCTTCGTGACCAACACCGTCCGCCTGGCGCGCGGCATCGAGACGGGGACGGCCAACGCCATCCTCATCAAGCTCAATCAGATCGGCACTCTGACGGAGACTTTCGAGGCCATCCGCATGGCCAGCGAGGCCGGGTATCGGTCGATCATCAGTCACCGCTCGGGCGAGACGGAAGATCCGTTCATCGCCGACCTCGCCGTCGCCACGAACGCCGGCCAGATCAAGACCGGGAGCCTCTCGCGCACCGACCGCGTCGCGAAGTACAACCAGCTCCTTCGCATCGGCTTCGAGCTGGGGGCCGGCGCCATCTTTGCCGGTACGAAGCCCTTCGCGCGTCGGGCGCCGGCGCAGTCTGCACGATAGCGGACTTCTCTCCACAGCCCGCGTAGCATCCCACTCGCCCATGAACGCCCTGGAGCAGCTCCTCTGGTCTTTCGAACGCGACGATCTCGAGGAGATCACGCTCACGAGCGACACGCCTGCGCACGGGCTCATCGATGGCGTCGTCGAGGCGCTCGGCGAGGAGGTGTGGGCCGCCGACACGCTGGTCGGAGCGCTCGTCACGTTCGGCGGAAGCCGCCACGTCGAGGAGCTCTCGCAAACGCCTCGGCAGTGGACCGCCCGGGTCGTAGGCCTCGGGGTCATCAGCGTCTCGGCGACGCAGCGAGGCGAGGAGGTGCAGGCGCGCTTCCGGATGTCGAAGAAGGAGGAAAAGGCTGGCTCTCCCGCCGCCGAGCCTCGTCCGCCGCAGAAGGCGCCGGACCCGGCCGAGCCCGCGCAGGCGTCGCCGAACGGCCCCCCCCCGTTCGTTCCGGTGCGCCCGACGCAGCAGCTCCGCGCGCCTGGAC
>Ga0302279_10005277_pt1 | contig 14544 bp, 14 predicted proteins | sample III_Bog_N3_3_FD_194541 | JGI IMG/M metagenome (GOLD analysis project Ga0302279, IMG submission 194541) | Peat permafrost microbial communities from Stordalen Mire near Abisko, Sweden - III_Bog_N3_3 | ecosystem: Environmental > Terrestrial > Soil > Wetlands > Peat | place: Sweden: Abisko...
TGCTGGCGCCGTCTGGCTTGCTCATAGGCGCGGCGCGGCGGGCAGGCTGACGACGAAGCGCGCTCCGGCGGAGTATCGGACGGGCGCCTCGTCTTCGTCTTCCCCGTCCTCGGCCTGTTCGCTCTCGGGCGGCGCCGGTCGATTCTCCGCCCAGATTTGGCCGAGATGGGCCTCGACGATCTGCCGGGAGATCGACAGTCCGAGCCCGGAATTCTGACCGAACCCTTCCACGGGGCGGTCGGTGTAGAAGCGCTCGAAAACGCGTTCGAGCGAATGGGCCGGTATCCCGGGCCCGTCGTCCTCGACCTCGATGACGATGCGCTCAGCGGTCGCCTCGAATTCCTGGGCGGCTTCGTCGAACTGCCGGCTCAGGCGAATGCGCACCTCGCCGCCGGGTTCGGAGAAAGAGCAGGCGTTGTCGACGAGGTTGGTGATCACCTGGGCCAGGCGCGAATCATGGCCGAGCACCAGAAACGATTCGCCCCGCGGCGGCTCGACGGACACTTTGAGCGTCACGCCGCGGCTGCGCGGCGAATCGCCCAGCATCGAAGCCACCGCTTGAACCAGCGCGGCGACGTCCACCGGCTTCGCCTCGTTGCGCGCCAGTTCCGCGTCGAGGCGCGAAGCGTCGGAGATGTCGCTGATCAGGCGGTCGAGCCGGCGCACGTCATGCTGCATCACCTGCAACAGCCGGTCCCGCGACGGCTCCGATTTGACTCGCGGCAGCGTTTCCAGCGCGCTGCGCAGGGAGGTCAGCGGGTTCTTCAATTCGTGGGCGACATCGGCGGCGAAACTCTCGATGGCGTCGATGCGCGAATAGAGCGCCTCCGTCATGCCGCCGAGCGCGCGAGACAGATGGCCGATCTCGTCGCTGCGGTCGGTGAAATCGGGGATCGGCTGGCGAGTTTTTACGCCCCTGCGCACCCGTTCCGCCGCTTCCGACAGCTTGCGCACCGGCTCGGCGATCGTATTGGCGAGCAGCAGCGACAACAGCAGCATGACCGCGACGATGACGCCGAAAAAGCGCAACAACCCCAGCCGTTCGCCCAGGATCACCTTGTCGATGTCGCGCCCCATCGTCGAGAGCACCAGCGCCCCCTGCACCGGCCCATAGCGGCGGATCGGCACGGCCACGGAGACGACGGTTTCGTCGCCGCCGCGCACCATCGAAGCAATGTTGCCTTCCAGCGCCGCCGCGACTTCCGGTTGTGATTTGCCGTTGGTCGTCCAGCCGTCGAGGCTTCGCTTCGGCCGCGACGGAGAAGGCGGCGTCCAGAACAGCGACCACAGGCTCGCCGCCCAGGACTTATCTTCGGTTTGAGGCTCGCCGTCTTCCGGGCGCGGCATGCCGTAACGGAAACTGAGCGTCTGGGTGTCGAGCAGCAGCGATCCATCGCCGTCATAGATCAGCGCCCGCGTCTGAGTCGGGCTGACGAGCCGGTGCAGGACCGGGCCGATCTTCTCCGGGTTGATGGAGAACTGAATCGAATCGTCGTCTTCACGCTGCCCGCCGTTCGAAGCGTCGGGCGTCGCCAGTAGCAGCTTGTCCGGATCGAGCTGGATCGCGGCGGCGTCGACGTCGGCGGAAGCCGCGATCGCCGCGGCGATGATTCCCGCCTGCGTCGTCAGGCTCTGCGTGCGCGCCTCGATGATGTCGGCGCGGAAATGGTTGAGCCAGAGCACGCCGACGACCAGCGCGAGCAGGCCGCCCAGGTTCAAGGAAACGATGCGGCGGGTCAGCGAAGAGGAAAAATTGGCCTCGAGCTTCCGCCCGAGCCAACGCAACCGAAGGCGCCAGCGGGAGCGGCGCCAGCGCGCGGCGTAGCCCGTCGTGGCCTTGACTCCTCTATGGACTTGGCTGGTCATTTCAGGGGCGTTCGGCCCTCACATCTCGCGGAAACGGTAGCCGACGCCGTAGAGCGTCTCGATCATCTCGAAATCGTTCTCGACGGTTTTGAACTTCTTGCGCAACCTTTTGATATGACTGTCGATCGTGCGGTCGTCGACATAGACCTGATCGTCGTAGGCGGCGTCCATCAGCGCGTTGCGGCTCTTGACGACGCCCGGACGCTGGGCAAGCGCCTGGAGTATGAGGAACTCGGTCACCGTGAGCGTAACCGGATTGCCGTCCCAGGTGCAGGTATGTCGCTCGGGGTCCATCTTCAGACGACCGCGCTCCAGGAGCTTGGCCTCGGTTTCTTTCTGCGCGGCGGCGTCCTTCGGGTTGGCGCGGCGCAGGATCGCCTTCACCCGTTCGACGAGCAGGCGCTGCGAGAACGGTTTGCGGATGAAATCGTCGGCGCCCATCTTGAGGCCGAACAATTCATCGATCTCCTCGTCCTTCGAGGTGAGGAAGATCACCGGCAGATCGGACTTTTGCCGCAGGCGGCGCAGCAGCTCCATCCCGTCCATGCGCGGCATCTTGATGTCGAATATGGCGAGATCGGGCGGATTGGCCTTCAATCCGTCGAGCGCGCTTGCGCCGTCGGTATAGGTCTGGATACGGTAACCTTCCGCTTCTAGCGCAATCGAGACCGAGGTCAGAATGTTTCGATCGTCGTCGACCAAGGCGATAGTGGGCATGAAAGTTCCTGTCCGAAACCCTAGGGGCAAGCTTTACGCTGGCTGGGCTCAATGAGAGCGTTTCACGGCTGAAATGTGACGCCAAGCCGCGTCGCGGGGCGCGTCCCCGTGTACGTATAGAGCAAGTGGTCCGTAAACGCGAATTTACAACGGTTTGGAAGCGATGACCGACAAAACGACACAACCCGAACAGCCCCCGACCCCCGCGGAGGCGAGGGCGCTGGCCATCGCCGACGCCAAGCGCCTCATGCGCGTGGCCCGCACCGGGGCGCTTGCGACCTTCGACGCCGAGCACCGCACGCCGCTCGCCACCCTCGTCGGCGTCGCCAGCGATTGGGACGGCGCGCCGTTGTTCCTTATGTCGGACCTGGCGCGCCACACCCGCAATCTTGCCGGCGACGCGCGCGCCTCGCTGCTGCTGACCACCCAGGGCGGACGCGGCGATCCACTCAATCAGCCCCGCCTCACCATCGGCGGACCGATCGTGGTGGATGCGCGCCCGAGCGCCAGGGCGCGCTACCTCAGGCGCAACCCGAAGGCCAAGCTCTACGCGGATTTCGGCGATTTTTCGTTGCGCCGGATGAGTATAGAGACCGTGCATTTCAACGGCGGCTTTGGTCGCGCCGACGCGCTCGCCGCCGCCGACCTCCTGGTCCCCGGCGATGTCTCGGCTTTGGTCGCCGCCGAGGAAGAGTTGCTCGCGCACGTAGAATCGCTCGGCGACGAAAGGCTCGCCGCGCTCGCCGAGGGCGCTTCTTCGGGGCGTCGGGTCTGGCGGCCCGTCGGCATCGACGCCGAAGGTCTCGAACTCAGCGCCGGCGCTTCCGTCGCGCGGGTCGCCTTCGACGCAACGGAATTCGAGCCCGAGGCGTGGAGCCGCCGGTTGAAGGGGATTTGAACGCAATGACCACGATTCCGATCAAACGCGTCAACCTCGCGTTGCAAGGCGGCGGTTCGCATGGCGCCTATACCTGGGGCGCGCTCGAAGCGATTTCCGAGCGCGAGGACATCGAGATCGTCGGCATCAGCGGGGCCAGCGCCGGGGCGATGAACGCCGTGGTGTTCGCCGCCGGCCTGCAGGCCGGCGGTCGCGAGGGGGCGCGGCGCAGGTTGGAGGCGTTCTGGCGCTCGATCAGCACGGAGGGCGCGCTGCCCGCCGCTGAGCGCGGCGTCGTCGACGCCTGGATGAACGCCTGGACCTCGATGTTCGCGCCCCAGGCATGGCTCGACGTCGTCTCGCGCGTCTCGACCCCCTATCAGTTCAACCCGCTCGACGTGAACCCGCTCCGCGACCATCTGGTCGCGGCGGTGGACTTCGAAGCGCTGAGACGCGGCGCGGCGCCCAAATTGTTCGTCGCCGCCACCAACGTGCGCACCGGCCAGGGCGAGGTGTTCCGCCGCGAAATCCTCACCCCCGATCACGTGATGGCTTCGGCCTGCCTGCCGCAATTGTTCCAGGCCGTCGAGATCGACGGCGCGATCTATTGGGACGGCGGCTTCTCCGGCAATCCGCCGCTGTGGCCGCTGTTTTACGAGACCGATTGTCGCGACACCGTGATCATCGAGATCGACCCCATCGAGCGCGCCCAGACGCCGCGCAGCGCCGACCAAATCGCCAACCGGATGAACGAAATCACCTTCAACGCCCCCCTGCTGGCCGAGCTGCGCGCCGCCGATTTCGTCGCCCGCCTGATCGACAAGGGGGTGCTGAAGGACGACAATTACCGCCGCGAGTTGCTGCACCGCATCGGCGGCGACGGCAAGCTGGTGAGTTTTGACGCCGGGACCAAGCTGGACGTGAACTGGGGGTTCTTGACGACCCTGCGCGATCTCGGGCGGACGGCGGCGAAACAATGGCTGAACGCGAATTTCGACGCGATCGGCGAACGGTCGACGCTGGACGTCGCGGCGGCGCTGCGCAAGCCGGGAGCGCGATGAGGCGGTTGGTTTGGCCGACAGCAGCGGAGAGGCCGCCGACGGTGTAACCAAAAGCACACGGGTGCGGACGGTGAAGGGTTGATTGGGGGCGATTGCCGTTACGACGCTGTTTCGGGCCAGGGTCGCGAAATCGGCGGTGGGGCTTGGGAAACTGGGCCGGCCCCTTTCCTCCGTCCTCCGGCGTGCTATACGCGCCGCCCGAAGGGAGTTTTTCATGACCGATCGCTATGCCGTCATCGGCAATCCCATAGGCCATTCGAAGTCGCCGTTCATCCACATGACTTTCGCGCGCGAAACCGCGCAAGACCTGATTTATGTCGCGATCGAAGGCCCGCTGGGCGGGTTCGCTAGCCAGGTGGACGCGTTTCGCCGCGGGGGCGGTCAGGGCATGAACGTCACGCTGCCTTTCAAGCTCGACGCCTGCGCCTACGCCACCGATCTGCATGAGAGCGCGCGGCTCGCCGGCGCGGCCAACGCGTTGAAATTCGAGGGCGATCGCGTCCATGCCCGCAACTTCGACGGCCTCGGACTCGTCAACGACATTCAGCGCAATCTCGGCTTCCCGCTGCGCGGTAAGCGGGTGCTGATGTTGGGGGGGGGCGGGGCGGCGCGGGGCGCCATGCTGCCTTTCCTCAACGCGGGGGTCTCCCGCGTCGTCATCGCCAACCGCACTTTTTCACGGGCGATGGCGCTGGCGGAGCGGTTCGCGCAGCATGGCGAAGTCGTCGCGGTCGATCCGCACGATCTCGCCGCGCAGGCGCCTTTCGATCTGGTGATCAACGCGACATCGGCGACCCTCGCGGGCGTCTCGCCGGAAGTCCCCGCCGCCTGCTTTGGCGCGGGAAGCCTCGCCTATGAAATGCTCTACGGCAAAGGCCTGACGCCGTTCCTGACGCTCTCCAGGGCGGCCGGCGCGGCGCGCGCCGCCGATGGCGTCGGCATGCTCGTCGAACAGGCGGCGGAGGCGTTCGAATGGTGGCGCGGCGTCCGTCCCGAGACGGCCCCGGTCATCGCGGCGATGAATGTGCCGCTGACCTGAACCCATTGCCTTCCGGCGCCCCTGGCGCTTAAGTTCAGGCAAAGACCGAGGGGAACGCCGCGCATGATCATCGTCGCCACCAAGCCTTACGCCGACCAGAAGCCGGGCACTTCGGGCCTGCGCAAGAAAGTGCCGGTCTTTCAGCAAGCCCATTATCTGGAGAATTTCGTCCAGTCGATTTTCGATTCGCTGCAAGGCTTCGCCGGCAAGACGCTGGTCATCGGCGGCGACGGGCGGTTCTACAATCGCGAGGCGATCCAGACGGCGATCCGCATCGCCGCCGCCAACGGCTTCGGCCGCATCGTGGTCGGGCGCGGCGGCTGGCTGTCGACGCCGGCGGTGTCGGCGCTGATCCGCTCGATCGGCGCCTATGGCGGCATCATTCTGTCGGCGAGCCATAATCCCGGCGGCCCCGAAGGCGACTTCGGCATCAAATACAACATTGCCAACGGCGGCCCGGCGCCGGAAAAAATCACCGACGCGATCTTCGCCCGCACCAAGTCGATCGACGTCTACCGCACTCTCGAAACGCCCGACGTCGATCTCGACACGCTCGGCGAGAGCGCAGTCGGCGGCGCGACGCTGGCGATCGTCGATCCGGTCGAGAATTACGCGGCGCTGATGCGCACTTTGTTCGACTTCGCCGCGATCAAGGCGATGTTCGCCTCCGGCTTCACGATGCGCTTCGACGCGATGCATGCGATCACGGGGCCTTACGCCCATGCGATCCTCGAGGACGAATTGGGCGCGGCGCAGGGCACGGTCGTCAATGGCGTGCCGCTGCCGGATTTCGGCGGCCAACACCCCGATCCGAACCTCACTTACGCGAAGGAGCTCTATGATCTCCTCATGTCGCCGAGCGCGCCGAATTTCGGCGCGGCCTCCGACGGCGACGGCGACCGCAACCTGATCATCGGCCGCGGGCTGTTCGTCACGCCCTCGGATTCGCTGGCGATGCTTGCCGCCAACGCCCATCTGGCGCCCGGCTATGCTGCGGGCCTCAAGGGTGTGGCGCGCTCGATGCCGACCAGCGCCGCCGCCGACCGCGTCGCCGCCAGGATGGGCATCGCCTGTTACGAGACGCCGACCGGCTGGAAGTTCTTCGGCAATCTGCTCGACGCCGACATGGCGACATTGTGCGGCGAGGAAAGCTCGGGCACGGGCTCCAATCACATCCGCGAGAAGGACGGCTTATGGGCGGTGCTGCTGTGGCTGAACATCCTCGCCGTGCGCAAAATCCCGGTCGCCGATCTGGCGCGCGAGCATTGGGGGATCTACGGCCGCAACTACTATACCCGCCACGACTTCGACGAAGTCGACCTCGGCGCCGCCAATGGCTTGATAAACACGTTGCGCGGAAAACTCGCCGATCTGAAGGGCCAGAAACTGGGATCGCTGACGGTCGAGGCCGCCGACGATTTCGCCTATCACGACCCGGTCGACGGCTCGGACACGAAGGGGCAGGGCATTCGCGTGATGTTCGAAGGCGGCTCGCGCATCGTCTACCGCCTTTCGGGCACCGGCACGGTGGGGGCGACGTTGCGCGTCTACATCGAGCGCTACGAGCCGCCGGGTGGCGATCTCGGGCAGGACGCGCAAGTCGCGCTCGCGGAGTTGATTGGGCTGTCCCGCTCGGTCGCCGAGATCGAGGCGCGGACAGGGCGGACGGCGCCGACGGTGATTACGTGAGCGCGACCGCCCCGCATAGGCGCGAGTTTGAGGCGCTTTATACGGTAACAATACCACGGACCTCATCCTGAGGCGCCCCGTCGTTCGGCAAGCTCACGGTGACGGGGACCTCGAAGGATGTGGGACATCACGGGCTCGCGGTCCCAGACGTCGTGTTGGGGCCCGTCCTTCGAGGCCCGCGCAAGCGCGGGCGCCTCAGGACGAGGTGGTTGGTTTGGCTGGCTGTCATTCGCAGAGATGGCGGCTGGCTTAGCCTAACGCCTATGCTTCGTTCGGGGGGAGAATCATGCTTACCTACGCCGCCGCCTACAACGGCTTCTCGCTCGCCGACCTCGAAGCGCGCCTCTATGGCCCCTCGACCGACGCGCTCAACGCCGCGCAACTCTGCTGCGACCGCTGGGCGGTGGGCGAGCGCGTGGCGTTGAACTTCGTCGACAAGGGCTTCGCACTTCGACGCGTCACCTTCGCCGAACTCGCCGATTCCTCGGCGCGCTTCGCCAACCTGCTCCGCCAGCGCGGCATCGGCCGCGGCGACGTCGTCGCTGGGCTACTGCCGCGTACGCCGGAATTGTTGACCGTGATCCTGGGCGCGTGGCGGGTCGGGGCGATTTATCAGCCTTTGTTCACCGCCTTCGGCCCGGCGGCGATCCAGAGCCGCGTCACCGCCAAGGGCGGCAGCCAGGCCAAGCTGATCGTCACCGACGCCGCCAATTGCGGAAAACTCGACGAGGTCGCCGACGCGCCGCCGGCGCTGCTGATCGACAGGGGCCGCGCCGGCACGGAATTCGCCGACGCGCTCGCCGGCCAGAGCCCGCAATGCGCCGCCGCGCCGCTCGGCCTCGACGATTCGCTGGTGATCCTGTTCACCTCGGGCACGACGGGATCGCCCAAGGGCGTGCGCCATGCGTTGAAACTGTTCAGCGCCGTCGTGGTCTACATGCTCGACGGCATCGATCTGCGCGAGGATGACATCTACTGGAACGTCGCCGATCCCGGCTGGGCCTACGGCCTCTATTACGCGATCCTCGGGCCGCTGCTGCTCGGGCGGACGACGACCTTCTTCGAAGGCGGCTTCACCGTCGATAATGCGCTGCGCGTGATCGAAACAATTGGCGTGACCAATCTCGCCGCCGCGCCGACAGCCTATCGCGCCCTGATGGCCGCGGGCGACGCGGCGATGGCGCCGATCTCGGGCCGGCTGCGCGTCGCCAGCAGCGCCGGCGAGCCGCTGAACCCGGAAGTCATGCGCTGGGCCGAGCGGGCGCTGAAATGTCCGTTGGGCGACCATTACGGGCAGACCGAGACCGGAATGATCGTCAACAATCACCACGGCGTCGCCCAGGAATTGCGCCCGGGTTCGGCGGGGCTGGCGATGCCCGGCTTCGAGGTCGAGGTGCTCGACGACGCCCTGAAGCCGGTCGGGCCGGGCGTCGCGGGCGTGCTGGCGGTGCGGCGCAAGGCGTCGCCGCTGATGCCGTTCGCCGGCTATTGGGGCGCGGAAACGCCGCAACTGACCGAGGATTGGTACGTCACCGGCGACACGATGCACCGCGACGCCGAGGGTTTCCTGTATTTCACCGGCCGCAACGACGACATCATCACCTCCGCCGGTTACCGCATCGGCCCGTTCGACGTCGAGAGCGTGCTGATCGAGCACCCGGCGGTGAGCGAAGTCGCCGTCATCGGCAAGCCCGATCCCGAGCGCACCGAAATCGTCAAGGCCTTCGTCGTGCTTCGGCAAGGTTTTACCGGCGACGACGCGCTGGCGGCCGAATTGCAGCAACACGTCCGCCGCCGCCTGTCGCTGCACGCTTTTCCGCGAGAGGTGGAGTTCTTGCCGGAATTGCCGAAGACGCCGAGCGGCAAGGTGCAGCGGTTTTTGCTGCGGCGGCGGTAGTAGGAGCTTCGAGGCGCCGGCCGACGGCCTGCGAAAGGCCGCGCTGCGTAGTTTCCGAGCCTTACCGCTGGATCTCGGCGGCTTATCCTGCCACGCGGCGCGTCAGTCGCGCTCGCCGAGGCCAAGAAATCATGAACCGCAATGTACTTTATCTGGTGATCGGCATGCTCATCGTGGCCGGCGGGGTCATGGGCTATCAATTGTACCAGGATCGGCACAAGACCGAGGGCGTGGAAATCGATCTCGGGAAGAATGGACTTTCGATCCAGCCGAAGTAATGGCGCGGAATTTCAATAACGCCGTAACCGTCGCAAATTGCAGTGCAGCGCGATCTGTAGCCGAGGTAGGCGGTCTCGGGCAAGCGCCTGTTCTTACGCGTCCCTTCCAAGCGGAACCGGCAACTAGGCGCCGCCGCCAACTCGGCTCGCCAAAGTCGCGGAAGTGCGCGACTGAAGGCGGACAAGAGTGCTTGTCGCAGCGCATGAGCGGCTACAGCGGGGAGGGCGGCGCTAGGCAGAAGCCCAACGATTGATTACGTGCAAGCCTGCGGCGTCGAATCGGCCCGTGTCGCGCGTGGCGCCGGCAAAGCCATGAGCAGCGGCCGTCGCGGCGATATAACCGTCGGGATTAGGCAATCTGAGCCCGGCGCCCCTGGCTCGCGCGGCAAGATCGGCATAGACGCGCGCCACACGGTCGTCGAAGGCCAACAAGCGCGGCCCAAAGGCCAGGAACAACCCGTCCATGGCGATCGCCAGCGCACGTTTGCGTCACCCGGCTGGCAGGCAATGGATACCAAACAACAAGCCGGCTAACGTGATGCTGGAGAGCTAAAGGGTTTCTGCGTCTTGCGCATCCAGCCAAGCGGTTAACGGTCGGATCGCCGGAAGGTTTCATGGCTTCGGATACAACGTTCGTGTCGAGTACGATCATTCGAAGCTCATCGGCTTCGCCGGCGTCTTGTCGCGTATGAAATCCAAATCCTCATCGTGCAGGCCAGCGCGACGGCCGATATCGGCCAACAGCGAGCCCAGCCTGATCCGCTCTTTGGGATGCACGGCATTTTCGAGGATTTCTCGGATTTCTGACTCGGTGCTGCGACCGTTCTTCGCCGCGAGCGTCTTCAGCGCGCGATGGGTGGCTTCAGGGAGGTTTCTGATGGTGACGGCAGCCATGGATTTCCGCCTTCGCAAGCTTCGCTGTTTGCAGTCGATGATATCGCCGGCCGCACTCCGATATCAATCCCGGTCATGACAAACTACAGCCCCTCAATCAGCGCCCGCAGCGTCTCGACGGTCGAGGCGTCGGCCTGCCCATCCACGAGTTCGGGGCGAAAATGCCGTTGGAACGCCGCGACGACGGTCTCGGTCGGCTTGTCGTAGACGCCGGTCACGTCAAGCCCATAGCCGTAGAGCGACAGCAGCGTTTGCAGGCCGCGGATCGGCGGCCCTTCTTGCGCCCGGCCGAACAGCGGGCCGCCTCTCAGGGGCGCGGGGACGACCCAATGGCCGACACCGGCCGCGGCGAGCCGGTCCCAGGGAAAACGCTCGCCGGGATCGCGCTTGCGCGCCGGGGCGATGTCGGAATGGGCGAGAATGCGCTCGGGCCTCAGCCGCCATCGGGCGGAAATGTCCTGACAGAGGGCGATCACCGCCGCGATCTGCGCGTCGGGGAACGGCGGCGAGCCGCCGTCAGGACCGGGATTGGCGATCTCGATGCCGATCGAGACCGAATTGAGGTCGCGCTCGGACTTCCATTGGCTGACGCCCGCGTGCCAGGCGCGGCGCGCCTCGGGCACTAGTTGCAGCACGGCGCCGGCCTCGTCGATCACGTAATGGCTGGACACCTCGGACTTGCGGTCAATAAGCAGCGTCACCGCGCTCTCGCAGGTCGGCATGCCGGTATAATGCAGGATCAGACAGTCCGGGCGCCCGGCGCCCCGCCGCTCGCCCTGATTGGGCGAGGGCAGCACGCGGGAAACCAGCGAGGTGTCCGCCGCGAACATTTTGTCCATCAGGCGTCAGTAGTAAGCGCGGCACACCCGGTTGCCGTAATAATCGTAGTACCAGTTCGCGCAGGCGCGCGGCGGCGGGGCGTAGCCGGGTTGCTGCGGCGTCGCTGCCGAGCCGATCATCGCGCCCGCGGCCGCGCCGGTGACGCCGCCGACGATCGCGGCGCCGGGCCGGCCGCCGGAAAGCGCCGCGCCGAGCAAGGCGCCCGTCGCGCCGCCGATGACGGCGCCGCCGGCGGCGTTCTGCCCCTGTGGCGTGTCGCAGGCCGAGAGCGACACGGCGGCCGCCAAAGCGAGCGAAAGGCTGATCAAGGTCTTCATCTGTTGCTACTCTCCTCAACGCCCGGCGACACGGCCAGGGTACAAAAATGTGTCCGGCCAACCCGCCCGGACCCGATAGACCCGCCCCGTCAGGAACGGAACATTCGCGGGCTCCAGATGAACCCGACGTGAACTCGCCTCTCAGTCGCCGCGCAGCCCCATCGCCGGCCCGAGCGCGCCGTCGCGCACATGCACGACGGCGTGGGAGTCGGAATAGAGCCGCTTCCAGCCCGGCTCGCGATCCATGATCCCAACCGCGCCCTGGTTCGGCGGGAAGATCGTCCAGGCGATTTCGTAACGCTTGAGAGTGTCATCGATCGCGTCCGGCTCGCCCGAGGCGACACGGTTATAGAACGACATGAAATCCGCCCCGAACATGTCCGCCCGGCCGTCGATGAACGGCCTGACCTGGGCGAAAATGAGGTAACCTCCGTCGCCATAGCCATTCAGGACATTTTTTGCCCGCAATTCTGGAGGGACGGCGGCCAGGGCGCGGCTCGGCGCCGAGAGGCTGTCAAGGCTCGGGGCCGGCAACGCGAGCCGCGCGCCCGTGAGCGCGAGCGCCGCCATCAGGGCGCCGACGACGAGGCGGGGGGAGGCGGGCCTGGCCGGCGCCCCCGCCTGCAGCGCTTCGCCGATCGGCCGGGCGAGCAGCATCGGGGCGACGACCGCCAGCAGCAGCTCATGGCGCGAATGCTGCAGCGACAGGTGGATGAGGCCGACCAGCATGGCGGCGCTCAACGCTGGGAGTCTCAGCGGCTTCAGCAGCGCGAAGCCCAGCAGTCCGAGCAGGAAAATCTCCAACGGGCCGGGATGCGAAAAATCCTCGGCGCGCCACTCGCCGATGTTGGCCAATTGCGCATTGCCAAGCAGTTTCAAGGGAAACAGCAGGCCTTCAATTCCAAACGGGGTGGCGAGCGCGGCGATCAAGCTCGCGCCGAACAACAGGGCCCAGCCCTTCGCCCGATTCCCGCGATCCGGCGCGGGGGCGACGAAAATCGCCTCCAGGGCGAAGGGAACGATCAGCGCCAGCCCGAAGGCGAAGCCGCCATGCAGGTTCGCCCACATGAGCATCAACGCTGCGAGGAACAGCGGCGGCGCCCTGCGGCGCGCGCGCGCCTCGAACAGGGCGGACGCCCACAAGGCCACGCAAGGAAGGGCCAGAATGTGCGGCCGCGCCAGCAGCACGGGCGCAATCATCGACAGCGAGACGAAGGCGAGCACGAGCCCGGCCGGACCCGCGAGTTCCAACACGATTCTGCGCGCGACGATGTAGGCGCCCAGCGCCGCCGCCGCTCCGGTCAGCAACATTACGCCCACCCAGCCCGCCGCGCGATAGGCGAGCGCCAGGAACACCTCCGAGAGCCATTCGTGCGCGGTCCAGGGCGCGCCGGCGAAGCTGAACGAGAACGGATCCGCATGGGGAATGGCGCGGTGATCGAGAATCCACTGGCCGGTGGCGACATGCGAGAACGTGTCGCCGTCGTTCAGCACGGCCGGCGCGAAGGCGCAGAGCGCGAACACAGCCAGCGCCAACGCCAGCGGCGCGGGCGCGTAGGATGTCGGCGCGGCGGATCGGCGTTCGGAAGCGAAGGGAGCGGCGAGAGACATGGCGTTCAGATTCGCAGGTTTACGATAACGCTGAGTTAAGGCGTCGCCGGACTTCGTCGTGTGAATTGCCCATCAGGCGGTGAGGGGCCATGGCTCCCTTGACCGCGCGGAGCCTGGGCCTGCCAGCGGCTCCGGCTTGTCTTCTCGCTCGGCGCCATCGCGCGCCGTCGCTGTATTTGAAGTTGGGAAGCGACGGAGGCGGGAATGCGTGTCGCGAAGCTCACAAGTCGTCGTGATGAATATGTTTTTGGAGCCAGATCCAACCAGGCCGAAACATCAAATGAGGTCGAGGCCTCATGCGCTTTGATCGTCAAGGGTCGGGTTACCGAGTATGACGCTGGCTTCGACGGCTTGATTGTGGCCGCCCGCATGGCGCTATTCGGCCTTATCGCGGCGCGCCTCTAACCGTGTCCGTCTTTTTTGAGACACGTGGGCGTTGCGCGCGGCGACGGTATTTCTTTTCAAGCGGGGCTTCAGTTCGGGCAAAGCGTTCGATCACGAGCCCGACACGGATGCGGCGTCAAACAAAGAGCCGTCTCCGACCTCGCGATTTTCTCAGCCGATGGCGAAATTCGAAGCGCTCAATTGCGATGACGTCACGCCGACGAAATCAATCGAACCCTTGTTGTGACCTAGCGACAGCATCGTTCCCCCGGCGTTGTCCGTTTCCAGGGCGCCCAGGATCTGGCCTACGGAAGTGTAGCCGCCCACTCCGTTCAACAGGTCGACCACGTCGCTCTGTGCGAAGGCGAAAATTTGGACGACATCTTGGTTCGAACCGATATTGATATGCTCGTTCTGGCCGCCAAGGGCGAGCGCGGTGTCCCTGTTTCCAAACAGTGAGATCGTGTCGTTGCCCAGGCCGCCCTGGATAAATAAGGCAGAACCGGCCCCTACCGTCACATTGTTGCCCCAGCCGGCCAAATAGATATGATCGGCGCCTGTACCGGCGACGACGGTATCTTGCCCGGCGCCCGCGTAGACGACGTCATTTCCGTTGCCAACAGTTATCTTATTGGAATAGCCGCCGATCTTGATCGTATTGTTGCCGTTGCCGACCTTGATCGTGGAGTTCCCAAGACCTGCGTCAATCAAGTCGTTACCGTTGCCGAGCGAGATGAAATTGCTGTAGCCGCCGGCGGAAACAAAATCGTTGCCGTTGCCGAGCGTGATTGAAGAGTTGCCGAAGGAGCCAGCAACTGCATCATTGCCGTTCCCGCCGGTCACCAAGTTGCTGTAGCCCAGCAAATTGACGTCGGCGTCGAAGTTGCCGAGGTGCACGGTCGCGTTGCCTTCCCCGGCAAAAATGACGGCTTCGCCCAGAGTGTCGATGATCGTGTTGTTGTATCCGAATGCCGTTATGACGTCGACGCCTGCGGTTCCGATGAGGGTCGATCCACCGTATTGCGATCCGTCGATGTAGGTCACCGGGATTGGGTGCAGATGATTCGTTTGGCT
>Ga0302279_10005280_pt1 | contig 14538 bp, 10 predicted proteins | sample III_Bog_N3_3_FD_194541 | JGI IMG/M metagenome (GOLD analysis project Ga0302279, IMG submission 194541) | Peat permafrost microbial communities from Stordalen Mire near Abisko, Sweden - III_Bog_N3_3 | ecosystem: Environmental > Terrestrial > Soil > Wetlands > Peat | place: Sweden: Abisko...
GGGCCAATTCCACGACCGGTGGATGGTCACATCACGGGCGCCTATCTGCGCGCGCTCTAATCAGTATCAACCTGGCGTCAGGGCGCAGAGATCTAGTTCGCCGGAACGAGACTCAGGTCCGATCGAGGACACCGGGGGTCACCGGACCGCTGGACAGTGGGGAGCGGCTAGCGCGGGGCCCGGGGTAGTCCGAGGCCCAGCCACGAGATGATGTCGCGCTGGATCTCGTTGGTGCCGCCCCCGAAGGTGAAGATGGTCTGGCTGCGGGCCCGGTGCTCGAGTCGTCCGCCGAGCACGGCGCCCGGCGATCCCTCGGCCAGGTAGCCGGCCTGGCCCACGATCTCCCCGAGGACCCGGTAGGCCTCGAGCGCGAACTCGCTCCCGTAGACCTTGGTGGCCGAGGCGTCGGCCGGGTTGAGGCCCTTGTCGGCGGCCCATGCCACCTTCCAGTTGATGAGCTTCAGGTACTCGGCCCGGGCCCACAGCCGGGCGAGCTGCACCTGGACCCACTCCTGGTCGATGACCCGGCGGCCGTCGGCCAGGTGCTCCTCCTGGGCCCAGGCCCGCACGTCGGCCAGGTCGCGGAGGATGCCGGACACCGGGCAGATGGCCACCCGCTCGAAATTGAGCTGGTTGGTGATGAGGGTCCACCCGCCGTTCTCCTGACCCACCAGGTTGGCCGCCGGGACCCGCACGTCCTCGTAGAAGGTGGAGCTGGTGAACTCACCGGCCACGGTGGCGAGCGGGGTCCAGCTGAACCCCGGCGTGTCGACCGGCACGATGAAGACCGACAGACCCTTGTGCTTGGGCACGTCCGGATCCGTCCGGGCCGCCAGCCACACGTAGTCGGCGTACTGGATGGCGCTGGTGTAGAGCTTCTCGCCGTTGATCACGTACTCGTCACCGTCGCGCACGGCTCGGGTCCGGAGCGACGCCAGGTCGGTGCCTGCCGTGGGCTCGGTGTAGCCGATGGAGAAGTGCACCTCGCCCCGCAGGATGGCGGGGAGGAAGCGCTCCTTCTGCTCGTCGGTGCCGAGCTGCATGATGGCCGGCCCCACGCTGTTGAGGGTGAGGAGCGGCAGGGGCACACCGGCCCAGTGGGACTCCTCGACGAAGATCATCTGGTCGACGGGCCCCCGGCCGTGGCCGCCGTACTCGACGGGCCAGCCGATGCCGAGCCAGCCGTCCGCCCCCATCCGGCGGATGGTCTCCACGTAGTCCGGACGTCCCCCATCGGGTCCCGGGCAGGCCAGGCCGGCGAAGTACCCCCGCAGGGTGGCCTGCAGCTCGAGCTGCTCGTCGGTCAGAGCCAGGCGCATGTCGGGTCTCCCATGGCCACGGACGCTACCAACGCCCGCGGTCTGGGGTACCGTCCCCTGCCATGACCGATACCACCGCCCCCACCCCTCCCGACGCCCTCTTCGACGTCGCCGGCAAGACCGTGGTGGTCACCGGCGGGTCCCGGGGCATCGGCCGGATGATCGCCGGGGGCTTCGTGGCCGCCGGCGCCGACGTGGTGATCGCCTCCCGCAAGGCCGATGCCGTCGAGGCCACCGTGGCCGAACTGGCTGCCTTCGGGTCCTGCTCCGGCCTGGCCGCCGACCTGTCCACCGAGGAGGGTGCCCGCTCGTTCGCCGCGGCGGTGGCGGCCGACCACGACCGGGTCCATGTCCTGGTCAACAACGCCGGGGCCACCTGGGGCGCGCCACTCGTCGAGCACGACACGGCGTCGTGGGGGCGGGTGCTCGACCTCAACGTCCAGGGCGTGTTCCACACCACCAAGTTCTTCCTCCCCCTGCTCGAGGCCGCGGCCACCGACGAGGATCCGTCCCGGGTCATCAACATCGGTTCCATCGACGGCATCCACGTGCCCGTGCTCGAGTCGTACTCGTACTCGTCCTCGAAGGCGGCCGTGCACCAGCTGACCCGCCACCTGGCCCGCCACCTGGCGCCCCGGATCACCGTCAACGCCGTGGCCCCCGGACCGTTCGAGTCGAAGATGATGGCGGCCACGCTGGACGCCTTCGGCGAGCAGATCGTCGCCTCGGCGCCGCTGAAGCGCATCGGGCGTCCCGACGACATGGCCGGCGTCGCCATCTTCCTGGCGTCGCGGGCCGGCTCGTTCCTCACCGGGGCCATCATCCCGGTGGACGGCGGCATCGCCACGGTCGGCTGACCAGCCTCCGGCGGCCACGGCTGGCCACCTCGACCCGCCGGCGGCTGCACCGCCCGGAGGCACGGGTGGATCCGGTGGATCCGACGGATCCAGGAACGCCCTGGCCATTTGTTCACTCTGAGTGGTAACGTTGCTACTCTAGGTGTTGCCACGGAGGCCGCCTTCGCGTCCGGAGGTCGGGGCATGCGTAAGCGACGGAGCAGGGGTCCGGGGATCACCGCACTGGCGGTGACGGGACTCGTCGCCTGTCTGGCCTTCGGCGGTGCCGCGGTCGGGCCCGTCCACCCCGCGGGCGCGGCCGTCGAGGCCCACGGGGTGCTCCCCACCCCCGTGACGAACGACTACTGGCTGGTCACCCCGGCCGGTGGCGTGGAGGCCTACGGGGTGCCCGCACTGGGGGGGCCGTCGGGTCCGCTCAACCAGCCGCTGGTCACCGCCACACCGACCCGTGATCACGCCGGGTACTGGCTGACGGCCGGCGACGGCGGGATCTTCAACTACGGGGACGCACGCTTCTTCGGGTCGACGGGGAACCTGCGGCTCAACAAGCCCATCGTCGGCATGGCCGGGACGGCCCACGACGCCGGCTACTGGATGGTCGCCTCCGACGGGGGGATCTTCGCCTTCGGCGATTCCGTATTCTACGGTTCGACCGGTGGCCTGACCCTCAACAAGCCGATCGTGGCCATGACCCCGACCCCCGACGGCAAGGGGTACTGGCTGGTGGCCAGCGACGGCGGGGTGTTCGCCTTCGGCGACGCCGGCTTCTACGGCTCGACCGGTGCCCTGACCCTGGCCCAGCCCATCATCGGCATGGCCGCCACCCCCGACGGCCGGGGCTACTGGATGCTCGCCGCCGACGGGGGCGTGTTCGCCTTCGGCGACGCCGTATTCTCCGGGTCGGCGACGGGGAGCGCCGCCGAGCCCATCGAGCGCATCGTGGGCGGCCCGGACGAAGCCGGCTACTGGATCCTGACCCAGAACGGCACGGCCATGGCCTTCGGGGACGCCGTCGGGCACGTGCCGGCGGCGCAGGCCCTCATGTTCCGCCCGGTGACCCCGGGCGACAAGGCCGTCCTCTTCGCCTTCCAGCAGCTCGGCAAGCCGTACATCTGGGGTGGCAACGGACCGGTCGGCTACGACTGCTCCGGTCTGGCCCTCGCCTCGTGGACCCAGGCGGCCGGGGTCACCTTCGCCCGGGTGGCGGACGACCAGTACCACACGGCGGGCACGCCGGTCGCCCTGGACCAGATGCAGGCCGGCGACCTCGTCTTCTGGGGCAACGACACGACGGACTGGACGACCGTCTACCACACGGCCATCTACGTCGGCGGCGACTGGATCGTCGAGTCGACCGGCGACCACGTCCAGCTCAACGCCATCGACCAGTGGGGACTCGGGGACCTGATGCCGAACGGTCGGCACCCCTGACCGGCCGCCGTCGACGGGCCCCGGTCCGCTCCGACGCGGCCCTAGAGCATCCGCCGCTCGGTGGCCCAGTTGGTCAGCTGGTAGCGGTTCGTCAGCTGCAGTTTGCGGAGTACGGCCGACACGTGCCGCTCCACCGTCTTGGTCGAGATCCCCAGATCGGCGGCGATGTCCTTGTAGGAGTATCCCCGGGCGATCAACCGGAGGACCTGACGCTCCCGGGGGGTCAGCTGATCGAACTCGGGATCGAAACTCGGCGTCGCCGCCGGCCCGTCCACCAGGTCACTGAAGGCATCCAGCACGAAGCCGGCCAGCCGGGGGGAGAACACGGCGTCGCCCTCCGCCACCCGCCGGATGGCGTCGACCAGGTCGGGTCCCGAGATGTGCTTGGTCACGTAACCCCTCGCCCCGGCCCGGACGACCTCGATGACGTCCTCGGCGGCATCGGACATCGACAGCGCGAGGAAGGCGATCCCGGGCCGGACACCCAGCACCTGCTCCAGCACGGCCCTGCCCCCGCCACCGGGCATGTGCACATCGAGCAGCACGACGTCCGGGGTGCGCTCCAGGATCAGCTCGACCGCCGCCTCCACCTCGTCGGCCTCGCCCACCACGTCCACGGCATCGCCGAGCTCGGTGCGGATGCCCGACCGCACGAGTGCGTGGTCGTCGACCACCAGCACCCGGATGCGTCCGGTATCCGTCACCGCACCGACGGTGCACGGGCCACGACCAGCTCCACCTCGGTGCCCTCCCCGGGAGCGCTGTGTACGGCGACGCGGCCGCCCACCCGTTCCATCCGCTCGACGACGGAGCAGGCGATCCCCTGACGGTCGCCGGACACGTGGGCCGGATCGAACCCGACCCCCGTGTCCCGCACGAACGCCGACACCGTGGTGCGCTCCACCTCGACGAACACGGCCACCTCGGCACAACCGGACCACTTGGCGGCGTTGACCGTCGCCTCCCGGCAGGCCCCGACCAGCGCCGCGATCCCGTCGTCCACGGGGCAGTCCCCCACCACGATGCACTCGACCACGACGTCGTAGCTGTCCTCGACCTCCCGTTCGATGCCGGCGACGGCATCGGCAACCGTCTCCGCGGGCCGGCCGTGGCGGCCGAGGCGTTCCGGGTCGAAGAGCCAGAGGCGGAGCTCGCGCTCCTCGCGACGCGCCAGCCGCACCACCTCCCGTGGATCATCCGATGCCTTCTGGATCAGCGAGAGGGTCTGGAGCACCGAGTCGTGGACGTGGGCGGCCATGTCGGCCCGTTCCTGGGCCCGCACCCGCTCCCGGCGCTCGGTCGAGAGGTCCCGGAGCGTCCGTACCCACCACGGGGCGAACAGGACGAGGAACCCACCGATGAACAGGGCCGTGCCGACCAGGACCCCGAGTGCCGCTCCCGAGAAGCTTCCGGCGCGGCCCAGCTCGGTGACGCCGACCACGATCAGTACGACCCCGGCCCCGGTGCGGACGGCCAGGTGCCGCCATCCGGCGGACGTCCCGGACACGCCGGGTGCGGTGTTGAGGCGCTCCCGCAGCCTGGCCGTCTCGGCCGTCGAGGCACCACGCCAGACGACGAGGACACCCACCGCCCCGACCAGCAGCGCCAGCGTCGGCACACCCAGGTCGGACACCCCGAGGGCACGGGTGACCAGGAGGACGGCGAACAGCGCCGAGGACAGGGCCAGGACGATCTGGAGCTCCCGTCGGTCGGCCGCCACCCGGGACGCGATCGACTCCTCCTCGTCGGCGCGGGGCACGAACACCCACATCGCCACGTAGGCGAGGATGCCGAGGCCACCGAAGAAGATCGAGATGGTGGCCGCCACACGGATGGCGGACGTGCCCACGGCCAGGCGTGCGGCCAGGCCGGCGCACACGCCGCCCAGGAGTCCTTCGTCGGCGGAGCGGCGGAACGGACGGAGCGGGCGCCGCCCCGAGCGCGGGCTCGGCCGGGCGGGTCGACCCGGTGCGGGGTGGGTACGGGCGGATGCGGACGAGCGGGTGCGTGCGATACCCAATCCTTGCACGGGACCCCGGTGGTGGCGATGGGGGGCAACCCGCACATCGTCCGACGATCCCGGGACGCGCCGAGGGATGTCCCCCATTGTGGTTCGAGGAGGTTCAGCGCAGAGTGCCGGTATGACCGTCACCGAGGATTTGAGCCCCGGGCCATCGGGCCCACCGCCGCCCGAGACGCCCGACCCGGCCCACCGGGACCCGTCGGAGGTGCCGCCGCTGCGCCGGAGTCGCACCAGGCGACTGGTCGCCGGGGTGTGCGGCGGCATCGCCGAGCGGTTCGAGGTCGACGTCACCATCGTGCGGGTCGCCTTCGTCGTCGCCGCGTGCGTCTGGGGGATCGGCGTCGTCGTCTACCTCGCCCTGTGGGCGCTCGTGCCGGTGACCGGCGACGCCGGTCCGGTACCGGACCCCGCTCCCGAACCGTCGGGTCCGCCGTGGACGTCCTACGTGCTGCTGACCGCGGCCCTCTTCCTCGGGCTCGTCATCAGCACGTCCTGGTGGGGCGGCCCGCAGTGGGGCGGAGGACTGGGCCTGGCCTGGGTGGTCGTGCTGTTCGCCGTCGTGGCGGTGGCGCTGCGTCGGCCGACGCGACGCCCCACCGTCGGACGGCTGCTGCTCACCCTGGCGCTCGTCGTCCTGAGCCTGGTCATCCTCGCCACCGGGGCGTTCTTCACCGCGGTGGCGATGACCGGGGTGCCGATGACCGGTGGGATCGGGCAGCGGGTGGTCCAGCCGACCACGCAGGCCCAGCTGCAGCCGACCTACCGGATGGCCATCGGCACCCTGACCATCGACCTGACCCACACCCCGCTGGGCGTCGGGACGCGCACCGTCACCGCGTCGGTCGCCGTGGGCCAACTCGTCGTCGACGTCCCACTCGGCGCGGTGGTGGACGTCGACGCCCGCAGCGGCATCGGTACGGTGGCCTACGGGTCGTCCGGGCCATCGGCCTTCGCTGTTCCGATGACCGCGTTCGGCCCGGCCCGGCCGCAGCTCGTCGTGCACGCCCAGGTGGGGATCGGCCAGGTCCTGCTCGAGCGGGCGGGCTCGTGACCGACCCACGGCGGTCGTGGGTCCGTCCGGCCCGGCATCACCACCGGGTGCCGGTCCGGTCACCGTCCGGTGCCGGTCAGACGGGGGTGAGCCGGCTCCCGACCTCCCAGTCGGAGATCGACACCGGGAGCTTCGGGCCGATCAGACCCGGATCCGTCGGACGGCCGTAGAGGAACCCCTGGGCCAGGCGGCAGCCGCGGGCGGCCAGCTCGATGGCCTGGCCCGGCCGTTCGATCCCCTCGGCCACCACCTGGAGCCCGAGCGTGCGGCCCAGGGCCACGATGGCCTCGACGATGGCACGGTCGTCGGAGCCCGTCTCGATGTGCTCGATGAAGCTGCGGTCGATCTTGAGCGCCTCGACCGGCAGGCGCTTCAGGTAGCTGAGCGAGGAGTAGCCGGTGCCGAAGTCGTCGATGGCCAGGTGCACCCCGAGCGCCCGCAGGGACCGCAGGATGGCGATGGCGGCAGCCGGGTCGCGCATCAGGGCGCCCTCGGTGATCTCGAGCCACAGCCGGTCGGCCGGGAACCCGGTGTCGACGAGCACCGACACCACGAACTCGCAGAACCCGGGTTCGGCCAGCTGCTGGGGCGAGACGTTGACCGACAGGGACGGAAGTCCGGTCGTGCTCCCCCCGGCCACCGCGGCCGCGATCCAGGTCGCGCCCTGGCGGCATGCCTCGCGCAGCACCCACGAACCCAGGTCGACCATCAGCCCGCACTCCTCGGCGAGGTCGACGAACTCCGACGGCGGCAGGAGCCCGCGGGTCGGATGGTTCCACCGGACCAGCGCCTCGGTGCCGAAGACGCTCAGCCGCTCCACGTCGACGAACGGCTGGTAGTGCAGCACCAGCTGACCCTCCTGGATGGCCCGGTGCAGCTCGTTCGTCGTCCGGAGGTTCTGTCCTTCGTCGTCGCCTTCCGGCGCGTAGACGACGTAGCGGCCGGGCCCCGACCGCTTGGCCCGGTACATGGCGATGTCGGCGCTCCGCAGGAGTGCCGAGGGGAGCATCGTGTCCGACGTGGACAGGGCCACGCCGATGCTCAGGGTCACGAACTGCTCGAAATCGGCCTCGGACACCGGTGTGGCCATCGACTTGCGCAGCCGACCCACGATCTCGGCCACGTCGTCTTCATCGTCCACCTCGCACAGGACGGTGAACTCGTCACCGCCGAAGCGGGCCAGGAAGTCCTCGGGGCGCAGTGCGTGCTGCAGGCGCTGGCCGACCCGCTGGAGCAGTCGGTCCCCTGCATCGTGCCCGATGCCGTCGTTCACCAGCTTGAACCGGTCGAGGTCGAGGAACATCAGCGCCACGTGCCGGCCGTTCGACTCGGCGTCGTGCAGGGCCACGTCCAGGTGCTCCATGAACAGCTTCCGGTTGGGCAGTCCGGTCAGCGGATCGGTGACCGCGTGGAGCGCCAGCTGCTCGCGCAGGGCGTGCCGCTCGGTGATGTCCTCCACCTGGCCGATCATGAACAGCGGGTTGCCCTGGGCGTCGCGGACGACCGACCCGTTGAGCGACACCCAGGCGGTCCCCCCGTCGGCGCGGAGACTGCGGCGCTCCATATGGAAGCGGTCGACCTCGCCGCTCAGCAGCCGGGCGAAGTTCTCCTTGTTCGCCTGGCGGTCGTCCGGGTGGATCAGGTCCCGGATGGGCATCCCCACCATGTCCTCGCGCCGGTAGCCGTGGATCTCGGCATAAGCGTGGTTGACCTCGATGATCCGGCCGTCGGGGGCGCAGCGCGAGATTCCGATCGGCGCCTCGTCGAACAGCCGCTGGATGCTCGCCGCACTCTCGGCCACCTCGCCCTCGGCGACCGCGAAACGGTGCATCCCCCAGGCGATGGCCTCGCCCAGGAGGATGCAGATCGGCACCGCGAAGATGGCCGACCCGAGGCCGGTGGTGGCCAGCGGCCCCGGGGTGGCGGCCAGGGGCAGCAGATAGGCCAGGACGAGGAGCGGGGCCAGTCGGAGCGATGTCCATCGGGGCAGGGCCAGTCCGACCAGGGCGAAGATCAGGACGAAGGTGACCGAGTAGTTGAAGCCGTTGCGGTCGGCGAAGACCCAGGTCATGCCCACGGCCACGAAGGCGAAGGGGATGACGGCGAGGACGGTCCACCGGCCGAACCGGCCCCAGGGGAACCACCAGGCGGCGACGCCGACGGCCATCGAGACGATGCAGGCCGTCAGGACTGCCCCCGTCGACATGCTCCCGGGGACGGCCAGATCCGAGGCCATCAGCAGCAGGCTCGCCACCACCAGGGCGATGGCGGCGATCCGGCCGCACATCACGCGGTTGAGCGCGCCGTCGTCCTCCGACTGCCTCGGGTCCGCCGCGGGGATCCACTCCACAACGAGACATCGGCACCCCACCGGGGCAACTTGAACGGCTCGGGCGCCTGCTACCGGGATCCTTCCTGGTCAGCGGGGTGAAGTGGCCCGGTCCGGCCCTGCGTCTCCATGGCCCCGGCGAGGCTGTACCGTGCCCGTGACGGTGCTTCCGCCGTCCGCGACCGCCCGAGGAGCCGATCGATGAGCACGTTTCCCTACGCCGACCGCGTCCCCGTCCACCGGACGCTCCCCGAGCACGGGACACCCCGGGCCGAGGTGCTCGACGAGCTGCGCTCGATGGCCGCCGAGGAAGACCGTTCCTGGGAGTCCGGCCGCTGCTCGGGCACGATGTACTGCGGTGACCACGACCACTACGCCTTCCTGAACGAGGCGTTCTCGCTCTTCTCCCACGTCAACGTCCTCCAGCGCGACATGTGCCCGAGCGCCACCCGGTTCGAGGCCGAGGTCATCGCCATGACCCTCGACCTGCTGCACGCCGAGGCGGTCACCGATTCCGAGCCCGTCGGACTGCTCTCTTCCGGAGGCACCGGCAGCATCTGCCATGCGCTGCTGGCCTACCGCGACCACGCGGTCCTCACCCGGGATGTGGTGCGCCCGAACGTCATCAAGCCCGAGACCGCCCACCCGGCGTTCGACAAGGCGTGCCACCTGTTCGGCATCGAGCTGCGGGTGGCACCGGTGGACCCGGTCACCACGCGGGTCGACACCGACTGGGTCGCCGGGGCGGTGGACGACGCCACGATCGCCCTCGTCGGGTCGGCGTGCAACTACGGCTACGGCACCGTCGACCCCATCGAGGCGCTGTCCGACATCGCCCTCGAGCACGGGATCGGCCTCCACGTCGACGGCTGCCTCGGCGGATGGATCCTCCCGTTCGGCCAGGAGCTCGGCTACGACATCCCGCGCTTCGACTTCCGGGTCCCGGGGGTGACCTCGATCTCGGCGGACACCCACAAGTACGGATATGCGTTGAAGGGGACCTCGGTGCTCTCGTTCCGCGACAAGGCGCTCCGCAACGCCCAGTACTTCTTCAACACCTCGTGGACCGGGGGCAAGTACTGCTCACCGGGCATGGACGGCTCGCGGTCGGGGGGCCTCCTGGCCGCCACCTGGGCATCGATGGTGCAGCTCGGACGCGAGGGCTACCGCCGCTACGCCGAGCAGATCTTCGCCACCTCGGCCGCCATGCAGGCGTCGGTGCGCACCCATCCGGAGCTGCGCATCCTGGGCGATCCGTCGTTCCTGTTCAGCTTCACCTCCGACGACTTCGACATCTACCACGTCAACGACTTCCTGCGGGAACGGGGGTGGCGCCTCAACGGCCAGCAGTACCCGAACGCCCTGCACATGGCCGTCACCCGGCCGCAGACCCAGCCCGGGGTGGCCGACGCGTTCGCCGCCGACCTGTCCGACGCCGTCGTCCACGCCGTCGCCCAGGCCGGGGCACCGCGTTCAGGCGCCGTCTACGGAGGCGTCGCCGGGGGGATGACCGACGAGGCCGACGAGTTCATCCGGATGATGATGGGCGAGATGATGGACGCCCAGCAGTCGATCCCGGGCGATGCCTGACCCGACCCCCGGCGGGTCGCCCGGGACGCGACACGAACGGTGGGTCCTGGCCGTCGATCTGGGCACCGGCGGTCCGAAGGTGGGACTGGTGTCCCTGGCCGGTGACATCGCCTGGCACGAGCACCGTCCGGTGGCGACGCGCACCGGGTCCGACGGCGAGTCGACCCAGGATGCCGAGGAGTGGTGGGACCTGGTCCGCGGATCGGCGCGACGGGCCCTGGCGTCGGGGGCCGTCGACCCGGGCCGGGTGGTGGCCGTGTCGTGCACCGGGCAGTGGGCCAGCACGGTGCCCGTCGACGCCGCCGGCGTGCCCGTGGGCCGCTGCCAGCTGTGGTCGGACACGCGGGGCGCGCCCCACTCCCGCGCCGTCATCGGCGGGCCGTTCGCCGGATACGCCCCCGCCGCCGCGCTCCGGTGGATCCGCCGCAGCGGGGGCGCCCCCTCGACGTCGGGGGCCGACCCGATCGGGCACATGCTCCACCTCGAACGGGACGAGCCCGACGTGGCCCGGGCGGCGCGCTGGTACCTGGAGCCGGTCGACTACCTGTCCATGCGCTTCACCGGCACGGCGACGGCCACCGCCGCATCCATGGCCGGTGCGTGGCTGACCGACGCCCGTACGGCGGACCCCCTCGGGTACGACCCGGTGCTGGTGGCCGCCGCCGGCGTGCCCGCCGCCAAGCTGCCGCCGCTGGGGCCGGCGGCCCACGTCGTGGGCACGGTGCTGCCGGCGGTGGCCGACGAGCTCGGGCTCCCTCGCGGGGTGGCGGTCGTGGCCGGCACCCCGGACCTGCACTCGGCGTGCGTCGGCTCGGGGGCGGTGCTCCCGCTCCAGCCGCACGTGGCCATCTCCACCACCAGCTGGGTGAGCTGCCCGTTCCCCAGGAAGAAGACCGATGCCGTCCACCAGATGGCGACGGTCCCCGGGATCCTGCCCGGGCTGCGCCTCGTGGCCAACAACCAGGAGTCGGGCGGCGGGGCGCTCGCCTGGCTGCGCGACTGCCTCGACGGGGACGATCCGTCGGCGCGGGCCCCGTTCGACGAGCTGACGGCGCTGGCCGCCACGGCCGCGCCGGGCAGCGGGAGGCTGGTGTTCACCCCGTGGCTGGCCGGTGAACGGTCGCCGGTCGACGACCGGCACGCCCGTGGGGGATTCCACAACCTGTCCTTGCGCACCACGCGGGCCGACCTGGTGCGCGCCGTGCTCGAAGGGGTGGCCCTCAATTCCCGGTGGCTGGCCCGCCGCGTCGAGCGGTTCGTGGGCCAGCCGCTCGGGACCATCCGGGCCATCGGTGGCGGCGCCACGTCACCGCTGTGGTGCTCGATCTACGCCAGCGTGCTGGACCGGCCGGTGGAGCAGGTGGCCGACCCGGTCCTGGCCAACCTGCGGGGTGCGGCGCTCATCGCCGGCCTGGCGTTGGGCGCCGTCGGCCCGCACGAGGTGCGGGGGCTCGTCCCCGTGGCCGCCACCCACCTACCCGACCCGGACGCCGTCACCGTCTACGACGAACTGGCTGGGGAGTTCCCCCGCCTCTACTGGGCGCAGAAGCGCACCTTCGCCCGACTGGCCGTCTGACCGGCCCGCCGATGGCTCACCGTGACGGACCGACCTCCTGCACGGCGCGGTCCAGCTGGTGTCGATGGGCCGCCGCCGGGCGCCCCAGGTGGAACCCCTGGGCCTCGTCGCATCCCAGGGTGCCGACGGCGCGGAGCTCGGCCGGGGTCTCGACCCCCTCGGCCACCACGGTGATGCCGAGGGCGTGGGCCAGGTCGACCACGGTCTGGATGATGGTGCCGTCATGGTCGTCGGCATCCAGGTCGGCCACGAAGCTGCGGTCGATCTTGAGTCGGTCGATGGGCAGGCCCTGAAGGTACAGGAGGGACGAGTACCCGGTGCCGAAGTCGTCGAGGGCCAGGTGCACGCCGAGTTCGCGTACCCGCTGCATCATGGCGCCGATCTTCAGGATGTCGACCACCAGCACCGACTCGGTGACCTCCAGGACCAGGTGGTCAGGGTGCAGGCCCGAGCCGTCGAGCGCGTCCTGGACGTCGTCGTAGAAGCCGGGGTCCTGGAGCTGCCGTGCCGACACGTTGACCGACATGGCCAGGTCCGGGAAGCCCTGGCCCTGCCAGTCGCGGCACTGGAGGGTGGCCTCCTCCAGCACCCACCGGCCCACGGGCACGATCTGGCGGCTCTGCTCCAGCAGTGGCACGAACTCGCCCGGCGGGACGCTCCCCAGGTCGGGATGGGACCACCGGAGGAGGGCCTCCATGCCCACCAGGCCCGAGGGACGACCCCCCGCCATGGCGAAGATGGGCTGGTAGTCGAGGCTGAGCTCACCCTTGGCGTGGGCCACCCGGAGTTCGTCGACCACCAGGCTCTCGCGCCGGCTGTCGTCCCCGATCGACGGGTCGTACAGCTCGAAGTGGGCCGGTCCGCTCCGCTTGGCCTGGTACATGGCGGCATCGGCCTGGGCCAGGCAGTCGTCCGGGTCGGCGTCGGGCTGCACGGTCGTGATCCCGATGCTGACCGAGGTGTGCAGCTCACGCTCCCCCACCCGGACCGGGGCGCGCATCGTCTGGTGGATCCGCTCGGCCAGCGACTGGGCGGCGGACATCGGCTCCTCCAAATCCTCGGCCAGGATGACGAACTCGTCGCCCCCGAGGCGGGCCACGGTGTCCGATGCCCGCACCAGCGCCAGGAGCCGCTCCGACACCGTCACCAGGAGGCTGTCCCCTGCTGAGTGGCCGAAGCGGTCGTTGATGGCCTTGAAGTTGTCGAGGTCGAGGAAGAGGAGCATCGGCTCCATACCCGACCGGGCGGCCACCCCGGCGGCCCGACGCAGGCGGTCGGCCAGCAGGGTCCGGTTCGGCAGTCCGGTGAGGTCGTCGTGCAGCGCCTGGTGGGAGAGGTTCGCCTGCTCCTTGCGCAGCCGTTCCTGGAGGATGCTGCGGGTCTCGTCGAAGGCCCGGACGGTCCGCACCATGCCGCCGTCGCAGCTGAGCCGGATCACCGAGCACGCCAGCTCGACCAGGTCGGCGTCCGCCCCCAGTCGGGCCGCATCCTCCTGGATGGCCAGCGTGCAGAGGTCCCGCCAGTGCAGGTAGCCCTTCACGGCCATGGCGAGGTCCACCTCCATGAGGACCACCTGCTGTCCCTGGCGCGACAGTGCGAGCTCCTCCTCGGGCGAGGCGGCCCGGTCGGTGGCGAGCCACCGGCCGATCAGCTCGGTGCCGAGACGCGAGGAGGCGAACGCCTCGCTGCGGAGGAACTCGGGGAACCGCTCGGCCACCAGGTTGCCGATGGCGTCCGACCGGGCCTGCAGGGCGAGCCCGAGCGCCACGCGTTCGTCCCCGACGGTGGCGACCGGAGTCGCCTCGGTCTCCCCTTGGGGATCGGCAGGAGGACGTGCATTCATCTGGTCCACCATCGGCCCGACCGGCAGTCAACTTGAACCCCGTCCAGCACCCGGCGACCCATCGGTGGAGACCGCCGGCGCACCCCGTGTCGGTCCCGGACGGGCTATGGCGCGGGACAGCTCCCGACGAGCGTCACGCCGTCCCCGATGCCGGTCACCTGGGCGTCCGCACCGGCACCGGACGTCGGCCAGCTGACCCGGACCGAGGTGGACGGGACCCCGGCACCGCCGACGGTCAGAGATCCGACCACGTCCGTCGGCCCCACGTCGACCGTGCCCGACACGACGACACCGGGGACCAACTGGTCCCCGGTCAGCATCAGGCGGGTGCCCCCGCGGCCGGGGACCACCGACCCTCCGTGCAGGCCGACATCGGGGACGTCACCGATCGCCTGGACCCGGGCCACGGCATCGCCCGCGGTGGCCACGGCGGCGGCCGCGGCCTGCAGTGCCGGCCCGGACGCGTCGTTCGCCGGGCCGGGGGCTACCGGGAACACCGAGTCGAGCGACCGGTCGAAC
>Ga0302279_10005282_pt1 | contig 14534 bp, 9 predicted proteins | sample III_Bog_N3_3_FD_194541 | JGI IMG/M metagenome (GOLD analysis project Ga0302279, IMG submission 194541) | Peat permafrost microbial communities from Stordalen Mire near Abisko, Sweden - III_Bog_N3_3 | ecosystem: Environmental > Terrestrial > Soil > Wetlands > Peat | place: Sweden: Abisko...
CATGAAGCTCATCGGCCAACGACGCCGCCTGCTCGATTACGTGCAGCGCGGAAATGTCGAGCGCTACCGCGCTTTGATCGGCCGTCTCGGCATTCGTCGCTAGCCGAACGGTACGTTGACGCCGTCAACGTGCTCAACACATCCGATTCCTCGGAGGCCAGTGGAGAACAGTCGCGATTCGCGAAGGTTGCCCACTGGGATCCGGGCGGAGTGTTGCTAACCAAATAGGAGCAATACCAATGACTGACGCAATCCGCGTAAGTAGCCCGATTACGGGCACCGAAAAGACTTTGAGTTTTGAAGCGGGCCACCTGGCCCAACTCGCCGATGGCGCCGTCGTGGCCCGCATCGGCGACACCATACTGTTGGCGACCGTCGCGGCCGCCAAGAGCGTCCGAGAAGGCATCGACTTCTTCCCGCTTACCGTCGACATCGAAGAGCGCGCCTACGCCGCCGGCAAGATCCCCGGGGCGTTCTTTCGCCGCGAGGGTAAGCCGTCGGACCAGGCCGTCCTGACCTGTCGTCTGATCGACCGTCCGCTGCGACCTTCGTTCCCGAAGGGCTTTCGCAACGAGGTCCAGGTCGTCGGCACGATCTTCAGCGCCGACCAGGAGAACCCCTACGACGTACTGGCCATCAACGCGGCCTCGGCCTCGTTGATGATCTCGGGTATCCCCTTCGAGGGACCCATCGGCGCCGTGCGCATGGCTTACACCACCGACGGTGAGTGGGCCCCGCACCCGACGTACCAAGAGGGCGACGCCGCGACCTTCGAACTGGTCGTGGCCGGACGCGCGCTCAGTGACTCGGTCGACGCCGACGTCGCGATCATGATGGTCGAAGCCGGTGGCACCGAGGGATCCTTCGAGAAGTACGCCGACGGCGCGCCGAAGGTCTCTGAAGAGGTGCTCTCGGCCGGACTCGAGGCCTCCAAGCTTTGGATCCGCGAATCGATCAACCTCCAGCGCGAACTGGTGCGTAACTTCGTTGCCGCGCGCGGGGCCATCGCGCCCATGGAGTACCAGACGGTCGCCGACTACCAGGACGACGTCTACGACAGCGTCGAGAAGATGGGCACCATATCGCTCTCCGAGGCGAACAAGCTCACGACCAAGGCCGCGCGCAACGCGGCCCTCGACGCCGCCACGGCCTCGATCATCGAGCACCTGAAGGACGAGTTCCCGAACCGACTGAGCGAGATCAAGGCGGCCGTTCGTTCGGTCACCAAGAAGATCGTCCGTCGTCGCATCGTGGACGAGGGCGTTCGCATCGACGGACGAACCGTCACCGACATCCGACCGCTGTCGGCCGAGATCGACCTCTTCCCGATGACGCACGGTTCCGCGATGTTCCAGCGCGGCGAGACCCAGGTCGTCAACGTGACGACGCTCGGCATGCCGCGCATGCGCCAACAGCTCGACACGATCGGACCCGACGAGTGGCGCCGCTACATGCACCACTACAACTTCCCGCCCTATTCGGTCGGTGAGACCGGCCGCGTGGGCATGCCCAAGCGTCGCGAGATCGGCCACGGCATGTTGGCCGAACGCGCGTTGATCCCCGTACTGCCGAGCGAAGAGGACTTCGCCTACACGCTGCGCGTGGTCTCGGACGTCCTGCAGTCCAACGGCTCGACGTCGATGGCGTCGGTCTGTGGCTCGACGCTGTCGCTCATGGCGGCCGGCGTGCCGATCAAGGCACCCGTCGCCGGTATCGCGATGGGTCTGGTCTACGACGACGGCAAGTACGTCACGTTGACCGACATCCTCGGTGCCGAAGACGCCTTCGGCGACATGGACTTCAAGGTCGCCGGTACCGCCGACGCCGTCACGGCGTTGCAGCTCGACACGAAGATCGACGGCCTCCCGGCCGAGGTCCTGTCGAACGCGTTGGACCAGGCGAAGACGGCACGACTCTTGATCCTCAACGTGCTCACCAACACGATCGCCGAGCCCCGCTCGCACGTCGCCGAGGTGGCACCGAAGATCGTGTCGCTGCAGATCCCGATCGACAAGATCGGTGAGGTCATCGGCCCCAAGGGCAAGGTCATCAACACGCTGCAACAAGAGACCGGCGCGGACATCGCCGTCGACGACGACGGTGTCGTCGGCACGGTGACCATCGGTGCCAAGGACGGCCGTGCCGTGGAAGAGGCGCGCCGACGTATCGCGATGATCCTCGACCCGCCGACGCCCGAGGTGGGAGCGACCTATCAAGGTCGCGTCGTCAACATCGCCAAGTTCGGCGCGTTCGTGAGCATCATGCCCGGACGTGACGGCCTCTTGCACATCTCGAAGATGGCGCCGCTCAACGGCGGCAAGCGCATCGGCCAGGTGGAGGACGTCCTCGAACTGGGCCAGGCGATCGAGGTCAAGGTCGACGACATCGACCCGCAGGGCAAGGTCTCGCTCTCACTCGTCGGTGACTTCCCGGAGTCCGAGGAGGGTGACGCTCGTCCCCCTCGTCGCGACGCCGAGCGTGGTGACCGTGGCGAGCGTGGTGACCGCGGTGGTCGTGACCGTGACCGTGGTCCTCGTGACCGCGCGCCTCGTGACAACGCCAATGGCAGTGCCAACGCCGCACGCCCGACCGCGTCCTCTTCGTCTTTCGAGGCGGCCTTCGAGGCCGAGCTCGCCGACGAGATCGGCGACTTGGGCCCCGGTGGTCCGGCCTTCGTCGATGGTGACTCGTCACGTCGTAGTCCTCGACCGCGTCGCCGATAGTCGTTCAAAGCCCGTGTTGTTCGGTCGTGACGACCGTGCAGCACGGGCTTCGTGCTTTTTCGTAGCGTGGAGCCAATGAGTCTGATCGCCCCCACGCATTCGACGCAGTGGTGGCGGCCTCTCTCGCGGGGAGACCGACGTTCGTTGCTCGCGATGCTCGTGGTGCCGACGCTGCTCTTCGTCATCCCGGCCCTCCTGGGTCACCCGGCGATCGACGGTGACAACCTCATCCAGAACTTCCCGCTGCGCGTCCTCAGTGGCCAACAGATCGCGTCGGGCCACCTACCGCTCTTCAACCCCCTGGCGAACTCCGGCACGCCGTTGCTCGGGGGGCTCAACGCCGGCGCGCTCTATCCGTTGACGGTGATCTTCGCCTTCGTGCCGCCGATCGCAGCCTGGATCATCAACTGCGTCGCTATCTACCTGATCGCCGCGACCGGCATGTTCGCGCTGCTGCGCTGGCACGGGATGCGGACGTTGTCGTCCTTCGTCGCGGCCATGACCTTCGCCTACTCCGGCGCGATGGTCGGACAGCTGGTCCACCTGGGTGTCGTCCAGGGTTTCGCCTTCATCCCGTGGGCGACGCTGATCCTGGTGTCGCTCGCTCGTCGTCTCTCCCTCGAGCCGACGACGACCACCTGGCGTCACTACGCGGGCGTCTCCAAACCCTGGATCTGGGGCTACGCGCTGTTATGGGGACTGACCTTCTTGACCGGTGAGCCGCGCGGCATCGCCGAGATCGAGCTCCTGACGTTGATCGTCGGCCCGTCGGTGTTGTTGATACGCAGTTCGTACTGGATCCAGACGTGGCGCGGGCGCGTCGCCTACGTCGTGGCGATCGCGGCCGGACTCGCCTGGGGCTGTGCCATCGGCCTGGTCCAGCTCTTGCCCGGTTGGTCGTTCATCGGTATCTCGCAGCGCTCCTCGATCAGTTATGGCTACTTCGGTGCGGGTTCGTTGGTCGTGCGCTGGACGTCACTACTCTTCGTGCCCGACATCTTCGGTGGGAACGGTTCGGGTGGACAGCCGAACTACTTCGCCCACTACAACCTGCCCGAGGTGACGGGCTACGTCGGCGTGCTGGCGCTGGTCGCGACGTTCGCCTTCCTGGCCAAGCTGACGCGTCGCGGTTGGAGGGGCGAGGACCGCGACTACGCGCTGTACTTCGTGATCCTGGTCGTCGGTCTCTTCGCGACGTGGGGCTCCTACACGCCACTCGGTCACCTGTTTCGACACATCCCGCTCTACGGAAACACGCGACTGCAGAGCCGCAACGTCATCATGGTGGACTTCGCGATGACGGTATTGCTCGGCTGGTGGCTCCATCGCCTCGAGACGCGTCGTACGGCCGAGGCCGCCATGGAGGGCCGAGCCAAGTGGTTGACCCTCGCCCCGGCCTTCGCCGTCATCGCGCTCTGCGTTGGCCTGTTCCTCTGGGGCGCGCAGATCGTCTCGTACCTCGGGGTCTTCCCCCAACAGGAGCAGCTCGCCCAGGACATGCACCTCTCGTACGGTCTGCACCTCGTGATCGCGCTCGTCACCGTCGTGGCGCTGCTGCGCTGGCGAAGGTCGAAGAACCTCATGAAGATCCTCTCCGGCGTGCTCGCGGCCGACGTGCTGGTCTTCTTGATCTTCAGTGCGACCGCGGTCTTTGGCGGCTCCGGTGCGACCGAGCCATCGGCCGCGAACGCGATGGCGCTCTTCGGGACCAACGGGCGTACCGCTTTGGTCGACCAGGGCGGAGCGCACCAGAGACAGTTCCAGGCGCTCGGGGTGCCCAACATGAACGTCTTCACGAAGTTGCCGAGCGTCCAGGGCTACGGCTCGCTCATCTCGACGATCTACGACGACTCGACGGGAACGCATCCGCAGTCGGCGGTCAATCCCTGTCGCCTCGCCGATGGGACGTTCGCGCAACTGCGACTCTCGGCGATCGCGGTCTCCTACGCGGCGTTGAGTCACAACGTCAAGGTGCTGATCCCGCCGGCCCCGAACTGTCGCAGTGCGCCGCCATCGGCGACGACGCACCGCTACTTCGGACAGTTGCTCCACGTCTCGTCGCTGAGCATTCACGGACGAGGTGGCCGCCCGGTCTCGTCGGGCCCGCTCTACGTGACCATGATCGACGCGATAGGGGCCCCGTTGGCTCCGACGCTGCGCGAGCCCAGCGCCAACGTCGTCACCATTCACCTGCCCGCGGGTCTGCCCGAGGCGGCCGGATTCGAAGTGACGGGCGATGCGGTGTCGATCGGTGACGCGCGAGTGACGCAGGTCTACCCGCTCAAGGTCACGTACGACCTGAACTCGCCGATGCAAGAGGCACTGGACAGCTCGTCCTGGCATCTCACCAACACGGTCGGGACGTTCTCGGTCTTCAAGGCCGACACGGTGAAGCCCTCGGTCTGGTTGACGTCGTACGCCAACGCCACCGTCTCGCACGTGAAGAACGTCGCCTACGGCGACACGTGGGTCACGGTGCACGCCACGTCACCGGTGACGTTGGTCCGCTCCGTGGCCTTCTTACCGGGCTGGCGCGCGACGGCACTGAATACCACGACGGGAAAGAGCGTGGCGCTGAAGGTGACGCGCAACGGACTGATCCAACAGGTCAGCGTCCCGAGCGGTCACTGGCAGATCCACTTCCACTATCACGCGCCCTATATCGAGGTGAGTCTGGCCGCGTCGATCGTGGGCGTCGTCTTGATCATCGGCGTCGGTGCCTATCTCATCGTCGAGGTCCGGCGACGGCGCGACGATAAGGTGCGGTCGTGAAAGCTCTCGCGATCAACGGCGGAGCCGGACGGATGGGACAGATTCTCGCCGGCGGTCTCAGCGCGCTCGGACACTTCACGATCGGCGCCCTCGTCGACGCGCGCGAACCGGGCGAACTCTTCGGGGCCACCTACGCCGCATCCTTCGAGGCGGTCGATGCCAACGCCATCGACGTGGTCGTCGACTTCTCATCGCCCGAGGGTGTCCTCGCGTCGGCGCAGTGGTGCGCCGCGAACGGCAAAGGTCTGGTCGTGGGCACGACGGGTCTCACGGACGAACAACGTCAAGAGGTCGAAGAGACCGCGACGCAGGTGGGCGTCGTGATCGCGGCGAACTACTCGGTCGGCGCCGTGCTCTCGGAGAAGTTTGCGGCGATGGCGGCGCCGTACTTCGATCGCGTGGAGATCATCGAACTCCACCACGACAAAAAAGTCGACGCTCCGTCGGGCACCTCGATCGCGGCGGCGAAGGGTATCGCGGCGGCGCGCACGGCGGCCGGGTTGCCCGAGATGACCGATCCGACGGTTCGACACACGGTTTCCGGTGCGCGCGGAGCCGATCTCATCGGGGGCATCAAGATTCACTCGGTGCGCCTACCGGGCCTCGTGGCCCACCAGGAGATCCTCTTCGGCGGTCCGGGCGAGGGATTGACCATCCGACACGATTCGTTCGATCGATTGAGTTTCGTCCAGGGCGTGGCGCTGGCGGCGAACGCCATCGACTCGACGCCGCGACTGATCGACGGAATCGAATCACTTATCTGATCGCGCGCGCCGTCGGGACCCTCGTTCGCGGCAGTTGCGTTCGTGACTGGTAACTTCGAGGTATGACGACACCTCGTTTTGGTCGCGTTCTCACCGCCATGGTGACGCCATTTCGAGCGGACGGCACGATCAACTTCGATGTCGCCATCGAGCTCGCCACCTACTTGGTCGCCGAAGGCTGCGACGGTCTGGTCGTCGCCGGATCGACCGGGGAAGGCTCTTCGCTCTCCGACAAGGAGAAGCTCGAACTGTTCGCCTGTGTCGCCGGGGCCGTCGAGGTGCCGGTGCTCGCCGGCTCAACCTTCGCCGACACCGCTCGCTCGGTCGAGCTGACCCGCCAGGTCCTCGAGACCGGGGTCACCGGGGTGCTCGCGACGACGCCGGCCTACGCGCGACCGAGCCAAAAGGGCATCGCCGCGCACTTCGCCGCGATCGCCGCGTCGACGGAGCTGCCGATCATGCTCTATGACGTGCCGTCGCGGACCGGCAGGAAGATCGCGGCCTCGACGACCATCGATCTGGTCTCGTCGTACTCGAACATCGTCGCGATCAAGGACGCGTCGGGTGACCTCGTCAGCGCCGCCCACTACAAGTCGGTGCTCGGTGACGAGATCGACATGTACAGCGGTGACGACTCGGTGCTGCTGCCCTTCATGGGCATCGGCGCCGTCGGCATCATCTCGGTCGCCGCGCACTGGGCCGCGCGTGAGTTCGTGCAGGTCGTCGAGAGCGTCGAACGCGGCGACTGGGTGCGCGCGAGGGAGTTCAACGAACGCCTCGCCACGAGTTACGCCTTCGAGAACGGTGACCTCTATCCCAACCCCATGCCGTCCAAGGCGGCGTTGCGTTATCTCGGTATTGACGTCGGCCAGTGCCGACTCCCGCACTCAGAGAGTGACGACACTCTCGACGCGGACGCGGCCAAGATCGTGGCCGCACTCCAGGCATCACGTGGCTAAGGACACCGTTCGCGTCACCTTCCTCGGCGGCCTCGGAGAGATCGGCCGCAACTGCGCCGCGATCGAGCAGGACGGCCGCATCGTCGTCGTGGACGCCGGACTGATGTTCCCGGAACCGACCATGTACGGTGTCGACTTGATCCTGCCGGACTTTCGGTGGTTGATCGAGCGTAAGGACCGCGTCGACGCCATCGTGTTGACCCACGGACACGAGGATCACACCGGCGCGCTGCGCTACCTCGTGAAGGACATCAACGTCCCGATCTACGGCTCGCAGTTGACGCTCGGCTTCGCGCGCCATCGCCTCACCGAGGCCAAGGTCGCCAAGGACCTGACGTTCATCGAAGTCAGCGACGGCGAGAAGCGCAAGATCGGTGTGTTCGACGTCGAGTTCATCCCGGTGACGCACTCGGTGCCGAGCGCGATGGCGTTGGCCTTTCGCACGAACGCGGGCATCATCGTGCACTCCGGCGACTTCAAACTCGACCTGACGCCGATCGACGGACGTCGAACCGATATCTCTCGCCTCGCCGCACTCGGTGACGAAGGCGTGGCGTTGCTGCTGGCCGACTCCACCAACGCCGAAGAGCCCGGCTTCACGGCCTCGGAGCGCTCGGTCGGGGGAGCCCTGCGTCGACTCTTCCTCGAGCGTCCGGAACGTCGCATGGTGGTCGCCTGCTTCGCCAGCCACATCCACCGCGTCCAACAGATCATGGACGTCGCGTTAGAACAGCACCGCAAGATCGTGCTCATGGGTCGCTCGATGGAGGCGAACGTGAAGCTGGCGCGCAAGTTGAACCTCCTGCACGTCGACGCGGCGCACCTCATCGACATCGAGAACATCGACCGCTACGCCCCGGGCGAGGTCTGTGTCATCTGCACCGGTTCCCAGGGTGAGCCGCTCGCCGCGCTGTCAAAACTGTCACGCGGCGACGCGCGGTTCTTGAAGGTCGGCGCCGACGACACGGTCATCCTCAGCTCGCACCCGATCCCGGGCAACGAGTGGACGGTCGGTCGAGTGATCGACGACCTGCACCGCGCCGCCGCCGAAGTGATCCACTCGGGTCACGAGCCGGTCCACGCCTCCGGTCACGCTCGACAGGGCGAACTGCGTACCTTTCACCAGTTGCTGCGACCGAAGAACTTCGTGCCCGTGCACGGGGAGTACCGCCACATGGTGCACCACGCCGAGTTGGCGCACTCCATGGGACTCAGTCCCAAGCACGTCTTGATCTGTGAAGACGGCGACCAGATCGAGGTCAACAAGTCGGGTATCAAGCGCGCCGGTCAGGTCCCGGCGGGCTTCCACTACATCGACGGCAGCGCCGGTGACCTCGATGAGCGGCCGCTCGAGGAGCGGCGCATGCTCGCCGAGTTCGGCGTCCTCCAGATCTCGGCCGGTATCGACAGGGACCGTGGCACCATCATCCAACCGGTGCGACTCACGGCACGCGGATGGTTCGAGGGCGAACAGGACCGATCGGTCATCGACGCCGTGACCAACGAGGTGCGCGCCGCGCTCGAGGTGGCGCTTCGAGAGGGCACCCGCGACGAAGAGACGCTCAACAAGGCCGCCCAACGAGCCGCCGGACGTCTGCTGGGTCAGAAGTACCGCCGCCAGCCGATTTTGCTCGCGGCCGTCGTCGTCCTCTAGTCGCCCTTCTCCGGTTCGCCGTGATCGGCGTTGTTGCGACCGACGCGCCAGAACGCCTTCATACTGATCGACTCGTCGTCGAGGCCCCGATCGAGCAGGGCCGTGCGCACCGCCTTCATCACGTGGAACTCACCGAAGAGGTAGGCGTGACCACGCTCCGGCGGGAACGCGAAGGCTGAGAGCCCGTGAAGCAGTCCGGCGGGATCGTCCTTGGACCGACCCATGCGGTCGACGAAGATGCCGGTGACAGCGATTCCCTCATCGAAGGTCGTGGTCAGGGCGTCGTCCGCATGGTCGGTCTCGACGATGAAGACGGCCTTCCCGGGTGGCTCGATGCTTTGGGCCATCCGGTAGGCCGAACCGAGGCACGTGATGTCGCCCATGAAGAGGTGCCAGTCGGCCTCGGTATCGAGGACGATCTTGCCTCGGGGGCCGACGATGTCGACTTCATCGCCCGGTTGGGCGTTGCGGGCCCAGACACTGCCCGGTCCCTCGTGGGCCGTCGTGATCCAGAGGGTGAATTCGTCGCGTTCGTCGTCGACGCCGTGCACGCTGTAGCGACGACGGACCAGTTTGCCCGCGGTATTGGTCAGCTGCACCATGACGTCGTTACCCGGTACGCCACACAGGAGGGCGGCCTGACCTGCGAGAACGACCTCGTGGATCGAAGAACTGAGGGGTGTCGAAGAGACGAGATGACAGACGCGCGCGTTGGAGTCGAGTCGATTGGCGAGTTCGATCGAGGAGTCGTGGGGAGTTGTTGGCACCGGTTCAGCATAAAGGGATTGGCACCGAATACGAAAGGATGTTCGGTAAGTTTGATGGTTGTGGCACAAGCACGACACAAGAAAAAGCCGGTGAAGAAGACGGCGCGCGGATCGGCCGCGGCCGCCCCCAGTGTCTGGGAGCGACACGCCCGCGACCTCTGGATTCTCCTGCTCGTGGTCATCGGCGCGTTCTTTGCCCTCGCCGAGGCCGGCGCACTCGGACCGGTCGGCCGGGGCATCTCCAAGGGTCTCGCGATCGCCTTTGGCGTCGGGCGATTCGCGCTTCCCGTGATGCTGCTCGCGCTGGGTGGCGCGTTGATCGTCGGGAAGGTCGAGGTCGAGCGAGCGCGGGCCATCTGGGGCATCGTGCTCGGCCTGGTCAGTATCTGCGGCATCGGCGATCTCGCCGGCGGACGGCCCGGACTACACGCGACGGTCGCGAAGTTTGCGCACGGGGGCGGTTGGCTCGGGGCGCTGATTGGCAACGGTCTGGAGAAGGCGATCGGCATCGCCGGCGCCCTCGTCGTCTTCATCGCCCTGTTGATCGTCGCGATCATGATCGGCACGGGCATCGGGCTTCGCGCTCTCTACAGCGGCACCGCCTCGCTCGTTCGCGCGTTCGGCTCGTGGCTGGCACGGTGGTGGTCGAGTCGCGAACGCCCGGAACGCCCCGAGGAAGAAGAGCCCGAAGAGGAACCGGTGCCGAGACGCCTTCGCGTGGTGCCCGAACCCGTGGACGAGGCGCCGCAGGAGTACGAACCGGAGTACGAAGAAGAAGAGGAGTACGAAGAAGAGGACGAGGAAGAGGCCGAAGAGGAGTACGAGGAGTACCCCGAATTGGAGAGCGACTGGGAGTTGCCGTCGCCCTCCCTGCTCGTGCGCACCAAGGACGTCAAGCAGGACCGCGCGGCCATCGAAGACCTCGGCGGCGAGCTTGTCGAAGCACTGGCCGCGCACGGCGTCGACACGACGCTCGTCGGCTTCACCGTCGGACCGACCGTGACGCGCTACGAACTCGAACTCGGACCCGGTGTGCGGGTCTCGTCCGTGACGACGCTCAATAAGGACATCGCCTACGCGATGGCGTCACCGGACGTGCGCATCCTCGCGCCGATCCCGGGGCGTTCGGCGATCGGCGTCGAGGTGCCGAATCGACAGCGCTCGCTCGTGGCCCTGGGCGACCTGCTCGCCTCGGAAGAGGCGCAGAACTCCAACCATCCCCTCGACGTGCCCATCGGTCGCGACATCTCCGGCAAGACGCTCATCGCGAACCTGGGCGAGATGCCCCACGTGCTCATCTCCGGTGCGACCGGGGCCGGCAAGTCTTCACTGATCAACTCCATCGTCACCTCCCTCGTGATGCGCGCGACGCCGGACCGACTCCGACTGATGCTGGTCGACCCCAAGCGCGTGGAGATGGGCCAGTACAACGACCTGCCGCACCTCTTAGCCCCGGTCGTGGTCGACCCGAAGAAGGCCGCCGGCATGTTGGCGTGGGCCGTCAAGGAGATGGAGCGCCGCTACGACATCCTGGCCGAGAGCGGCGCGCGTGACATCACGAGCTACCAACAGATGATCGCGCGCGGTGAACTCGAGCCCGAGACGACCGACGACGAGCGCGTCGCCGAGATCTTCGAACGAACGACCGGGCTGGAGTCCGACGTGGAGCGACCCTCCGGACCGGAGGAGCTTCCCTACATCGTGATCGTCGTCGACGAGTTGAACGACCTGATGATGGTGGCGGCGCGTGACGTCGAGGAGTCGGTCGTGCGCATCGCCCAGATGGCGCGCGCCGTCGGCATTCACCTCGTACTCGCCACGCAACGTCCGAGTGTCGACGTCATCACCGGCGTCATCAAGGCCAACATCCCGAGCCGCATCGCCTTCGCGGTCTCCTCACTGGCCGACAGCCGCGTCATCCTCGACCAGGCCGGTGCCGAGCGGCTCATCGGCAAGGGCGACATGTTGCTCGTGACGGCGTCGTCCAACGTGGCGCGGCGCCTCCAGGCGCCGTGGGTCTCCGAGAGCGAGGTGCAGCGCGTCGTCGAAGCCTGGCGCGCCCAGGGCGGACGACGCGAGAACGTCGTCGCGCTCGACGTGCCGACCGGGCGCGGCGGTTCGATGGGCGGGGGATCGAGTGACGACGACGACGAGGTGTTGGCCCAAGCCCGCGACCTCATCATTCGGACGCAGTCGGGGTCGACCTCGATGCTCCAGCGCAAGCTGCGCGTCGGCTTCGCGCGGGCCGGTCGCATCATGGATCAACTCGAACAAGAAGGCGTGGTGGCGGCCGGTGACGGATCCAAGGCCCGCAAGGTGCTCATCACGCCCGAAGAGTACGACGAACAGACCTCGCTCTAGTTCGTGAGTAAGGGATCGTCTCGTCGACCGGCGCTTCGCGGCCTCGCGGCTCGCTTCTTCGCCGTCGTGCTCGCGGCGGTGATCGCGTCGGCACTGATCGTCTCGATGCAACTGCCGTTCTTGAACCAGCAGCCGACGGTGCATCTCTCGCTCCACTCCTATTCGAGTTTCGAGTACCGACCGCCGCCGCTGGTGTGGCCGAGCGATGGCAGCGCGGCGATCGACGTCCCGGCCCTCGACATCACAAGATGATGACGGCCTACGTGGCCCTCCAGAAGTTCCCGCTGGCTATCGGCCAAACCGGTCCGTGCATCGTGGTGAGTGACGCCGACGTACTCAACTTTCAAGTGGACAAATCCGAGCACGACTCGGCGGTCATCGTCGAAAGCGGTGAGCAACTCTGTGAGATCGATCTCCTCGACGGCGTGCTGGTGCACTCGGCGGCCAACTACGCCGACATGTTGGCGGCCATGGTGACGCCGAGCCCCGAAGCATTCGTGGCCCGGATGAATCAGACGGCGAGGTCACTCGGTCTGCGCAACACGCGCTACGCCGATGACACGGGTGTGTCGCAGAAGTCGGTATCGACCGCCGTCGATCAGGCGAAACTCGCGGCGATCCTGATGCGCTCCGCCCTCGTGCGTTCGATCGTCGACCAAACGCAGGTCGACCTCCCGGTCGCGGGCTTCGTCAACTCCTTCACTCCGTTGGTCGGGGAACACGACGTCGTCGGCGTCAAGTCGGGTCGCACCAGCGCCGCGGGCGGCTGTGACGTGATGGCGCTGGCCTATCGACTCAACGGCCGTCGCCACCTCGTCTACGCGGTCGTCCTCGGACAACGCGGCGGCAACGTACTGGCGCGCGCCGGCCAGGCGGCCTACGCGCTCGCCACGTCGGCTGAGGCGAGTCAGGTCGACGTCACCTTCCAAAAGGGTGACGTCCTGGGGACGATCGGCTTCGGCAAACACGTCGTACCGTTTGGCCTCGCGCACGCGAGTCACGTGTACTGGTGGGACCAACACAACTTTCACCCCTTGCACCTGCGACTGCGACACCTCGGCGACTCGATCCGTCGCGGTGAGGTCGTCGGTTGGATAGAGGTGCACAGCGTGGAAGCGCCCGTGCCGTTGGTCGCGTTGCGCTCGGTCGACGCGCCCACGCTCTGGCACCGCATACTGTAAAACCATGCTCGCGCGCGTTCCCGCCAGTTCGGCCAACCTAGGACCGGGATTCGATTGCCTGGCCGTCGCGTTGACGCTCTACCTCGAAGTCACCGTCGAGCCATCGGACGCCTTCGCCATTTCGAGTGAGGGATGCGGGGCCGGACTGTTCGACGACGAGAACAATCTCGGTGCGCGCGTCGTCGCCGACGTCCTCGGCCACTCGAATTTCTCGCTGCACGTGAAGTCCGAGGTCCCGTTGTCGAGAGGACTGGGCTCATCGGCGGCGTTGGCCGTCGCCGCGGCGGTGGCCGCCGGAGCCAAGGACCCGCTGACACTCAGCACCGAGTTGGAGGGACACGCGGAGAACGCGGCGGCCTCGTTGCTCGGTGGATTGGTCGTCGTGGGCGTCGACTCGCGCGAGGGCGTCGTGGCGAGACCGCTCGAGCTGGACTACGAGTGGCGCTTCGTCGTCGTCGTTCCCGACGAGGAGCTCTCGACCGTCGGGGCCCGGCGCGTCTTGCCCGAACGCGTTCCCTTCGCCGACGCGGTACGGAACCTGAGCGCCATGGGACTCCTGCTCGCCGGCTTGGCCGATCACGGCGCCTTCGTCGAGAGCGCGATGGAGGACTACCTCCACCAGCCGTACCGCATGGGTCTGCTTTCCTTCGCCGAGCCGCTCCTGGCGACACTTCGTGAGAGCGGTGCCGCGGGCTCGTGTTGGTCGGGCGCGGGATCCTCAATGTTGGGACTCGCGACCTCGGACAAGGCCGAAGGCGTCGCGGTCGCGGCGCGAACGTTTCTCCACGACCAGGGCGTCGCCGGCATCGTGCATGTGCTCGAAGCCGACCGAACCGGCCTGGTGACGAGTTGATCGAGCAGGGCCGCTCGAAGGGTCAAGCAGTGCGCGGTGCCGGGTACATGTTGCTCGGCGCGTCACTGATCCAATGGTCGGCGGCGATCGTCACGCGCGTCTTTGGCCAGATCGGACCTTCGGCGACGAGCGCCTGGCGATTCTTCTTGGGCGCCGTGGTGTTGATGGTCTTCACGCGACCACACCTTCGCTCGTGGACGACCCAACAGTGGCTCGGGGCGTTGGCCCTCGGTGTCTCGGTCGCCTTCATGAACCAGTGCTTCTACCAGGCGATCGCGCGGATCCCGCTGGGCGCCGCGGTCGCGATCGAGTACCTCGGTCCGTTCATGGTCTCGGCGCTCGGCAAGCGCTCGGCGCGTCACTTCGCCTTCGTCATCCTCGCGGGACTCGGCGTGCTCGCGATCGCGCGTCCGGGCGCGGGGTTGAACTACGAGGGAGTGCTCTTCGCGGCCGCCTCCGGCCTGGGCTGGGCGTCGTACGTCTTCGCCGCACACCGCGTC
>Ga0302279_10005283_pt1 | contig 14534 bp, 14 predicted proteins | sample III_Bog_N3_3_FD_194541 | JGI IMG/M metagenome (GOLD analysis project Ga0302279, IMG submission 194541) | Peat permafrost microbial communities from Stordalen Mire near Abisko, Sweden - III_Bog_N3_3 | ecosystem: Environmental > Terrestrial > Soil > Wetlands > Peat | place: Sweden: Abisko...
GAGTGGCAGCCGCCGGCAGCCGGACCCTCGGCGAGATCGCAAGCGTTGCCTGCATCGCACTGCTCGCCGGCTACCTGATCTTTCCGGTTGAAGACTATGCTGTCTTTCCGTTGGCCTGGTGTTGCCTGATTTACGCGCTCACGGAACGCCGTTCGCTGCTTTCGCGGCTGTTATCCGGCAAAGTGGTCGAGACCATCGGCGAATACTCCTACGCCACCTACATGGCGCACTATTTCATACGGGACTGGGTCAAATTCCTGCTGGTCCGCGACGGCATCGGCGTCGCCGTGCAACTGACAGCGTACGTGCTGGCCACCGCCCTGGCTTCGGTGATCCTGTATCGATGGATCGAAGTCCCAGGACGCCGGCGGCTCCGCGCCTGGTTCGGCGCGGCGCGATGATCAAAAACGGGTCGGCTGGCGGAACGGGACCGGCCCGCTGGCCGCGACGCCAACCGGCGGCTTGACCGTGCGAGAACGCCACGACGTCAGAATATCCGAGGGCGGAATCTCCCCTGTTTGCGCGGCCCTCGCGGCGACCATACGCCGAACACATTCCGGCAGACTGACGGACATCGCGAACAAATAGTGCAGCCACGGCTGGAATGCGATGCCGATGAAAGTGCTGCAGGCGAGCAGGACGACGAGACTGACCTGCAGCGACGATGCGAGATCGCCGGCCCACCGGAGTTCCGGTATGCCCTTGACTTGGCGCGCCGCGCGCTGCAGCGCGAACAGGCTCGCACCGGCGATGCCGAGGAACATGGCAAGCCCCGGCCAGCCGTGTTCTCCAAGCACCTCAAAATAGACGCTATGGAAGGCTCTGCCGAATTCGACGCTGCCGGCGGGATTCTCCTCATCCGGTGGGTGTTCGATGTGGTTGATGCCATACATCATGAAGCCACCACCGAGCGGATGGGTGCTGACATAATCCAGGGTCCATTTCCAGACCAGGATGCGGGTCATCGCGGAGCCATCCTGCTGGTAGTTGCCAATCGTTGAAATCCGAGCGTTCCAGGCGCTGGTCGTCGTGTACATGATGCCCGCCACCGCCACGGTACCGATCACGGCAACCATGATCTTTCGCCGGCTTTTCAGGAATATCGCGCCGCCCAGTACGAGCAACCCAACGAGGCCAGTCCGCTCGAAAGTGCCGATCGACGTCAGCACCGCGAGGACTGACAATCCCAGGTACATCTGGCGGAACATGAGCTTCGTCGGCACGAGCTGCGCATGCTGGCGCAGGAACAACAGCAGCGGGATGACCATGACCGATACGCCCGCCAGGGTGGCGCCTTCGCCCAAACCGGTGTTGCCGCCGGCAAGACCCAGGCTCTGCCCGTATCCACCACCCGATATGGCCATTTTCAGACCGAACGGAACCAGGTTGGCCATCAGAGAGAACACATAAACCTGGATGAACGCTTCGATCTGCACCCGGGATCTGATGGCGAATGGGATGAAGGCTGTGAAAATCAGCGTCTTGAACGCCCAGTCCCATTTTTCCCACGCCGCGGCTGGCAGTACCGCCCAGAGCGACGTCATGGTGACCCAGACAGCAAGCGATATCTGCAGTACGGTGATGATGTTGAGACGCGGCGGCGAACGCCGGTCCAGCAGCAAATACGACCCGACCGCGGCTGCCCCCATGATCATGGCAACCGGCAATTGGTTCAGAATGATATAAGCGACCCCCTGTGGCTGGAACGTGTCCACCCAGATGTAGCCAAGGGTCAGAATGAACGGGGCCTGGGTTCCAAGGCCAAGGAACGACAGATAAACGAACAGGAGCCACAAACTGCGAAGCAATTCAGGCGCCTTTGCGGGTCGGAACGGGAGCGGCTATCTGCCTCTGGCAGGACGCTGGCCGGCGCGTTGCCGCCACGAGTGGGGAATTGCCCCGGGCGCACCCTTCCCCGAAGCCGGGACGGGTATCGCAAACCAAGGCATCGTCCGGTCAAGCTGTACGGCCCTGATCATGACCATGATCATCATGATTGAGCTGAACATAATCCCGGTGAGGTCAAGCACACGCGCCTCCTGTCCCACGACCGCTCAAGGGCGGGTCCGAATGTAGATGTGCATCCGGCTCTGTATTTCAAGCCGGCCATATCGTCCGCGCCGCTCCACAAGCTGCACCGGCGGCACAGAGTGGATGCACCCGTTCGGTACGGCAATCCGTCAGCCCAGCACCCGCCCCGCCACCGCATCCAGCCGAGCCACCAGCGCCGGGTCCCGCATATGGGTTGCGGTGATCACCGCGTTGTCCAACGCCCGGTCACAGCCGCAAGGGCAAAGGCCGCGCGGCTTGCCGATCTCCGGCACGACCGCGGAAACCAGCGACCGCGCCTTGTCGGCGTTGTCCAGCAGCACCCGCACCACGGCCTCGACCGTGACGTGATCATGATCGGGGTGCCAGCAGTCGAAATCGGTCACCATGGCCACCGTCGCGTAGCAAAGCTCTGCCTCGCGGGCCAGCTTGGCCTCCGGCATGTTGGTCATGCCGATGACGCTGCAACCCCAGGACCGGTACAGCTCGCTCTCGGCTTTGGTGGAAAATTGCGGCCCTTCCATCACCAGATAGGTGCCGCCCCGAGTCACTGGCAGCCCCACCTCACGCGCGGCGGTTTCGAGATGATCGCCCAGGCGCGCGCACACCGGGTGGGCCATGGAGACATGGGCGACCACACCCTCCCCGAAGAAGCTCTTCTCGCGGGCGAAGCTGCGGTCGATGAACTGATCGACGATCACGAAATGGCCGGGCGGCAGTTCCGCCTTCAGGCTGCCGACGGCCGACAGCGACAGCACGTCCGTCACCCCCGACCGCTTCAGGGCATCGATATTCGCCCGATAGTTCAGGTGCGTCGGGGACAGCGGATGGCCACGGCCATGACGCGGCAGGAACACGCAGTCCACGTCCCCCAGACGCCCGAACAGCAGGGCATCCGAGGGCGTGCCCCATGGCGTTTCCACCTGGCGCCAGGTCTTGTCCTGCAACCCGTCGATATCGTACAGGCCGGAGCCGCCGACGATCCCGATCGCCATCTCAGCGGTCAGTGAACATCCGACCAGACCTTGCGCTTCGCCGCATAGGTGAGGCCGGTCATCACCACCAGGAAAAGGATCATGCGGACGCCGATCCGCTTGCGCGCCACCAGCTCCGGATTGGCCGCCCAGGCGAGGAAGGTGACGACGTCACGCGCCTCCTGCTCCAGGCTGGCGGGGGTGCCGTCGTCGTAGGTTACCTGGTCGTCGTGCAGCGGTTGCGGCATGGCGATCTGATGGCCGGGGAACATCTTGTTGTAGTTCATCCCGGACTGCAGCGTGAAACCGGCCGGCGCATCGGCGAAGCCGGTCAGGATGCCATAGACGTAATCGGCATGGCCCTCGCGGGCGTTGACGATCAGCGACAGGTCGGGCGGCAGGGCGCCGCCGTTCGCCGAACGCGACGCCAGATCGTTGGGGAAGGGCGAGCGGAACTGGTTGGCCGGCGTGCCCGGACCTTCCTTCGGCGTGCCGTCGTCATTCAGCCCCTGCGGCACGGTGAACCCGGCGGCGACCGCCTTGATCTCGTCATCGCGCAGGCCGATGCCCTCAAGGTCGCGATAGTGCAGCAGGTGCATCGCGTGGCAGTTGGCGCAGACCTGGGAATAGACCTTGAAGCCGCGCTGGGCCGATTCGAGGTCATAAGTCCCGAACAGCCCGTCGAAGCTCCAATGCTGCGGCACCGGTGTGGGCGCTTCCTGCGCCCGCGGGGCGGAGGACAGCGGGATGGCGGCAAGGCCGGTGGCCAATGTGGCCGCCAGAAGGGAACGCAGCGCGCGCATCACGCTTTCTCCATCGGCTTGGCAGTGGCGCCGGAGGGCAAGGGACCACCGCCCCGTCCGCCCGTCACCGATTGGCTGATGCTCTCCGGCAGCGGCAGGGTCCGCTCCAGCTTGCCTAGAACTGGCAGGATCACCAGGAAATGGAAGAAGTAATACAGAGTGGCGATCCGGCTGAGCACCACCCAGACGCCCTCGGGCTTATGGGCGCCGCAGATACCCAGCACGATCACCGCCAACAGCCAGACCCAGATGATCTGGCGGAAGATCGGCCGGAACCGGGCGCTGCGCACCTTGGAGGTGTCCAGCCAGGGCAGCACGAACAGCACCAGGATCGAGGCAAACATCAGGCAGACGCCCAGCAGCTTGTCCGGCACCGACCGCAGGATGGCGTAGTACGGCAGGAAGTACCACTCCGGCACGATATCCGCGGGAGTCTGCAAGGGGTTGGCCGGGATGAAATTGTTCGGATCGCCCAGGAAATTGGGGGCGAAGAACACGAACCCGCAGAACACGATCAGGAACACGCAGATGCCGACGCTGTCCTTGATGGTGTAGTAGGGATGGAACGGCAGGGTGTCCTGCGGTGTCTTCACATCGATGCCCAGCGGGTTGTTGGAGCCCGTGATGTGCAGCGCGGCGATGTGCAGGAAGATCACGCCGACCAGCACGAAGGGCAGCAGATAGTGCAGTGAGAAGAACCGGTTCAGGGTCGGCTGGTCCACCGAGAAGCCGCCCCATAGCAGGGTGACGATCTTCGGGCCGATCCAGGGGAAGGCCGAGAACAGGTTGGTGATGACGGTGGCACCCCAGTAGGACATCTGGCCCCAGGGCAGCACATAGCCCATGAAGGCGGTTGCCATCATCAGCAGCATGATCACCACGCCCAGGATCCACAGCAACTCGCGCGGCGCCTTGTACGATCCGTAGTACAGTCCGCGGAAGATATGGATGTAGGTGACGATGAAGAACATCGACGCCCCGTTCTGGTGCACGTAGCGGATCAGCCAGCCGTAGTTCACATCGCGCATGATGTGCTGGACCGAGTCGAAGGCGAGGCCGGTATTCGGCTGATAGAACATCGCCAGGAAAATGCCGGTCATGATCATGATCATCAGATTGACCATGGCCAAGGCGCCAAAGTTCCAGAAATAGTTGAAATTGCGCGGGGTCGGGAAGACTCCGTACTCTTTCTGCATCATCGTGAAGATGGGAAGGCGGGTATCGATCCAGTTGATCACCGGATTCTCGAACTCGCTCTTTTGCATACCGGCCATGGTGGGTTCCCTTGGGGCGGCGGCCTGTCAGCCGATCGTGATCTTGGTGTCGGACTCGAATGCGTAGGGCGGCACAAACAGGTTCAACGGTGCCGGCCCGTGACGCACGCGCCCGGAGGTATCGTACTGGCTGCCATGGCAGGGGCAGAACCAACCGCCCCACTCGCCGCGCGGGTCCGACGGTTTGTTGCCCAGCGGGATGCAGCCCAGATGGGTGCAGATCCCGATCAGGATGATCCACTGGTCGTGGCCCGCCTTGACCCGGGACGCATCGGTCGCCGGCTCGATCAGGTCGGACTGCTTGACATCCTCCGCCTCCTTGATCTCGGCATCGGTACGGTGGCGGACGAAGATCGGCTTGCCCTGCCAGGACACGACGATGCCCGAACCGACGGCGATGGGTGTGAGATCAACCTCGACCGAGGACAGCGCGAGCACGTCCTTGGACGGGTTCATCGCGTCGATCAGCGGCCAGGCAATCGCCGCGGTCCCGATTGCGGCACCGGCGGCGGCAACCAGCGACAGGAAGTCTCGTTTGGTGACGTCGGCCGGATGGCCGTGGGCAGCAGTTGCGGCAGGCGAATCAGCCATCTTCCCCTCGTGTTCCCCGTTCGGTCCTGGCCCGGACGGTCGTTCAACGGTTTCAGCCGGACGCAGCGCGCGCCCAACCGCGGACCAACCCGTCGGGCGGTTCGGAAATCAGCATGGAATGCCAGGGTTGGTCCCCGATCGTGACTGGGCGTAGTCTAGGGACGATAACCGGACCCTGCAACCACATCCCCCCCCTCGAAACTGCTGGCCGCAGGGGCTAGCCTGACTGTGAGCCTGGAACAAGCCCCGATGACAGATATTCCAATCGAATCCGCGCCCCGTGTGGCGCATCAAACCCTCAAGCCGGCCGCACGCGCCTGGTTCGAGAGCCTGCGCGACCGGATCTGCGCCGCGTTCGAGGCGATCGAGGACGAGCAGGACGGCCCCCTGGCCGACCGGCCCGCCGGCCGCTTCACCCAAACCGCCTGGACCCGCCCGACCGAAGACGGCAGCGCCGGCGGTGGCGGCGTCATGAGCGTGATGCGCGGCCGGGTGTTCGAAAAGGTGGGCGTGAACGTCTCCACCGTCTGGGGCGAATTCAGCCCGGAATTCCGAGCCCAGATCCCTGGCGCGGCGGAAGACCCGCGGTTCTGGGCGAGCGGCATCAGCCTGGTCGCGCATATGCAGAGCCCGCGCGCGGCGGCGGCGCATTTCAACACGCGCATGCTGGTGACCACCAAGGGCTGGTTCGGCGGCGGCGGCGACCTGACGCCGATGCGGCTCGACACGCCGGAGGCGGTGACGGACGCGGCCGATTTCCACGCCGCCTACAAGGCGGCCTGCGACCGCCACGATCCGGAGTACTATGCGAAGTTCAAGGCCTGGTGCGACCGCTACTTCTATCTGCCGCACCGCGGCGAGCCGCGCGGGGCCGGCGGCATCTTTTTCGACCACCATTTCACCGGCGACGCCGAACGGGATTTCGCCTTTACCCGCGACGTGGGAGAGGCGTTCCTGGACATCTTCCCCAAGCTGGTGCGCCGGCGCATGCGGGAGAGCTGGACCGCAGCGGAGCGCGAACATCAGTTGGTCAAGCGCGGCCGCTATGTCGAATTCAACCTGATCCACGATCGCGGCACCTTGTTCGGTCTGAAGACCGGCGGGAACGTGGAGGCGATCCTGATGAGCCTGCCCCCCGAGGTGAAATGGCCCTGATGGGCGGGCCGCTCGGCGTACTCGTCATGACGGGCGAAGGCCCGCGATCCACGTCTTTTCTGCGCGCATCCTCAAAAGGCGTGGCTGGTGCGCCCGCGCGCACCATGACGGCGGACGATCCTGATACCCAAACCGGTTCAGTTGTTTCCAAACGGGCCTTAACGGTCCTCGGGCGCGATGACCTTGATCCGCATCACGTGCGCCTGGATGTCCTCCAGCGAAAAAGACAGCTTGACCCGCTTGGTTGAAGGCGGCCGTTTGGCAACCGACAGACCCGGCCGCCATTCCGTCGCGGGCCGGATGGGCCGCGGCGCGAATCCGCCGCCGCAATTCGGGCAGACATTGTGCAGCTTGCCCTCGGCGCAGTCCGAGCAGAACGTGCATTCAAAGGTGCAGATGCGTGCCAAGGTCGAAGCTGGCGGCAGGTCGCGGTCGCAGTATTCGCAATTGGGGCGCAGTTCCAACGCCATGGCAGATCCTCCGGACTGAGCGGGCTGTCCGGTTTAGCGCACCGCGGGGTTGGCGGGCAGGACATTTCGCCCTCGGATGCCGCCACTTTGACATAAGGCGCGCCAGGCCCGAATGCTGGCGGCGATGAACGAGACCACCGCGCGCCTCACCGACACCGGCGATTCCCCGTACTGGCGGCGCACCCTGTGGACCATGGTCGCGGTGCAGTTCGTCATGAGCGTCGCCTTCAGCATCGTTGCCCCGATCATGCCGCTGTTCCTGCCCGCCCTCGGCGTTACGTCGGATGGGGCGGTCGATCTCTGGGCCGGCGTGCTCGCCGCCGCGACGTCGTTCGTCGCGATCTTCACGGCCCCGGTCTGGGGCAGCCTGTCGGACAGGTACGGGCGGAAACTGGCGGTGCTGCGCTCGACCTTCGGGATCGCGGTGTTCACCTTCCTGATGGGCCTGGCGCAAAGCCCCTGGCAAATGCTGGCGCTGCGGTCTGGCATGGGCGCTTTGGCGGGATTCACCTCGGCGGCGACGGTGATGGTCGCGAGCCAGGTGCCCGAACGCCGGCTGGGCTACGGCCTGGGATGGCTGAGTTCGGGACAGTTGGTCGGCTCCCTGGTCGGGCCGGTGATCGGGGGCGGCCTGGCGGACGCGACCGGCAGCTTCCGGTTTCCGTTCTTCTTCGCCGGCGTGATCGCGATGGCGGCCTTTGTCTGCACCCTGGTGCTGGTGCCCGAACGCTTCACGCCCCCCGACGCGAACCGTCACAAACCCTCGCTGCTGTCCGCCGTCTCGGTGGTGATGCGTTCGGGCGGGCTGCTGCCGCTGGTCGTCGTGATGCTGATGGCGCAGTTCGCCACCCAGGCGGTCCAGCCGGTCGTCACTTTGTTCGTCCGCGAAATGCTGGGAACCCGGCCCGATCTGGCGACCCTGGCGGGATTTGCGTTTTCCGTCACCGGCCTGGCGGGTGTGCTCGCGGTGCCGGTGCTGGGCAAACGCAGCGACCAGATCGGCTACCGCCGCGTCCTGCTGATCAGCCTGGCCGGCGCGGCCCTGTTCACCGCGCCGCAAGCGCTGCCACTGGGCTACTGGGCCTTCGTGGTGGAGCGCTTCGGATTGGGCCTGTTCGTCGGCGGCATCCTGCCGGCGGCCAACGCACTGGTCGGGCGGATGACACCGCCTGAGCAACGAGGCTTCGTGTATGGCACGATCGCCTCGGCCTATTTCATCGGCAATACGCTGGGCCCGCTCAGCGGCGGTGCCGTCGCGGCAACCGCGGGGATCAACTGGGTCTTCGTGATGACGGCCACCCTTCTGATGCTGAACCTGGCCTGGGTCTGGGCGAAAGTGCCGGAGGCCGGACGGCGGTTTTAGCCCTCCCCGCTCTTGCGGTCGGGCTTGATGTCGATCAGCGGCGTGCCGTCCAGACAGTCCAGGCCGCGGACCCGCAGGGTCATGCCCTCGATCCCGACCAGCGCCACCACCGAGGACGCGATCGGATTGGGCCGCACCGGGGAGCGCAAGGCGAAGGTGCCGAGTGTCTGGCCGGTCCGCATCGGGGTCTGCAACACCAGGTCGCGGCGGGACCGGTGCATCCAGTACAACACCTGGAGTCGTGGCGTGCCGCTGAGCCCGCGCAGCCCCGCGCGCCAGCGTTCGTCGAGGACGATCGAGCACTCCGGCCCGTCGAGGTCGCCGCGCTTCGGGCAATCGATGCGGCGGGTCCAGGGGGTGTGGATGACGCCAATGAAATAGACCCCGGCATCGGTCTGGTCCGGCAGGGGCACGGCGACCTCGCCGGGGCGCAGGTCGGTATCATGGGGTGGCTGGGTCATGGTCGGAGACTGGCAGGGAAGGCCGTTCGGAGTCCACAGCCTTGCGCCATTCGCGTGGCTGGCGGAACATCGGCGCATGACATGGTCCATCCTTGTGCGCGATCCCGCGACGGGCGCTTTCGGCGCAGCCGTTGCCTCCCGGTTCTTCGCGGTCGGTGCCATGTGCCTGCATGTCGAGGGCGGTGTGGCCGCGCTGTCGACCCAGGCGCTGGTCAATCCGATGTATGGCGTGAACGCCATGCCGCGGTTGCGGACCGGCGAGCCAGCCGCGTCGGTGCTGGCATCCCTGGTCGGTCCGGATCCCGGCGCGGGGCAGCGGCAGTTCCATATCCTGGATGCTGCCGGTGGTCTCGCGCAGCACACCGGGTCGGATTGCGTCCCCTGGGCCGGGCATGTTTCCGCGCCTTGGGTCTCGGTGGCGGGCAACATGTTGGCGGGCCCACAAACCGTGCAGGCGACGTTGGATGGCTGGCTGAACGCGACCGGCACGCTGGCGGAGCGTCTGCTGACCGCGATGGAAGCCGGCGAGGCGGCGGGGGGCGACAAGCGCGGCAAGCAATCCGCGGCGCTGAAAATCTGCCTGCGTGACCCCTACCCCGACCTGGATATCAGGGCGGACGACCATCCGGACCCGTTGCGGGAATTGCGGCGGCTGTACCGGGTCAGTCTGGAGCGTTTCGCGGTGTTCCGCCGCTTCCTGCCGGGACGGGACAGCGAGTGGGGCACTTTGGACCGCGGCCCGATCGATGCCGCCATCGCACGTGACAGGATGCAACCGACATGATGATAAGACGCTGGTTTCCGGCCTTGATCTGCGGCCTGTTTGTTGCCGTTTCCGCCAGCGCGCAGACGTTGCATATCGGGCTGCGCCAGGATCCCGATCTGCTGGACCCGACACTCGGGTCTTCCTATGTCGGGCGCATCGTGTTTGCCGGGCTGTGCGACAAGCTGTTCGATATCGATGTCAATTTGAACATCGTGCCGCAACTGGCGACCGGTTTCGAATGGAAGGACCCGACGCATCTGGTGATCCATTTGCGTGACGGGGTGTTGTTCCAGGATGGGGAGAAGCTCGACGCCGCGGCGGTGAAATACAAGCTGACGCGCGACCTGACCGCGAAGGGCAGCATGCGGCGGGGCGAGGTCAGCTCGATCGACAGCATCGACATCATCGATTCGCTGACTGTCGTATTAAATCTCAAAGCTCCTGCCTCACAACTTCTGGCACAACTGACCGACAGAGCGGGGATTATGATCTCACCGGGGGCGGCGGAGAAGGCGGGGGATCAGTTCGGTTTGCATCCGGTTTGTGCCGGGCCGTTCGGTTTCGCGGAGCGGGTGGCGCAGGACCATATCACTTTGAAGCGGTTCCCGGGGTATTGGGATGGCGGATCAATTCATTTCGATCAGGTGGTTTATGCGGTGAACGTGAACGCATCGGTGCGGCTGGCGAATTTGCGCGCCGGTGCGTTGGATCTGGTGGAATATATCCTGCCGACCGATGTCGATGCGGTGAAGCGCGACCCGAAGCTGGTGCTCGCGATGGGTGATTCGCTGGCCTATACGGGGATCACGGTGAATACCGGCAACGGGGCGGCGGCGCAGACGTTGCTGGGGCGGAACCCGCTGGTTCGGCAGGCGTTCGAATTATCGCTGGACCGCGAGGCGTTGATCCAGGTGGTTTACAACGGGATCTACGCGGCCACGGCGCAGGCCAATCCGCAGGGTTCGCCGTATTACATGAAGGACATTCCGCCGCCGCCGCGGGATGTGGCGCGCGCGAAAGCGCTGTTGCAGCAGGCCGGCGTGAGCCTGCCGGTGCCGGTGACCTTGACCATCACCAACGAGACCGACATCCAGCAGGCCGGCGAGGTCATCCAGTCGATGGCACGCGAGGCCGGGTTCGACGTGAAGTTGAAAACCATGGAGTTCGCGTCATCGTTGCAGGCTGCCTATGCGGGCGATTTCGAGGCGTACCTGATCGGCTGGTCCGGTCGCGCCGATCCGGATGGCAATATGTGGCAGATGCTGCACAGCGGTGCGACGTTCAATTACGGCCATTATGCGAACCCGGGGGTGGATCAGGCGCTGGACGACGCGCGCACGGTTGCCGATGTCGCGCAGCGTCGCGGGTTCTACGCCAAGGTGTGGCAGCAGGAGCGGGCGGACCTGCCGCTGATCTATCTGTGGGCGCCGCGCAATATCGTCGGACTGAAGACGGGCTTGACCGGATTCCGGCAGGTGCCGGATGGGTTGATCCGGCTGCAGGGTTTGGCGATGACGCCGTAACACCGGATTCGGACTGGGGGATTTTGCATGACCGAATTTTCCGATACGGCCTGGCAGCGTATCGCGGCATTGCGTGAGGCCATCCACGCGATGCCGTTCAATGCCGAACTCGCGGCCGGAATGCTCAGCGCAGAGCGGTTCCGCTTCTATATCGTGCAGGATGCGCTTTACCTGAACCAATATGCTCGGGTGCTCGCCATCGCGGCCGCGCGGGGGCCGGATATCGACAGCCTGAACACCTTCGCAAATTCCGCGCTGGGGGCGGTCGCTGTCGAACAGGCCTTGCACGCGCATTATCTGATTAAATTCGGTGTCGATCCGAACAGCCTGTTGACAGCGGAACCCTCGCCGGATTGCCTGGGCTACACCAGCTTCCTGATGGCAACGGCGTACCATGAACCGTGGGAGGTTCTGGTTGCGGCGCTGCTGCCCTGCTTCTGGCTATATTGGGACGTGGGCACATCGATCGCGGCTCGGGCGGCGGCCGACAATCCCTATCGCGCCTGGATCGATACCTATGCCGATGCGGGGTTCGGGGATGCGGTGCGCAAGGTGATTGGCATCACGGACCAGGCGGCGGCGGGCGCCTCGGCCGCGGTGCAGGATCGCATGATGACGGCGTTCATCCGGTGCAGCCAATACGAGTGGCTGTTCTGGGAGGGCGCTTATCGGCAACGCGGCTGGCCGGTCACCTGACCGGCGGGACAAGGGGGAAACAGATGCCGAAACTCGGTCGAAGGACGGTTGTCGCGACAGCCGTGTTCGGAATTTTGCGGTCGCGCGCACAGGCGGCAGAGTTCGTTTTCAAGTACGGCAACAACGTGCCGGAGACTTATCCGCTGAACGTTCGCGTCAAATCCGCGGCGGCGCGGATTCTGGCCGCGACGAACGGGCGTTTCGACCTCCAGATATTCCCGTCCGGCCAGCTTGGGACCGACACTGATATGCTGTCGCAGGTGCGATCCGGCGCGATCGATTTTTACACGGCGTCGGGTCTTGTGCTGTCGACCCTGGTGCCTTTGACAGCCATCAACGCGCTTGGTTTTGCCTTCAGGGATTACAGCCAGGTCTGGCCGGCGATGGACGGCAAGCTGGGAGCATTGATACGAACGAAGATTGATGCTGCGGGCTTGCATGCGGTGGAGAAGATTTTCGATATTGGATTTCGTGAGGTTTCGTCGAGCACGCATCCCATCACGGGACCCGACAGTTTTCGTGGTTTCAAGGTACGGATTCCGCCGAGCCAATTGGGGGTGTCGATGTTCAAGGCGCTGGGGGCGTCTCCGGCGACGTTGAATTTTGCCGAGGCCTACACGGCGTTGCAGACACATGTGGTGGATGGGCAGGAGAATCCTCTGTCGATTATCGATACGGCGAAATTTTACGAGGTGCAGAAATATGTGTCGATGACCAACCACATGTGGGACGGGTACTGGATGTTATGCAACGGCCGCTCCTGGCGGAGTTTGCCCGACGATGTGCGGTTTATTGTGTCACAGGAATTAAACCGAGCGGCGGAGGAGGACCGCATGGATATTGCGGCACTGGATTCGTCGCTGAAGGCATCGCTGGAGAGCAAAGGGATGGTGTTCAACACACTGGATGTGGCGCCGTTCCGGGCTGTGCTGAAGGATGGTGGTTTTTATCAGCAGTGGCGGAAGACCTTCGGCGAAGACGCGTGGAGTGTGCTGGAAAGTTATGTTGGCACGTTGACCTAGCGGTGTGGCGGATTTCTCTCCCGCGGCGGAAGATGCCTGGCGTGATGGCCGGCCCGATGCCGGTCCCGTCCTGGCAAGGGATCGCGGTGGGCATCGGTCCCGCCGAGGGTCGGCGTGCCGGCCTGGCTGCACAGGGAACCGAAGGTCCCGGTGGTGTCCGCGCCGTGTCGCGCTTTGCCCCTCACCCGACCGGATGGCCTCCGGTCTTCCTGGCGCGCGTGGCGTTGCCCGATGCAGAGGTGGTTTGTCCGCATCGCGAATGGCTGGCCTCCCGAGGATGGCCTGGACAGCCTTGGTATCAGCATGCCAGAAGTTGTCCCACGGGCCGGCAAGGGCATCCCTTCCCGAAACCGGGGCCTTCGGGTAGCTTTGTTGAATGGTGATGCGGTAAGTTGGCTTGCATGGAGATTGCCGACGTAGCTCAGTGGTAGAGCAACTGATTCGTAATCAGTAGGTCCGGAGTTCGACCCTCCGCGTCGGCACCAGTTTTTTCAAAGCCTTAGAGGCTAAAAAATTCCGCAGTCCGCCAGCGGAATAAGGACTGCGGACCCCATGCGGACCCAGCGCACGGCAATTCGCTCCTCCGCCCGATCAGCCCACCGCTTCCCGCGCCAGCAAGTTCCGCACCGTGCTGTCATGCCAAGCCCCACCGCGCGCCGTGCGGATGCCCCGAGCATTCAGGGCGGCGGCAATCGCCCGGTGGGTTGTCGCACCCGCCGCCTGTATCTGCCGCACGATGGGCAGCACGTTCGCAGCAAACCCGTCCGCCGCCGTGCGGTTGGCGTCCGCGCCCTTGGCTGCCGCCTCGGCCAGATTGGTCCGGTTGCCCAGCACCGCGCCTTGCGCCTTCTTGGCAGCCAGGGCGGCACGGGTCCGTTCTGCGATCATGCCCCGCTCTTTCTCGGCCAGGGCGGCATAGATATGGAGCATGAACGGGTCCGCGTCCGCGCCAAGCTCGGCCACGATGAACGGCACCCGTTGCGCCATCAGGCCGGAGATAAACGCCACGTCGCGGGACAGGCGGCACAGCTTGGCCACCACCACGGCCGCTTTCGCCTTGCGGGCTTTCGCCAGCGCCTCGGCCAGCTTCGGGCGGCGATCCAGGGCATCGCTACCCTTCCCGGTTTCGACTTCCACCACCTCGGCCAAGATTTCGCAGCCCTGCGCTGCGGCAAAGCGGGCGATGGCCTCGCGCTGGGCTTCGATCCCCAAGCCGCTCTTGCCTTGCTTGCCTGTGGATACCCGCAGGTAGCTTACGATCTGACGCACTGGCCTGCCCCTCAATCTCGATGAACATAATCTATACGTTCGTATTGATGTTGGTCAAGAGCTTTTTTTAACCCCGCGCATTCAATTTGCGTTACATTTACCGCGTATCAGGTGAGGG
>Ga0302279_10005286_pt1 | contig 14532 bp, 11 predicted proteins | sample III_Bog_N3_3_FD_194541 | JGI IMG/M metagenome (GOLD analysis project Ga0302279, IMG submission 194541) | Peat permafrost microbial communities from Stordalen Mire near Abisko, Sweden - III_Bog_N3_3 | ecosystem: Environmental > Terrestrial > Soil > Wetlands > Peat | place: Sweden: Abisko...
GGCTGTAGAACAGGTCGCTGTCCCAGGCGCGCGCCAGGCCGCTCATCGCCCGCCACCCCGGAGCATGCCGCGCAGCCTCGGATCGACCGCGTAGTACAGCAGATCGACCACCAGGTTGATGGTCACGAACAGCAGCGCGATCAGCAGCAGGTAGGCCGACATCACCGGGATATCCGCCACCACCACCGACTGCACCAGCAGCAGCCCCATGCCCGGCCACTGGAACACCGTCTCGGTCACCAGGGAGAAGGCGACGATCCCGCCGAACTGCAGCCCGATAATGGTGATGACCGGCACCAGCGTGTTCTTCAGCGCGTGGCCGAAATTGATCGCCCGCGTGGTCAGGCCGCGGGCGCGGGCGAACTTGATGTAGTCGGTGCGCAGGACCTCCAGCATCTCGGAGCGCACGAGGCGCATGATCAGGGTCATCTGGAACAGGCCCAGGGTGATCGCCGGGAGGATCAGGGCGCGCACGCCCGCCCACGACGTGAACCCCGTCGTCCACCACGATCCGATATGCACCACCGGCCCCCGCCCGAAACTCGGCAGCCAGCCCAACGCGACGGAGAACACCAGGATCAGCAGGATGCCGAGCAGGAAGGTCGGCAGCGATACGCCGACGAGGCTGACGATCATGAACAGCCGCGACAGCACGGAATTGCGGTAGATGCCGGTATAGACCCCCATCGGCACGCCGATGATGAAGGCCAGGACCGAGGCGGTGATCGCCAGCTCCAACGTCGCCGGCAGGCGTTCCGCGATCAGCGCCGAGACCGGCTGGGCCAGGCGGTAGCTGATGCCGAAATCGCCCCGCAGCGCGGTCCACAGGAAGCGGGCGTACTGCACGAAAAACGGCTGGTCGAGCCCGAGTTGCTTGATCAAAGCAAGCCGCTGGGCCTCGGTGTGGTCCTGGCCCAGCAGGATGGTGACGGGATCGCCGACATAGGCGAACAGCGCGAAGGCGATGAACCCGACCACGAGCAGGACGGGGATGGCCTGAAGGATGCGGGAGACGATGAAGCCGAACATTGGCGCCAGGATAGAGGGAGATAGGTGGGCGATGCCAGGGGTTCGATCAGGAAGGAGGGATTTTCCCCCTCCCCTTGAGGGAGGGGGTCAGGGGGAGGGGTCGGTGGGAGGTGGCCTGCGGGCTCGGAGATTTTCCTGGCGGAGCCCCCTCCCCCCAACCCCCTCCCTCAAGGGGAGGGGGAGTAATCGACGATTAACCGATCCGCTTCTCCGGCCCCTTGTGCGGCGTCCAGGTCACCAGCGCCTCGGGCGTCGGCAGCACGCGCACCGCCGGATCGGCCATGCTGCCGTTCACCTCGATCGACCGGAACCGGCGCGCGGTGAAGCTTGGCGAAAAATGCCCCGCGGGCAGGCCCGCCTTCAGCTTCAACTGGGTCAGGAAGCGGCGCGGGTCGGGGATCTCCTCCCACACACTCGGCAGGAATAACGCACTGCGGCCGGCATCCTGGATGACCAGCCCGTCGATCCCCGGACGGAGTTGCGCCAGCAGGTCCGCCTCGCTGGTGAAGCGCATAGGCACCGGCGGGGTCAGCACCGAGACCGACAGATCCAGCCCTTGCAGCTCATCGAGGTACAGCGGCGGGAAGCGCGGGTCCTTGAAGGCGGCGTTGTAGGCGTGCTGGGCCACGTCCTCGATGAGCGGACGCCAGGCGACCGGCGAGCCGATACAGCCGCGCAGCGCCCCGTGGCGGCGCAAGGTCACGAAGGCCGCGCCGGGCTGCGCCAGCAACGGCGGCAGATCGGGACCGGTGACGAAGTGCGCCGGCGCCCCGCTGTCCAGCCCCATCACGATCGACCGGCGGGCAATTTCGATCAAGGTGTCCGCGACCGCCACGACCGCATCCCGCTCGCTGTCCGCCGCCTGCGGCCCCGGTTCGTACAAAGCCCAGGCGCCATACCCCACCACCCGGTCGCGCGGCCCCGCGGTGTCGCCGGAATTGCGCAGGTCGAGCCGCTCGATCGTCATGCCCCGCCGCCGGGCCGCCAGCAGCAGGCCGCGGGTCGGCACCTGGCCGCAGGCGCCGGTGGAGTCGATGGCGGCGATGTCGAAGCGCTCGATCGCTTCGGCGGTGCGCTGGTCGGTGGCCTGGCAGGCAGCGTAGTCCAGATAATGCGACAGGTCGGTGGAGACGACGATCAGGGTCTCCGGCCCGCCCCAGACCGCGTCGAACAGGGCCGCGACCGATTCGGGCGGCGTGTCGCCGGCGACAATCGGGATCAGGCGAAACGAGCCCAGGACGTGTTGCAGGAAAGGAACGTGGACTTCCAAAGCGTGTTCGCGGGTGTAGGCAGCCTCCAGTTCGCCCACGTCCGGCAACTGGCGCAGGCGCGCGATCGTCTCGGTGTCCAGTGCCACGGTGCCGGTCGGCATCGCCCAGGCCTCGGCGGTATCGACCGCCATGCCCTTGTAGGCGACGTAGTGTGAGGGGCCGATCAGCACCACCCGCGTAATCCGGCCGCGCGCGGCGGCAAGACGGGCATAGGCCCTTGCGGCGATAGGGCCGGAATACACATATCCCGCATGCGGACCGATGATCGCCTTGGGCACGGGATCGGCGGGGTTCGGACGCAGGTTGCCGGCCTCCGACAGGAACAGCGTGAGCTGGCGTTCCAGGACATCGGGTTCGGCGGGATAAAAGGTTCCGGCGACGGCCGGCGAGCGGATGGCGGTCACGGCGGTTGCCTCCGGCATGAGTATACGACCGGAACATAGGCGTCCCCCGAACCGGCCAAAAGGCCCGGAGCAGGAGAAGCGGCATGGATAGCGAAATCGACGGCGCGGTTTTCCCGGCCCGCCACTGGCAGGCCTTGCCGGACGGGCGCATCCAATGCGACGTCTGCCCGCGCTTCTGCAAGCTGCACGAGGGCCAGCGCGGCCTGTGCTTCGTGCGCGGGCGGCAGGACAACCGGATGGTGCTGACGACGTACGGCCGGTCCTCGGGGTTCTGCATCGATCCGATCGAGAAAAAACCGCTGAACCATTTCCTGCCCGGCACGCCCGTGCTGTCCTTCGGCACCGCCGGCTGCAACCTGACCTGCAAATTCTGCCAGAACTGGGACATCTCCAAGGCGCGCGAGACCGACAAGCTGAACCAGGAGGTCCAGCCGGCGATGATCGCCGCCGCCGCGCGCCAACTGGGCTGCCGGTCGGTGGCGTTCACCTACAACGACCCGGTGATCTTCCTGGAATACGCGGTGGACACCGCGCGGGCCTGCCGGGAGGCCGGCATCAAGACCGTCGCCGTCACCGCCGGTTACATCACCCCGCAAGCCCGTCCTGACTTCTTCGCCGAAATCGACGCGGCGAACGTGGACCTGAAAGGGTTCACCGATGGTTTCTACCGCAACCTGTGCGGCGGAAAACTGTCCGAGGTATTGGATACGCTGGTGTGGCTGCGGCGGAACACCGCGGTGTGGCTGGAGATCACCACGTTGCTGATCCCCGGCGAGAACGATTCCGATGCCGAACTGGGCGCGCTGAGCGCCTGGGTCGCGGCCGAACTGGGGCGCGATGTGCCGCTGCATTTCTCGGCCTTTCATCCGGATTGGCGGATGCGGGATACGCCGGCGACGCCGCCCGCGACATTGACGCGGGCGCAGGCGATCGCTCGGGGACATGGATTGCGCTATGTTTACACTGGCAACGTGCACGATCCGGCGGGCGGCAGCACCTATTGCCACGGCTGCGGGGCGATGCTGATCGGGCGGGACTGGTACGAGCTGACCGGCTGGGGGCTGGACACGGCCGGGCGCTGCAAGGCCTGCGGCACGGCGGCGGCCGGCGTGTTCGAGGCGGTGCCCGGGACCTGGGGGCGAAAGCGGCAGCCGGTGACATTCCGGGCATGAGTTGCAGTGGCGGCCAAATCACTCCCCCTTCCCTTGTGGGAGAAGGTTGGGGGGAGGGGGCTCCGCACAGCGAAGCTCCAAGTCCGCAGGCAGACTCCGACCGACCCCTCCCCCCGGCCCCCTCCCACAAGGGGAGGGGGAGCAGCTTTCTTTTTGTGCCCCAGCCTTACCGCCATCCCGGCGCCGCCCTGCCTCAAAACCCGGTCCGAGCGGCCGCGACATACCGCTCCGCGTCCTCCGGCAGCAGCAGGCGCGCTTGCACCAGCCGCGCCGCCGCCGCCCTGACCCGAACCGCGTAGTCCGCCACCGACCCGTAGCGCGCCACCAGGGACGGCCGCGGATCGTTTGGCAGGCGATCGGCATCCGTCCGAGGAAATGGCAGCGAACTGCCATCGCGGTCGCATAACTCCCCAGCCGGGTACGGCAGCGCATACACGTTGAACCCGGTATAAGTCCCCACCGGCACCGCAATATCCGGCAGCCGCACCCCCGCCCGGTCGTTGCCATCCGCATCGACCGCCGGCACCAGAGGCCGGTACGGCGCCCCAATCGCATCCGCCGCCGCCGGCACCGCGAAGCCCGGCAGGGCCGGGAAATGCAGCGCCTCCGCCGGCACCAGCGTCCGGTCCGCAATCCGCGGCACTCGGCTTTCCGGCGCCGGCCGCCCGGTCGCGATCCAGTCATCCAGCGCCACCAGCAGGGCCCGCAGCGCCGGATAGGGATCGTGGGGATTGCGCCGGTTGGCACAGGGGCCCGGCGCATCGCTGGCGCCATGCCGCCCGGTATGCTGCGAGCCGGCGACCAGGAACGCGCGCGCCCCCGCCGGCAGCGCCTCATCGCGTTGCCCGGCCGGATCGGTCGTCAGCAGCGACGCGCCCTTCTGCCAGTATTCCGCGTCGGTATTCGTCTCGATCAGCTTCGAGTCGAAGCCGTCGCCGCGCAGCACCGAACCCTGCCGCCCGGTGACGGGATCGCGCAGGCGGGCGGTTGAGAAGGGAAACGCGTTCTCCGGCATCGTGTGGTCCTCGTGCTGCGTCCGGGTGCGGAACGGCTGCGCGAAGTCGGCGTTCAGGAACACCCCGCCGATGCCGGCGATATGGCTCAGCACGCCGTCGAACACGCGCCGGTCCTGTTCGTCGCGGTTGAAGCCCAGCTTGATGAAATCGCGCAGGAAGCGCCCGCTTTGCGACACGCCGAAGCCGATCGCGGCGCGCAACCGACCGCCACCCGGATTGGCCGTCCCCGCTGCGTCCGGCGCATTGGATTTCAGGAACGCCGCGACGTCGCGCTCGATGGCGAAGCCCATGCCGCTGACCCAGGGCGCGCGGGCGCGATAGGTCAGTTCATAGATCGCGCCGGGCGCCGGCTTGGTGCCCTCGGGCAGCAGGGCGACGGTGCGCGGATTGGTGAACTGCCATTGGGCGGGGGGCACCGGCACCGCGGGATCGGCCTGCCGCGACCGCACCGTCAGCTCAGCGGCGGCATCTGGGACGGCGGTGTAGCTGAGGTGGAAGCTGGCCAAAGCCGGGCCGCGCGTGGCGGAGACGAACTCGTCGCGGATGTCCGCCTGCACAGCGGGCAAGGCGGGAATGCGCGCGGTCATGCCATGGCGATCGGTGGGGGAATCGGGATCCCAGCCGGCCCAGGCGATGGTGTAGCCGCGGCGGAACAGAAACCCGTCGCCGGCCTGTGCCAGGGTCGCGGGATCATTGCTGTCGTCCGCTGGGGTGGTCATGTTCAGCCGGTTCGTCACCACCTTGTTGCCGCGGTTCAGGATGTCGAACAGCAGATGATGGTTGCCGCGCGCGGCATCGACCGGCCGCAGGATGAACAGGTCGGTCTCGTATTCGACCTTGCCCGCCGGATTGCGGGCGGCACGCGCCAGGCCTGCGATCCCCGTGTTGCGCGGGTCGGCCGGGTCGAGTTCGCCGCGCGCCACGCCGATCACCCGTTCATAGGCACCGCTCGCCCCGAAGGCGGCTCCGCCGGCGAACGGCTCCACCCGGTCGATGCGGACCGTGGTCACACGCGCCAGAGCCGGCGTGGCGGCCAAGGCCGCACAGCAACCCAGCGCGATCGATAAGCGGTGCATGCCCATCCCTCCCTCGTCGGACTGTAATGGAAACATCACGTCACGGACATAGGCCTTACACACCGTTAACCCATGCTCAGGGGGATTTTCGGAATCGGGGAGATCCATGTCAGAGACTGTTGTCGGCGCGCCGCGCGTGGCGCATGCGCCAGCCCATGGCCATGCGCCGCATGTGGCGGGGCGGCCCGACCTGGATGGCGGCGGCCATTTCGCGACCATCATCGTCTTTATCGCCCTGCTGGTGATCGGCCTCGGCTTCACCCTGCACGGGCTGTCGAACGATATCGGTGCCGCCGGTGGCCAGCCCATCGCCTTCACCGCGTTCATCCTGCTGGGGCTGGCCCTGCTGATCGCGCTGGGGTTCGAGTTCGTCAACGGCTTCCACGACACCGCCAACGCGGTCGCCACGGTGATCTACACCCGCAGCCTGCAACCGCAGGTCGCTGTCGTCTATTCCGGGTTCCTGAACTTCCTGGGCGTGCTGACTTCGTCAGGCACAGTTGCCTTCGCGGTCCTGACCTTGCTGCCGGTGGAACTGATCCTGCAGGTCGGTTCGGGGGCCGGGTTCGCCATGATCTTCGCGCTGCTGATCGCTGCGATCGTCTGGAATATCGGTACCTGGTGGCTGGGTTTGCCGGCCAGTTCCTCGCACACCATGATCGGTTCGATCATCGGCGTGGGCATCGCCAACCAGTTGATGGCCGATGGCGGGTCTGGCACCTCCGGCGTCGATTGGTCGCAGGCCGGCAGCGTTTTCAAGGCATTGCTGTTCAGCCCGGTGGTCGGCTTCGTCTTCTCGGCTTTGATGCTGGTGGTGATGAAGGCGACGATCAAGAACCGCAAGCTTTATAGCGCACCGACGACCGACTCCGCGCCGCCCTGGTGGATCCGCGGATTGCTGGTGTTCACCTGTGGGGCGGTGTCCTTCGCACACGGGTCGAATGACGGGCAGAAAGGCATGGGGTTGATCATGTTGATCCTGATCGGCGCACTGCCGACCGCCTATGCGCTGAACCGAGCGGTGCCGGATTCGCACCTGCCGGCCTTCATGGCGGCGTCGGTGGACGCGCAAAAGGTCTTCGACGCGCGCGGCGGCAACCTGACCTTCCCGACTGAAGCGGCGCGTCACCGGCTGACCGATGCGCTGAAACTGCGGACGGTGAACACGCCGGGGGCCTATGCCGCGGCGGGGTCGCTGATCGGCGATATTCAGGCCGAGGTGCAGAAGGACGGCTCCCTGAACAAGGTCCCGGCGGCGGCGGTGGAGAATGTCCGCAACGAGATGTTCGAAGTATCGGAGGCGATCCGGCTGCTGCAGAAGCAGGGCGTCGAGTTCAATGCGCCGGAAGCGGCGGCGCTGAAAGCCTATAAGGGCGCGCTGGACGACAGCACCAAGTTCATTCCGCTTTGGGTGAAAGTGGCGGTGGCGGTCGCGCTGGGCTTAGGCACCATGGTCGGCTGGAAACGCATCGTCATCACGGTGGGCGAGAAGATCGGCAAGACGCACATGACCTACGGCCAAGGCGCATCTGCTGAACTGGTCGCGGCTGCGACGATCGCGGCGGCGGACGTGTACGGGTTGCCGGTCTCCACGACGCACGTGCTGTCCAGCGGCGTCGCCGGGACGATGGCGGCGAGCGGGGCCGGGCTGCAATGGGGCACGCTGCGCAGCATGATCATGGCCTGGGTGCTGACCTTGCCGGTGGCGATGCTGCTGTCGGGGTCGCTGTATTTCGCGCTGCGCCAGGCGATGTAACAGGGTCGGCGTCCCCGTTCGTCCGTCGAACCGAGAATGCTGGCTGTTATGGCGCCGTTTGTTGGCATCAGTGGCCAGCCTGGTCACGCGCATCGTTCTGGCATCGCCGGTGCGGTCTGCAAGTCCGCTATTTTTCACCACGAAGGAAGATCAGGACACGAAAGGCCAAGGCGGCGTCCCGGGGGCGGACACCAGGCCGTTGGCCCGCGTCCGCCTGCGAATCGGCTGCGCGGGCGGTCCCGGCTTCCTGTTGCTGATCGTGAATGCCGACCGCCGCAGCCCTTCGTGCCGTTTTCTTCCTTCGTGGTATATAGTGCGGACGAACAACCATCCCGGACGGCGCACAGAAAATCCCGACGCCGGATCTGGCGCGCACCACCGTCGATAAACGCGATAAGAACTAAAATGAGTGCGCTCAGGACGGCAGCCTGGACACCGCGGCCGGCGGCTTGCACAGTTGGGCCACCCCGCCGGAGCCCAGAGATGCGCTATCTTGCCCAAGCGGCGCTGACCGGCGAGCGGGTCGAGCCGGATGTGCTGATCGAGATCGACCCGGACGGCACCATCGCCGCCGTTGTTCCGCATGCCCCCGCGAACGATGCCACCCGCCTGCCCGGCCTCGTCGTGCCCGGGATGGCCAACCTGCATTCCCACGCCTTCCAGCGCGGGATGGCCGGACTTGCGGAACGCGGCGGCGGGGATTTCTGGGGCTGGCGGGCGGTGATGTACCGCTTCCTCGCCACCCTGACCCCCGACGATGTCGAGGCGATCGCCGCCCAGCTTTATGTCGAGTGCCTGCTGCACGGCTATACCGCGGTCGGCGAGTTCCACTATCTGCACAACACGCCGGCTGGCCGCCCCTACGCCGATCCGGCCGAGATGGCGCAGCGGATCGTGGCCGCCGCCGCCACCACCGGGATCGGGCTGGCCCTGCTGCCGGTGCTGTACCGCCATGCCGATTTCGGCGGCGCGGCGCCGGAGCCAGGCCAGGCCCGCTTCATCCTGACACTCGATGCCTATGCGGCGCTGTGTCAGGGTCTGGCCGGGTCGGTGCGGACCGGTGTCGCGCCGCATTCGCTGCGTGCGGTCACACCGGATGAGCTGGCCGCCGCCATCGCGCTCGCCGGGTCCCTTGGCCCCGGCACACCGATCCATATCCATGTCGCGGAGCAGGTGAAGGAGGTCGCCGACTGCCTCGCCGCCACCGGCCGCCGGCCAGTGGACTGGCTGCTCGACCATGCGCCGGTCGGTCCGGCCTGGTGCCTGGTCCATGCCACCCATATCACCGCGGACGAATGCCGGCGCCTGGCTCGCAGCGGCGCCGCGGCCGGGCTCTGCCAGACCACCGAGGCCAATCTGGGCGACGGCAGCTTTCCCTTCCTCGCCTACCGGACCGCGGGCGGACGTTTCGGCATCGGCAGCGACAGCAACGTGTCCACCAGCCCGGTGGAGGAGTTGCGCTGGCTGGACTACATTCGCCGGCTGGAAAACCGGTCGCGACGGGTGAGTGGGGCGGCGTCCGGCGCCTCGATCGGGACCGGACTTTATACGGCCGCCCTGTCCGGCGGCTTCCAGGCCCTCGGCGGCGAGGCTGGGCGGATTGCGGTGGGACAACCCGCCGATCTGGTGGTGCTCGATACCGATCATCCGGCGCTGGTCGGGCGTTCGGGTGAGGCGCTGCTGGACGCCTGGATCTTCTCCGGCAATGCGACGCCGGTACGGGATGTCATGGTGGCCGGGCATTGGGTGGTGCGGGATGGGCGGCACCATCGGCAGTCCCGGATCGCGGATCGCTTTCGCTCAATTATCCGGCGGATTGCATCTAATATGTGACTTATATCGATTTTCTGGAAGAATCCGCGCTTGATCGACGGTCCGATCCAGCGTACCAACGTCTCATCACACGCGGTCGGGCAGGTAAAATGATCAACAACGCGGGGTGCCCCGTTGCCACGTTCGGGCTTTCGGACTCTCGTTCGGTCATCGAACCAGCCACGGGCCTCACGCCACCGGTCGCCAGACGCACCGTCATAGCGTCGGCGGCGCTGTTGTGTCTCGGCCTGGCCACCCCGGCCGAGGCGCTGGTCATCGACGTGACCTACGACAGCAGCGTCACCAGCCTGGGCAACACCGGCAGCGTCACCACAGCCGAGATCGAAAACGCCTATGGTTCGGTGGCCGCCGCGTTCGAAGCCGCGATTGCCAACAACGTGACGGTCTCCATCGGCGTCGGCTGGGGCGAATATGGCGGCCAGACCGTGGCGGCCGGCAATATCGGCGAAAGCTCGTACAACACCGACAGCGGCAAGAGTTACAGCCAGATCTCGGCCTTGCTGTCGGCAGCCGCGCCCGGCGACGCGCTGCCCGCCAGCAACCCGACGGCGTCGCTGATCGGCTTCCTGATCCCGGATGCGGAGGCTCTGGCGCTCGGCCTGAGCGCCGCGCCGGTGACGGGTTCGGATGGCTGCGCCTGCGACGGCTATATCGGGTTCGACAGTTCGGTGACATTCACCTTCAACGACCAGTCCGGCGTGGCCGCCAATACGTACGACTTCGTCGCCGCCGCCGAACACGAAACCGAGGAGGTGCTGGGCCGGGCCAGCGGCCTCACCTCCACCTCGCCGCTGTATGCGACGCCGCTGGATATATTCCGCTATTCGGCACCGAACACCAACAGCGACGGCTACAACGCGACCGCCTATGCCTCGACGAACGGCGGGGTCACGGACCTCGGCACCTTCAACTCCAGCGGCACCGGCGACCGTGGCGACTGGGCGACGCCCGGCGGCACCACCGACGCCCAGAACGCCGCCGCCCCGACGGGCGTCAAGGCGGGCCTGTCGATCTCCGACGAAGACGTGCTGACGGGGCTCGGCTGGCACATGACCGGCCAGGCCGGCAACCTGTTCAGCGGCACGAACGCGCCGGCCGGCGCCACGGCCAGTGTCAACAATCCCACCAATACCCCCGAACCCGCCAGCCTGTCGCTGTTCCTGGCTGGCGTCGGCGCGGTCGGCTGGCTGCGCCGGCGCCGCCCGTCCTGATCGTCCGGACCCTGATCGTCCGGACCCCGATGGTCCGGCTTGCCTGAGCGGCCGGCTTGCCTGAGCAGCCGGCGCGGTGCAGGTTGCGCGGTGCTCGCGATTTCGGGACCCTGCCTCATGATGCGCCGCCGCTTGCCTGCCAGCTTCGCCGCGCTCGTCCTGGTTCTGACCGCGCCGGCCCGAGCCGAGACGCTGCTGCACCTGGGCGAAACCGCGACGGTCATGGCCGCCCCGGACGAAATCGCCGCCACCCTGCGCGCCGAGGCCACCAGCGTCTCGGCTGCCGAGGCGCAGAGCCGGGTGAACGCGACGATGCAGGACGCGCTGGCCGCGGCGCGCCAGGTCGCCGGTATCGCCGTGTCGACCGGCGGTTACAGCGTCTGGCACGTCGCCCCGACCCCGACCGATCACGCGGAACGCTGGCAGGTCAGCCAGTCCCTGACTCTGACCGGGCATGACGGACCGGCTCTGCTGACCCTGGTGGGCGCCTTGCAGCAGCGCGGCCTGGCGGTCGGCACCCTCGGCTGGCGCCTGTCGCGGGACGCTCAGCGCACGGCACATCAGGCTGCCACCGACCAGGTGCTGCGCGCGCTGCGCTCCCGCGCCGAGAACGCCGCTGCACAACTTGGGATGCGGTTCGATCAGTTCAAGGACATCCGCCTCGACAGCGCCGGCCCGCCGCCGATGGTGCCGCGTGCCATCGTGGGAATGGCGATGACGTCGGCCGGTTCGGTGCCGCCCGCAGCCGTCGCCGAGGACGTGCCGGTCAGTGCCACGGCCGAGGCCGACGTCCTGCTGCAGCCTCGCTAACCCGGTGTCCTGGTCGGGCGGGAACGCGGCGGACTGGATGCGCGGCACTGCCGCAACGGTGGTCCGTGGCGGCATCCTGGCGGAGACGCGCAGCGCCATCGTCTCCCTGGCTCAGCCCGGCCCGTCCCCTGCCCCGGCCGGCGTCGATGACCTGCGCCAGGCGGCGCGCGACCGTTATGCGCGGGGCGATCTGGCCGCGGCGGTCGAGTTCCAGCAACGCCTGATGACGGCCACGGCGGCGGACGGCACCCCGACGCCCGACGACGTCCTGTTTCTGGGACTGATGCTCTACAGCGCGCGGCGGCTGGGCGACGGGATCGCGGTCCTGCGCGCGGGGTTGGTGCAGTTCCCGGCCACAGCCGCGATCCATGAGAACCTGGGCGTGTTCCTGCTGGCGGTCGGCGACACCGCCGGCGCGATCGCCATGTGCCAGCGCGCGCTCGCCGCAGGGTCCGACAGTCCGAACGTGCATGACTGCCTGGCGGATGCCTTCAACCGCATCGGGCGTACCGATGAAGCGGTCGTGTCAGGCAGAGCGGCGCTGGAGGCGAAGGACCGGAAGTTCGGGGGACGGGCCCCGCTGGCGACGATACCGTCCAGCCTGCCGCCGCCGTTCAACCCGCTTAATCCGGCGGAGAACGTGATCGCCTACTGCCTGTGGGGCAATGAGGCGCGCTATCGCGTGCCGCTGCTGGAAAACGTGCGGATCCTCCCGCATTTGTTCCCAGGCTGGACGATCCGCTTGTACTACGATTCCAGCGTGGACGCGGGCTATGTGGCCGATCTGACGGCTCGCGGGGTGCAGATGCGGCCGATGAACCTGCCGCCGGACGTGCCGGTTCACCGCAAATTGTTGTGGCGGTTCGATGTCGTCGCCGACCCGGCGGTGAAGCGGTTCCTGATTCGCGACGCCGATTCGCTGTTATGTGTGAAGGAACGCGTGGCGGTCGATGCGTGGTTGCAATCACGCTATCATTTTCATGCCATGCGCGACTGGTATTCTCACACCGACCTGCTGCTGGCCGGCATGTGGGGTGGGGTTGGCGGGATTTTGCCGCCGCCGGCCGCGTTGATGCAGGCCTATACCGCGTGGCGGGTCGAGAATGATCACGTCGATCAGGACGTGCTGTCCGAAACCGTATGGCCGACCATTCGGCGGGACGTCCTGATCCACGACAGCATCTTCACCGGCTGCCTCGGCAGCGTGCCCTTCCCGCCCTTTGGCCATCCGCCGCCGGGCAGCCACATCGGCCAGAACGCCTTTCTCTATTTCACCCGAACCGGCTAAACTCCCGCGCATGGACAGGCGCATTGTCATGGCGGGCGGGACAGCCCTGCTGGCGTTGCTGGTCGCCGGCGGGATGGTCTGGTGGACCCGGAGTTCGCCGGCGGGCGAACCGTTGGCCGAGGCCTTGCCGGTTCCGCCATTCCCGCCGCGCATCGCCCAGGGCGATACCTATGAACACTGCCTGGCCCTGCTGACCGACGACCCGAGTGGTGCGATGGCCGAAGCGGAGGCCTGGCGGGCAAAGGGCGGTGGCGATGGGGCGATGCATTGCCAGGCGCTGGCTCAGATCGCCTCGGGGCGGCCCGATATGGGCGCTGGCCTGCTGGAGCAGCTTGCCGGTTCCAGTGACGCCCCCGAACTGGCTCGGGCGTCCATTTTGGCGCAGGCGGTGCAGGCGCGGTTGATGATGAACCAGCCGGACCGGGCGTTTGACGACGCGACGGCAGCGCTGGCACTGGCGCCCGACGATGCGGACTTGCTGATCGATCGGGCGACGGCGGCGGGCGATCTGGGTCGGCTGGATGCGGCGGTGGCCGATCTGACGCAGGCTCTGGCGCTGGACCAGCAGCGCACAGACGCGTTGGTGCTGCGGGCTCGGGCGTGGCGGCGGGAGGAACGGCTCGACCAGGCGGAACGCGACGTGGACCGGGCGATGGCGCTGGACCCGGACGACCCCGAGGCATTGCTGGAACGGGGCATCCTGCGTCAGCGTCGCGGCGATGAGGCGGGGGCTCGGGCTGACTGGCGGCGCGCGCAGGCGCTGGATCCGAGCAGCCCGGCGGCGGATTTGGCGCAGCAGAATCTGGCGTTGCAGGAGGCTGGGCCGCGGCGGCCTTGATGGAGGGGGGACGGCGTGACACTGATCGACCTGGCTGCGGGACATGCAACTGGATGCTTCCCGTGCTTGTCGTGTCCATCCGGGAATAACCGATTCGGTTTTGGTGCGGCATCGCCCACCTCGCCATGACCTGTGAACGACCGCGCGATGTTCAACCCGATTCGATTATTCCCGGACGGGTTCCGTCGCTCGACGTTCCGCAATTCAGGCCGCGAGGCATTCAGTCTCCACGGATCGATTCAGCCATCGAGCGGGAATGTCCACGGTCTCATACCGTCACGGCCGGCGCCTGTGCCGGCCGCGACGAAAAAGCGTGTTATGGCGCCTTGCGTTGGCGCCTGTGGGGCCTGGCCCGGGGGATCGCCACCGGGTCGAGGTCGAGATCGGCGCAAAGAAACGCCCGGGGGTCTCGCGCGCCGGAGGGATCGCGGACCAGGACCGGGCGAATTGGGGCTGGCGGCAGGCCGCTGGCGTGCCAGACCGAGGTGGCGGCGAAATACTCCAGCGTGCGGGCCTGCCCGCCATACCAGTCGGCCATCGTGATCCGGCTCCAGACGGTGGTCGGGTCGGCCAGCACAGCGCTGAGTTTTGGCCGGCGTTGGCCTTTCTTTGCCGACCGCCCCGTTGGTTGGCTTGGCGCTCTGGGGGGCGGTTCGGCCAGACTGGCATCCAGACGCAGCCGGGTGATGATGCAAACCTAACGGCGGACAGCGGGGATCAGCGCCCGCGCGGCGAAACTGCTGTCGGCGACGATCACCACACGACGATCCGCCAGCCAACGTTTGCTTTGCAACATGGCCTGGTGGGCCCGGTCGGGCAGGGTCTTAT
>Ga0302279_10005295_pt1 | contig 14515 bp, 11 predicted proteins | sample III_Bog_N3_3_FD_194541 | JGI IMG/M metagenome (GOLD analysis project Ga0302279, IMG submission 194541) | Peat permafrost microbial communities from Stordalen Mire near Abisko, Sweden - III_Bog_N3_3 | ecosystem: Environmental > Terrestrial > Soil > Wetlands > Peat | place: Sweden: Abisko...
CATTCGACCGCACGGCGATCTGGCCGGAACACCCCGCGAAGGACACGCTGCTGGTGGAAATCTTCGAGCATTGGCTGGAGGCCGCATGAGCCTGCTGGAAACCGACGGCGAACGCCTGCTGACCGCACTGCTCGGGTTGCTGGCGCGGAAGGGCCTGGTGTCGGACGCGGAGCTTCAGGAACGGATCGCCATCACCGACAAGGCCAGCCCCGGCCAGGGGGCGCGCATGGTGGCGAAGGCCTGGACCGACCCGGATTATCGTTCGGCTATGCTGACGGACGGCTCCAAGGCCGCCGAGGCGATCGGGATTCCCATGCGCGGCATGCCGCCGCTGGGGGTGCTGGAGAATACGCCGGCGCTGCACAACCTGGTGGTCTGCACCTTGTGCAGTTGCTACCCGCGCGCGGTGCTGGGCTATCCGCCGTTCTGGTACAAATCCGCCGCCTTCCGAGCCCGGGCGGTGCGCGATCCGCGGGGGATGCTGGCTGAGGAGTGGAAGACGGTCATTCCGGATGACGTGGCGCTGCGAGTGGTGGATTCCACCGCCGACTACCGCTGGATGGTGCTGCCGCTGCGGCCCGCCGGTACGGACGGCTGGACCCCGGACCAGCTCGCCGCGATCGTGCGCGAAGGGGACATGATCGGGGTGACCGTCCCGCACGTGTGACGGCTGAGGGGATCATTTTCGCGACGTCTCGGGCAGGCCGGCCAGCCGCAGACCCTCGGCGTAGGTTTCGATGTCGTCCGCCACGCCGAGCGCGGAACGGTCGATGGCGGCGGCGACGGAAAAGCCGGGTTCCAGCACCAACAGCCGGGCTCGCGTCTCGGCGGCCTCCTTGTCGCGGTGCAGGTGGCCTAGCGCCGATAGATGCCCCTTGTAGGATGAGGCGAACCAGGGATTGAGCTCGATCGCCTGGCGGCCGATTTCCACGGCGCGTTCATGATCGCCGCGCATCAAATAAGGCATGATCAGCGACATATTGAAGAAGAACAGATGCGGGTCGGAGGGCGACAGCACCACGGCCTGCCGCATCTGGCGGATCGCCTCATCGTGGTGGCCGGCATAGCTCTGCGCCAGGCCGGAAAAGCACCACGCTAAAGCCAGGTTCGGGTTCAGCGACAGTGCCCGTTCGTGCAGGGCCAGGGCTTCTTCCGGCCGCTTGCCCAGATAGCCGCGGACCTGGCCCGCGAGGGTCAAGGCGCGCGCGTCGCCGGGATCGAGCGTCACGGCGCGTTCCGCCAGGTCCGCCGCGCGCAACGTGGCCGCAACGGGGTCCGGCGCCCAGCCCTGGCCGACCAGGAACAGATGCCAGTAGGCATACCAGGCATGCGCCACCGAGTTGTTTGGATCGGCGGCCAGGGCACGCTCCAGCATGTTGCCGGCCGCGTGAAAGCTGCTGCGTTCCAGCCGGTAGATCGCCGGGATGGCCTGGATCACCAGGTCCTGGGCCGAGGGATCGCTCTGCCGGCGGTTCGCGGCGCGTTCCCCGAGGTGCATCAGCAATTCGGGATCGACCTGTGCCACGATGGCGGCGCCGATCTCATCCTGCAACGTCAACGTATCGATGATCGGGCGGTCGAAGCGGCGCGCCCAGACCACCGCCCCGGATGCCCGCATATCCAGCAGGCGCGCGGTGACCCGTACGCGGTTGCCGCTGCGCTGGATCGTGCCGTCCAGCACGAAATCCATGTTCAAGTGCGACAGCGAGATCATCTCGGGTCGCGATTCCAGGCCGGAATTCCATAATGCGATGCCGGGCACGCAGGATATGCCGCGGAACCGCGACAGCGCGGTGGTGATCTCCTCCGCCAGCCCGACCGAGAGCTCGTCTTCCGCGGGGCCGCCAATGGTCCGCAGGGGCGGTATGCCCAGCCGGACACCGGTGCGGTTCGGCCATCTGTCCGGGAGTACCAGCGGCGGTGGCGGCGCATCATGCAGGCCCCCGTATTCGGTGACGGGTGGCAGGTCGGGACCGGCGGCGCGGATGCGGGCCAGCAACTCATCGGTATCGGCGGAGGGCGCGACCTGCGTTGCTTCCGCCAGTGTGGCTCTGCAGCGTTCATAGGCGTTGATGGCGGCGGCGCGGTCGCCGTGATCGGCATGGGCCCGCATGATCGTCCGCCAGGCACCCTCATGCGTGCGGTCGATCATCAGCAGACGTTCGGCGGCGGCCAACTGTCCCTCCCGGTCGCGCTGCTCTGCGAGGAAACCTTCCGCGATGGTGCGCGCGGTGCGCAGCAGCCGCCGCCGCTCGTCTTCCAGCCAGCGGTCGAAGGCGGGGTCCAGGCCGGCCAGATCCTCCAGCAGAACGTGGCGAAACAGATCCAGATGGTCGGCATGCGCCGCATCCGCGTGGGTTGCCTGCAGCACGTCCACCGACAACCCCTCGCTGCGCAGCGCCAGATGGTGCCGGTCGGCGATCAGCAACCGCCCATGGCCGGGACCCAGGATGTCCTGCAATTCATGCACGGCCTGGCGCAACGAGGCGCGGGCCTGGTCGCGGTCGCGCTGGCTCCACAGCATCGCGGTCAGTTGCAGGCGCAGCACCGGCCGGGGCGCCGACAACGCCAGGATCGCCAGGATGGCGCGGGTCTTGCGCGCCCGCGGCAGCAGGCTGCGGCCGACCGAGTCCGTCGCCTCCATATGTCCCAGCAGCCTCAGCCGCAGACTGGGCGCGGCCGTGGTGGCAAGCCGCACGGAGGCGTGGATCGGGATATCGGCCAGAGTGGTGATGTGCCCGCCTCCAACAGCCTCGCGTGCCCCCGCGCTGTATCGAAAGGGGCGACATGATCACAATAGCGTGCAGCTTGGTTGCGGTCAATCGCAAGCCGCTACCTATAAGGGTATTTTCTCGATTATGCCATCTGTATAAGCGTGTGGATAGCCTGTGGGTAGCGATGGGCGGCTTATTCGGCCAGGCCCGCGATCACCCTGGCGACCAGAGACGCCACCGGCTCCGTGCCATCCAGGCGCAAGACAGGGCACCGGACCCGGTCAAGCCAGGCCAGATGCCGGGACAGGTTCCGGCCTTCGCGGGTGCCGTGGTCGTAGTGGGCGGCCCAGTCGATGAAGTCCTCGGTTTCCGTATGGCGCCAACCGCCGGGCGCGACGGCGTCGGCGCCGAACTGACGCGCTTCACGAGCCCGCAGGCGTTGCAGGCGGATCTCGGTTTGGGTGCGCAGGAAGACGACCAGGTCGAACAGCGGCACGATCGACCCGCCCCATTCGTCGAGGGACCCGCTGAGGACCCAGCCGGACCGATCGAGGAACATCTCGCGCATCAGGCGCAGCCGCTCCTCCCGTGGGCGGGTGCGGCGAAACGGCGGGTTGGTCGGCCGCCAGAAATACTCATCCGTATCATGGTGCGGCACGGCCAGCGCGTCCGAGACCGCTCGTCCGAGTGTGGTTACGCCGGCGCCGGAGGCTCCCATGACGTGGATCCGGCGGGTCGGCATGGTGTGACGGGTCGGAGGCATCATGTCAGCATCATGACACAGGATTGAGGAGACGCTCCATGCTTGCCGTGCGTTGCCATGAGTGGATGCCTTACCAGCAGCTTGCGATCGAGGACGTGCCGGTGCCGGCGGTTGGTCCGGGGCAGGTGCGGATCGCGGTGCATTATGCCGGGATGTCGTTTGCGACCAGCCTGGTGACCATGGGCCGCTATCAGCGCAAGCCGCCACGCCCCTTCACGCCGGGGTCGGAGGTGGCCGGGGTGATATCGGCGGTCGGGCCCGGGGTCAGCGGGTTGGCGATCGGGGACCGGGTCTGTGCCGGGCTGGACTGGGGCGGCCATGCCGAGGCGGCGGTGGCAACTGCCATGACGGTGTATCCGATCCCTGATTCGTTGCCCTTCGATCTGGCGCCGCAGTTTCCGCTGTCCTACGGCACCGCCTACGCCGCACTCGCCTGGCGGGCGGCGGTGCGGCCAGGGGAAACGGTGCTGATCCACGGCGCGGCCGGCGCGGTCGGGCTGGCAGCGGTGGAACTGGCGAAGGCGATGGGGGCTCGGGTCATCGCCACCGCCGCCAGCGAAGCGAGGCGGGCGCTGGCGGTGGCGCATGGGGCCGATCATGCGGTGGCGCTGTCTTTGGACTCGATTCGGGCTGTGGCGCCCGATGGCGTGGACGTGGTGTTCGATCCCGTCGGCGGCGACACGTTCGACCTGTCGTTGCGCTGCGTGGCGACCAGCGGACGGATTCTGGTGATCGGGTTCGCCGGGGGACGGGTGCAGCAAATTCCGGCGAATATCCTGCTGGTGAAGGACGTCACCGTGCTGGGGTTCAATTACGGCAAGTATATCGGCTGGGGCCGTGTGGACGAGCGCGCGCGGCACGAGCCCGCGGTGCGTGCGGCGATGCGGCAGATGTTCGCGTGGTATGGGGAGGGGCGGCTGCGGCCCACGACCTCGCACCGCTTCCCGCTGGCGCAGTTCCGCGACGCGATGGCGGCGGTGCTGGACCGGCAGGGGATGGGGAAGGTGGTGCTGGCGATGCCGGCGGCGGGATAGGACTTGTCGCGGCGGGCCGGCCAAGGCAGGCTGGCGGCAAGCACAGGGGAGGAACCGACATGTCGATTACCGGGGGACTGATCACCAGCGCAATGGCCAGCATCGCCTTCATGGGCTGCGGGATGACCAGCGCCTCACCCGCGCCGGCCGCCCAGCCGCGACGGCGGGAGGTCGTGGTTGCCGGCAAACGCGTCAAGACCGTTGACGTGCACGCGCATTGCATCGTTCCGGCCGCGGCGGCGGTGATCAAGCATCCGCTGGAAGCGCCGGGCCTGCTGATGGACAACACCAGCACCCGGATTGCCGCGATGGATGCGCAGGGCATCGACGTCGAGGCGCTGAGCATCAATCCCTATTGGTACCGCGCCGGACGCGATGAAGCGGCGACCCTGATCAAAATCCAGAACGAGATCCTGGTGGAATTCTGCGCCGCCAACCCCGAACGCTTTGTCGCCTTCGCCACCGCGTCGCTGCAACACCCCGAGCTGGCCGCGGAACAGGTTGAATACGCGGTCAAAACACTGGGGTTCCGCGGTGTCGGTGTCGGCGGCAGCGTCGCGGGTGAGGAGCTGGCCAATCCCCGGTTCCATCCTTTCTGGGCCAAGTGCGAGGAACTCGGCGTCCTTGTGTTCATGCATCCGCTGGGCACCCGCGAACTGGAGCCGAGCGGGCGGCTGGCGGGGAGTGGGTTGCTGACGAATACGATCGGCAATCCGCTGGAAACCACGATCGCGCTGTCGCATCTGATCTTCGAGGGCACCCTGGACCGGTTCCCGGGATTGAAGATCTGCGCCGCGCATGGTGGCGGCTTCCTGCCGTCCTATGCCAACCGTTCGGATGCGGTGATCCGGTGCTTCCCAGATCGGGTTGGCGCGTTGCCGAAGAAACAGCCGACCGCCTACCTGAGGGACGGTCAATTGTTCTTCGACACGATCATATTCACCCCCGAGGCGTTGCGCCACCTGATCGCGGAAACCGGTGTCGGCCAGATCATGATCGGCACCGACTATCCCTTTCCCTGGACCAGCACCGAGGTCGATCTGGTGCTGAATACCCCGGGCCTCAGCGACGACGACCGCATCGCCATCCTGGGCGGCACGGCGGCTCGGCTGTTGGGGATTGCGGGATAGGGCGCTGGCGCGCCGGTTGGCCTGGCGATACCATGGCGGAAATGCCCGACCGCCCTGGCGGTCCTTCAGAAAGGATGATGGCCATGGCCGAAGATGTGCTCGCCGGACTGCGCACGATCGATACCCCGACGATCACCAACGTGGTCGCGACCTATCCGAAGAATCCGCTGTGTCTCGGGCTGTATAATCCCTGGACGGAGAACTGGTACACCGACACCTCGATCCGCTGCATCTACCCCGAGATGGGTGCGATCGTCGGCTATGCCGTCACCTGCGTCTTCGGTCTGCCCGACCCGAACTACAGCGGGCGGTTGAGCTTCATGGACGTGGTCGATGCGCTGGATGCCATGCAGAAGCCGACCATCCTGGTGATCCAGCAGAAGTGGCCCGCGGCGCTGATGTCCAAGGCGGGGCTGGCCGGGGAGATCATGGTGACCTCGATGAAGGCCGTCGGCTGCATCGGGATGCTGTCGAACGGTCCGTCACGCGATGTGGACGCGGTGCGGAAATTGAATTTCCAGATGCTGCTGGGCGGCGTGACCGCGGGCCACGGGGAGATGGCGGTGCAGGCGGTGAACGTTCCGGTATCGGTCGGCGGAATGGATGTGGCACCGGGCGAGCTGGTTCACATGGACGAGAATGGCGCCGTCAAGTTCCCCGCCGACAAGGCCGAACAGGTGCTGGACAATGCGCGCAAGATGCTCGATGGCGAGGCGGAGCACCTGGCACGCCTGCGGGCGGCGACAAACGCGGCCGAGGTACGCGCCGCGGGCGGGGCGTACGCGGCCAGGCGCGCGCGATAGCGGTTGTTTCCCCATTCTGACCGGAACAAGCGCGACAGGTATCAGGGTAGCGGAGCGGCGGGAGGACAATATCTGACTCCGCCTTCCCTTGTGGGATTGGGTTGGGGGAGGGGGAATGATGTTTGCGACACTTTCCTCACGGATAGCGCTTCGCCATCGCCCCGGTGTTGCGCCGCTCCTCCTCGGCGCGGACGGTTTCCAGCAGGAAATGCGGCCCCAGCGCGTCCAGGTTCACCGCACCGATCTGCCCCAGCACCAGATCGATTTCCCGTTGCAGGATCGAGACAGCCTTCCTCACCCCAGCCAACCCGCCCGCCGTCGCGCCATACAAGGTCGCCCGCCCGGTCAGCACGAAATCCGCGCCCAGGCACAGCGCCGCCACGATATCCGACCCGCGCCGCACGCCGCTGTCCAGCAGCAACGGCAGATCCGGCCCGACCGCGGAGCGGATCATCGGCAGCATGTCCAGCGGCGAGGGCATGTTGTCCAATTGCCGTCCGCCGTGGTTGGACACGATCAGCCCATCGACGCCGAGGCCGGTCGCGATCCGCGCATCCTCGGGGTGCATGATGCCTTTCACCAAAAGTTTGCCGGGCCAGGCGGATCGGATCGCCTCCAGGTCGTTCCAGGCCTGACTAGGGTCGGGAGTCTGGCTCGCGAACAGCCCCGCCACGTCGTCTGGTGTCGCATCTTTCGCAGCGTAGGGCTGCCAGTTGCCGAGCATCGGCAGGCCGCCGGAACGGTAGTAGTTCAGCACCCAGGCCGGGTGCAGCATCGCCTCCAGGATGGTCGGCAAGGTCATCCGCAAGGGGCGGACGAAGCCGTTGCGGCGGTTACGCTCCCGGTTTGACGACACCGGCACGTCGCAGGTCACCGCGATCGTCGTCAATCCGCAATCGATCGCGCGCTTCACCAGATCGAGCTGGAACGACCGGTTTCGCGACCCGTAGATCTGATACCACAGGTTCTTGCCGGCCAGCTTTACGCCCTGCTCCATCGACGCGTTGGACGCGCCGGACATCAGATACGGCACGTCCGTCTCGGCTGAGGCCTGGGCCAGGTACAGTTCTGCGTCGCGACGGAATGCCCCCGCCATGCCGGTCGGCGCGATGCCGAAGGGGCTGGCATAGGTACGCCCGAATAACGTCGCCGTCTGCGTGCGATTCGAGGTATCGACGTAATACCGCGGCACCAGGCGCAGGTCGCGGAAGGCTTGCGCATTGGTGCGCAGGCCGACCTCGTCTTCGACCCCGCCTTCGATGAAGTCGAACATGATCTTCGGCAGCCGGCGTTTCGCCAGCCGCTTCAGGTCGTCGATATTAATTGCGCTATCGATTCCGAGCATCGGCGGTCAGTCCCGCTTGAAGCGGTAGTGGAAGCGGTCGCCGTCGCTGGTGACCAGACCCACGGTCGGCGCCGGGAAATGGATCGGCATCAACAACGTCGGCGTGTCGGCGACCGAGCTCAGGAAGCGGCGCCGCGATTCGGCAGCCTGTTTCGGATTCCAATCGACACCGGGGCACCAGTCAACCTCGCGGCACTGGATCGCATGGTGCATCATATCGCCCGTCACCACAGCTTGCTGCCCCCGCGAGACGATGTTGACGCAGCAATGATGCGGCGAATGTCCCGGTGTCGGCGTCAGGGTGATCAGATCGTCCAGCGCGTAACGGTCATCGACCAGCAGCGCCTGGCCGGCTGCGACGATCGGCAGGCAATTGTCGCGGAACACCGTGCCGGGCGGGTTGGCGCCCTTCGCGTTCTCGGCCTCCCAGGCGGCGTATTCGGCTTTGTGGAACACGTATTTCGCGTTCGGGAAGGTCGGCACCCAGCGGCCGTCGCGCAAGGTGGTGTTCCAGCCGGTGTGGTCGATATGCAGGTGGGTGCAGAACACGTAATCGATCTGCGCGTAACTGACGCCCAGCGCGAACAGCTCGTTGCGCCAGCGCTCTTTGCCCGGGAAATCGAAGGGGGCCGCATGACCCTTGTCCTCGCCGGTGCAGGTGTCCACCAGGATGGTATGGCGCGGCGAGCGGACGACGAAAGTCTGATAGGTGATGTTCATCATGCCCAGGGCCTGGTTGAACACCTCGGGTTCCATCACCGGCAGATGGCTTTTGAAAATCGCCTCGTTGTAGGCGGGGAAGAAGTCCTGTGGGCGCCGCCATGGCCCCTCGCGTTCCACCACCGCGTCGATGGTAACGTCGCCGATCCGGATCTGCTGCATGTCTGGCTCCTCCCGCCTGTCCTTCGCAGGGTAACAAGCGGCGGGGGGCTTTGTCACCCTGGGGTGGGTGTGCGATGATGGGAGATCATGACCGATTTGCTCGATCGCGTGGCCACCGCCGTGCCGCGCCGCTTTCCCGGACCCGGCGGTGCGATCGCCGTGCTGCGTGACGGCGCCGTGCTGCTGCGCCATAGCTGGGGCTGGGCCAATTCCGAACGGCGCATCCCCTTCACGCCGAAGTCGTTGTTTCGGATGTGCTCGATCACCAAGCAGTTCACCTGCGCGGTGGTGCTGGATGCGTTTCCCGACCCCTCGGTGCTGGATGGCGACGTGCGGGACCGGCTGCCATTGCTGTCGGAAGTCGCCCCGGGGGCACGGCATCTGTGCCACAACCAGTCCGGGCTGCGGGATTACTGGGCGGTGGCGATGCTGCTGGGTTCGCCGGTGGAGGCCCCGTTCGGCGACCACGAAGCCCGCCAGGTGATCGCCGCCACAAGGTCGTTGCAGTTCGAACCGGGCACGCGGTTTTCCTATGTCAACCAGAATTTTCGTTTGTTGTCCGATATCGTGCAGGATCGCACCGGGCGCGGTTTCGCGGCGCTGTTGCGGTCCCGCATTTTCGGGCCCGCAGGCATGGACAGCGCTTTGCTGGCTGCCGACACGAGTTCGATGCCGGACGGAACCGTTGGCTATGAAGGCACCCAGGCCACCGGCTTCCGGGCGGCGGAGAACCGGATCCTTTGGACCGGCGATGCCGGGCTGGGTGCCAGCCTCGATGACATGATCGCGTGGGAACGCCATATCGACGCGACGCGCGACGATGCCGCCAGCCTGTACCAGCGCTTGTCCGCGCCGGTGGCATTCGCCGATGGCGCCGCCGCACCCTATGGTTTCGGCCTCGGCCGCTCCACCGAGTTCGGTCGTTTCGTCACCGGCCATGGTGGTGCGTTGCGCGGCTGGCGCAGCCACCGGCTGTACGTGCCGTCCGAACGGGTCTCCGTCGTCGTCCTGTTCAATCATCTCTCCGACGCGCGAACCGCGGCGCTGGACCTGCTGGGCGCCGCGCTGGGTGAGGACCCGCCGGCGCCCGTCGCCGCCGACCTGCCGCATCCGGCCTGGCTGGGCGCCTACGTGGAGCCGGAAACCGGGCTATCCGTGCGCATCGACCCGGCCGGCGACGGCCAGGTTCGGCTGCGGTTCGGGCATGGTGGGGAACTGTTGCGTCTCTGGCCCGACGGGTTGGCGGGCGGCGATCACGGGACCCGGCTGCGGTTGGCGGCGGACGGGCTTTGGATGGACCGGCCGCAGGAGAATTTCAGCACACGCCTGCGTTCCTGCGATGCGGTCGGTGCGACCGATGTCGCCGGACGGTACCACTGCGCCGAGCTGGAGGCCGGGTTGTCGGTGGTGGAGACGGGGGGCGTGCTGTACGGGGCGTTTTCGGGATTTTTGGGCCAGGGGCGTATGGAGTTGCTGGATCCGGTCGGGGCCGATGTCTGGGCGTTGCCGTGCCCGCGGGCGCTGGACCAGACGCCGCCGGGGGACTGGACCTTAGCGTTCCGGCGCGACGCGGCGGGGCGGGTTGTTGGGGTGACGGTCGGGTGCTGGCTGGCGCGGGGCCTGGCGTACGAGCTTGTGGCATAGCGTTGCGATGGCGCGCGTACAAGTATTTTTTGTAGGCAATGAAGGGGATGAAGGACGATGAAGGGGATGCCGTGGTGGTTTCCGGTCAAGGTGAACATGCTCTAGCGGCCTGCCTGTCGTTGAGTGCCACGCTGCCGGTTGTCAAAACGACAACCGTTGCATAAAAAAGCAAATACCGAGACGGCAATACCCGATCCCGTTTATCGATCTTCATCCCCTTCATCATCTTAAAAAAAGGCCGGGTCACAAAGGGACCTTGCCTTGTTTCAGCAGGACGTTATCACCGGAACGATCATGTATCCGATACGGACAGCGGCCGCACCCCAGACTGATCTGGCACCCCAAACCAAACCATGATACCCTCCTTTTGTTCTCATGGAGCGACCCATGCCCAAACGGGCCGGCACCGCCGATCTGCCGCTGCACAACGGCCGGGTTCCCGCCTGGCTGGGGCAGCGCATGACCCGCCTGGGCGCGGTGATCACCCAGGCCATCGTCCACCATTACGGCCGCGAGGAGTTCCTGCGCCGCCTCGCCCACCCCTTCTGGTTCCAGTCGTTCGGTGCGGTCATGGGCATGGACTGGCATTCCTCCGGCATCACCACCAGCGTCATCGGCGCCCTGAAGCGCGGCCTGACCCCGCTGGCGGGCGAGTTGGGCATCCATGTCTGCGGCGGGCGCGGCAGCCACTCACGCCAGACGCCGCACGAATTGATGGCGATCGGCGAGCGCACCGGCCTCGACGGCAGCGCCCTGAGCCGAGCGAGCCGGTTGGTTGCGAAAGTGGACAGTTCGGCGGTGCAGGACGGGTTTGACTTGTATTTGCATGGGTTCTTCGTCACCGACGACGGCCAGTGGGTCGTGGTGCAGCAGGGCATGAACGGCGATAACCGCCTCGCCCGCCGCTATCACTGGCAGTCGGAGGACCTGCACAGCTTCGTGGACGCGCCGCACACGGCGATCGACGGCAAGAGCCAGGGCATGATCGTCAACCTGACCGACCGGCGGGCGGCGGCCTCGCGGCAGGGCCAGCTCGACCTGCTGCGCGAGCTCGGGCCGGACGGGATCGCCAGCGAGATCGCGACATTGGACGGCACGCCCTTCCTGCCGCATCTGGTGATGCCCGCGCATCATGACGTGCGCGCCGGTGACGTGATGATCCGCCGCCTGCATGGCGCGCTGGCCGCCGCGGCCGACCGGGGTCCCGCCGATTTCGCCGAACTGCTGCTGGTGCCCGGCGTGGGCGCGCGCACCGTGCGATCTCTGGCGATGGTCGCCGAGGTCATTCACGGCGCGCCCTGCCGCTTCGCGGATCCGGCGCGTTTCTCGATGGCGCATGGCGGCAAGGACCGCCATCCGTTCCCGGTACCGACAGTGGTTTACGACCAGACGATCGTGGTCTTGAAAGCCGCCGTTGCCCAAGCCAGCCTCGGCAACGACGAGCGCCTGGACGCGATCCGCCGCCTGGACGAGCAGTCGAGGCGTCTGGAACGGCACGCGACCGGCCCGTCCCTTCCCGCTTTCGTTGCGCAGGAGCGGGGCCTGTCCCACAGCTATGGCGGGCGCAGCGTGTTCGGATGGGAACCGCCGGCGCACGACGCCCGCATTGACACGCCAGGGAAGCGCCCCTAGAGCGTTTTCATCGTGACTGGAAATCCGACTGGCAGAGCGGCCATTTTCGTCATGGCCGGCCCCTCGGGTCAGGCCTGCGAGCACGCTTGTGCCGGCAATGACGTATGGGAGACGACTTTTCCAGTCCCGGTGAAAACACTCTAGGCCAAACAGCAATTATATGCGGGGAACCGGATACCGGTCATCATGAACGCGCCTTATGCCCGAACCCTGGGTGACCTGCTGTTCGAACAGGCGGAACGTCACGCCGGTCGTCCCGCGGTGATCTGCGGTGACCGCACTGTTTCTTACGCAGAACTGGCTCACCGTTCGGCCGCCGTTGCCACATTCCTGCGCCAGCACGGCGTCGCGCGCGGCGATCGCGTGGGCTTGCTGCTGAACAACCGGCTGGAATGGATGGAGGCCTTCTTCGGCGCCGCCATGCTGGGCGCCGTCGTGGTCGCGTTCAGCACCTGGTCCACGCGTGACGAACTGGACTGGCTGTTGGGCGATTCGGATTTGAAGGTGCTGATCACGCTCGATCGGTATGGTGACAATGATTTTGTGGCCGGATTGCAGGCGATGACACACCGCCCGCCCGCGGTTGTGATCCTCGGCGACAGCGCCTTCCTGTCATACGAAACGATGATCGCCGCCGAACCGTCCGCTCGTTTGCCGCCAGGGGAGGCCGCGAGCGCGGCGGATGACGCGATCATCATCTACACGTCGGGATCCAGCAGCCGGCCCAAGTCTGTGCCGCTGTCGCATTACGGGATCATCGAGAACGGCTTCAATATCGGCGAACGACAGGGTTACGGACCGGACGACAGGGTTCTGCTGGTGCCGCCGCTGTTCTGGTCGTACGGCAGTGCCAATGCGATGTCGGCTGTGTTGACCCATGGGGCCGCTTTGGTGCTACAAGGTCGATTCGAGCCCGGGGACGCGATTGCACTGATTGAAAAGCATCGTTGCACCGCGCTTTACACGCTGCCGGCGATCACCAGCGCGATCATCTCGCATCCGGAATTCCATCGCGACCGCGTGGCCAGCCTGCGCACCGGCCTGACCATCGGCGCGCCACAGGACATTCTGACTGCGGCACGGGTCTTGGGTGTGACCGAAATCTGCAATGTCTATGGCCAGACGGAAAGTTACGGCAATTGCTGCGTGACGCCGCATCACTGGCCGCTGGAACGCAGAGCAGCTTCCCAGGGGCCGCCGTTGCCGGGTGTGACGATCCGGATTACCGACCCCGCAACCGGCGCCGTGTTGCCGACTGGTGAGGAAGGTTTGATTGAGGTCCGCGGCTACCTCATGCGCGGTTACGTCGGCAGCAGTTCGGATCAGACTGAGTCCGTTATGACTAGCGATAGATTCCTCCGCACCGGCGATCAGGGACGGCTGCTGGCGGACGGCACGATGTCGTTCAGTGGCCGGGTCAGTGAAATGATTAAAAAGAGTGGCATCAACATATCACCCGCCGAAGTTGAAGATGTGCTGATGCGGCATCATGCCGTGGCATCGGCCGGCGTTGTTGGCGTGCCCGATTCAACGCAGGGTGAACTGCTCGCGGCCTTCGTCGTGGTGCGGCCGGGCACCAGTCCGCTGCCCGAGGAACTCGTTGCGCATTGCCGAGCGATCGCCTCGCGCTACAAAGTGCCGGATTTTATCGAGATCCGTGACAGCCTGCCGACGACCGTCACCGGCAAGCTGATGCGCCGCGAACTGAAGCAGATGGCATCATTATTGGCCCGGAACACCAGGCCATGACGCAGGAGGCCTGGCAACGCTGGGGTCCCGAGGATGAACGCGGCGCGCTGAACCATATCGGTGCGGCGCAAGTGCAGCAAGCGGCGGCGCTGGTGCGGTCGGGGGAGGTGCTGAGCCTGGCGCAGCCGCTCTCGCCTCGGACCCCGGTGCCGCAACATCGCGCCGGTTTGCAGCACTTCATGGGGCGTGACGGCGGCGACTATGCGGCTGGCGCGCGCCGGCCTGGCGGCTTTCAATTCGCGGAGGACACCGTCGTGATGCCGCTGCATTTCGGCACACATATCGACGCGCTATGTCACGCCTGGTACGACGACGCCCTGTACAACGGGTTTCCCGGAAATGGCACGCGCAGCACGACCGGGGCGACCCGGTGCGGCATCGACAAAATGGGACCGATCGTGGGCCGCGGTGTCCTGCTCGACCTGGCCGAGCTGCATGGCGGACCGCTGGCGGATGGTGCGACGATCGGGCGGGCTGATCTGCAAAAAGCCGCGGTTCGGGTGCGCATCGGCACCGGCGATATCGTGCTGATCCGCACCGGTTGGCCGGAACGATCCGGGCCGGTGTCGTTCGATACGGAGCCCGGCATCGATGCCGACGCAGCCCTGTGGCTCGCGGAACAGCAGATCGCGGCGCTGGGGGCGGATAATTTCGCGGTGGAGGTCATCCCCTTCGCGCAGGGCACCGTCTTTCCGGTGCACCAACGACTGATCCGCGATTTTGGCATTCCGCTGCTGGAGGGGCTAATATTGCAACCCCTGGCCGCCACCGGCCGGTTGGAATTCCTGTTCGCCGCCAGCCCGCTACCCGTGGTCGGCG
>Ga0302279_10005301_pt1 | contig 14507 bp, 15 predicted proteins | sample III_Bog_N3_3_FD_194541 | JGI IMG/M metagenome (GOLD analysis project Ga0302279, IMG submission 194541) | Peat permafrost microbial communities from Stordalen Mire near Abisko, Sweden - III_Bog_N3_3 | ecosystem: Environmental > Terrestrial > Soil > Wetlands > Peat | place: Sweden: Abisko...
CGCGTACGTAAGCACGGAGGTGCCGGCCGCATCATCCCGCACCGCGCCGAAGCGCAGCGTGCCGACGGACGTGCCGTCCCCCGTGCGCGCGACGATGCGCAGGTTGCTTTCGATCTCCGCGACGCGCGGAGCGATCGAGGTGCCGGCGACCGCGATCGTTCCGGAGATCGTGCCGGTCGTGGCGGCATCCGCGCGCGGCGCCGCGCCGCCCGCGAGCACGCTCGCGAGCGCGGCAAGCGTGCCGGCGAACGCGCGCCGCCGCACCGGTTAGAGTACCGCGACCGGCAACACGCCCTTCGCATCGAGGGCGCGTTCCGTCTCGACGCTCAGGGCCGTCAGGTGCGCGCGCGTCTGGAGATCGAGGTCGTGCCGGGCCAGCGCGCGGCGCGACGCATCGGCGACGCTCGTGAGTTCCAGGCGCGCGAGCGCTTGGGCGTCGAGCGGCGTTCCCCGCGGCGGTGCGACGGTGAGACGCTCGAGCATGCGCGCGTAGCTGCGCTGCAAGTTACGCCGCACTTGCGTCGACGAACGCTCGGATGCGAGGTCGCCGAACACCGCGTCTTGCGTCCACGTAAAGAGATCGGCGAGGCTCATCGTCGCGTTCGCTCCCGTTTTCGTGGGGAGGTCGGCGAGCCGCTGCAGCACGAGCGGTGCGAACATGCGCCCGAGGGCGCGCGACTGCATCGCGGCCACGAGTTCCACCACCGGCAAGTCGTGGCGCGGCTGCGGATCGTAGCCGAAGTCCGCGAACGGCATGTATTCGGTGTACACGAGCCGCCGGAGCGTGGTCGGCGAGAACGCCCAGTTCCCATCGGCGAAGAGATACTTATCGAGCAGCTCGTACGCGCGACGCTCTTCGGCGCGCGAGACCGGGGCCAGTGCGGTGTGCACGCCCGGATCGCCCACGCGGTTGCGCGTGAGATACTCGCCGCCGATGTAGTGCGTGAGCGAGGACGTGCACGTGTCGTAGCGTCCCATCAGCGAGAGGAATGCCTCGCGCTCGCGCTCCCACGGCTCCTGCGGCGCGGGGAAACGCCGATCGAGCGACGCCATCAAGCCCTTCGTCAGATCGAGTTGCGTGGCGCACCAGTCGAGCGGGTGATCGGTCAACAAGAACGGCGCCGTGCGCGGATCGATCGCGTGTCCGTCTCCAAACGCGCCGTCCTCGTCGCCGGCAAATGCATACTTGGGATCGTCGGCCGACGCCGCCCAACGCGCGAGTGTGTGGACTTCGTCTTGGGGCGTCCGCGCGCCGGGCACGGGCGCGTAGCCCCAATGGATCACGTGGTAGTCGTAGGAGCCGAGCGTCGTCGGGAAATACGTGCCGTGCGACGTGCCCTTCGGCCAGATGTTCACCGGCCAGTAATCCATCACGGACGCCGACGTACCGTTGGCTTTCGTGTAGCTCGCGCTCTTGAGTTCCGCCGCCGTGAACGCATTGTGCGCGATAAAGTTGTGGCTGAGACCGAAATCGTGACCGACTTCGTGCATCGCGACCGCTTTGATGCGCTCGTACACGTACGTGTCGGGGTTGCCCTCGCCCATCAGCGTGAGCGCGGTCGCGCCGAACGCGCTCTGCGCCGCTTCCCCGATGCCGAACGTCGATTCGTCGTGGGAAGGCAGATAGACGTTGTGCCGCGCCGGAACCGTCGTATCGGGCGGCAATTCGCCCGGCATCGTCAGGGCCGCGAGCAGATTCCGTTCGCTGAACTTCGCGAAGCGCCCGAGGTTGCTGTCGAGCAGCACGCCGCCGCGGAAGATTTCGCCCGTGCGTGGATCCCACACGATCTGCGCTTCGGCGCCGAACTCGGAGGGCTGGTCCGTCACCCAGCGCACGACGCTGTAGCGGATGTCGTCGGGATCCCACGCCGGATCGTTCGGCGGATCGAGCACCTGCACGGCATCCGAGATGCCGATGCGCGCGAACGCCTTGTTCCATTCGAGGATGCCGTCGCGTACGGCGCCGCGATATTCGTCGGGAATCGAGCGGTCCAGATAGAACACGATCGGCTTCTTCGCCGGGGAGAGCGGTTTGGTCGGATCGCTCGGCTGCATATCCCAGCGCAAGATGTAGTAGCGCAGGTTGTCGTAATCGCCGTCGCGGTCGAAGGCCGCGTGGGGATCTTCCCAATAGCCCACGCGGTCGTCGTAGAGGCGCGGCATGTAGTCGGGCGAGCTCATGATCTGCGAGAAGTTGTACTTCACGCGCATCTGCACGAAGCGCGCGTCGGGAACCGTATCGACCTCGTCCGACTTCGCCGAAGCGAACGTTTCGTCGGCCTCCACGATCACGTTCTGGGCGAACGCTTTCGCTGGCCCGAAGTACGTGCGCGTCGGATCGAGGTGATAGCCGCCGCCGGGCGCGCCCTCCGAACCCACCGCGTCGCTCAGTGCCGAGCCGATGTCGAGCAGGTCGCCGAGCAGCGGCGATGCGTCGAGCACGTGCACCTTGAGCGCTTTGTTTTCCGTCGCGATCGGCAGCACGGCTTCGACGGAGTCGGCCGTGGATTCGCGCACCGCCGTTGCGAGCGCGGTGCCGGGCGTCGCGAGGAAACGCGTGTGCGGCCAGATCAGCGCGACGCTCTTGCCGAGGTTGTGAAAGCGCACGATGCGGCCGTTCTGCGCGAACTGATCGCCCGAGTGAAAGCCGTATCCGCCGAGCCCGTTGGCGGGAACGATGTGCTCGAGGAAGTCCGTATCCATCTGATCGTCGCGCACTTCGATGTAGATCTTGCCGCCCGTGCGGTAGATCGGGAAGAGGCCCGGTTGTTTCTCGGCGCTCTTGAGAAACTTGTCGTAATCGGCCTCGGGCGGCATCGACGGCGCACCGGCCGGGGCGGCGGACGCGGGCACGGCGGAGGCGACCGGTTTCGGCGACGACGGCGCCGTTTGCGCGCGGGCCGGACCGGCGAGGGAGACGAAGAGGGTGGACGCGGCAAAGAGCGCGGAGAGATATGCGGCTTTCATCGTCGCGCTGACTTCGGCTATTGCGCGGCCGACCCTCGGTTCTCGCCGATCTTCTCCCAGACGAGCGTCAAGACGTGTCCGGCGGGGTCGCGGCGCGTCACGACCGGTTGCGTCGCAAGCGTGAGCAATCGGCCGTCGTAGCTGGCGGAGCGCTCTTGGATCGTATCCTGCCAGGTGGGATCGGTCGCGACTTCCACGTGATGGTAGAGCGTCTCGCCGTCGAGTTCGTAGGTGCCCGTATAGCCGAGGCCGTTGCGAAAGGCGGCGGCCTGCTGTTCGATCGGTGCGGTACCGCTCGGCCGCGCCATCTCGCGGTTCGGCGAGGCGAGCACCGCGCTGAAACGGCCGTCGGTCGTGTACACGATCCGTCCGAGCGGCTGCAATCCCCAGGGCGCGATCTCGTGCCCGTCGCGATCGAGATACACCATCGAGACGAGCGACCACGTTCCCACGAGCGGAATCACCACGGCAGTTCCGCGCCCTCGTACGTGAGGTACGCGCCGCTCCGCGCGACGTCGAACGCATCGATCACGCGCACCATGCCGTCGGCCGACGTCGCAACGTCAATCGCCGCGCCCGGGCCGCCCATGCGCGTCCGCACCCACCCCGGATGGAGCGCGAGCACGGCGACGCCGGGCAGTTCGGCCGCGAGTTTCTTCGTGATCATGTTCAGCGCGGCCTTACTCGCACCGTAGGCGAAATAGCCGGCACCGGCCTGCGCGATCGAACCGAGTACCGACGAGACGTTCACCACCTTCGCATCGGCGGCCAGTTTCGATCGCAGCGCTTGCGTGACGAGCAGCGGCGCGAAGACGTTGACTTTGAAGAGGTCCACGAGCGCGTCTTGCGTGAGGTCGCCGAAGCCGCGCCGTTCGCTCGCGCCCGCGTTGTTGACGAGCAGATCGAGCGGCGTCACACCGACGGCCGTCGCGATGTGTTCGGGCGCGCTTGCATCCCCGACGTCGGCGCGCACGATGGAAACGCGGCCGCCGCTCGCCGCGACCAGTTCGGCGAGTTCGTCGCTCGCGCCGGGATCGCGCGCGACCGCGAAGACGTGGTTCTCGGTGCGCGCGGCGTAACGTGAAGCGAGCGCGAGTCCCAGACCGCGGCTCGCTCCGGTGATCAGAACGTTCATGCTGGACGTGTCTCCGAAAAAGTGTCGCGCAAACCCTAAGATCGGGGCGGCCCAATACTCGGGCGCGTGTTTTTCGCTTACGGCTCGCGCTAGAGCATGACGAGCCCGAGGCGAACGCCCTGTGCGACCGCTTCGGTGCGGCTCGACACGCCGAGTTTGGCGAAGATCGACGCGAGGTGGAATTTCACCGTGTGCTCGGAAATTCCAAGCCGTCCCGCGATCGTCTTGTTCGGAACGCCGCGCGCGACTTCGGCGAGGACGCCGCGCTCGCGCGGGGTCAATGGTTCGGACTGCTGTGCGGCCACAGACCCGGCGGCGCTGCGCGCGCGAACGTCGTCCTCGAGCGCGAACGCGCGCGGCTGCACCGCGACGAGCCCGGCCGCGACGGCGACGATGGCCGCGACGATCTCGCCGGCCGATGCGTCCCGTCCGAGGATCGCATGCGCGCCGCGGTCGGCGCGATCGAGGCGGTCGCCCGTCCAGGCGGCGCGCGGGTCGTCCACGAGCGCGACGCTCGGAACGGCGACGGGCGCGCGGTCGAGCTCGACGTCTTCGAGCAGCACGTCCGGCGCGAACGTCGCGATGCGCGTCGCGAGTTCCGCGGGCGACGCTTCCGCGACGAGTGCGAGGCGCGTGTCGCCGCGGACGATCTCCGCGAGCCCGGCGCGCGCGAGTTCCGACGCCGCCGATACGAGCGTGCGGATCACGCGGCGCGCGTGTCCGCGCGAAGCGCTCGCAGGAACGCGGCGACGGCGCCGCTCGGCACGGCGAACGCGAGACCGCGCACGATCATGCTGTTGATGCCGACGACCTGACCGTTCGCATCGGCGAGCGGGCCGCCCGAATTTCCCGGTGCGAGTCTCACATCAGCTACAACCCACCGGGCGTTGCAGCGATGCACGAGCCCGGCGCTCACGGCCCCCGGAATGCCGTGCGGGTTCCCCACCGCGAGCACGAGTTCGCCCGGGACGAGCGTGGCCGCGTCACGCCGGCCGGCGGCGACGAGCACGCCTGCATCGCGCGCGTCGATGCGCAGCGCCGCGAGGTCGCGCTCCGCATCGCGGCCGACGAGCGTCGCGCGCACGCGCCGCCCTCCGGCGGTTTCGACCGTGGCGTACGCACCGCGCACCACGTGTGCGTTCGTGATCACGATCCCGCGCGCGTCCCACACCACGCCCGAACCGGCACCGCGGTCGCCGGCATCGTGTACGGCCACCGTCGATGCGCGCAGCGTGCGCGCGATCTCGGAGAACGCGACGCCGAGGTCAGTCGTCATCGCTGGGTCGCTCGCCGACGGTGACGCGTAGTTCCTGCGGCCTTCCGCCGCGCAGGATGCGCACGCTTGCGGTGCTTCCGGGCGGCGTTGCCGCGAGCGCGTTCGCGACGTCGTGCGAGTCTTCGATGGCCTGCGCGCCGAGGGCTAGGATTACGTCACCGAGTTGCATGCCGCCGGCGTCCGCGGGGCCGCCCGCGGCGACGTCCATCACGATCGCACCCGAGCGTTGCGTGAGCGCGTGCGCGGCGCGCAGCGCCTCCGGCAAGAGAATCGCTTGCATCGCGATGCCGAGGTATCCGCGCGCGATGCGGCCGCCGCCACCCTGTAGTTGCGCGACGACGCGCTCGATCGTGGTCGCGGGCAACGTGAGCGCCATACGACGCGAGAGCCCCCACGTGTTCATGCCGGCGATGCGCCCCGTCGCATCGACGAGCGGTCCGCCGGAGAACGACGGATAAACGTTACAGTCGGGCCGCAAGAACCGATCGACCTGTCCGCCGCGCCACGTGCGCCACGGCCCGTCGAACGAACTGACGATGCCGAAGCTCGCGGCGACGGCCGCATCCTCGTCGCGCCCGATCGCGAGGATCAGATGTCCGACGCCGAGCGTCGCGAGGTCGGCGCGCGGCGCGGCTTGCAGCGTAGCCGTGGTGTACAGCAGCGCGAGATCGGTCGACGGGTCGCGCCCCACGACCGAGGCGCGCGCGGTCGCGCCGTTTCCGAGCAGCAACTCGATGTCGTCTTCGCGCTCGATCGCGTGGTCGACGGTGACCACGTGGTGTTCGTCCCACACGATGCCGCTCGCGTCGCGGCGCGGATGCGCGTCGACGTAGACGACCGACGGCGCGATCGTGGCGACCGCGCGAGCGAGATCCGCGGAGAGCGCGGCGAGCGAATTCGATGGCGAAGCGTTCATGCTCCGTAGTATGCGCGTCGCCGCCGCAGCAGCGCATCGCCGATTCGGCTAGTTGCGCTGCGAGGTGCGGACGGCGGTCGCGAGAACAACGCCACCCATGCGTCAGCCGGCCGTCCTCTTCATTATCGCCGCGTTCGTCGCCGGCGGAGCTACACCACCGGCGGCCGCGCAACCCGCGAGCCCGCTTCCTTCGAGCGCGCCGTCGTCCGCGGCGGCCTATCCGCCCGCTCCGACGTCGACGGCGAGCGACGCGTACTTCGGAACCGTCGTGGCAGATCCGTACCGGCCGCTCGAATCGATCGATGCGCCGGCGACGAAGGCCTGGACGACGCGTGAGAACGCGCTGACGCGCAGTTACCTCGATGCGATCCCGTCACGGCCCGCGATCGCCGCCGCGTTTCGCAAGCTCGCCAACTATCCGAAGATGTCGGCGCCGTTCCGTGAGGGCAAGCGATACTTCTATACGTACAACACGGGCCTGCAAACCCAAAGCGTCTACTTCGTCCGCAACGGCGAGAGCGGCCCCGCGCGCCGCTTCTTCGATCCGAACACGCTCTCGAAGGATGGTTCGATCCAACTCTCCGGGACGAGCTTTTCGCGCGACGGTTCGCTGATGGCCTACTCCACCTCGACGGGTGGCGAAGATTGGCAGACCTGGCACGTGAAGGTCGTGGCGACGGGTCGCGACACGGGCGACGTGATCCATTGGTCGAAGTTTTCCGATGCGACGTGGTCCGGTGACGCGGGCTTCTACTACGCCGGGTACGATGCGCCGAGCGCCGGTAACAAGACGCTCTCGCTGCTCGGCGTCCAGAAGGTGTGGTTCCATCGCCTCGGCACGCCGCAATCCGCCGACCACCTCGTCTTCGCGTCGACCGCCCATCCGGACCGCTTCGTCGGCGTCGAGGCGACGGAGGACGAAAGCTTCGACTTCCTGTCCGTCAGTACGCTCGGCACGACGTCGCTCGCCTGGAAAGCGCGCGGCGAATCCGACGCGGCGTTCCATCCGCTGACCGCTTACGTGCCGAACGTGGATTACGGAATCGTCGGCAACGACGGGTCGCGCATCTATCTCTCGACGAACGCCGGCGCGCCGCGCTTTCGCGTGGTCGCCGTCGACCTGCGCGATCCGCACCACGTGCTTCACGACGTGGTGCCGCAGTCGAGCGACAAGCTCGAGAACGCCGTGCTGATCGGCAACCGGTTCTTCCTCGAATACCTGCACGACGCACACTCCGTCGTGCGCGTCGTGACGACGGCGGGCAAGGATCTCGGCGAAGTCGCGCTACCGGGAATCGGCTCGGGCGGCGTGCCTTCGGGGAAGCGCGAGGACCGCATCGCGTACTACACGTTCGCTTCTTACGCGATTCCGCGAACGATCTATCGCCTCGATACGCAGACGCTGAAATCGACCGTGTACTACCGCGCGCCGATCGCGTTCGACCCGAGCGCGTTCGTTACCGAACAACTTTTCGCGACGTCGAAGGACGGCACGAAGGTTCCCGTGTTCGTCACGCATCGCAAAGGCATCGCGCTCGACGGGAGCAACCCGACGCTGCTCTACGGCTACGGCGGCTTCGACATCTCCGAGACGCCGTATTTCTCGACGGACCGCGCGCTCTGGCTCCAACTGGGCGGCGTGTACGCGGACGTCGTGTTACGCGGCGGCGGCGAATACGGCGAAGCTTGGCACGACGCGGGCCGCCTTGCGAACAAGCAGCACGTGTTCGACGACTTCACCGCGGCCGCACACCTGCTGATCGATCGCAAGATCACCTCGACGCCGAAGCTCGCGATCGACGGCGGCTCGAACGGCGGCCTACTCGTCGGTGCCGTGCTGACGCAACATCCCGAACTCTTCGGCGCGGCGATCGCCGAACAGGGCGTGCTCGACATGCTGCGCTTCCAGAAATTCACGGTCGGCAAGGCGTGGATTCCGGAATACGGCGATTCGACATCGAGCGCGGCGCAGTTCGCGTGGCTCTACGCGTACTCGCCGCTGCACAACGTGAAGCCGGGCACGGCCTACCCGCCAACGCTGATCACGACGGCCGATCACGACGATCGCGTGCTCCCCGCGCACTCGTTCAAGTTCGCAGCGGCGCTGCAAGCGGCGCAGTCCGGCCCAGCGCCGATCCTGCTCCGCGTGCAGACGAACGAGGGTCACTTCAGCGGCCTCACCATGGACGAAGAGATCGCGATCTACGCCGACTTCTACGCCTTCCTCGCGAAGAGCCTCGACTTCACGCCGAACGTGTGACGTCGGGAACGCGCGTTACGGCAACAGCAGCAGCTTTCCGGTCGTCGCGCGCGATTCGAGTTCCGTGTGCGCGCGGGCCGCGTCCGCGAGCGGATACGTGTGCTCGACGCGGAGCGCGAGCGTGCCGTCGAGTACGCGCGCAAAGAGTTCTCCGGCGCGCCAGTTGAGTTCGTCGGGCGTCGCGGCGTAGTTCGCGAGCGAGGGGCGCGTCGCGAAGAGCGAACCCTTCTGCGCGAGCACCTGGAGGTCGAGCGGCGGAACGGGGCCGCTCGACGCGCCGTAGAGCACGAAGTAACCGCGCGGGCGAAGCGCATCGATACTCTTCTCCCACGTCGTTTTCCCGACCGAATCGTAGACCACGTGCGCGCCCGCGCCGTTCGTGATGCGCCGGACCTCTTCGGCGACGTCGAGCGTCGTGTAATCGATCGTATGATCGGCGCCGGCCTTCTTCGAAAGTTCGGCCTTGGCGGCCGTCGAGACCGTCGTGATGACGGTCGCGCCCTTCGCCTTCGCGAGTTGCGTCAGCAAGAGGCCCACGCCGCCCGCGCCCGCATGCACGAGCGCGATCTGTCCCTGCTCGAGGTGGAACGTGCTGTTGATCAAGTAGTGGGCCGTCATGCCTTGGAGCATGAGCGCGGCCGCATCGCGGGTGGACACGCCGTCCGGCACGTGCACCAGGCGCGCCGCGGGAACGGCGGCGTATTCCGCGTACGCGCCCGGTATCATGGCGTACGCGACGCGGTCGCCCACGGCGACGTTCGTGACGTCCGAGCCGATCGATTCGACCACGCCCGCGCCTTCCGAACCGAGCACGAACGGGAAGTGCGGCGGCTTGTAGTGGCCGCTGCGAAAATAGACGTCGATGAAGTTGATGCCGCTCGCTTCGAGTTTCACGAGGGCATCGAGCGGTCCGACTTCCGGCACGGGGAGGTCGTGGAGGCCGAGGACCTCGGGCCCTCCGTTGCGATCGATGGCGATAGCTTTCATGTCCCGCATGAACCGCCGGCGCCGTCAGAAGGTTCGCTTCCATGCTTCACGCGAGCCCATGCTTCGACAAGCTCAGCATGACAAAATTGAAGCTCGTGCCCTGACCCCATGCTTCGACAAGCTCGGCATGACAAAATTGAAGCTTGTGCCCTGACCCCATGCTTCGACAAGCTCGGCATGACAAAATTGAAGCTTGTGCCCTGATCCCATGCTTCGACAAGCTCAGCATGACAAAATTGAAGCTCGTGCCCACCCCATGCTTCGAGAAGCTCAGCATGACAATGGAAGCTCGTCGCCCTGAGCTTGTCGAAGGGCGGCCGTTACCCGGTCAGCCGGGCTTGCGGCCGCGCACGAGGCGCGTGCGCGACAGGCGGTCGTGCGGATGGACGCGCACGAAGAAGCCGGCCAAGGCGATGGCGGTGAGCGCGCTACCGAAGGCCGCCGTGTAACGCCAGAACGCTTGCACGATCGAGGGACGCGCGTAGCGCACCGTCACCACGCGAAGTTCCATGACCATCATGCCGAGCGTCTGGCCGCTCAGGGCCACGAGCGCCGCGCTGTAGATGAAGAAGACCGCGAGCGTGACGAACCCGTGCGCGCCCAGTTGCAGCGCGGGCACGTTTTCGGCGAGGTGCTGGACCCAGCGCGGTGCGTCGGAATCATCGATCTTCGTTGCGGACTTCGTCACGCTGACCACGACCGGGATGCGCAGAATCGAGCCGATCGCTGCGAGGTCGATGCCGATCGCCGCGAGCCGTCGTACGAGCGGCGCGCATTCGCGCCGCGAAACGCGGTCGCCGTCGGCGTGCGTTTCGATCGCGGGCGGCGGCAAGTCGGTCGCCAGTCGCGACCGCCAATCGAGCGCCAGCGGCGAGGCCGCGAAGATGCGCAGCGCCTCGAGGCGATTCGTCGCGTACGGCATGCTTGCGGTCCACTCGCCGATGCGGAGCGACACGTCCGATTCGATTTCGCGCCGTTGTTCGGCGATCGCGCGCATGTCGACGCGCCGGCCGATCGAGTGATACGTGGAAATCGAAATGCCGCCGAGCGCGTCCTCGATCCCGTCGCAACACAGCAGGCCCACGCGGTCGGCGGTGTATTCCGTGCGGCGCAACCACGCGCCGAATACGAGCGCGACGACGGGATTCTCGCGACCGGACGCGCTGAGCAGGGATGCGATGCGCGTGTGTCCCGCCGCGATGTGTCCGAGTTCGCGCGCGATCAGGAAAGCGAGTTCGCCGCGCCGCAGATGTTCGTAGTATTGGCTCGAGATGATCAGCGCGTAGGGTTCGCCGATGCCGACGGCGGCGATCGGAACGAAGGGATCGTCGCGCACGAAGATCTGCGGCGTCTGCATGCCGAGGCGCCGCGCGACGTCGTTTGCGATTTCGTGCAGCTCGGGCAGTTGGCGTTCGTCGATGCGAATGCTCGAACCGATCAGCTTGCCACGCGCGATCGAAATCAGCGCGAGACCCGCGACGATCAGGAGGATGAATTCCGAGAGCGAAACGCCGGGAAAGATGGCGCTCGCGAGCGCGATCGTGAGGGGCGCGGCGAGCATGCACCCCCAGAACGAGAAGCGCTCGCCCGGAATGCGCAACGACGTGGGGCCTTCGAAGAGCACGGCGCTCATGCGTTAGGCTTCCGTCGCGTTACCAGCCCCACGTGCCGGCATCGCCTTTGAAGGGGCCGACCACGTCCTTCGTCACCCAGCCGCCGTAGAAGTCGCCCGCCTGCGCGACGACGCGTTCGTCGTCCACGTAGCACGCTTCGACGCGCGACGCGTAAAACGCGAGGTGGTTCGCGATGGGCGCGAACGCGCGCGCCGGCGCCGGATAAAACCACGCCGCGCGTTCCGAGCGCAGCGGGCCGGCGACGAGGTCGTAGTAGCTCGCGCGGCCTTTGAACTCGCAGAAGCTCGAACCCGCGGCGAGCGCGAGGACGCCCGCATCGACGTCGGCCGGCGGAAGGTAGTACACGGGCGGGTGGCTCGTCTCGAGGACGCGCCAGCCCGCGACCGTGTCGGCGATCGTCCGGCCCGCGAAGACGACGCGGAGCCGCCGGGCCGTGCGCTCGAGGCGCGGCGGCCGGGGATAGTCCCACACGGACTCTTGGCCCGCTTCCGGCGGGATCGGTGCCGGGCGCTTCATGCGGACCACCGTTCGACGGGCGGGCCCCGGGGCTCCCATCGCCGCTCGGGACGAATTTCGGGCGAACCCCTTGACATCGCGTATCGGTATGATATTGTACTAGTACGTTAGTACAACAGTACGTTAGGAGAACGCGATGAACACGACGAACCCGAACCACACCTCGAATCCCGCCGCCGATGGCGCCGACCGCGAGACCCGCCGGACCGTGATCCCCACGCCGCGCCGCGACGGTGGCATCTTCCCCGGTTGGGGTGTGCGGTTCTAGCCCAGGAGTTCCGAACGACCAGCGTGCCCGCAATGTTCACGGTCGATCCGCGCAGCGGAATCCCGCTCTACCTCCAGTTGATCGACCAGATCAAGCGAGCCGTCGCGCTCGGAACGCTCGCCTCCGGCGAACAGCTCCCGACGGTCAAGGCGCTCGCGCTCGATCTGACCATCAACCCCAACACCGTGGCACGCGCCTACCGCGAACTCGAACGCGACCGCGTGATCGAGACGAGCCCGGGCCGCGGTTCCTTCGTCCGCAGCGGCGACGCGCCGGCCGAAGCCCGGCGCGCGGGCGTCGACGTCGCCGAAGGCGTCCTCTCCGACGCCGTCCGCGAGTCGCGTGCCCTCGGCCTCGATGCCCGCATCCTCACCACGCTTTTCGAACGCGCCCTCGCGCGCTGGTATCCGGAAGAAAGGGACTCCACGTGAACGCGATCGCGATTACGAATCTCACCAAGCGCTACGGCGCGCAACTCGCCGTCGACGATCTCTCGCTCGCGGTCGACGCCGGGTCCGTGTGCGGACTGCTCGGGCCCAACGGCGCCGGAAAATCGACGACGTTCAAGTGTCTGCTCGCGCTCGACCAGCCGACCTCCGGCACCGTTGCCGTGGACGGTGCGCCCGTGGCGCCGAGTACGTTCGAATACCTCGCGTACGTTCCGGAAACGAGCGCGCTGCTCGAAAAGTATAGCGTCGGCGACCATCTCGAGGCGACGCGCCGCACCTACGCGAGCTTCGATGCCGCACGTGCCGCGGAGCTCGCGGCAACGTTCAAACTCGATTCGAAGAAACGCATCGGCAAACTCTCGAAGGGCCAACGAACCGCCGTGGCGCTCGTGCTCGCCTTTGCGATCCGGCCGCGGGTGCTCGTGCTCGACGAGCCGGCGAGCGGACTCGACCCGATCTTTCAGCGCGCGGTCTTGGATCTGATCATCGACGCGGCGGCGGGCGGCGCGTGCGTGCTCTTCTCGTCGCATCAGATCGGTCAGGTCGAACGCGCTGCCGATTCGATCGCCGTGCTCAAGGGCGGAAAGCTCGTGCTGCGCGGCGAGATCGACGATCTCAAGGGTGACGAGAAGATCGTCGAGGCGATCTTCCCGAGCGACGCGCCGTCGCCGAACGGACTCGCCTCGGATCCACGCGTGCGGCGTATCGAACGCGCCGGGCGCATCCTGCGTCTGCACGTCCGTTCGGACGCCGCCGGCGTCGCGCACGAACTCGCATCGTTCGAGCCGCGCACGGTCGACGTGCTCGACCTCGGGCTCGAAGATATCTTCCTCGGCGCCGTCTCCGACGACGCCGCCTACAGCTCCGCAAAGGACCGCGCCTGATGTACTACTTCGACATCCTCCGCGCGGGACGCGCGCTCAAGACCTACACGATCGTTCTCGGCTCCATCCTCCTCGTGATGCTCGTGACCACGCCGTTCTCGCGCGTGAGCCATAGCAACGAGTCGGTCACCATCAACGGCCAGTCGGTCTCCGGTGCCCTTCGCGGTTTCGTCCTCATCCATCAGATGGGCCAGACGATCCACATCCCGTTCTCCGTTCTGTGCGCGATCGCGGCGTTCGCCGGCATTCTCTTCGCGACCGGCTGTGCGACGAGTCTGAGCCGCTTCAACAAGAATCTCCACTTCACGTTCACGAAGCCCGTGTCGCGCGAACGCTCCACGCTTACGACGATCGGCACCGACGCGCTCACGATCGTTGCGGCGTTCGCGATCGGGCTCGTGTTCGCGCTCGCGCCGATCGCCATCGTCGGGCTCCTCGACCGCCTCACGTTCGATCTCCAGTCGCTCGCCGTGCTCGTGCTCGGCCTCGGGATCGCCTACATGTGGTACGGGATCGTCCAAGCCGCAACGTCCGCGATGCGCGGCGGTTCGGGGATCGTGCTCGGGCTCAGTTGGGCGGTCTTCGTCGTGATGCAGGGACTGCAGCATCTCTCCGGAGATTTCGTTCCTCCGGTGATCGTGTGGATCATCCACACGTTCAACACGATCAACCCGTTCATCGTGATGAACCAGATGTTCGAGACGATCGGCGTTGCCGATTCGGCCGTGTTCGGACCTCCGTACGTCCAGCAACTCGCGGTTGCATACCTCACCGCGCTCGTCGGCGTCGCGATCGCCGTCACGCTGCGCAAGCGGATGGCCGTCTAACCGATGCGCATCTTCGGCACGACGTTCTCGCTCGTGCTCGGTGCCTGGCGCTTGCGCCTGAGCATCGACATCGACGAAGACCCTGAAGTCAAGACCCTCGCGATGCAACACGTCCTCCACCGCGAACGCGAAAAAACGCTCCGCTAAGATCCGGTCACGCTGAGCCTGCCGAAGGGCGCCAAGCACATGCCCTGCCCATGCTTCGACAAGCTCAGCATGACAGTAACAGGGAGTCGTCGCCCTGAGCCTGCCGAAGGGCGCCAAGCACATGCCCTGCCCATGCTTCGACAAGCTCAGCAGGACAATAGGAATCGTCCCCCTGAGCCTGCCGAAGGGCGCCAAGCTCCTACTCCGCCCGTGCTTCGACAAGCTCAGCATGACATGTGGC
>Ga0302279_10005305_pt1 | contig 14502 bp, 12 predicted proteins | sample III_Bog_N3_3_FD_194541 | JGI IMG/M metagenome (GOLD analysis project Ga0302279, IMG submission 194541) | Peat permafrost microbial communities from Stordalen Mire near Abisko, Sweden - III_Bog_N3_3 | ecosystem: Environmental > Terrestrial > Soil > Wetlands > Peat | place: Sweden: Abisko...
TGCTGAAGATCACCTTCCCGGGCGCGCCCGACCTGAATCCCCCGGAGGCCCTCCAGATCCGCAGGGATGGCCGGATCACGCTGCCGATTGTCGGCGAGGTGACCGCGGCGGGTCTCACGCCCGCCGGGCTGCAGACCGACCTTCTCAACCGGTTCTCGGGCCAGCTCGTCTCCAAGGAGGTCGTCGTGACTGTCGTGTCCTCCTCCTTCGTCGTGTTTGTCGACGGAAACGTGGTCCATCCGGGAAAGGTCGTCTCCGACCATCCGATCACCGCGCTTGAGGCGGTCATGGAGGCCGGCGGCTTCAACTACAGCACGGCCGACGCCTCCAAGGTCATGGTCATCCGCCACAAGCCGGGCGGGGCGGACTACACCTACCACACCGTCAACCTGAAGCTCGTCGTCGACGGGCGGCAGAGCGACGTCTTCTACCTTTCCCCGGGCGACGTGGTCCACGTCCCGGAGAAGTTCTCCTGGTTCTGACCCGCCGAATCCCTCCCGTCCCGCCTTCACCAATCGCCTTAAAACATGAAAAATTACATCACAATGCTCCCGTGCGCGCTTGTCGCCTGCGGCCTCCTCAGCCTCGGCTCAAGCCGGGCGGCTGCCCAAAGCACCTATGCCCCGCCCTACGCCATCAGCACCCTTGGCGGGACGCTCCGCACGCCGGGCACCGCCGACGGAACGCCCGGTCAATTCGAATTGCCCTTCGGCGTGGCCGTGGACACGGCGGGAAATGTCTATGTCGGCGACACCTCCGGCGACACGATCCGGAAGATCACCCCGGGGGGCGCTGTCAGCACCCTCGCGGGCCTTCCAACGGTGACCGGCAGCGCCGATGGAACGGGCGCGGGCGCCCGCTTCAACGGCCCTGAGGGGGTCGCCGTTGACACCGCCGGCAACGTCTACGTCGCCGACCTGTCCAACGCAACCATCCGGAAGATCACGCCGTCGGGCGGCGTGACCACGCTCGCCGGTCTCGCGGGGACCATCGGCACGGCTGATGGCACGGGAACCGGGGCGCGCTTCGACGGACCCGCCGGAGTGGCGGTCGACGGGAGCGGCAACGTCTACGTTGCGGACACCTACAGCGACACGATCCGGAAAGTCACGCCGGCGGGAGCCGTGACGACCATCGCCGGATTGCCCGGCGTGCCCGGCACCCTGAATGGCACGGCCGGCGGGGCCCGGTTCAACCAGCCGTCGGGCATTGCGTCCGACGCGGCAGGCAACCTGTACGTGGCGGATACCGGCAGCGACACGATACGGAAAATCACGCCGGGCGGCGTCGTGACGACCGTCGCCGGGGCTGCCGGAGTCCAGGGCAGCGCGGACGGCACCGGGGCGGCGGCCCGGTTTTACCTTCCGGTGGGCATCGCCGTCGATGCCAACGCCAACCTGTATGTGGCCGACACCTATAACGACACGGTCCGGCTGGTCACCTCCTCGGGCGTCGTCACGACGCTCGCCGGGCAGGTCGGGATTGCCGGCACGGCCGGCGGCACGGGAATTGCCGCTCAATTCGACCTTCCCTATGGGATTGCGGTCGACGCCACCGGCGTCGTCTACGTGGCCGACACCCTCAATACCCTCGTTCGGAAGGGCATGAGCTCCGCGGTGCCGATCATCGGCACCCAGCCGCTGAGCCAGAGCGCCGCCGCGGGGGCGACAGTCGCGCTGCAGGTCACGGCAACGGGAGCCCTCGGCTACCAGTGGTCGCTGAACGGAACGATCATCCCCGGCGCAACCAGCGCCACGCTTTCACTCCCCCGGATTGGCACAAGCCAGGCCGGCACCTATACCGTGCTCGTCTCCAACGCCTCCGGCTCGGTGAACTCCACGGGAGGAGTCCTCACCGTGAGCTATGACGCGCGCCTCATCAACCTGTCGGCGCGGACCGGCGTCGCCGGCACGAGCAACCTCCTGATCGGCGGCTTTGGCATCAGCGGCAGCGGCACAAAGGTCCTGCTCCTGCGGGGCGTCGGTCCGGGGCTCTTCACCTACTTCGGGCTGCCGGGAACCCTCTCCAACCCCCAGCTGACCCTCTTCGACAGCGTCCCGACCGCGATTGTGACGAACATCGGCTGGGCCAACGCCTTGACCGCAGGGGCATCGACGGTTTCCGTCAGCCCGCAGGCCGCCACGGCCGGGCTGATGAGCACGCTCGGCGCCTTCACCATTCCGGGCGGTTCCGCGGATTCCGCGATGAAGGTGACTGCCCCGACGGGAGGCTACACGGCCCAGGTGAGCGGCGTCGGCGGCACATCCGGGGTCGCGCTCATGGAAGTCTACGACGCGGACACCGGCTCGCCGCCGGCTCGCCTGGTCAATCTCTCGGCGCGGTCTGCCGTGGGTGTCGGCGGAAATATCCTGATCGGTGGATTTGTGATAACGGGAAGCACCGCCGAGACCGTCCTCATCCGCGGGGTCGGCCCGGGACTCACCACCTTTTTCGGCCTGGGTGGAACCCTGGTGAGTCCCCAGCTCGTCCTCCTCGACAGCACCGTCAGCGCGAGCATCATCGCCTCGAACTCGGGCTGGGGCACGGCCCCGACAACCGGGCCCTCGACCGTCCAGGCGGGCGTTGTGGCGGCGACGTCCGCGGTGATTGCCGAGGTCGGCGCATTTCCCGTTCCGTCGGGATCCACCGACGCCGCGATGGTCGTCACCCTTCCGCCGGGCAACTACACCGCGCAGTTGAGCGGCGTCGGCGGCAGCACGGGAATCGGGCTGATCGAGGTTTATGAGGTCCCCTGAACCCGCGAGCCGCCCCGCGGCGCCACGGTTTCTCGGGTTCCTGGCCCTGAGGGGAGTCCACTTTGTCGCATCCCGCCTCTGCGGCGGCGCGGTGGCCGGCCTGGCATTCGACGCCAAGTTCGGCCCCACGCCGGGAGGTTGGACGGCCTACCGGGAGCCTCCGGAGTTCATAGATGCGGTGGCCCGCCAGGCTCGGTCCTTCGGACCCTGCTCGGCCCGCATCCTCGTCCTGGGCTGCGGAACCGCGGAGTTTGCCGGCGGCCTTCCCCCGGACAGCTTCTGGTCCATCCTGGGGATAGACCTGTCGCGCCGGGCGATCGCGATTGCCACGGAGGCCGCCGATCCGGCGAGGGCCCGCTTCGAGGTCGCGGACATGAGGACCTACCGGCCGCCCGGCCCCCAGGACGTGGTCACCCTCTCCGAGTCGATCTACTACCTCGGGCGAAGGGACGCCGTCGCGCTGTTCGCCCGGCTTCGCGCGGAAAATCCGGGCGTCATCTTCCTGGTCACCATCTCCCAGGCCGCACGCTACCGCTCGTACCTTGAGGACATCCGGGACACCGCCCCGTCCATCCTCGAGGACCGCCCGCTGGTGCCCGGCAAGGAAAGACACCTGATCATATTTAGGTAAACCCAATTTCAGGTCTCAGGTTTCAGGTTTCAGGTTTCTGATAAAAGCGGTCTCAGGTTTCTGCGAGAAATCCTCCTTTCCTCCAGGCGCCATCTAGCCTCTACTTTCCGGCATGATATCCTGGTCGCGATACTTCATCCCCACCCTCAAGGAGAGCCCCGCGGACGCGGAAATCGCGTCGCACCGGCTCCTCATACGCGCCGGTCTCGTGCGCAAGGTCGGCGGCGGCCTCTATGCCTTCCTTCCGCTCGGGCTGCGCGTGATGCGCAAGCTCAGCCAGATCTGCCGCGAGGAGATGGAGCGGGCCGGGGCGATTGAATTGTCCATGCCCCACCTGCATCCCGCGGAGCTTTGGCGCGAGGGCCCCCGCTGGCCGGCGGCCCGCGAGATCATGTTCCGAGCCGACCACGCGGGCGCGGGCCGGCGCGGCGGGGGCGAGCCCGAGTTTGTCCTCGGCCCGACCCACGAGGAGATCATCACCCCGCTCATGAAGGCGGAGATCTCCAGCTACCGGGACCTGCCCAAGAACTTTTTCCAGATCGCCACCAAGTTCCGCAATGAGATCCGCCCCCGCTTCGGGCTGATGCGCGCGCGGGAATTCGTCATGAAGGACGGCTACTCGTTCGACGCGGACGACGCCGGCGCGATGCGAAGCTACGGGGCCATGAAGGAGGCCTACGGCAGATTCTTCGAGCGATCCGGCCTGAAGGCGGTCGTCGTCGAGGCGGACACGGGAGTCATGGGCGGCAGCGCCTCGCACGAGTTCATGGTCCCCGCCGAGGTGGGCGACGACGATGTCGTCCATTGCGACGCCTGCGGCTACGCGGCGAACCGGGAAAAGGCCTCCAGCGGCGTCGTGGCGGCGGGCGCCGCCCCGGCGCCCCCGGCGGGCCCGACCGAGGAGTTCCCCACCCCGGGGGTTGTCACGATCGCCGCCCTGGCGGCACCGCCGCACGGCGTGCCCGCGGAGTCGCAGTTCAAGACCCTCGTCTACATGGGCGACGGGAAGCCCTTCGTCGTCATCCTGCGCGGCAGCGACGAGCTCGAGGAGGCCAAGCTCGGCGGGCTCGGTTTCGGGCTCTGGCGCCCGGCAACCCCCGAGGAGATCGAGCCGGTCATGGGAGCGCGTCCCGGCAGCCTTGGCGCCGTCAGGGGCACCATCAGGAATCCCTCCGCGCTCGCGGGAATATTCGCCGACGAGGCGATACGGCTGGTCGGCAACGGCACGACCGGCGCCAACCGCGACGGGTTCCACCTGCGCTGCGTCAACGTCGCCCGGGACCTCGAGATCACGCGCTTCGGCGATTTTCGCCGCGTGCGCGCGGGCGAACCCTGCCCGAAGTGCGGCAAACCCCTCCTCATCACGCGGGCGATCGAGGTTGGGCACATCTTCAAGCTTGGGACCAAGTACTCCGAGAAGTACGGGGCGGTCTACACCGACGACCAGAAGCAGAGCCACACGCTGGTCATGGGCTGCTACGGTATCGGCATCAGCCGCACGCTCCAGGCGTGCATCGAGCAGTCCCACGACGCCGACGGCATCGTCTGGCCCTGGGCGATCGCGCCCTTCCAGGTGCTTGTCTGCCTGCTCGATCCCCAGGCGCCCGAGGCCGTTGAGCTGGGCGGCCGCCTGGCCGCCGCCGCCGAGGGCGCCGGCGCGGACGTGCTGCTCGACGACCGGGCCGAGCGCCCCGGCGTGAAATTCAAGGACGCCGACCTGGTCGGCATCCCCCTTCGGGTCACCGTCGGTAGCCGCGGACTCAAGGAGGGCATCGTGGAGATGAAGTGGCGGAACCAGAAGGAAGTGATCAAGGTCCCGCTTGCGGAGGCCGAGGCCCGGATCGCGGCTGCGGTCGCCGGCGCGCAATCCACCTGAACCCGTGCCGGACCCGAAGACGCACACGCTTCCCGCGAAGGCCGCGGCGACGGAGTTGAAGCCGGAGGGTCCCTGGCGCGTGGTGGTCCTCAACGACCCGGTCAACCTGATGTCCTACGTGGTGATGGTGTTCCGCAAGGTCTTCGGCTTCGACGAGGCGAGGGCCCGCAAGCACATGCTCGAGGTGCACGAACTGGGGCGCTCCGTGGTCTGGCGCGGGCACCGGGAGAAGGCCGAGGCGTACGCGTTCACCCTCCAGCAATGGCACCTTACCAGCGTCCTGGAATCCGATGAAGCCTCCTGAACGGCGGGTGGAGGTCATCCTGAGCCTGGCGGTTGTCAACCCGCTGGTCGACGTGATCAGGGGCCTGGTCACCGAGCTGCGGGAGGCCCCCCCGCTTCCCCACGCCGCGCCGGAGTCCGAGCCGGATTTCAACGCGATCTGGGCGGACGAGCTGGTCACCGGGCGGGACTGCGACGTCGGCGTGCTGCTTGCGATCTTTGACGGGGATTTTTCCCTCGAGGGCAGGGTTTGCTTCGATTCGGAGAACGCGGAGCCCTTCATCCGCGCGTGCTCCGCGGTCCGGCTGTGCCTGCGCGATCGCCGGCTGGCGGCGGTCACCGACGAGGTCCTCGAGTCCGGCGACATGGACGCCGCCAAGCTCGACGTCCGCACCCAGAAGGCATTCCTCTGCTACCTCTTCCTGGCGACCCTGCAGGAGCTGGTGATCCAGCGCATTGAGGATGGCACGATTGGCTGAGACGGAAATTTTGAACAGGAAGGTCGGGAAGAGCGGAAAGATCGATCCGTCACAATCCAATTACTTCTGGAGCCACGACCGGATTCCCTGCCCCCATTTGACCCTGAAGATTGATTTTGGGCCCGTCTTTTCGGTTCTTGCCGATCTTCCCGACCTTACTGTTCAAACGTCCGAATAGACCGATTCCGCATAGACTTTCTCTCCTTCCCATCTAGTACTCTCCATCAATGTCCGCCCGCGCACGAAAGCCCTGGCCGATGGGATGGATCGTCGTCGGCATCCTCCTGTTCATCGGGCCCTACACCTACCTGACGATCCACTACCGCAAGCGGGCGCCCGCCTATCTTCCCTACGAGGACACCGTCCAGCGCGTCCGGGCCGCCCGGGCCGGCTACCAGCGGATCGTCGCCTCCAGCGAACGGCTGGCCGATCCCCCTCCGGCGGGCGAAGGGGCCGGCACCGCGGCCGGCGGCCTTCCCGCTGCGCTCCGCGACGCCCTGCGCAATCCCGTGCTCCTTCCCGCGTCGTTCCGCTCCGTCGACGCGGCCCGCTCCGTGGATCAGGGCGCCGCGTATGTCGTGTCCTTCGCCTGCACGATGGCGGACAGCCGCCAGCAGCCCTCCGAGGCGGAGCTCTACGTCAGGGAGGACGCCATCTACATCGTCCCGGCCTGCGAGCGGCTCGCCGGCGACCTGGTCGCCCGCACGCGCGAGGCGTACATTGCCGTGACCGTTCCGAGGCGATCGCTGTCCCCCGGCCGCTACCACGTGACCCTGGTCGGCGCCGACTCCTCGCTCGCCTGGCCCCTGCAAGTGCATTGACGGACGGGGAGTTTCGCCATTTATCACTATCCGGTCGCCGCCTGTCGGCGACCGGCAATGACGAACAGCAGCACCAGCACCCCCGCCCCTTCGCCGTCCTCCGCCCCCGCGCCGGCGCAGGCGACGACCATCAAGCCCACGGATCTCCGCGGGATCCTGAAGTACGTTCCGCGCTTCCAGGGCCAGATTTTTGTGATCGCCGTTGACGGGGCGATTGTCGCCGACGAGAACTTCGGCAACCTGCTCGTCGACGTCGCCGTCCTGCGCAGCCTGGGCATCAAGGTCGTCCTGGTCCACGGCATCGGCCAGCAGCTCCAGGAGCTCGCCATCCTGCGCTCCGTCGCCATCTCGAATGCCGACGGCACCGGGGTCACCGACGCCGCGACCCTGGATCTCGCGATCCGGGCCTCGTCACGGGTCTCGCACCTGATCCTCGAGGGCCTGACCCAGAATTCCCTGAAGGCTGTCATCACCAACGCGGTTCGGGCCGTTCCCGTGGGAATCATCAAGGGTGTGGACCTGCAGTTCAGCGGAAAGGTCGACCGGATCGACAAGGACCTGATCGCCGAATTGATCGACAAGCAGGTCGTTCCCCTGGTCTCCCCCCTGGCCTTTGGCCCGGACGGCAAGTCCCTCAGGGTCAATTCCGACCTTCTCGCCGCCGAGCTCGCCGAGTCCCTCCACGCGACCAAGATCATCTACCTGCTGCCCTATGCGGGGATCGAGATCGACGGGGAGGTTCGCCGGGAGATTTCCGTCGAGGCGCTCCGGAAGCTCCTCCAGGAGCATCCCGAGAAGATCGCCGAGCCGGGAATGAGCAAGGCGGTCCACGCGGTCAAGGCGATCGAGAACGGGACGCCCCGGGTGCACATCGTCGACGGCCGGATCTTCGACGGTCTTCTCAATGAGATTTTCTCCAACGAGGGCGTCGGATCCCTGATCTACGGGAACGACTACGAGCAGATCCGGAAGGCGACCAAGCGCGATGTCCGGCTGATCTACAATCTCACCCGCAACGCCGTCCGGCGGGAGGAGCTCGTCTACCGGACCCAGCAGGCCATCGAGAAGAACATCGAGCAGTTCTTCGTCTTCGAGATCGACGAGAACATCATCGCCTGCGTCACCCTCTATTTTTACCCGGAGATGCCCAATCTCGCGGAGATCGGCTCGCTTTACGTGGTTCCCTTCTACCACAACCGGGGAATCGGCCACAAGATGGTGGAATACGCCTGCCTCCAGGCCAAGGAGCGCGGCGCGACGTCGGTCCTCGCCCTGTCCACGCAAAGCTTCGCCTTTTTCACGAACGTCTGCGGCTTCGAGGAGGCCACGAAGGAGGCGCTTCCCGAATCTCGGCTCAAGTCCTACGAGGAGAGCGGGCGGAATGCGAAAATTCTCTTGAAACCTTTGGCCTGATTCATGCGTCAAACGTGTTGGTATGAGCGCTCGATACCTGCATTTCGCGGCCGTGCTGGCCCTCCTTCCCCTGGGCGCGTGGGGAGCCTCTCCGTCGGATTCCGGGACGGCGCAACCGCCAACTGCCGCGAAGGCGGCCATTCTCAGGGGATTCAACTACCAACTCGGCCCTTCCCCGAGGATTGCGCTGCCTGTCCTGTCGGCCACCGGGCAATCCGCCACCGCCGACGATGTCGGATCCGTCAAGCTGGCCGCCTTTCAGGTGAATGCCCGGCCGGACGAGACCTACCGAATGGTCAATTTGGGCCTCGCGGACGAGGGCAATGCCCGTCCCTGCGACATTTTCGTATGGAAATCCAGCTCCCTGCTTGAATTCAGGGCCCTGGGGGCGCCGCTCCAACCCATGGACGTGCCGACCCCCGACGGAAGTTTTAATGCAAGAAGCAATCAGGCCAACTTTCCCCTGGTGACCATCGCCTGGTAGGCGGGGTGTTGTTTAGATCAGGAAGGTCGGGAAGAAACGGGAAGGTCCGATCTCAATGCCTTCCAAACGAGTCCGTAACCAGGAAAAGGGATTCATCCCTTCCCTATCGGGCCCCTGCTTCCGTGCCTTTCCGATCTTCCCGACCTGTTCAAACTGCATTCCTCCGGGAACGTAACACCAACGTACCCGGCCCCTGATTGACAATCCCGGCCAATCCTTCCCATTTTCCCCGCAAGCGACTCCAATTGATGAAACCAACCGCCCCGCGCGTTAACCTGAACTGGATTGTCGGAAAAAGGATCGATCTTGCCTGTTTTATCGGCGGGGCGCTCGCCGGATACATGGTCTTCATCATGCACGCCGGGCTGGGATGGGACATGCTGCTGATCTACCTGCTCTTCGTCACCTTCCTGGACACCCCCCACTTTTTCGGCACCTACCTGAGGACCTACCTGGACAAGGCCGAATTCAAGGACCGCCGCCGGCTGCTCCTGGGAAGCCTGTCCTGGCTGGCGGCAGGGCCCCTGGTTCTCCTGGTCTGCTACAGCCTCTACGCCGGCGGGGTCGCCAATTACATGGTCCCCTTTGAGGCATTCGCGCTGGCCGTGGGCATTTGGGCCTATTGGCACGTCGTCCGGCAGCACTACGGGTTCATGCGGCTCTACCAGGTGAAGAACGGGGAGAACACGCCGGCGGACCGCCGGGGCGACGGGCTCCTAATGCACCTGGGCCTCATGCTGCCCTTCGTCGTCTTTGTCCTGCGCCATCCGGAGAGCCGCCAGGCGTTCGGCCTCGATCCGCGGATGCCGGCCGTTCCGACCCTCGGCACGCTCGGTTCGACGAGCTGGCAGTACCTGGTGATCGGCGGCTGCACGCTGGCCCTCATTTACCTGATCGCCGCCTTCATCGTCCGCCAGGCCGGCAAGTGGCGGCGCGGCGAGCCGATCAACGGTCCCAAGGTCCTGCTCTTCACGGCGGTCCTTTCGCTCCACATCGTGGTCTGCTACTCGGCCTCCGTCCTGACCGCCCCGCTCATCACGTTCAGCGCCTTCGTGACGATCTACCACGACATCCAGTACCACGTCCTCGTGTACTGCCACCAGCAGAACCGCTACCGGGATCCCGCGGTGGCGAGGGCGTCGGGTTTGGCCCCCCTGCTCTCGCGCAACATCCTTGTGTTCGCCGCCACGGCGCTCGCCTTCGGCCTGGTGGTCCGCTGCATGGGCTGCGGAGTCCAGATCTTCAACGGTTCCCAGTGCTTTTCCCCGCGCATCGTGGGCAAGGTTCACCTCTTTGGCACGGTGTCCAGCGACACCCTCCTCGGGGCGTTCTTCCTCGGGTTTCCCTGCCACCACTACTTCGTGGACCAGTTCATCTGGAAGCCCAGCCGCGACAAGGGACTGCGCCGCGACCTGAAACTCGATCAGGGGCGCGCTCCGGCCTGAACGAATCCATTTTCGGATTTGAACAGGAAGGCCGGGGAGATCGGAAGGGCCTGAATAAAGTGGCCCAAAATCAACTTTGGAACCAGTTGTGGCTTGGGAACCCGGTTGAATTTCCGAAAGCGGCTGGATGAAGACGGATCGAGCTACCCGCCCTTCCCGATCTTCCTGTTCAAAGTGCAGTTCTCCTCCGATGCCACGCAGCCCCTTTGCTTGGCATTTCACAGTTTGTAGCTATGTCTTTCCTGTGAAGATCCTCATTTCCCTCTTCTGCGTCGCGGCGGCCGCAACCCTCCTTTCCGCTGAAACAACCATGAAATCCACCTCCGTTTCCGCCGCAGCCGCCGCCTCCTGCAAGGTTGACGGGCCCAAGTCGGCCTGCGGGCTCCCGTCCAACGTGGTCATCGACATGTCCCGGGCGTCCGTCACCCATACCGACGAGGAGTGGCAGAAGCTCCTGACCGACGAGCAGTACCGGGTCGCGCGCAAGCAGGGAACCGAGCCGCCCTTCCACAATGCATACTGGGACAATCACGCCGACGGCGTCTATTTTTCGATCTGCAGCGACACGCCGCTCTTCGACAGCCGCGACAAGTTTGACAGCGGCACCGGCTGGCCGAGCTTCACGAAGCCGATCGAGCCGCTCTTTGTCGGCGTCCAGTCCGACGAGAGTTACGGAATGACCCGCGACGAGGTGCACTGCAACGTCGATGGAGCCCACCTCGGCCATGTCTTCGACGACGGTCCCGCGCCGACCTACAAGCGCTTCTGCATCAACTCGGCATCCCTGCGCTTCATGCCCCGGAAGGAATACGACGCCTGGGTGGCAAAGCACGGAAGCAAATGAATTGAACAGGAAGGTCGGGAAGATCGGAACGTTCGATCCGTCACAATCACACCACCTCCGGAGTCACGACCAGGTTCACGCCCGCGATTCGTTCCCGATCTTGGTTTGGGGCCCTGCCTCCCAATCCTTTCCGATCTTCCCGGTCTTCCTGTCAAGAGTGCATTGGCCGGGCTATTGGGTTACAATTTTCCCTCGTAGGACCTTGCGAGGATTTCAATCGTGTGCACGACCGGGATCGGCCGGCCCAATTCCCTGAGATGCGCCTGGATCTGCGTCAGGCAGCCGATGTTTCCGCTGGCGATCAGTGAGGCTCCCGTGTCCAGGAGGTTTTTCGCCTTCCGCTGTCCAAGGAGGGCGGCGGTCGCCGGCTGCTCAAGGTTGTAGGTCCCCGCCGAGCCGCAGCAAAGCTCCCATTCGGCCGGCTCGACCAGCTCCAGCCCGGGCACCTGCCCGAGGAGCCGCCGCGGCGCCGCCCGGACTCCCTGCGCATGCGCCAGGTGGCAGGCGTCGTGGTAGGCGACCTTGACCACCCGGTTGGACGGCGGCGGCGGGAGCAGTCCCAGCTTGTCCAGGAATGCGCAGATATCCGTCGCCAGCCCGACAAATTTCCGCGCCCGGTCCGCATCGGGACCGTCCTTGAAGAGCATCGTGTACTCGCGCAGGCCCGAGCCGCAGCCCGAGGCGTTGGTCAGGATCGCGTCCACGTCCAGGGGAAACGCGGCGAGGTTCCTCAGGGCGGCCGCCCGCGCGGCGTCCTCCTCGCCGATGTGCATCGCAAGGGCCCCGCAGCAGCCCTGGCCGCGCGGAATGAGCACCTCGACCCCGTTCTCCGCCAGGACCGCAAGGGTCGCGCGATTGATCCCGGGGGAGAGGACCTGCTGGGCGCAGCCGGCCAGCAGCGCGACCCGGGCCCGCCGCGGCCCCTTGGCCGGATGGACCTCGGGCAGCGGATCGGCGGGCGGAAGTGTCGCCGGCGCGAGGTCGATCGCCGGCCGGAAACCGGCGGGAACCAGGGAGCGAATCGGGCGCAGCAGCCGGGCCGCCCGGGCCGCAATCCTGAAGCGCCCCGGATAAGGCAGCGTCGCCAGGAGGATCCGGCGCCGGACCCGGTCCAGGAAGCCGCGGCTTCGCTTGGGTTCCGCCCAGGCCCGGTAGGGCGTGATCAGGTCCCGGTACGGGACCCCCGACGGGCAGGACGTCTCGCAGGCGAGGCATCCCAGGCAGCAGTCGATGTAGGGCTTGATTTCATCGACCCCGAGCGTCCCCTCGAGCGCACCCTTCATGAGGATGATCCGGCCCCGCGGTGAATTCATCTCCTGGCCCAGGACCGCGTAGGTCGGGCAGGTCGGCAGGCAGAACCCGCAATGCACGCAGGCCTCGACCGCGTGGATCATCTCCCTGGCATGCGGGCCCGCCTTCTCCGTTGATATCGTGTGCTGCATGGTTTGCCTCAGTGGTACCCGGGGAAGCGCCCCTCGGGATCCAGCGCCGCCTTGACCCGGTTTCGGAAATTGTCGCCGCGCGTCGCGCCCAGGAGCGGTGTACCCGCGGCGCCCTGGATCACCAGCCCGGCCAGCCGCTGCGTTCGCAGGAATCGGTCGAGCTCCGCCGCGGTCCCCGGCCACGTTATCCATGCGACGTTGCCGCCGGCCCCGTAGCGGCGATCCGCCCCGGCCTGCCCGAGAAGCCGGTCCAGTTCCGGGATGGCCATCGCGGTCACGGGCACCTTCACCAGGAGTGCGGTCGATCCGGGCGGCAGGAGTCGCAGTTGAAGCCTCTCCCATGCCGCCTGATCCGACCCCTCTGTCAGGACCGTTGTCACGCCCCCGGTGAGCCGCGCCAGGCGCTCCATCCGCTCCGTGAACGTGTCGGCCGATCCACCCAGCCGGACCCAAAGGACCCCGGGGGCCTCCAGGTCGAGCGCCTCCACGTCGAATGCCGCCTGGTTCACCCGCACGAGCGCGCCGAGCGCCGGGCCCAGATCGGGAAAGACCGCGCGCAGGGTCGCCGTCCGCGGGGGGCGCGGAAAAACCTTGAAGGAGACCTCCACGATAACCCCGAGCCGCCCGAGGCTCCCGGCAAAAAGCTTGGGCAGGTCGAATCCCGCCGCGTTCTTGACGACCTTGCCTCCGGCCCGCGCCAACTCCCCCGCCCCGGTCACGAAGCGGACCCCCAGGATGAAGTCCCGCACGCCGCCATAGCGTTGGCGCGCGGCACCGCTCAACCCGGCGCCCACGGCCCCGCCCAGGGTCGCGCCGGCATCCGCGAAGGGCGGATCGAAGGGAAGGTACTGGCCGTTCGCCGCCAACGCGGCCGCCACTTCGCTCAGCCGCGTCCCCGCCAGCGCCGTGAACGTGTACTCGCCCGGGTCGTATTCGAGGATTCCGGAAAGTCCGCAAAGGCCGAGGGACGCGCAGCCCGGCGGGGCCAGCGAGAGCGCCGGCTTGGTTCCGCCCCCGAACGGCAGCAGGCGCGGGGTTTCGCGAACGGCGGCGACCACCTCGTCGATCGTGCGCGGCTGGAGCGTCGGGGCCTGCGGGGAGGCGCTCATTCGCGGCTGATGACGCCGGCCTTCTCCAGCGGGTGCATTCCATGCGCGGTGAGCGCCGGCGCCGAGCCGTCCGGGAACATCTTCCCGGGATTTGAAAGCGCGCGCGGGTCGAGCGCGCGGCGGAGCCGCTGCATGACCGCAAGGTCGGCCGGCGCGAACATTTCCGCCATGAAGGCGCGCTTCTCCAGGCCCACCCCGTGCTCGCCGGTGATCGACCCGCCCAGCCGCAGGCAAAGCCTCAGGATGTCGCCGGCGAGCGACTCGGCCGCCTCAAGCGCCCCGTGCTGGCGCCCGTCGTACAGGATGAGCGGGTGCAGGTTTCCGTCGCCGGCGTGGAAGACATTGGCCACCCGGATTCCCCGCTCGCGGCCCATGCGCTCGATCTCGCGCAGCGCCTCGCCCAGCTTTCCGCGGGGAACCACCCCGTCCTGGACGATGTAGTCGGGCGAGAGCCGCCCGACCGCCGAGAAGGCGCTCTTCCGCCCCTTCCAGAACAGCAGCCGCTCGTCGTTGTCGCGTGCGATCCGGATATCATGGGCGCCGGTCCCCCGGATCACCTCGTTCAGCCGCGCAAATTCAACATCCACCCCGGCCTTCTCGCCCTCCAGCTCGACGATCAGGATCGCCGTCGCGTCCCGGGGATATCCCGGGTGGACCGCCGCCTCGGCGGCCTCGATCGCCAGCCGGTCCATGATCTCCATCGCGCCGGGCAGGAATCCGGCCGCGACCACCTTCCCGACCGCGTCGCCGGCCGCCTCGAGCCGGTCATAGGCCGCCAGGAGCGTCCGGTAGGTTTCCGGCATCGGGAGCAGGCGCAGCGTGATTTCCACGGCCACCCCGAACAGCCCCTCGTTGCCCACGTAGACGCCCGTGAGATCGGGCCCAACCGACTCCAGGCTCTCCCCGCCCAGTTCGGCCAC
>Ga0302279_10005308_pt1 | contig 14497 bp, 15 predicted proteins | sample III_Bog_N3_3_FD_194541 | JGI IMG/M metagenome (GOLD analysis project Ga0302279, IMG submission 194541) | Peat permafrost microbial communities from Stordalen Mire near Abisko, Sweden - III_Bog_N3_3 | ecosystem: Environmental > Terrestrial > Soil > Wetlands > Peat | place: Sweden: Abisko...
TTTCCCAGGCGGCCGATCGCCGCGTGTCGGCCGACGATTAGCTCGCCGAGCGGCACAAGTCTTGGACGGGGGTGAACCGATTTCTTGGCCTGCAGTGTACTGCGGGGCTAGAGCTTGATGAGTTTAGGTTTTTGCGTAGCGGCGCTCGCCTTCTCCCCTCCCCGCAAGGGGGACGGGAGAGCAGATGCGCACGCCGCATCAACCTAAACGCATCACGCGCGTAAGACTAATTGAACGATTTCATCGGACCCCGTCCCGGGAGGTGTGAAGCGATCTCCGACCTCATCCTCTCAGGATGAGGTTCGCAGAAGATTCCAATATGATTCGCACTTCGGAAACGATGCCCTACCGCGCACCGTCCGCGGCGGCGGCCTCCATCGCGCGGCGGAATTCGCGCGGCGTGGCGCCGTTGCTGCGCTTGAACAGCCGGTTGAAATGCGAGATGTCGCGAAAGCCGGCAGTGAAGGCGATTTCCGCGACGGTCCTGTGCCGCTGCTGGGGATCGAGCAGGTTGCGGGTGCAGGCAATGATCCGGACGCCGTTGACGTGTTCTCCGACCGAGCGGCCGGTGGCGGCGAACAGCTTGTGCACATAGCGCTGCGAGCAATGGAATTTTGCCGCCAGTGTGGCGGCGCCGAGCCCGGGGTTCTGGCTGTGGCGGTCGATATGGTCCAGCATCATCGACAGCAGCACCGGCAGGCCCAGCCGTTCCGGCGCGCCGTCCTGCAAAACCTCGCCGGCATGCGATATCAGGTCGACGACATGTTCGCCGCCGAACGCGGAAATTCCCGATTGCGGCCTCGCGCCGAGGCAGAGATCGGCATGGCCAGCGAGAGTCCGCGCCAGCGCGCGGCCGGTCTCGGTCGCCGACAGCCTCAGCCGCGGCCGTTCCGCAAAATGGCGCGGCAACAGCGGGCGCGGCACCGCAAAGCAGAACAGGCTGAAATTGCGGCAGTTGGCAATCTCGAACGGCTCGGCGGTGTCGACCACGGCGAGATCGCCGGGTCCGCAGATCTGCTGGTGGCCGCGCTGGGTGTAGCGGCCGACGCCCTCGAGCTGCAGGTTGACGAAACAGAGATCGCTGATGCTTCGCGCGATGTGCGGGCGCAGCCGCATCACCGTGTGCCTGGTGGCCTCGACCCGGGAGATCTGGATCGCGGCGAGATCGGTCCGCAGGATCGCTCCCCGGAACGGCTGCTCGCCGATCTTGCGCGGTTCCAGCTGAACGAAGGCGGCGGCCAGGTCGTCCGCCCAGCTTCCGAACGGCCGGTCCGCCTGCACCGCTTTTGTCGACCATTCCATCGCACCACCCGAAAGTCTCGGCTGCAATTTCCAGGGATCGCACGGCCGGCAAGCTTACATCGGAGCGCGACGCGGTCAAATCCGCCGTGGCTTCCGGGATCGCCGATCTTTCACGACATCGCGACTGCGTCGCGGCTTGCAGCCGCTCCGATGGTATCCGTTTGGGCATGATGAACAGAAATTGTGCGCAACTTTGCAGCTGCCATGTCGGCGCGAAACCTCAGCGGCCGAGCATCATCGCGGCGCGCGCCGCAATGATCCTGGCGTACAGCTTGATGGGGAAACCCCGATGGCTCGGCACATCGCGCGGCAGCGGGGAGTCCGCCTGCCGGTGCCGGGTCTGGATCCTCATTTCCAGCCGCGGCAGATCGCCTTCGAAGCGGGCGCGGTAGGCCGAAACCCAGAAACCGGGCGCGTATTTCAGGAACATCGCGGAGTTGCAGCACGATGCCACCACCCTTCGGGTGGGGGCGGCTTCGCTGAGCTTGCAGTCCGCCAGCAGTTCCTCGCCGGCCGTACAGCTGAAGCGGTCGTCGCGATAGGTCAATAGCGCCGTGCCGCCGTCGGCCTCGCGGAAGCCGGCGGCATCGGGAAGCGCCTCGATGCGGCGCGCGGCTTCCTGGCAGTCGTCGCAATAGCAGACCAGGCTGATGATGGGCGCGCCGGTGGCCCGGCATCGGACACGTCCGCAGGCGCAGGAAGAGGTTCTGGTCGGTGCAACCGTTCGGGTCATTGCCTGATCCTACGGGTTTCGGTTGGCGTTCTCAATTGCGCGATGCCGGCTTGCTGCAAGGATATGTCGGTAGCGTTCGCCGTTGCGAGGAGCTTCAGCGACCAGGCAACCCATGATGGCTATTGCTTCGCTCCGCACCTTGCAACCGGGCGCCGCCGCGCCGGCGAGATCATGACTGCTGCTGGCGGACATTGAACCGGAGCGGGTTCCATGAAGCGGCGCGCTGCGGTGTTCGTGCAACACTTTGCCAATATTCGTTGCAAGGTGCACGGTCATGCTGACGGCTGTCCTGTCGGCCGCTAAGACACGCGCAGTGCGTGTCATTGTGGAGCCGATGTGCGTCATGCGAGACTGAACCTGCTGGTCGCCATTGCCGTCGGCGCGGTACTTGGAATCGGCCCGGCGTTGGCCGCCGATCTGCCCGCCGCCGTCTACACCAAGGCGCCTGCGGCGATCCCCGTCACCGGCTGGACCGGCTGCTACCTCGGCGGCAACATCGGCGCCGGCTGGCAGCGGACGGCGGTGACCGACGCCGAGCCCGGCACGCCTCCGCCGCTCGATGCCGGCGCCGACACCGGAACCGGCGTGGCTGGCGGCGGCCAGCTCGGCTGCGACTATCAGTTTGCCTCGAGCTGGTGGTCGGCGTCCAGGGCCTGTTCGACGGCGCCAGCGTCTATGGCAACCATTTCGCCTCGGTGGCCTATGCCGGCGACGCCAGCGAAAGCCTTTCGAGCCGCACCGACTGGTTCGGCACGCTGACGGCGCGGCTCGGCTACGCGGTCATGCCGCAGGCCCTGCTCTATGTGAAGGGCGGCGCGGCCTTTGCCCACACCAGCTATACCGACGTCGATCCGAGCGGGCTGGTCAATCCGCCCTATGCGGGACAGGCGAGCGGCGTCCGCACCGGCTGGACCGCCGGCGCCGGCGGCGAATACAAATTGAGCCCGGACTGGTCGGTGTTCGCCGAATACGATTATGCCGGTTTCGGCAGCAGGGTTTACGGCTTCACCTATAATTGCGGCGCCGCCTGCGGTTTCGCCGATCCCTATCATTATTCGGAGCGGCAGAACCTGCAGACGGTCCTGGTCGGCCTGAACTACCGCTTCAACGTGGGCAGCGCTCCGGTCGTCGCGCGGTACTGATTGGTCGACGGCGGCATTTTCGGCGGCGGATCTTCAAGCCGACCCGCGACGCGGCCAACCCGCCCGTCGTGGCGGGGGCATGTCCAGAGCATGGCGGCTCTGAGTTGAAATGGCGTGCGCTTCTGCTCTCCCCTCCCCCTTGCGGGGAGGGGTCGGGGGTGGGGGTCCGCGGGCAGTGCAATCGAATTGGATACGATGCACCACCGCCAACGGCAATTCACGCGCAGCATGCGCGCCCTCTGACGGGGCGCTCCAAGCACGATCAGTATTTTGCCCGAGAGTTTGCTGGACGAGATTCACACCGCGTTGCACCCCGCCCCCGCCTCCCCCTTGCGGGGAGGGGAGAAGAAAGCGCCGCGCTAGGTATCGTTGCCGCGCGTTTCCGGCGCGAGCAGGACGGCGATCAGGGTCACCGCGCACATGCCCATCACCAGCAGCGCAACCGGCGTCGCGCTGGCATAGCTGGCGATCAGGGCGGTCGCGATCAGCGGAATCACGCCGCCGATGATGGCTCCGAACTCGCGCGCGCCGGCCACGCCGCTGTAGCGCACGTTGGCCTGGAACAGTTCGGAAAAGAACGCCGGCTGGCTGCCTGCCAATGCGGAGTAGATGCAGCCGCCGAGCAGGGTGATGCCGAACCACACCGCCCAGACGTTGCCGCTGTCCATCATCCAGAAATAGGGCACCATCACCACGGCCGCGGCAAGCGCGCCGCCGCCATACACGGCACGCCGGCCGATGCGGTCCGACAGCGCCCCGAACATCGGGATGAAGATCACCTGGGCCGCGGCGGCCAGAAACACCGCGACCAGGCCGACGTCGCTGGGCAGGCCATGCAGCTTGAGATAGCCGAGGGTGAAGACCACCGGAATGTAGAGAACGGCGTTGTCCGCGAACCGCATGCCGACCACCAGCAGCAGGCTCTTCATCTGCGTCCGGCAGACCTCGGCCAGCGGCGAGCGGGCGATTTTCTTCTCGGCCTGGATCTGTTCGAACACCGGCGACTCGCCGATCCGGACCCGGATCCAGAGGCCGACCAGAAGAACCACCGAACTCATCAGGAACGGGATCCGCCAGCCCCAGGACATGAACTGGGCCGCGGGAAGTTTCTGCGCCAGCCAGAAAATGCCGACCGCGGCGGCGAGCCCGATCGCGACGCCGATCTGCGACCAGCTTCCATAGAAGCCGCGGCGGTCTTTCGGAGAGAACTCGACGGCCAGGATCGCCGCGCCGGCGAATTCGGCGCCGGCGCCGAAGCCCTGGATCAGGCGCAGCACCAGCAGCAGCACGGGGGCGAGGTTGCCGATCTCGCCATAGGTCGGCAGCAGTCCGATCAAGGTGGTGGTGATGCCCATGACCATCAGCGTGGTGACCAGAATCGCCTTGCGGCCGAGCTTGTCGCCGAGATGACCGAATACGGCGCCGCCGATCGGCCGGACCGCGAAGCCGAGCGCGTAGGTCGCGAACGCCGCGAGCGTGCCGACGGTGGGGCTGGCCTTCGAAAAGAACAGCGGCGCGAAAACCAGCGCGGCCGCGGTGCCGTAGACGAAGAAGTCGTACCACTCGATGATGGTGCCGATCATGCTCGCGGCAACGACCAGCCGGATGCGGCGCGCATTTTCGCCGCTGGCGGCCTGCGCCGCCTGCAGCGCGGCCGTCGAACTTTCGTTGAGCGTGATGTTGGTCATTTTTTCCCCCCGAGGTCCCGCGTTATTCCTGCGGCTTGACCTGTGCAATCCCTGTAGTATATTACAAGGATGCCATTAACACAACAGCCCGCGCAACTGCGCGTCGAACAGGCCGGCGACATCGCCGTGCTGACCATTGACCGGCCGGCGCGGCGCAACGCGCTGGGGCAGCAGGTGATCGAGGAGCTCTTCGCGGCGCTGGATCGCGCCGACCGCGACGGCGCGACGCGCGTGATCGTGCTGACCGGCTCTGCCCCGGGCTTCTGCGCCGGCAGCGATCTCAAGGAACTGGCGGGGACCGACCTTGCGGGCATGGGCGCGCATGAGGCGCGCACCGCGGTGCTGGCCCGCTCGATCGCGCTCATGAACAAGCCGGTGGTGGGCGGCATCGCCGGCTTCGCGCTCGGCGGCGGTTGCGTGCTGGCGGCCTGCTGCGACGTCGTGGTGTCGGAGCCGTCGGCGCGCTGGCATCTGCCGGAGGTGGCGATCGGCTGGATCCCGCCCTGGGGCATCCAGGCGCTGGTAGCGCGGGTCGGCCCGGTCGCGGCGCGCCGGCTGGTGTGGGGCGCCGAGCCGTTCGACGGCCGGGAGGCGCACCGGCTGGGGATTGCGGATCATCTGGCCGAGCCGGATGAAACCGCGCGCGACGCCGCGCTTCGCGTGGCAGCCCGGCTGGCGGCGCTGCCGTCCCAGGCGGTGGCGTCGACCAAGCAGTTCTTCGCGCCGCTGGTGTCCGGCCACGGCGAGAGCCTCGATGCCTGGGCCAATCGCCTTTTCCTCGCCGACTGCGGCCATCCCGCCGCGAAGGCGACCCTCAACCGCTTTGGAGTGCGCCTGTGAACAAGCGTATCAGCGCGACGGAGGCCGCAAGGCTGGTCAAGTCCGGCGACACCGTCGCCAGCGTCGGCGTGATCGGATGGGTCACGCCGGATGCGCTGCTGCGCGGCGTCGCCGACCGCTTCCGCCGCGAGTCCGAGCCGCGCGACCTGACGTTCTATTTCCCGTGCGGAACCGGCGATTCGATCGACATCCGCGGCATGGATCATGTCGCCATCGAAGGGCTGATGAAGCGGATCATTTCCGGCTCCTACGTCAATCCGCTGCACCCGACCCGGCGCACCCGTCCCGAGCTGATGCGGCTGATCCGGGAAAACCGCATCGAGGCCTATAGCTGGCCGATCGGCGCCAGCATGCAATGGCTTCGCGAGGTGGCGCGCAAGGGTCCGGGCCTCATGACCGAGATCGGCCTCGGCACCTATGCCGATCCCCGCCAGCAGGGCGGCAAGTTCACGTCCCTGGCGACGCAGGACCTGATCGAGTTGATCGAGTTTCGCGGCAAGCCGTATCTGTTCTATCCGACCTTCCCGCTGAATGTCGGCTTCATCCGGGCGTCGTCGGCGGATTCTGCCGGCAATCTCTCCTACGAGGACGAGACCCTGATTTCGTCCAACGTCGCGCTGGCGCTCGCGGTCAAGGCCTCCGGCGGCATCGTGATCGCACAGGTCCGCCACGAAGTGCCCCGCTACTCCCGGCCCGCGCATCATGTTCGCATCCCCGCAGCGCTGGTCGACCATTATGTGGTGGAAGCCGAGCAGATGTCGGGCACCGATATCAGGTCGGACAGGGCCTATCTCGGAGGCTCGGCGCCTGATCTCCGCTCTCTGCCGAAGCTGCCGCTGGGGCCGGACAAGATCATTGCCCGGCGCGCTTCGTACGAAGTGCGGCCGGGCCGCACCAGCATTTTCGGCTTCGGCGCCTCTTCCGACGTGCCGCTGGTGATGGCCGAGGCCGGCCTGTTCGACGGCGGCCGCATCGACGACTACCAGTTCACGACGGAACACGGCCCGTTCGGCGGCATCGTCATGAGCGGCTGGCAGTTCTCCGCCAACATCGGCCCCGAAGCGCTGCTCGACGGCGTGCAGCAGCTCGACTTCATCGACGGCGGCAACTGCCCGTTTGCCGCTCTGGCCTTCGCGCAGTTCGACCGCGAGGGCAACGTCAATGTCAGCCGGTTCGGTTCGAGCAATCCCGGCGCCGGCGGATTCATCGACATCGCGCAGAACGCCAGGGACCTGGTCTTCACCGGAACCTTCACCACCTCCGGCCTCGCCGTCGGCATTGGCGACGGCGGGCTGCAGATCGTCAAGGAGGGCGCGGTGCGGAAATTCGTCGATCGCGTCGAGCAGATCACCTATCCGGTGAGAAAGGGCGTCGTCGAGCGCGGCCAGACCGCGCTGATCGTGACCGAGCGCGCCGTTTTCCGGGTCATGGCGGAGGGATTGATGCTGGCCGAAGTGGCCAAGGGGATCGACGTCCGGCGGGACGTTCTCGACCAGATGGCGTTCGCGCCGGCCCGCATCGCCGATCCGCTGCCTTTGATGGACGCCTCGCTGTTTGCGGAGTCCACACCGGCCGCGTTATCAGGCACGACGGCACCGGAGATTTTGGGATCGGCCTGACCACGGCCGGTCCCCGTCCCATCAGCGAGCAGGGAGCGCGCCTTTGTCCATCCTTCTGGATTGCCGGTCCGAACTCAAGCTCGACTGCGACGTGCTCGTGGTCGGCGGCGGCGCGGCCGGTGTCGCGGCGGCCGTCGTCGCGGCGCGCCGCGGCGCGCGGGTCGTGCTGCTCGAGCGCTACGGGTTCTGCGGCGGCGGGGCGGTGGCCGGCCTGTCCGGCACGGTCTGCGGCATGTATGCGGCGACCGACGACGCGAGTGCGCCGCCGCGGCAGATGGTGCACGGCTTTCTCGATGAATTCGTCGCCGCGCTGGAGCGGCGCGGCGGCCTGGCGCCGCCGGTGCGCTACGGCAAGACCTTCACCCGGGTGCACGATCCCTTGGTCTGGCGCGAGGCGGCCGACGCGCTGCTGGCGGAAGCCGGGGTCCAGGTGTTGCTGCACACCACCGTATTCGGCGCGCTGGTCGAAGGCGGCGAAAAGGTCGAGGGGGTCGTCGCCTACACCAAGGAGGGGCGCATCACCATCTCGGCCAGGGTCACCATCGACGCCAGCGGCGACGCCGACATCGTCGCCATGGCCGGCTTTCCGTCCTTCATCGGGCAGGACGGGCATGTGCAGAATCCGACCATGATCTTCCGGCTGCTCGGTGTCGATGTCGGCCGCTTTGTCGCCGAATACGGCACCGACACCATCATGGGCGAGGCGGTCTCCGAGCTCATTCGCAGGCAGGGCGCCGGCAACGAATACCGGCTGCCCCGCGCCAAGATCTGGCTGTTCCCGACCACGCGCCCCGGCGAATTGCTGTGCAACTGCACGCGGGTGATCGGCGCCGACGGCCGCGAACTGAACCCGCTACAGGCCCGTGACTTCACCGAGGCGGAGATCGAGGGACGCAAGCAGGTCCGCGAATATGCCCGGTTTTTCCGCGACAAGCTGGCCGGCTGCGAGCACAGCTTCGTCAACGATACCGGCGTGCAGGTGGGGGTGCGGCAGACCCGGCAGGGGCTGGGCACCCATCTGTTGCGCAACGACGACGTGCTTGCGGGCAGGAAATTCAGCGACGGCATCGCCCGCTCGCCATGGCCGATCGAGCTCCATGCCGGCGCCAAGCCGCGGGTGGAATGGCTGCTTGATGACTTTTACGAAATCCCTTACGGATGCTTCGTGCCGCTGCGCGGCGAGGGCCTGCTGACGGCCGGCCGATGCCTGTCGGCCGAGCACGAAGCCGTCGCTTCGGCGCGGGTAACCGCCCAGTGTTTCAGCTATGGCCACGCCATCGGCGCCGCCGCGGCGATCTGCGCGCTGGAAGGCCTGGCGCCGCGCCGCATCGATGGAACAGCTATTCGCGCCGAACTGAACCGCGAGGGGGCGCAATTGGAGTGAACGGATTGGAGCCGCGACGTTTGCGACCTAAGGCCAGGGCGGTTGAACCGCCGGCCACGGATTTCGAATCGTTGCTCGCCCCGCCGCCGGCCGGCGTGCCGCCGAGCCTCGGCGACCAGGCCTACAAGGCGCTGGAAGAACTGCTGGTGACGGCCAAGCTGGCGCCGGGCAGCATCTGGTCGGAGCCCACCCTGAGCGCGCTGACCGGATTCGGGCGCAGCCCGATACGCGAAGCGCTGCAGCGGCTGACCTTCGACCACCTGGTGGTCCCGTTGCGCCGGCACGGATTCCGCATCACCGAAGTTCAGGTCGAGGAGCAGCTGCTGGTGCTCGAGGCGCGCCGCGAGCTCGAGCGCCTGGTCTCGGTGTTTGCCACCCGGCGCGCCAGCGGCTCCGAGCGCGAGATCCATTTCGAGGTCGCCAAGCGGCTGCGCCGCGCCGGCCGCGACCGCGACGCGCTGCTTTACCTGAGGCTTCATTTCGCGCTGAAGCGGTTCACCGCCGCCAGCGCCCGCAATCCGTTCATCGCCTCGGCGCTGTCGCCGCTGCATGCGCTGTCACGCCGCTTCTTCTACGTCCACCGCGACCGCTTCGGCGACCTCACCGAGGTCGCCGGCCTGCATGCCGACCTGGCCGAGTCGATCGGCCGCGGCGACGAGGAATCGGCCGCGGCCTGCTGCGATGCCATGACCGGCTATGCGGTCGATTTCACGCGCCGCATCGTCCTGGGGTGAACGGGTAGGGGTTTTACGTGGGCGGCCTACTGATCCTACCGCTCGTTTCCCCCCGGTGCCGCTTTCAACAGTGAACCTCCTCCGAATGGATGGACGCCTTTGCAGGCGCGGAGCCAGGAAGCGAACGCGGCCGAGGTGGGGACCGACGGCCCGCAGGAACTGCGATTGCATCGATGACGGGCACGACGGCCCGATGGCCCCTCGACGGACCTGCGTCGGGCCGACGTTCTTCGGATAAAATCGTGATGCGTTTGGGTTGATGCGGCACCCACATCGTGCCCCGGCTCTGCGGCGCAGCGTGAAAGACGCTGCACCGCGTCCGGGACACCAGCGCTCCGAGTCTGGTCCTCGCGGCAGTTGACGATCGCCGCTACGCATCAACTCAAACTCATCGAGCTCTATAGGAGTGGCTCTGGTTCGATGCGGCATCTCTCTGTGCGAGTTCTGCCAGGAACCTGGCCAGAGGATGCGTTCCGACGAACTCCCAAAAATCAATGTCGGTTTGCCGGAGTACAGCGCTGGAGAAATCCCATGCAATCTGCGCAAGATGTTCATTTCTGACCGGCGTATCTCCTTCATCTGGGATTGGCCGTCTCGGGTGGCGTGTGATCGACGTGAAACCGAAGTCAAGGCCGAAGCCCTGGTCCGAAGGTCCAATGGTCAGTGCATGTTTTCCTTCGTCGATAACCATTTCGGACTTTCGGTTCGGCCGTCGGGGTATGTCGCGAACCGCCTGAGACATGACATGCCGTTCCTGGCCGGGACAAAAATAGATGTTCTCTTCCGCATTCAGCCATTGAAGCGTGTTCAAGAGAACAACATCCCTTGTGGTTCGTATCGGAACAACCTGACCATGCCCCCGAGAACCGACCTTGTAGGTGGTGCGATCGTAAAGCAGCAGCAGGTGGTTGGGAGAAATCGGAAAAAATATCTGGAGACCTTGCAACGACCAGCCTAGCCGGTCGAATCTCATGATCTGTTCCCAGTATTGATTGCGCAGCACCACCGGATTGTCGGAGATGACGAACTTTACCGGCGTGTCGGCGAGCAGGACGCTTAGCCCGAGATCATACAATACGGGGGTGAGCGACAGTGCAGACAGGATGTTTCCGCGGACGCCGTTTTCCAGCGTTGCGATCAGCAAACCGGGCGGCAAGCCCTTTTCCAGGGATTTGGCATTTACATAGTGTTGCACGAATTCCTGAGCCCGGGCTTCGGCGTGGCTGGTGCGTGCTCTTTGCAGCGCCGTGTACCTCACCAGTGGATAAAACTGTGCGGAAGAAATCTGATCGCCGGGTGCGACCGAATCGATCAGTGGCCTGAGCACGTTTTGCGTATTGGCCTCTATGGCGCCCAGCGCACGTTCGATCTTGGGGTCCTTGCCGTGAAAATAATTCCTGTAACACTGATCGCCGATGCTGGCCCTCGGAACATGAAGGCGCCTGGCGATGTTGAACATATTGATGCTTCTGCCATCCGCTGAAAAATTACGGAGCAGAAGCCTGGGCACGTAATGGTGTCGCTCAACCTTGGTCATCAGTCGTCAAAAGTCCACCAATTCGCAGTTTCCGGGCCTCACTGCAGATCCGTCAACAGCGCCCTGGAATTTTCCTGCAGACGTTTCAACGCCGGAACCAGAACCACGAGTGCCTGCCTGGCCTTGTCCGGATCCACCTTCGCCTGGGTTTTCCTGATGTTGACCGCGCCGAATTCGTCATTGAGACTGTGGAAGTCGGCGTCGATCGTCCTGATCGCGCCATAGGTGGCTGACAATTCCGACATCTTCGGCTTGCCCCAATAGCGGCCGATCCACGAGAGATAGACATACTCCTTCTTTCTCAGATCGGTGATGGACGCATTGTACTCGTCGAGGAGCGGCGTCATCGCCTCGGCCTCGGTCCAGCCCTTGTCGAGATATTCGACGACAAGTTCGGCATCGAAGTCGAACGCGCTCAGGCTTACCGCGAGCTCGTTGTAATACTGCGACCGGAAATCCGCGCTGTTGGCCGCGACCTTGACGTACTCCGTGATCTTCGCCGAGAAGATCGCCAGAATCGAAATGACGAGCCCGACGAACCAGGTGGCGGCCTGCCCCTTGAGCGAGTCGAGCAGGAAAGTTCGCGACGCCGTGTCGGGTTTTGTCGCGGATGAGGTCGCCGCCGCATGATCCTGCTGATCTGACATTGTGTCCCCTCGTCAGAAACGCTCGGTAGCTTGACTCACGCGGTTTCCGTCGCCGGGCAATCGGACCCCGGCTGGAATCATCGACAAGGTCGCATGTGCTCCGACCGGCTCGGTTGCGTCCGATCGCTTCTCCGCTGGAAAATACTTCTCCACCAGCGGAAAAATCTGGAGCCATTTTTCGAATTTCTCGGCGCCGGTCATGTCCGTCGCCGATTTCAGGAAGTTGCAGGCCGGACCAAGCAGGTTCTGCGCGATCGCCACCTTGTCGGCGTTGCCGTATTTCGAGAACAGGTCGACGACCGTCGTTTCGAAGTGTCCTTTCAGATCGGCCGATCCGAGCCTGATCAGCGTCTGGGCCTGTCCGTTCAGGTCGCCCTTGACGTTGTTGGCAACCTGCATCGTAGGCTCGGGGCATTTGAAGTCCTCCGCGGCGGCCATGCAGACCGGCAGGACGACCCAGGCCAGAATGATCAGCGCCATCTTCATCCGCTACGCTCCTGTCATCGGTTCGGCCCGCCTATGCAACATCGCGAAAAATATCCATGCCCGTCGCTCAGCGCTGCAAGACGAAGCTGCCTCTGTTTGGCCCCGCCACCCAGTGTCCTGAAATCTCGCGCATGTCCGAAGAGACGACGCCTTCGTAGACCACGGTGTGGGTGGCCCCGGCCGTGCCGTCATAGGTTTTCCTGATCCGGATGGTCTGTCCCGGCGTCAGCGTGTTGGTCGGGCACTCGAGATAAGAGAAAAGTCTCTCCGAAGTCTGGTCGCCGAAGGTGTTGTTTTCGTCGCCGCGGCCCCGACATCCGATTGCGTCGAAGGTGAACGTAAACGGCTTGACCGCCCGGCCGTCCGAATAAAAGATCTTGCCGTTCCAGAGGCCTGCAATGGTCCCGACCGATTGGCCGCCGTTCCGGGGGCGCTCGTCATGAAAGTATTTTTCAACCAGCGGCGCTATCTGCAGCCACCTTTCGTATTTCTGCTCGTCCGGAATGTTGGCCGCCTTGAGGAAGTCGCATGCCGGGCCAAGAAAGTTTTGCGCTATCGCGACGCGATCGGAATTCTGGTACTTCGAGAACAGATCGACCACGGTCGACTCGAACCTTCCCTTGACGGCGGCAGTCCCTGATCCAATCAAGGCCTGAGCCTGGCCATCGAGGTCGGCCTTGACGTCATTGGCCACCTGTTCGGTCGGTGCCGGACATTTGAAGTCGTAGGCCGAGGCCGCCGTCGATCCGGGCAGCGCAAGCAGGACGACAGCGATGCGAAGCCGGGCCCGATCAAAGCCAACCACTGGGAGCTCCTCCCCGATCGCAGAATAGCGCATCTGGGGATTGATTAGGAAGAAGCTTGCAATCTGCAGGCAACGACGCCGGGTGCCGGTGGCACGGGATCAGGCGCGCGGAGTGTTTTCCAATATTTTCAATTACTTGGTATTGCCCGGTTCCCCGCGCGCAGGAACCGCGCAGGGAAAGTGCTGGCGGGCTTCGATCGACGCACTTAGATCCGGCTGAGCCCGTCCAGCTGCTTCAGCGGGATGCCGGCCATGGTTCAGGCCAGCGCCTCGAAATTCCAGCGCAAGTTTCGCGAGCTTCGCCATCAGGCGCAGGGCGAGGCGCCGGAATTTACGCGCCACGGCCGGCGGGAATTCGTGCTGATGTCGGCCGCGCATGATGACTGGCTGACGGCGGCTGCCAGGCGCAGCTACCGAAGCGCCGGTGCGATGGAGGTGGTGATCGAGGCCGTCGAACGGGCCAAGATGGAGCCTGAACATGCCGCGCTCGACGAGTTGCTCAAGTGAGCCGGCCGAGTGGGTGTTCTGAGCCCCAGCGTGTTCTGCGCGCGCCCATCGGGCTTGGCATCGAAGTCCGAAAATGATATATAGCAATGATATCATATATCAAGGGTGAAACCCATGCGAACCCTGGTCGACGTCGGCGATAGCCAGCTCCAGGAGTTGGACCAATTATCGAAGCAGGAGAAGCGCTCTCGTGCCGCACTGATCCGGGAGGCGATCGATGACTTTCTCGCCAGGCGCCGCAGCCAGCAGCAAGGCGACGCGTTCGGACTTTGGGGCAGGCACAAGATCGACGGATTGGCCTACCAGGAGAAGGTGCGCAACGAATGGTGAAGGCGCTGTTCGACACCAACATTCTGGTCGACTACCTCAATGCGGTACCCAAGGCGCGCAGCGAACTGCAACGCTATACGGAAAAGGCGATCAGCATCATCACCTGGATGGAGGTGATGGTCGGAGCCGGTGGCGATCTCGAAGCTCCAACGCGCAACTTTCTGAACAGTTTTGAGGTCATCGCCGTCGACCGACAGATTGCCGAGCGCGCCGTCGGCCTGCGCCGCGGTCGTCGGATCAAACTGCCCGATGCGGTGATCTGGGCCACGGCACAGGCCCACGCCATGCTTCTGGTGACGCGCAACACCAGGGATTTCCCGAACGACGATCCAGGCGTCCGCGCACCGTACCGGCTTTGAGGATCAGGAGCGGCAGGCACGCAATGGCGAAGGCCGTAAGCGAAGCTTGCAGGTTGCTCGAAAGCTCAAGCAAAACCACAACCGGCCAATTGAACCTGTTGGACGAATCAAAAAAGGCCTTGTTCAGGATAAGGCCTGTTTCGCAACGCCCGAACTAAGTCGCTGCGGCATTTCATTGAGCGATTCAGGTCCGAAGACAATTTGCCCGGCTCTGCGCTCCGTACTTCAGGTATCGCCCGGGAAACTCTAAATCGAGAGCCGCAATCTCTCATCCTGAGCCTTGACAGCCGCATAGCATTCGCAGGCTATTGCAACGAGACCGTCCGGATCGAGGATCTCGACCCGACCGCGACTGTAGCGGATGTAGTTTGCCTGCTGCAGCAT
>Ga0302279_10005310_pt1 | contig 14496 bp, 10 predicted proteins | sample III_Bog_N3_3_FD_194541 | JGI IMG/M metagenome (GOLD analysis project Ga0302279, IMG submission 194541) | Peat permafrost microbial communities from Stordalen Mire near Abisko, Sweden - III_Bog_N3_3 | ecosystem: Environmental > Terrestrial > Soil > Wetlands > Peat | place: Sweden: Abisko...
CGCTACTCGGACGCGGACATCCTCTTCTGCGGCTCCCACGCCGGGGTTTCCATCGGCGAGGACGGCCCCTCGCAGATGGGTCTGGAGGACATGGCCATGTTCCGGGCCATTTTGGACAGCGCCGTGCTCTACCCGGCCGACGCCATGAGCACGGAACGCCTGGTGGAGGCGGCGATGGCACGCCGGGGCGTCACCTACCTGCGCACCACCCGGGGCGAGACCCAGGTTCTCTATGGACCGGACGAAGCCTTTCCCATCGGCGGGAGCAAGGTCCTGCGCCAAAGCGACGCGGACGCGGCGACCATCGTGGCCGCGGGCATCACCCTGCACGAGGCGCTGGCGGCTTATGAACTCTTGGCCGAAAAAGGGATACGGGTGCGCGTGGTGGATTGCTATAGCGTCAAACCCATGGACCGGGACGCCCTGGTCGAGGCGGCCCGCCTGACCGGCCTGGTCGTCACCGTGGAGGATCACTACGCCGAGGGCGGCCTGGGCGAGGCGGTCGGTTCGGCCCTGGCCGCGAGCGGAGCCACGCTGGTGACGCTTGCGGTGCGCAAGATGCCGCGCAGCGGCAAGCCGGGCCAACTCCTGGAATTCGAGGAAATTTCCCGCTTAGCCATCGCGGCGGCCGTCATGTCTCATCTGTGAGGCGACCATGCGGCCCAAAGAGCGTACGACCCGCATTGTCCCCGACAGCGGCGACCCGGAGCCGCGCGACACCGCCCGCGACCTGACGGACAAGGGGCATGGCCAAATTTTAGGCGGACTGGAACGCCCTGACGGGTGGCCGACGAAAGGGCCAGGGTCAAGCCTTGCCCGGCCGGGAGCTGGGGGCCGCCACCGGGCGAGCCCCTTCAGCCCGGAAGCAGGAACGCCAGGGCGGCCATGAGCGCGGCCGGAAAGAGTCCCAGGCCGATGAGCAGCGCGTCGATGGCCAAGGCGGCCGCGCCGCCGGCAAATCCGGTCGGTGAGACGGCCGTGGCCGGCCCCTGCTCTCCTGGAGTGTAGAGCACGACCACCACCCGCAGGCAGTTGTAGAGCGAGGCCAGGGCCACGGCCACCCCGCAGACGGCCAAAGCGGTCAGCCCCGCATGCAGCGCCGCCTCGAAGACCGCGAACTTGGCCACGAACCCGGCCGTGGGCGGCAGTCCGCCCAGGCAGGCCAGGCTCAGCGCCAGAAGCCCGGCCCGCCAGGGATGCGAAAAACCGAGACCCCGGTAATCCGCCACCGCGTCGCGGTCGGCCTCGCCCCCGGAGAGCAGGCCCACGGCCCCGAAAGCCCCCAGTTCCGCGAGCACGTATACGCACAGGTAAAACACCCCCGCCCGCTCCCCGCCGTCGCGCACGGCCAGGGCCGCCATGGCCAGATAGCCCATCTGGCTGATGGAGGAATAGGCCAGGAGCCGTTTGAGACTCGTCTGGCACAGGGCGGCCACCCCGCCAGCGACCATGGTCAGGGCGGCCACGGCCTGCAGGACCGGGGCGGGCCCGGCGTCGGCGGTCAGGGCCAGGCGCAGGATCACCGCGGCCACGGCGGCCTTGGACCCGGTGGACAGAAAGGCCGTCACCGGAGCGGGCGCGCCCTGATAGACGTCGGGAGTCCACAGGTGCACCGGCGCCAGCGAGAGCTTGAAGCCGATCCCCACCAGGATCAAGGCCCAACCGGCCCCGGCCGTGGCTGAATGCTTGGACCAGGCGGCTGTCAGGCCCATTTCGCCGGTCCCGGCGTAGACCAGGGCCACGCCGAAGAGGATGGCGGCCAGGGCCACGGCTCCGGGCAGGAAATACTTAAGCGCCGCCTCCACGGCCAGAGGATCGTCGCGGCGCGAGGCGATCAAGGCGTATTGGCACAGGGACATGAGCGCGACGCCGACCGTGAGCAGCATGAGATTGTCGGCCTGGGCCGTGAGCAGCATGCCCAGGCTGGACCACAAGACGAGGCCGTATAGGGCGTCTCCCGAAAAACCGCGCTCATGGGCGTAGCGGTGCATGAGCAGCAGACCGAGCCCGGCCGTCGCGCAGATAAGCCCCGTGAAGCACCGCGACAGGCCTTCCGCGCCGGTCCAGAGGCCGCTTGAGCCGGGAACGAAGGCGTACAGCCCGGCCCAGCACAGGCCCGCCAGGGACACGGCCAAAAGAAGCCATCGCGGCGCCCGCCGAAACCCCGCGCCCAACCCGAGAACGGTCAGGCCCGCCAAGGCCAGGACCGCGTCCGGCATCAGATCCGTCGCTAGCCAGTCCATGAGAATTCCTTGTTGAAACTTCAAGCAACAATTGAAATAAAATTTCCGCGTTTACCCTGATCCTCTTGACGCTTTTTGCCCGCGGCTGGGGGGTCCTGGGACCGGCAAGGAACCTTTCCCAAAATCATTCCCCGCCGCCCCGGGCCGCTCAACCAAGCCACGGGGCCGGGCTGGGCGGGAAATGGCGCAGCAGCTCCTGGATTGGTTCCTTGATGCAATCCAGCAACGGGGCCGGGTGCAATCCCAGGACCAGCACGGCCAAGGCCAAGGGAATAAGGATCAGGGCCTCGCGCGGACCGATGTCCGCCATGACCGGCGCCGTGCGGCGCTCTCCGAACAAGGTCTCCCGGATCAGGCGCAGCAGAAAGACCAGGCTCACGGTCATGCCGAGCACGGCGAGGGTTCCGACGAGAGGATGGGCCTTGAATATCCCGAAGACGATCAGGATCTCGCCCACGAAATTGCCAAGCCCGGGCAACGCCGCCGAGGCCAAGCAAAGCGTCAGGAAAAGGGTCCCGAACAGCGGAGCCTGATCCCAAAGCCCACCCAGGTCGTCCAGGCTGCGGGTGGAAAGCCGCTCTTCGACCATTCCCGCCATGGCGAAAAGCCCGCCCGTGCTCAGGGCGTGGCAGGCCATCAGGACGACGGCCCCGGATATGCCCAGGGCGTTTAGGGAACATATGCCCGCCACCGCGAGCCCCATGTGGGCGATGCTGGAATAGGCGACCACGCGCTTGAGGTCTTTCTGGGCCAGGGCCGCCAGGGACGCGAAAAAGACCCCGAAAAGGCCCAGGGCCATAAGCCAGGGCGAGGCGGCCTGGGCCTGGGCCGGGAAGATGGGGAAAGCGAAGCGCATGAGGGCGTAACCGCCGGTTTTCAGGAGCAGCCCGGCCAGGATCAGGCTGCCCGCCGTGGGGGCCTGGGAGTGGGCGTCGGGAAGCCACATGTGCAAGGGGACGAGCGGAATCTTCACGGCGAAGGACAGGAGGAAGGCGGCGAAAAGCCAAGCCCCGAGCCCCGGCGGCAGGATAACCCCGACCAGATCGGCCAGGGCGAAGGTCTGCCCTCCGGGATGGGCCAGGGACAGCCCGATGACCGCCAAAAACATGAACAAACCGCCCGTGGCGCTGTACAGGAAAAATTTCACGGCCGCCTTGCGGGGATCGGCGTGCCCCCAGAGGGCGATGAGGAAGAACACCGGGATGAGCTGGACCTCCCAGAACAGGGCGAACAGGAAAAGGTCCGTGGCCAGAAACACCCCTTGCACGCCGGTGAGGGCGGCCAGGAAGAAAAAGTGAAAGGCCGCCACGCGCTCGGTAATCTGCCGCCAGGAGATGAGCACCCCGAGGACCCCGATCAGGGCGGCGAGGCCGACGAAGACCAGGCTTAAGCCGTCCAGGCCCAGGCTGTAGCGGATGGCAAAGCCGGGTATCCAGGTTCGGTCCTCCACCAAAAGCCAGCCGCCCCCGGCCGCCGGTCCGGACGCGAGACCGGCCGCCAGGACCAGGCCCAGTTCGGCCAAGGTCGCCAGCAGCGCGAGCACCCGGCTCGCGCGGGGTGCTCGCCCCAAGGCCGCAATGGGCACGGCGCAGCCAAGAGGCAGGAAGGTGATCAGCGTCAGCCAGGGAAATGTGCTCATGCGCCTTGCCTTTTCTCCCCAATCCTAGCCCAGGCGCGACGCCAGGTAGATGAGCGCGGCGGCCATCGCGGCGAGCAAGGCGGCCAGACTGTCCGTTATCCGCCCCCGGGCCAGGCCGCTTACGGCCTTCGAGAAGGCCAGAAATGCGCCGGCGCCCTTGGTCACGCCCCCGTCCAATACGGTCTGGTCCAGCGAGCTGGCCACCAGCAAGGCCAAGCGCCGGTAAGGTCCGGCCACGACCGTGACGTACAGGGCGTCCAGACCGAAGCCCGAGGCCAACATTCCAGTCCCGTCCAGGCCGGTCCGGGCGGGCGTCCCTCTTTGGCCGGGACCGTACAGGCGCCGGGCCAGCCACAGCCCGGCCAGGGCCAGGGCGGCCTCAAACGCGGCCAGGGCCGGTTCAAAGCGAAAGGAAAGCGCCGGGGCCGGAAGGCTCGGCGCATTGGCCAGGGCCGCGTCCAGCCAGGCCGTAAGGCCGAGAAAATGGGGCGGATTGACGAAGCCGAACCCCAGGGACAGGATCGCCAAAGGCCACAAGACCCCGGCCATGCGGTTTATGCCGGCGACGTCCGCGCCGCGAACGCTCGCGGGCGCGCTTTCCCGCGCTTGTCCCGCCAGGACCACGTAGACCAGCCTCACGGCGTACACGGCCGTGACGAACGCCGCCGCCAGCGCGAGGACGGCGCTGACGGCGTAAGGCCAGCCCGGCAGGCCCAGGACGTCGGCCAGAATCCGGCCCTTGCTGAAATATCCGGCCGTAAACGGCAAGGCCGCCAGGGAAACGGCCCCGCACGCGAACAGGATGCAGACCCCGGGCAACTCGCGCCTGAGCCTGGATGCCATTCGCCCCAGTTTGAAAATATCGTGCTCCCCGCCCCCGGCCCGGATCAGGCAGCCCGCGACCATGAACAGCAGGGATTTGAAGAAGGCGTGGCTCATGAGCTGAAACAGGCATCCCGGCACGTCTCCGCAGCCGGCGGCCAAAAACATGTACCCCACCTGGCTGATCGTGGAATAGGCCAGAACGCGCTTGATGTCCTTCTGGGCCAAGGCGGCCAGGGCGCCGTACAGGGCAGTGACCGCCCCCACTAGGGCCGTGGCCTCCAACACCAGGGGAGCTTGGGCCAGAAGCGGAGAGAGACGCAGGAGCAGGTAAGCTCCGGCCGTGACCATGGTCGCGGCGTGGATCAAGGCGGAAACCGGCGTGGGTCCGGCCATGGCGTCGGGCAGCCAGGCCGAAAACGGCAGCTGGGCGGACTTGCCCAGGGCCGCGAGCAGAATGAGAAACCCGAGCGCCTGGGCGGTCCCCGGATCAAGCGACGCGGCCTTGGCCGCCACCAGACTCAGAGATGACGCGCCCCACAGCCCGGCCATGACCGCCAGGGCCGCCACCAGGCCCAGATCGCCCAGCCGGGTGAAGATGAAGGCCTTGCCCCCGGCGACCACGTTGGCCGTTTTCCGGTGCCAGAACCCGATCAGGGAGTAAGAGCAAAAGCCCACCCCCTCCCAGCCCAAGAACAGGAACAGCAAATCGTCGGCCAGGGTGATGAGCAGCATGAAGAACACGAACAGGTTCAGGAAGCAGAAATAGCGGCCGAGGCCTTGCTCGCCTCGCATGAAGGCCAGGGAATATATGTGGATGAGCAGGGAGACGAAGGTCACGGTCAGGGCCATGAACCCGGCCAGGGGGTCATAGAGCAGGCTGGCCTGGGCCGTGAATCCGTCCATCCCGAACCAGGGGCACAAGGCCAGGGCGCTGGTGCGTCCCTGGGCCAGGACCAGCACGGCCACGGCCGCGCACAGCGACAAGGCCACGGCCGCGCAGGCCACGATTGCGGCCCAATGGCCCCGATCGGCCGGATTGCCCGAACCGAGCCCGAACAGGCGGCCGCAAAGCGGCTGGACCAGGGCCCCGGCGAGGGGAAAGAGCAGCATGGCCAGGAGCCAGGTTTTCATGTCCTCCCCCCAAGGCCGGTGTACCGATCGGACTTGAGCGACCCGCCCCGGCGCCGGGCGTGGACCAGCAGGGCCAGCCCGAAAGCCAGCTCGGCCGCGGCCAGGCCCATGGCCAGGATCACGGCGGCCTGGCCGTCCAGACTCTGCCAGCGCAGGGCCGCCCCGATGAAGGCCACGGCCGCGCCGGTGAACATGATCTCCACCCCGACCAGAATCATGATCACGCCCCGCCGCATGACCGCGCAGGCCGCGCCGAGCGCGAAGAGCGCGGCGGCCAGGATCAGGACGTGCTCCAGGGGGACGATCATGTCCGGCCCGCCTGTCCGCCGGGGTGCGGACGCCGGGGCCGGCACAATACCAGCGCCGCGACCAGGGCCGCAAAGAGCAGGATGGACACGGCCTCCAGCACGGGCCAATAGGTCTTCACCAGAAAGGCCCCCAGCGCGGCCGCAGAGGCCTGGGAAGCGCTCAGGACCGTCTTGACTCCCGGGTCGCCGTCAAAAACGATCCAGGCGGCGGCCAGAAAAAGCCCGGCCAGCAGCCCGGGCAGGGCCGCGCGCCGCGGGGCGATGCTCCCGCCCTCGCCGCGCGGACCCAGGAGCATGATGATGAACAAATAAAAAACCATGATCGCCCCGGCGTAGATCACGACCTGCAAAATGGCCGGCAGCGGCGCGCCCAAAAGCAGAAAAATCGCCGCCGTGGCCAGCAGGGCGGCCACCAGATAGAGCACCGCGTGCATGGGATCCTTGCGGGTCACGGCCAGGACGGCCGCGACGAGCGTGATCCCGGCCAGGAGATAAAAAAGCGCGCCGTATATGGTCATGTTGTCTCCCTAGGGCATAAGCGTACGCACGTCGATGGGCTCGTTCTCGCCCGAACGGGTTCCTTTTTCCTCATTGGCCCCCACTCCGGCGTGCTGATAGAAATCGTAATCCGGGTCCTTGCCGCCGTGCTCCACCAGCAGGTCCTCTTTCTCGAAAACGAAGCCCAGAAGATCCGGGCCGGAAAAGGCGAATTCCGGGGTGAGCTGGATGGCCAGGGTGGGACAGGCCTCTTCGCACAAGCCGCAGTAGATGCAGCGGGCGAAGTTGATCCTAAACCAGGCGGCGAAGCGGCGGCCGTCCGGTCGCTGCGCCGATTGCATGGAGATGCAGTTCACCGGGCAGGCACCGGAGCAGAGGTAACAAGCCACGCAACGCTCCTGGCCGTCCGGGGAGCGCGTCAGGATGATGCGGCCCCGGCTGCGCCCCGGCAAGACCCGCTTGTGTTCCGGATACTGTTCCGTGATCGGCGGCTTAAAGAGCTGCCCGAGAGTCCCGGCGTAGGACCCGGCCAACCCGGCCACGCCTTGGCCGATTCGCTTGAACAATCCGTCTCGATCCTTTGCCATGACGCCTCCGCCCACCGACCATTTTCGCTTTTTACGGCCACCAAACGAGCACCGCGCCCGTGGCCAGGACATTGACCAGAGCCAAGGGCGTGAGCACCTTCCAGCACAGGGCCATGAGCTGGTCGAAGCGCAGCCTGGGCAGGCTGGCCCGGGTCCAGATCAGAAACACGGGAACGATCGAGGTCTTCAGAGCCAGCCAGACCGCCGGAGGCAGCAGCGGCCCTTGCCAGCCGCCCAGGAAAAACACGGCCGTGAGCACCCCCAAAAGAATCATGTTCACGTACTCGCCCAGAAAAAAAAGTCCGAAGCGCAGGCCGCTGTACTCGGTGTGGTACCCGGCCAAAAGTTCGTTTTCGGCCTCGGGCAGGTCGAAGGGAATGCGCCTGGACTCGGCCATGGCGCTGATGAGGAACACCGCGAAGGCCACGGGTTGAAGCAGGAGAAAGCAGTGCCGCTCCTGAGCGGCCACGATGTCGGAGAGGTTCAGGGATTTGGCCAGCATGATCACCGGGACCAGGGCCAGGGCAAGCGGGATCTCGTAGCTGATCATCTGGGCCACGCCGCGTATCCCGCCGAGCAGGCTGTATTTGCTGTCCGAGGCCCAACCCGCCAGGGCCACGCCGTAGACGCCGAGCGAAGACATGCCCAAAATAAAGAGCAGGCCCACGTTCATGTCCGCGACGACCAGCGGCAAACGGCGGCCGAAAAGGACCAGGGGATCGCCGAACGGGACCACCGCGAAGCTGAGCAGCACCGGGGCCGCGGCCAGGGCCGGGGCCGCCAGGAATATCCAGCGGTCCGCCCCGGCCGGGACAGTGTCTTCCTTGAGGAGCATCTTGAGCGTGTCGGCCAGGGGTTGCAGCAGACCGAAGGTCCCCGCCCGGTTGGGGCCGAGGCGCCCCTGCATGCGCCCCAGGAGCTTGCGCTCCAAAAGCACCAGGTAGGCCGCCGCCGCGAGGACCACGCCCAGCAGTATCGCCATCTTGGCCAGCATGACCACGACACCGGCCAAGAGGTTCATGCCCCCTCCCCTTTTTTGCGGCCGACTCGGGCCGTGCCGGATTCCAAAACCAGATGGCCGGGCAGCACGAGCACTCCAGGGGGCATGTGGGGACTTGGCCTGACGCCTATCTCCAGGCTGCGGCCGTCCAGGGTGATCACGGCCGTATCGGAGTCGGCCAGGCCAAGGGCCAGCGCGTCGGCGCTCGCCAGGCGGGCCACGGGCTCGCCGGCCGCTCGGCGCGCCAGCGGCGAATAGCTCCCCAGCGCGTCGCTGCCGAAAAGGCTCTCGCCCCGGACGACACTGAAGAATCCGGTTCCAGGTCCGGTATCGCGGGCCTCGGCCTCGGCCCCTGGAGACAGGCCGGGCGCGGCGGCGTGACGAACGACCCGCACCCCGTCGAAGGGATAGTTTTCGGGCGCAAGATGGGCCAGGGCCGGGCAGGCCGCCGCCACCGCCTCCCAGGGATGGCTCGGCCCGCGTCCGCCCAAGGCCGCCTGAAGGTCCGCCAGTATCTCCCAGGCGGGCTTCGGGTCCGAACCGGGCAGGCCCAGGTCGTAAAGGCGCGGCGGATGGCCGCCCCGGCCGTCCTGCGACACCGGCAGGCCGCGGGCCTGGACCGGCCGGGCGAACTGCAGGCGGCCCTCGTTGTTCACCAGGCTCGCCCCGGATTCGTAAAGATTGGTGGTGGGCAGAAAAATTTGAGCCATGTCCGCGATAGGGCTGGGCAGATGGTCCAGAACCGCCAACATTTCCAGCCCCCCCAGGATTTCCGGATCCGGAAGGTCGCATTCCACGGCCAGCACGGCCTTGATCCGGCCCGCGCTGACCCCGGCCAGGACGTCCCGCCAGGTAGGCCGATCGCCCTTGTCCAGCAGGGCCGCGCCGTACGCATTGGGGCCGGGAAGCACGGCCATGAGCTTGCAATCGTCCTTGGTCCGGGAAAGGACCTCGGCCGCCCGAACCACCGCTTCGCCAAGCCCGGGGCCGGGCATGGCCTGGCCCCAGACCAGCAACGGACGACGGCAGGCGGCCAGGGCCGGGGCGGCTTGCTCAAGGCGCGGCCAAAGTTCCGGATATCCCGGGAGCAACCGGGCAAGAGCGTCCGGCGCGTTTTCGGCGGCGGGCGCGGCCAGGGCGATCAGCGCGTCCAGGCAAGCCGGCAGATCGCGGGGATGAACCGGAAGATGGACAAAAGGCAGCGGCAACTCCAGGGGCCTGGGGTCGGCCGTAAGCACCGGCGCCCCTCGCAGGGCGGCCTGGCGCAGGGCCAGCGCCAGCATGGGCGCCTCGTTTACGGGGTCCACCCCCAAACAGAGTACGGCGTCCGCCTGCGCCACTTCCGCCAGGGAACAAGCCCGCGTATCGCTCAAGGCCAGCGTCGCTTGGAGGGTCCGGCCGGCTTGCGCCGGTCCGCTGAAAACCGCCGGGCCCGTCCAACCGCTCGATTGGGCGAGTCCGGCCAGGGCTCCCAAGGTTTCCAGGCTGGCCCGGCTGGAACTCAGGCAGGCCAGCGCCTGCGGTCCATGGCGCGCGGCTGTTTCCTTGAGTCGGGCGCAAAGCTGCGTCACGGCCTGCTCCATGGACGTCTCAAGGCCCCGCGACAAGGCTTTGCGGGGCCTGTCCGGCAGGCTGGAAAATCCGTGGGAGAAGCGGCCCCGGTCGCACAGGAAATAGCCGTTCACCGCCGCGTTCGCCCGGGCCTCAATGCGCACCACCTCCCGGTAGCGGGCGTTGACCGTGGTGTTGCAGCCGAGGGAGCAATGCGGGCAGACCGAGGGCGCGCGTTCAAGATCCCAGTGTCTGGCCTTGAAGCGGGCCGTCTTGTCCGTGAGCACTCCGGTGGGGCACAAATCCACAATGTTGCCGGAAAAGGGGCTCTCCAGGCGGCCGTCCTCGTAGCGGCCGAAATAGACCCGGCTGGCGATCTGCATCGGTCCGAAATCCCGGCCCCCGGCGATGTCCTGGTAGAAGCGCGAACAACGGTAGCAATGGATGCAGCGATTCATCTCGTGCGCCACGAAGGGTCCCAGGTCCTGGTCCCGGTAGGTGCGCTTGCGGCCCGGGTAGCGCCTAAGCGCGTGGTTGCCGGAGATGGTCTCGTCCTGCAGCAGGCACTGGCCCCCCTCGTCGCAGACCGGGCAGTCGTGGGGATGATTGACCATGAGCAGCTCGATGACCCAGCGGCGAAAATCCACGGCCTCGGGGTGGCCGGTATCGACCACCATGCCGTCCAGAGCCAGGGTGGAGCAGCTCATCTCCAGACCCTTGACCGGCCCATCCAGGAAGTACACGGCGCACATGCGGCAGGCCCCGGCCACCTTGAGGGCCTTATGCCAGCAGAACCTCGGGATCATGATCCCAAGGCGCTGCGCGGCCTCGATGACCGGGGTCCCGGCCGGGACCGTCACGGCGCGCCCATCGATGATCAGATCCGGCATGACAGGCCTTCCCGGCAGGGCGTCGGACCGAAGGTGACGGGTCCGGTGGCGCAGGTTTTGCCCGGGGGAGCCGGGACCACGGCGCCGAAGGGACAACTGCGGCGCGCGATGTGTTCGCGCAGTTCATCCTCGAAGCTGTCCAGCAGGCCAAGCAGAGGCGCGACCGCCCCCTGGGCGAAGGAGCAGTACGCGTAATCCATGTTCCGGGCCATCCGGCGCAGCAGGGGAATATATTCTTCGCGGCCCTGGCCGGATTCGATCTGGCGCAGTATCTCGCCGATGTAGGGCAGGCCTTCGCGGCAGGGGGTGCACCAGCCGCAGGATTCCCGGGCGAAGAAGTTGATCATGTTCAGGGTGGCCCCCACCAGGCAGATATCTTCGTCGAAGACGATGATCGAACCGGTGCCCAGGCGATGCCCGATGGCCGCAAGGGCGTCGAAGTCCATGGCCACGTCCAGATGCCTGGCGGGCAAAAAAGCGGTTGAGGCCCCGCCCGGCAGGCAGGCCTTGAAGCTACGGCCGGGCAGCATCCCCCCGGCTTGGCCGAAGACGATGTCCCGCAGGGGCGCGCCCATGGGCAGTTCGAAGCAGCCCGGGCGGACCACCGGCCCGCTGACGCAGTAAAGCTTGGAGCCCGAGCCCGTGGGAGTCAGCGCCAGGTCCTTGAACCACCGCGCCCCGTTTTGCAGGATGCCGGGCAGGCAGGCCAGGGTTTCCACGTTGTTGACCACGGTGGGCCGCCCCCACAGACCCTGGACGGCCATGCGCGGTCCGCCCTTTTGGGGATTGGGGCGGTTTCCGGCGATGGCATTGATCTGGGCCGAGGCCTCGCCGCAGATGTAGCGTCCGGCGCTGCGGTGCACCACCAAGTCGAAATCGAAGCCGCTGCCCAGGATGTTTTTGCCGAGATATCCGGCCTGCCTGGCGATCCCCACTTCCTTTTCCATGAGTTCGGCGTCCATCTCGTATGACGGCCGGATGAAAAAGAGGCCGTGGTTGGCCTGCACGGCGTAGGCGCACAGCACGACCCCCTCGATGACCAGATGCGGGTCCGCGCCCACCAGGATGCGGTCCTTGAAGGTTCCGGGCTCCATCTCGTCGGTATTGGGCAGAATGTATTTCGGTCCCCCGCGCCCCTTGGGCACGCTCTGCCACTTGCGGCCGGCCGGGAATCCGGCCCCGCCCCGGCCTCGCAGATTGGCCTCGACGACCATCTCCAGGACGTCGCCCGGGCTGCGCTTGTTCAGCGTGGCCTTGAGCGCCTCGTAGCCGCCCGTGCTGCAATAGTCTTCCAGGCACAGCGGACCGCTGTCGCGGCGGTTGCGCAGCAGGACGGGACTGAAGGGGGTGCTCATCGGCAGGGCCCCATATCGTCGGGAGAGGCGCGCAGCTCGTCGATGATGGCCTCGATCTTCTCCGGGGTCAGCCCGCCGTAGAAGCGGCCGTTCACGAGCATGGCCGGGGCCTGGTGGCAGTTGCCCACGCAGCCCGACGGCAACACGGTGATCAGGCCGTCCGCCGTGGTCTGGCCGGGCTCCACGCCGAGCTTGCGGCACATGTGGTCGAGAATCGAATACTGGTGGAACATCCAGCAGACCACCCCGTCGCACACGTGCAGAATGTGGCGTCCCACGGGCCGGCGGTAGAGAAAATCGTAGAAGGTGGCCAACTGCTCCAGCTCCAGGAGCGTCATGCCGAGCAGTTCGGCCGCATCCCGCATGGCCTCGTCGCAGAGGTAGCCGTAATGGCTTTGCAGGGCGTAGAGCACATCCACGATCTTTTCCTTGGGGTGCTCGGCCAAGCTTATTTCCCGCGCGAGCGTTTCTCTTAAATCCTCGGGCAGCATGCAATCTCCTTACGCTTCTCTTTGTGCGGGGACGCGGCCCTAGCGGTCTATGTCCGGCAAAATGTAGTCGATCGAGCCCAGCACGGCCACAAAATCGGCCAGGCTCAACCCCACGGCCATAAGCGGCAGAGCCTGAAGATTGGCGAAGCCCGGGGTGCGCAGGCGCATTCTGTAGGCCGCCGGCCCCCCGTCGCTGACCACGTAATAACCCTGCTCCCCTCTCGGCGATTCCGTGGCCCGGTAGGCTTCGCCCAAGGGCATCCGGGGCCCCCGGGTGGTGTTCACGAAATGATGGATCAAGCTCTCGATGTCGCGCAAGGCGGCCTGCTTTTCCGGCAGGCCGTAGCGGCAATCCCCGGCCGTGTACCGGCCCCCCGGCATCCGGCGGACGGCCTGCTCGATGATGCGCGCGCTCTGGCGCATCTCTTCCATGCGCACCACGTAGCGGGCGTAGCAGTCGCCGCCCGGGTCCGTGGGAATCTCGAAATCGAAATCGGCATACGCCGCGTAGGGCGTTTTGCGACGCAAGTCCCAGTCGAGGCCGCAGGCCCGCAGGTTGGGGCCGGTCACGCCCCAGTCCACGGCCTGATCGAGCGTCAGCCGCCCGACGCCCCGGGTCCTGGCCTTGAAGATGGGGTTGTTGGTGACGGCCGCTTCATACTGCCTGATCCGGTCCGGGAAAATGCGCAGAAAATCCTCCACCGGCTCCTTCCAGCCCTTGGGCAGGTCCATGGCCACCCCTCCGATCCTGAACCAGGACGGATGCAGGCGGCCGCCGGTGACGAACTCCACGATGTCCATGATCAGTTCGCGCTCCCTGAAGGCGAAAAAGACCGGACTCATCATGCCGAGGTCCTGAACAAAGGTGCCGAACCAGACCAGATGGTTGGAGAGCCGAAACAGCTCGGCCAGCATGACCCGGATATACTGGGCTCTTTCCGGGACTTCGATGCCCGCCAGCGACTCCACGGCGGTGAGATAGGAGAGGTTGTTGGCCAGGCCGGCCAGGTAATCCACGCGGTCTGTATAGGGGATGAACTGGTGCCAGGTCTGGCGCTCGCCGATCTTCTCCACGCCCCGGTGGTGGTAGCCGATGTCCATCTCCATATTTTCGATGGTCTCGCCGCGCATGTCCAAAATGTAGCGGAACACGCCGTGCGTGGCGTAATGGTGCGGGCCGAAATTAAGCAGGTATTCACCGGTGCGGGGACGGCCGGCGAAGAGTTCGGCCGCGTCCACGGGCTCCATGCCCCTGGCGTCGTCCGAGGTGAAGGCCGGCATTTGCGTGGCCCGGCCCTGATAACTTTTGCGCAGGGGATGGCCCGGCCATCCCGACGGCAACAGCAAGGGCCGGGGATTGGGATGATTCGTGAAATCGATGCCGAACATCTCCCGCGCTTCGCGCTCGTACCAGCTGGCGCTGGGCCAGACCGACGTGGCGCTCTCGACGCACGGGTTCTCTCCGGGCAGCGGGACCTTCAGGCGCACCAGGCTCGCGTCATCCAGGCTGCGCAGGGTGTAGACCATGGTAAAATCGTGGTCCGGGCGCTCGCGCCTGGCCGTTTCGTCCAGGGCGGTCAGGTCTTCCAGGCGGGCGTAACGGGGAGCGGACCGGGTCTTGAGGTGGCGCAGGACCTCCACGATCCGCGCGGGCGCGACGCAAAAGCCGGGCATGTCGGCGCTGCCGGAATCCGGGAGCGCGTCCGCGCCGAAGCGCTCGGCCAAGTCCCGGCCCAATTCCCGGTTCTGTTCGGAAAGTTCCGGAACGCGGCGCGGCGGGGTCCACATCAACCCGGCCCGGCTCTCCCGGAACCAGGGCTCCGTGGCCGGGGTCCCGCGCACCGGAATGCCCGCATAGCCCGGACCGCGCGGATCGCGGCACTTATTCACGCCGTCCGCGAGCGTGTCCTCCCGGCCGCCCTGGTCGCTCGGGTCGCCTCCGGCCAGGCCGAGCACGGCCCTGGTCGGACGCTCCTTG
>Ga0302279_10005314_pt1 | contig 14481 bp, 7 predicted proteins | sample III_Bog_N3_3_FD_194541 | JGI IMG/M metagenome (GOLD analysis project Ga0302279, IMG submission 194541) | Peat permafrost microbial communities from Stordalen Mire near Abisko, Sweden - III_Bog_N3_3 | ecosystem: Environmental > Terrestrial > Soil > Wetlands > Peat | place: Sweden: Abisko...
TCCTGGTCTGGTTCGTGTTGCGCGTTATCGTTCTGGGGATCTATACGGTAGACCAGAACGAGCGCGCGGTGAAGACGAGCTTCGGGCGGGCGGAACGCCTCCCCGGCAATAAAACAACACTCGACGATCCGAACGCCGAGTTTCTGCAACCGGAAGAACGATCCCGCTATTGTTATCCGCAAGTGCGCGTGATCCCTCCGGGCGGCCCGTATTTGAAGATGCCGTGGCAGAGCATTCGCAAGATCTCCATCGCAACCATGACCGTGAACATGGCCAAGGACCTGGAGGATCCGTCCGCCAACAGCAACGGCACGAAGCTGGATGCCGTCACCAAGGACCAACTCAACACCGGCATGACCGGACAGATCCGCTACCGCGTGAGCGAGTCCAATCTATACGCGTTTCTTTTCGCCATCAAAAAACCATTCGTTCACGTGACCGCATATTTCGTCTCTGTGTTGCGCCAGAAGATCGCCAACTTTGAAGCCAAGAGCACGCGGCCGATCGTAGCGGGGGTGGGCAACGGAGTCGAGTTGGCTCCGGGCAGCGAAATGATTGGCGTTTCCATCAACGATCTGCGCAAGAATCTACGTGACTTGAATGAATACATGGACCAGGAATGCCGTTCCACGCTGGCCCGCTACGGCGTCCTGCTGGAGGCTTCGCTGATCACCGGCATCGATCCCCCGCCGGACGTCGAGTCGGCGCTGGCGGCGATCAACACGGCGCACAACCAGGTATCGAGCGATATCAGCCTGGCGCAGGCCGCGGCCGACCAGAAGATCGAGCAGTCGAAGCGCGCCGTCGAAATCGAGTCGCTGAAAGCGCAGGCCGAAGTGGAGCCGATCAAGCTGCTCGCAGCCGAACTGTCGCAGCTTTACGCCGCCGGCGCCGGCGCGCTTCAGGCGTATCTGCGAAACGTGCGCTTGAAACTCTTTGAGAAGGTCCAGGACGTCTATCTGGCTGCGAGCCAGGAGGAGGCGCAGCGATGAACGAAATACTGATGCTGGGCGGCTTCATGCTCTCCGCGCTTGTCACTTTTCTGCTGCTCATGTTCGGCCTGCCGGCCCTGCTGATTGCCGCGCGGATCTTCGGTCTCTACACCACCGTTGAGGAACGCACCTGCCGCGTGTACGTCCTGTTCGGCAAGGTCCTGGGCACCCTCGACGAACCCGGTTTCCATTTTCTGCTCTCGGAATTAGGGCCGGCGGCGTTGATCGTCAACATCTTCGGCACGTGTTATGTGCTCGATCTGCGGCTCGATCAGGAATACCGCCGCAGTGAGCAGGTGAACTCCGAAGAGGGGGCGCCGATGGGCATCGGCATCTGGTACGAGATGTGGATCAGCGATCCGTATGCCTATCTCTTCAAGAACACCGACCCGCGCGGCTCTCTGCGCGCGAACGTGAGCAACGCCACCGTGCGCTGCCTCAGCAATATGCCGCTGGCGGACATGCTGGAGACGCGCCACCAAATGAGCCTGACCGTGCGCGCGGAAGTCTCCGGCCAGTCGCAGGCCTGGGGCTACCAGCTCGGCTCAGTCTATATCCGCAAGGTGCATTTCCGCGACGACGGGATGATCCGGCAGATCGAAGCGAAGGTGGTGAACCGGCTGCGCCAGGTGACTTCAGCAATCAAGCAGGCGGGCGCCAACCAGGTGAACGTCATCACGAGTTCGGCGGAGCGCACAGCGTCCATCGAATTCTGCTCGGTCAGGCTCTACGCGAGATCTCGAAGCAGCCCGCGGTATCGGACGCGTTGTTCAATATCCTCGAAACGCAAAGGCTGCTCAACACGAATGCGCGGGTGACGCTGCTCGCGACCGGGGCCGGGAACCAACTGCTGCCGGACCTGCTCGCGGCCCGCGGGCCAGGCGCGCGTCCGGCGCCGGCGAAGAGCGCATGAGATTGTCCCGGTGCCGGCACAGGCGCCCCGCGTCGGGCGGCCCGGCCCGCTAGGCATGGCGGGGCCGCTCAAGGTGCGCCGGGTATTTTCGGGAGTTCAGGGGTGAAACTCCCCTCACAACCGGACGGAAGTGAAATGATAGCGAGGGACAAGAGGATTGCGGCGTGCTTACCTTGCGTGTGAAAGCGATGTTTCTCGCGGGCCTGTTGGCGGCCTCCGCGCTCGCCTCCGGTCTGCCGCCGAAGCTGCTGATTGATTTGAACGACGACGAACTGTTGCGCCGTGCTCCCGAGCTTGCAGGCGTACGATTCGACCACGACGGAGCGCTCGTAAAGACGGTGCTGCTGCCCGCGCTGGAGTCCATCAATCAGACCTTCGACAAGTTCGCGGACCTTTCGGCCGCGGAGCAGATCTCCGAATTGCGTCTGGAGAACGGAGGCGTCCGGGTGCGCTCGCAAACCGAACGTTTCCGGTATGTGGCGAGCATGGCGCAGAACTCGCTGGAGGTACACGAACTGCGCCTTTCCGCAACGGGCGACAGAGCAGCGAAGGCGGGCGAGGGCGGCTTTGTCGCGGGCGACCGGTTCGTCGCTCTGGTGGAGATCCTGTTGCCGGAATTCGAGAGCCAGTTGCGCATTCGCGCCCTCGGGCGTGCCGGCAACATGGTGGTCTTTGCCTTTGCGCAGAGCCCCGGCGCGGGCTCGCAACCCATGCAGGGCCCCATGCAGGGCCCCACGCAGGGCCCCATGCAGGGCCCCATGCAGGGCCCCATGCAGGGCTTAGTCTGGATCGATGCAAAACGCTCGCAGCCGGTGCGGTTGCTGTGCGAGACGACGCGCACTCAGGAAGGCGCCGCCGCCGAGGAACAGCGCGTCGATCTGACGCTCGCCGATGTGCGCTTCGCCGCGCTCGACGCCACCCTGCTGCTGCCCGCGCGGGCAGTGTTCGATGTCTCGCGGGAAGACGCGCGAACGCACGCGGTGCATAGGTTCAGCGAATTCCATTTATACGGCCGAAACGATGCCAACGACCCTGAACTGGCAAAAAAGAACGCCGGCGTATTCACGGCCGTTGCCGCGGAGCACGACGCGTTCGAACAGCTTGGCGCTGGCGTTGCCGCGATGGATGCGAACAACGCCGCCGGGGCGGTTGCGCCGCTGCGTGAGGCTGTGCGGCTGGATGCGACGCTCGCCGCGGCGCACTATCACCTGGCGCGTGCGCTACGGGCGACAGGCGACGCTGGCGGCGCCGAAACGGAGGCGCGCGCGGCGCTGAGCGGCATGAAAGACGTCGCTGCCGCGCACAACCTGCTGGGTATCCTGCTGACGGATCGCGGGGCGGCGGCGGACGCGTTGGTGGAGTTGCGCGAAACGGTTCGACTGGCGCCCGGCGATGCAACCGCGCACGGGAATCTGTCGAGGGCGCTCGAAGCCTCGGGAGATCGGGCCGGAGCGCTCGCCGAACTGCGCCGCGCGGTTGAGCTTGCCCCTGCGAATGAGGCCTTGAAGGCCCGCCTGGACGCAATGACAGCCACGCCGCAGCAGGCAGCGAATGGGAGCCAGCCGGTAATTCGCGTGGACGTGCGCCAGGTGCTGGTGCCCGTCGTTGCGCTCGACAAGTCCGGCCACAATGTCAGCGACCTGAAGCAATCCGATTTCCGCGTGTTCGAAGATGGCGTCGAACAGACCATCACGAGTTTCCGAGTCGAGACGTCGGGGGAAGCTGGCGTCGAGGCCGTGCCCAATCCGCCCGCGGCCGATGCGGGCAAGCCGCAAGCTGCCCCATCGAAACCGGCGCCTGCCGCCGGGCCGCGCCACACGTACCTGATCGTGGTCGACACGCTGCACGCCGAGTTTTCAAATCTGCACGCGGTGCGCGAGTCGCTGCAGAAGTTCTTTGCCTCCGAGCCGCCGGGCGATTCGCAGTATGGCGTCATCGCGCTGGGCCAGTCGATGACGATCATCCAGAACATGACGCGCGATCCGTCGACAGCACTGGCCGCGCTCGACGATAAGGCGTTTTACAAGATGTTCTCGGGCAGCCGCACTTCGTCGAGTGAGCTGCGCGACTTCATAAACCACCTGCAAGAGGTCCGGGCTCTGTGCGACGCTCACGACCGGACCTGCGACATACAGGCGAAAGGACTGCCCGCGGAGGCGGAACAAGTTGCCGGCATGGACCGCTACTACACAGTCACGCTGCTCAGTGGACTGCGGAATCTGGTGCGCGAGCTGTCAAAGGGCACCGAGCACCGCACGCTGCTGCTGATCTCCGACGGGTTCCAGCTTTCCCCAGGGCGCGACGCATGGGCAATGCTGGCGGCCTATCATTTCCCTGGAAATGCGCCCACGCCCTCCCGCCTGCAATCCGAATTCGAGGATGTGGTGAAGATCGCATCGCGCTCGAACATCATCATCAATACGATCGATTCCCGCGGGCTGTATACGCCATCGTGGACGGATGCCTCGACGTCGGGGCCAACCATTTCGGTGGCATCAGATGTGATGTCTACGATGAACGAACTGCAGGCGGAGGCGGGCATGACGTTGACCGAGTTCTCCGCCGCCACCGGGGGCACGTCCTACCAGAACAGCAACGACATCCTCGCCGGCATCCGCAAGGCGGTGGCCGAGGGCCGCGATTACTACACGCTGGGCTATGTCTCGACGAATGCCGCGATGGACGGCAAGTTCCGCAATATCACGGTCGAGGTCAAAGGCCGCAAAATCACGTTGAGGGCCAAGCGCGGCTATTGGGCAACGCCGAACTAAACCGTGGGTGTGAGAGGAGACTGGAATCGCAATGAAGGCTGCAATTGTATGCGTGGCTGCTATTTGCGTGGTACAGGCAGGGCTGGCGGCTGACGAAACTGGCCAAACGCAGTTGCTGGAGATGCGCGCCAGGATGGGCCGCACCCTGAAGTCGCTTCCTAACTACATCTGCCTGCAAAAGACCGAACGGCTGCGCGCTTCGAAGGCCAAAGCGATACCGAAGACACTCGATAGCGTTGAAATCGAAGTCGCGCACGTCGGCGACAAAGAGATGTACTCCTGGCCGGGGCGTAACATGTTCGCCGACAGCCAACTGCAGAAAGAGCTGTCTTCCGGGTTGGTTGGTACGGGCGCTTACGCGTCGCAGGTGATCGACATTCTGTTTGGGCCGGCGACGCAGTTTCGCTGGGTAGGTAAAGAGATGCTCGACACGCGCGCGACGCTGCGCTGGGATTTCACGGTGCCCAAGGCCGACAGCAGTTGGACGGTGTTCAAAGACAAACGCTCGGCGCAGGTCGGCGCCGAGGGCAGCATCTGGGCCGATGCCGGAACGCTCGAGTTAGTGCGGTTGGTAGCCCGCGCCACGCAGTTTGCGGCCCGCTTCCCGCTGAAATCGGTCACGCGCAACATCGACTACGCGAGCGTGCGCATCGGCGCGCGCAATGTGCTGCTGCCCAGTGCGGTAGAGGATCTGGTGGAAGAATCGAGCGGCCCGCTGAACACCAATCTCAGCCGCTTCGGCCTCTGCCGCGAGTACACGACCAGCTCGACGCTGACGTTCGACGAGCCTGCCGCGCCGCCGGTTCCGGAACAGTCCAAGGTATCGGCTGCCGCGCTCCCGACAAATGCGGAGATTCCGCCAGAGCCTGCGGCGACACCGAATGTGCAGCCTCCGCCGGCGCTCGCCGCACTCCCGCCAAACTTGCAGATGAAGCTGGGGCTCGACGCAGACCTGCGTCCGGAGAATGCGGTCATCGGAGGGCCGGTGAATGCGCACCTTCTCTCAGACCTCCGCTACAACGGGAACTTGCTGGCGCCCAAGGGGACGCCGGTGCGTGGCGTGCTCCGGAAGTACATAAAGGAGAACGACGGGTTCGTGTACTTTTTCACATTGACAATCGAATTCAATGAGCTTGCGCTGCCGGGAGGATCCGTGCCGTTTCGCGCCCAGTTGAAGACCATCGACACGCCGGTGAAGGGCCTATATTGGCTGGTTCCCGCCGAACCCGGCATGATGCAGTCGGCACACTACACCGGCCCCGGCGCCCCTGAGGACGACGGCATGGTCGAGAGGGTGAAGGGCGACCCGAAGCCCGGCGTTGCCGTGCTGATAGTCAGGCGGCAGGCGTCGTTCCATCTGTTCCCCGGCACGCGCATGACCTGGATCACGTCGGATGACGTGCCGAAATCAATGTCGGGCAGGTGAGAGCGCGGGCGGCCGGCTGAGAGCAGCCTCACAGTTGCTCATGAACCGCGGCGCGCGGCCAGTCCGCAGCCGCCAGGGAATCGCTCTGTGCCGGCTTCGGGCAAGCGCGAACGGGCCGCGGTCTAAAGCGAACGGCGAAGCGCCCTAACTTTGCGCAACCCGCTGAGCCTCCCAGTGCGCCTTGCCATATTCACCCAGTTGCACAGTCCCGTTCATCGATTCGCCCTGGACGGTCCCGCTGAAGGCGTATTCCAGCACGGTCCCCTCGTACGGATGCGCGCTCCGGAACTCGATCTGATTGCCGTCCACGCGGCCGTGCAGGTCTCCATCCAGCATCTCGGTGCGATGACGGCCGCTCAGCTTGCCGCCATCCTGTTGAAGAGTGAACTGATGCGCGGCCTGGCCGAGAGAGAAGGTGAGGAGGACCCGCCAGGCTCCCGTCACGCGCGCCGGCTCGCCCGCCGGAAGCGCCGGAATCTCGATCCTGGGCGGATGCGAGAGCACAGCGTACAAGACCTGCGCCACAATCTTGTACTCACCTGGATTCAGCATGTAGGGCATGATCTCCAGCGTGCTCTCCGTGTTGCCGCGCCGGTCGCCGCTGCCCCCGGCCAGCATAATGCGGGGCGTACCGCTTTCGATCGCCGCTTTCGCCTCAGCCCCGGTAATCCCCAGCTTCGTGCAATCCCAGGCGAGTCTCAGTTGTGGAGCATGGTTGGAGAGATCTTCGGGCTGGATCACCGTTGCCGACACACCCGGCACGCGACAGACCTGTTCCTGGATGGCAGCCAGCCAGGAGTTCCACTCACGCCACTCAGCGGCGTGATCGCGGTGGAACCAAGCCTCCAGCGCTGCCAGCATGCCGATGATCTCTTCCTTGCCACCCTTCATCGAGCGGCCAAAGGCGTGGTGCGGCGCGCTGTTGAGCCAGGCCGCATGCAGCAGATCCTTTGGCCCCAGCAGGAGGCCCGCCGCCTGCGGCCCGCGCAGACACTTGCCGCCGCTGTAGGCCACCATGGTCGCCCCATGCGCCAGGTGGATGTTGGGCACCATCAGCTCTTCCGCCGCCGCGTCCACCAGGACAGGCACCTTCGCGGCGCGCGCGACGCGGCAGGTGTTTTCGATGCTCAACGGCCCATTCTCGGCCGCCGGACAACTCATGATGAGGACCATCGCCGCTTTCGGCCCCAGCGCCGCTTTGAGCTGTTCCTCCGTGTCGACGTTCACAATGCGGGCTCCCGTCATACGCGCCGCGTGGTCATAGACGTTGCGAGCATAACGCGGCATCACCACCTCGCTCTTGAGCCCGGTGAGGTTAGGGAGCCGCTGCATCTTTTCCGGATCGGTTCCGGCGATGCAGGCGGCCGTGGCGTGCGAAATCGCGGCCGCACAGCCGGCCGTGACAATGCCCCACTCCGCCCTGGTCAGTTCAGCGATCCGCGCGCCGACGGCATCCATCAGCTCATCGAGGTGGACGAAGTGACGTGAGGCCTCGACCATCGCCTGTTTCACCTCAGGCAGAGATTGCGAGCCGGTCAGAATAGTAAAGGTCCCTCGCGCATTGATAAACGGCCGGACCCCGAGCGACTCATAAAGCTTCGAGGTCATCTCCAACGGAGCGGCCTGCGCCGGACGCCCTAGTTCAAGGCTTGCCGCGGCGGCGATTCCGCCGCTGGCCAACCACTCCCGCCGATTCCACTTGCCCATCTGATTTGACATTGTCGCGCACCCTTCGGAAAGTCTATCGCACGGATCCCCTGACCGGCAGGTCATCTGACATAGTGTGGCTCGGAAAGCGGATGATACTCCATTCCGGCTGGCTACTTCGCCTCCGGATAGCCGTGGAGCTGGGGCCCCACGACGTTGGAGAAGTTATAGCCGCCGCGGCGGTCGTCGTCGATGGTCCAGAACATGGCGCCGATCATGCCGGGGTAGCCGGCGGGTTGACGCAGCTTGTAACTGGTCCCGGCGGGCGCCTTGCCGGTGATGATGTAATCCATCGCCTGACCGACGATGGCGGGTATGGTGTCTCCGGTCAGGAAGCCGACGGCAACCTTATCGGCCGGCAGCGGCGGGAAGAACTGCTTGGGATCGCCTCCCACGTTGAAGCCGTGCAACAGCAGTTCGGTCATGGCGGCGTGATAGTCCACCGAGCCCGGCTGATAGATCTCGCCGTCCAGGCCTGCGAGCGGCGGCGTGTTGTAATCCTGCACGTCGATGAACGAGAGGATGTCGCGGATGGCGTACGTGATGGGCAGATAGGAGCCGAACTGGCCGCCATAGCTGGGGTGGCCGGATGGGATCTGGGTCCCTTCGGGTACGAGGCTGATCATGAAGCCTGCGCCGAAATGATCGTGCAACTGGCGCAGCGCCGAGATGAGGTTCACGATGGACGGCGTGGTGGGATGCCTGAAATCCGTGTCGCCGGGATCGATGGAGAGCGACGGGCTTTCGAAGTCGATGTCGATGCCGTCGAAGCCGTACTCGCTGACGATGTGTGTGACGGAGGAAACGAAGTTCGGAACGCGCTTCGGATCGGCGAGAGTGAAGTGCTGGCCTCCACCCCCGAGCGAGATCATGACCTTCCTGCCCTGGCTCTTCAAGTAAGCAATGTCGGCTTTGAACTGCGCGGTATCCAGGCCGGCGGGCGTGTGGAATTGCAGGGTCCCTTCCGGCGCATTCTTATCCGGCGTAGCGAAGGCGACGAGGATGACGTCCCACTGCGGCGAGACCTCGCGCAACGGAAAAGTGGATCCCGGGCCGCCGTATCCGGCCCAGTAACCGATAAGCTTGTGGCCATTCGGCGATCCGCTCGCCGGGATCGCCGCGATTGCCACCTGAGGCGGCGCGGACGCACGGCCGCCTGAGCCAGGACGTCCACGGCGTGCCGGGCACGGCTTGGAACGGTCGCTGAGCGCCTGCGCGTCCGGGAAGCTATACGTGCCGCCAAGACCGTCGGAGGCGCCGGTATACCAGGGCAGCAGGGCGACATTCTGCAGGTGGTAGGGGACTCCGTCCACCTGGGCGACGAAGGCCTTCGACGCGGGGATGTTGTTCTTCGGGTTTGTATTGGTGGGTTCGAGCAGGAAGTAGGTGGATGCCGCGCCCGTGCCGCCGCATCGGCCCTGGTCGCCCGCGGGCTGCGAAGCGGGACGCATCCAGGCGGGGAAGATATTGCCCGGAGCCTTGACGTCGCGGCCGTGCGCCTCTGGGTCGAACAGCGGATCGTGCAAGGGATCTTTGATGAACTCCGCGAGTTGCTGCGTGAGCGGCTGCACATCCTGGTCTTCGACAACCGCGGGTGCGGCGTGGAGATACGAGCCGAGCACAAACGAGTTCCCGCTGGCGGGGTCGACGCCGTGCGTTCCCCAGGAGCAGCACACCGTCGCATCGCCCGTGGCGTAGAACGTCGTGTTGTGCGTCACGGCGATGACGAGCTTGCCGTCCTGCTTCGGAATCTGCTTGAAGAGTTCCTTCTCTAGAAAGTCGATATCGACGACTGCGAAGGACCGGCCGGACTTCTTCGACGTGAGAATGTAGCCATAGCCCGCGGGAATGGTGACGCGGACAGGCTTCACCTCTGGCTGGCCGAGCAGCGTATGCCATGTGTCCGCCTGGGGGAACGTGCTGCGCAGCATCGCGTCGGCGTACTGCGTTGCGCCGCCCATGGGGAAGGCGAATTTGGAGAACACGGGCGAGCGGAGGACGCCCGCTACATCCGGGGCTGCGTCCATGAGGAAGGGCTTGCCGGCGATCCGCTTCGAATCAAAAGCAAGCGTGATGGGAACCAGCACCGTGGGGATGGTGGTGGCGCCTCCCCGTGCCGGATCGCGGCCTACGAGAGTGTAGGCACCCTGATCCACGGTGTGCTGGAACGTGGGCACGGTGCCTTGCGCGCGCGCATACTGCAGCGGCAGGACGAGGAGAAAAAGCAGGCTGATGGATCTGATTCGCATATCCGGTTTCATGTCAATTCCCCGCTGGACGGATTTGTCCGCAGATGGATCTCCCATCCTACTGCTATGCAAGGGCTGGAGGCTTCTCCGGGAAACCAGCCTCGGCATACAGGTTTAGAAGTTCTCGCAGCGCGCCCGTCCGATCCATGAAGTTCCAGATCACTGCCGTCTGGTCCGTCAGATGCCGAGGCTATCGTCATGTGACGACGCCAAGTGCCGAAGACAGGATGTTTTTCGGCAACTGGATCGTCACTGCGCTTATAAGTATCTGATTTTAAACGCTTTAATTATAGATTGTGAAATGGCAATCCGATTGCCTTAATGCTGGTCACGGGGAATTCCCCCGAAAAATCAATGCATCGAAAACTATACAAGCGACTAGTGAGTATCGTCTGCCTTTCCGCCTGGGCATTGACCCAGCCGGTCCTTGCGCAGGAAGCGGCTCAAAACGCGGCTTCCAGCGTTTCTTTGACGCTGGCGCAAGCGACGGAATTGGCCGTAAAAAATAACCTGCAAACGGTCTTGGCCCGGGAGCGGATCATGCAGGCGCGCGGCGAGCGGGGAACCGTCTTTTCCCTCTTATTGCCGAATATCTCCGGTGGCGCGTCGCAATCGAACATGACGTTGAACCTGGCCGCGGAGGGGTTCACATCCAGTCTGATTCCCGGGATCCCCGCGTTTCTCGGACCATTCAGCGTCTTCGACGCAAGAATCCGGCTGACGCAGAGCATCGTCAACCTGGCGGCCATCCGGCAGTATCAGGCTGGCAAGTACGGGGTTGAACTGGCCGGCGAGCAGGCGCGTTTTGCCGCGCAGCAAGTAATGACGGCCGCCGCGCTGTCGTATGTTGAGGTGCTCGCGTCCGAAGAGGCCGTGGCCAATGCGAAGGCCAACCTGCAACTCGCTCAAACGCTGCTGGATCTGGCAACAAATCAACACAACGCAGGCCTCGCGACCGGCTTGGACGTGGCTCGGGCCGAGACCCGGCTGGCCAATCAACAGGTGCAACTGGCGCAGGCGCAGACGAGCTTGGACACGGCGCGTTTAGACCTGCTGCGAGTCGCCGGGCTGCCGCTATCCACGAATCTCAGCCTGGCCGATCCCCTGAGGTTCACGCCCGCCGAGCACGCCGACGCAGTGCCAACGGTGCAATCGGCGCTGGCGGAGAGAAGCGACTTGAAAGTGGCGCAACAACAGTTGAAGATCGCGGCGACGCAGCGCAAGGCGACCGCCGCCGGCTGGGCGCCGACGCTCAGTTTCGCCGGCGATTACGGCACGAGCGCGGTCAAGCCGAACGACACGAGCCTGCCCACGCGCAGCGTCGGCGTCCGCCTCGACGTGCCCGTCTTCAATGGCGGGCGCACTCACGCCGAGGTGCAGACAGCGGCGAGCCGTGAGCGGCAGGCCGCCGCGCAGGCCTCCGATCTGAAACTGGCGATCGAAAAGGACGTGCGGCAGGCGCTCGACAACCTGGTTACCCGCGAGACTCAGGTGCGGGCCGCGCAGACGGCGTTGTCATTGGCAACACGCGAACTGGAGCTTTCCCGCGACCGGTTTGCGAACGGCATCGCCGACAACATCGAAGTGGTCACCTCCCAAACCGCGCTGGAGAACGCCCGCCAGACGCTGGTGACGAGTCTGGCGCAATTCAATGTTGCCCGGCTGAATCTGGCCGCGGCCGTCGGGCGGGTAGAGGACTTCAGGCTTTGACGCAAGAAGAGGATTCCATGCAAGACGTAACCACCAAATTGGCAGAAGAACAAGAAAGAGATCGGCAACTTCTCTCCAAAGTGCGGAGTGGGCAAAAGACATTCGCCATGGTTGCCGTCGCGGCAATCGCAGTGGCTGTCGCCATCGGTTACTACCTCCACTCGCGCGGCTATGAGTCCACGGATAACGCTTTTCTGGAAGGCAACGTAATTCAGATCAGCCCGCGCGTCTCCGGGCAGGTGCTGCGCGTTCTGGTCGAGGACAACCAGCACGTCAACCAGGGCGATCTGCTGGTCGAAGTCGACCCGGCGGACTACATGGCCCGGCTCGCCGAAGCGCAAGCCCGTCTGGGCAGCGCCCAGGCCCAGTCGAACGGAGCCGAAACCAATGTCGCGCTCACCTCGACGGTCACTGGCGCCGTTCTGAAGGAAGCCGATGCCGGTCTGGGCGCTGCGCACAACCAGGTGGAAGTCCTGCGAGCGCGTCTGGCGCAGGAAGATGCGGGCGTGAAAGCCGCGACCGCGGTTTCCGCCCAAGCCGATGCGCATCTCGCCGCCGCCGTGGCCGAAGCAGAGCGCGCCACCAGCGATGCGGAGCGCTACCGGGCACTGTACAAGAAAGACGAAGTCTCCAAACAGATGCTCGATCGCGCCGGGACCGACGCCCGCGCCACGACGGCGAATAAGGACGCGGCCAGCCAGGCCGTGACGGCTACCCACGCTCAACTCGCTCAGGCACAGGCCGGCCGGCAATCCACGGCCGCGGCGCTACGGCAGAGCGAGAATCAGGTGCTCCAGGCCGAGGGCCATTTGCACGAAGCGCAATCCGCGCCGCAGCAGGTACTCCTGCGCCGGGCGGACTTCGACGCCGGCCGCTCCCGGCTCGCCGAGATGCAAGCGGCCCTGCAGCAGGCGACCTTGAACGCGTCCTACACGAAGATCTATGCCAGTGAAGCCGGCTTCATCACTCGGAAATCGGTGGAGCCCGGCAATTTCGTCGGCACGGGTCAGGTCCTGATGGGGCTGGTCTCGGACCGCGTCTGGGTGGTGGCGAACTTCAAGGAAACGCAGCTCGAGAGAATGCGCCCCGGGCAGCCGGTCACGATCAAAGTGGACGCCTATCCGCAGTTGAAGCTGCGGGGCAAGGTCGACAGCGTCCAGAGCGGGACGGGAGCGCGCTTCAGCCTGCTGCCGGCCGAAAACGCGACCGGCAATTACGTGAAGGTTGTCCAGCGCGTACCGGTGAAGATTGTGCTTCTCGATGCGCCGCCGGCAGGTTACCGCCTCGGCCCCGGCATGTCCGTGGAACCCGAGGTGAAGGTTCAATGAGCGCCGAAGCTAGCAGCGCCGCTTCGGCTGTGTCAGACGAGTGGCGCCCGGCGGTAAACCCGTGGTACATCGCCGGCGCCGTCGTGCTGGCGTCCTTTATCGAGGTGCTGGATACGACGATTGTGTCGGTGGCGCTGCCCCACATGGCGGGAAGCCTTTCGGCCACCACCGACGAGGCTACCTGGGTTCTGACCAGCTATCTGGTTGCTAACGCCATCGTGTTGCCGGCGAGCGGCTGGCTCTCATTGAAGTTCGGCCGCAAACGCTTCCTTTTGGCCTGTACGGCAACTTTCATCGCCGCTTCGTTTCTCTGTGGCATAGCCCCTTCGATGGGCTTCCTGGTACTGGCCAGAGTTCTGCAGGGCCTGGGTGGAGGCGCATTGCAGCCGCTGGCGCAGGCAATTCTGCTCGAAAGCTTCCCCAAAGAGAAGCGGGGCATTGCGATGGCCGTCTTTGCGATCGCCGTGGTCGTGGCCCCCGTCATCGGGCCCATGCTCGGCGGGTGGCTCACCGATCACTACTCATGGCGCTGGGTGTTCAATATCAACATTCCCATCGGGCTCATAGCAATGTATCTGCTGGGCCGGTACGTGGAGGATCCACCTTACATAAAGAATGCTAAAGTCGGATCGATCGATGGCATCGGCTTCGGATTTCTGATCCTCTGGCTGAGCACGCTGCAGATCGTGCTCGACAAGGGCCAAAACGCCGATTGGTTTGCTGCCACGTGGGTCCGCTGGTTTGCAGTGATCTCAGTGGTCTCCCTGGTCGCTCTGCTGATACGGGAATTGCACACCCGGGAGCCGATCATGGATTTGAGGGTGTTCACCGACCGGAATTTCTGGGTTGGCACCACTATCATCGCAATCGTCTCGGCGGGCATGTATAGCTCTCTAACGCTGCTCCCGCTATTCCTGCAGAACCTCATGGGTTACACGTCCCAATCGGCGGGTTGGGCCACAGCCCCGCGCGGTCTGGGATCCCTGGTCATGATGCCCATCGTCGGAATACTGCTGAGCAAGATCGACGGACGATGGATGATTTCCGCCGGCATTGCCGCCTTTACAGTGTCGACGCTGATGCTCAGCAGGCTGACTCTTGGCGTCGGGATGAGCAACATCGTCTGGCCCAATGTTTTGCAGGGGGCCTCGATTGGCCTGATCTTCGTTCCGATCATGTCGCTCGCCATGGCAACGCTGTCCAACGACAAGATCGGGAATGCCAGTGGCATCTTCAATCTGTCACGGAATCTGGGCGGTAGCATCGGAATATCCATCACGACGACCTACGTCACCCGACTGGCACAATCGTACCAATCGCAAATGGTCGGGCACCTGACCCCGATGGACCCGCTGTATCAACAACGAATGGCCGAGTTCGCGGGC
>Ga0302279_10005316_pt1 | contig 14480 bp, 12 predicted proteins | sample III_Bog_N3_3_FD_194541 | JGI IMG/M metagenome (GOLD analysis project Ga0302279, IMG submission 194541) | Peat permafrost microbial communities from Stordalen Mire near Abisko, Sweden - III_Bog_N3_3 | ecosystem: Environmental > Terrestrial > Soil > Wetlands > Peat | place: Sweden: Abisko...
CGTCGGATGATGTAGCCGGTCATCGCTCCTCAGTCACTCGCCGTCACACTGCAAGGGCATCGATGCGGGAGAACCCCCGGTCCCGGTGAGGTACTCCGGGGCCCGGGGGTTCTGCTGCACGACGTACGTCCCGATGACCACGGGCGCCGGCGCCCGTGGTCATCGTACGACTCAACCGTTGAAGCGCCAGTTCTCCGGGGTGATGCCCTGCAGTGGGCTCTGGGGGGTGGTGCCCGTCAGGCCCTTGGCCGTCTCGGTGAGTGACGTCACGTTGTTGGCCTGGAAGACCACCGGCAGCTGCTCGGCCAGGTAGTTCTCGTACTGGGTGAGCGGAACCGAGGTCTGGTTGGTGGCCGTGATGTTGGCGTCGTTGGTCGGGTCCGAGTAGCTCCCCGAGTTCGAGCCGGCACCGGTCTGGAAGATCTCCTCACCGGTCGGGTAGTAGTCCGGCGAGAAGATCCACCCGGCACCCCAGTTGGCCAGCTCCCACGAGCAACCCGAGCCCGAGCACGGGGTCGCGTTCCCGATCACCGTGTTGAACGACTGCTGGGACAGGGAGACGTTGATGCCGGCGGTGGACCACGAGGACTTCTCGGCGTTCATCACCTGGGTGTAGCTCTCGTTGCCGCTGGCGTACGGCAGGTCGAACGAGAGCTGGGCACCCGCCGGGATGTTGGGTCCGCACTGGGTGGGCCCGGTACCCGGGGACTGGCAGGTGCTCGTTCCCCCGGGGACGACCTTCCACCCGTGGCTCTTCAGGAGCGTCACGGCCTTCGTCGGGTTGTAAGGATACGGGTTGTTCTTGACTTCGGCCGACACGAACGAGTTCGCCGGCTGAGCGGGCACCGGCCCGTAGGTGCCGACGGCGTAGCCCTTGTAGACCTTCTGGGTGTAGAGCGGCTGGTCGACCAGGTACTGCATCGCCTGGCGGAAGTACAGCTGGTTGAAGATGGCTCCGGCGTTGCCGCCGTCGCCCGTCGAGTTGAAGTTGTAGGGGAAGTAGTCGATCGACCACGTGTAGAGCGGGTCCAGGGTGTAGTCACCGAGGCGCGGGTTGTTGGGACCGGCGACCAGGGGGTTGGACGTTGGTGAGGTCACATCGGTCAGCGGCAGGTAGCCGACGTCGATCTTGCCGCCGACCAGGGCGTTGAACTCGGCCGAGTCCGAGGTGTACGGCAGCTCCTGGAAGGTCTTGATCGTCGGCTTCACCGGACCCGAGTAGGTGGTGTTGGCCGCCATCGTGACATCCCCACTGGCATCGAACTGCGTCAGGTGGAACGGCCCGTCGACCACCTGCCAGAGCGGGTTGGTCGCATAGGTGGCCAGCGAGTTGTTGGCGCCCTTCGGGTTGCTCGGGTCGTAGCCGGCCTGCTTGGACAGGAAGGTGTAGACGTTGGCGCAGGCGGCGTCGGCAGTGCCGTAGGCGGCGGTGGCACAACCACCCGAGTCCGGTGCCGCCCCGCTGGCGGTCACGTCCCATGCGTTCGGCATCGGGGTGATCTGCGACAGCTCGTTGTAGGTGAACCAGTAGGTGTTCACGGGTGCGGTCAGGGTCATCGTCAGCTGTGTCGGGCTGTTTACCGTGATGCTCTGGACGTCGTCCGGAATCGTGCCTGGCGCGTAGCCGGCCCAGTTGGCCTTCTCCGCGTGGAGCATGTTCATCCAGAACATGACGTTCTGGCTGGTCAGCGTCTCACCGTTGGACCACTTGTAGGCATTCAGGTTGACGGTGACCGAGGTGCTGCTCGCATAGGTCGGTGCGGCGGCGAGCGACAGCGACGTGTTCAGGTCCGGGGTGGCTCCCTGGCCGAACCAGTAGAGCGGCCGGTACATGAGGTACTGGAATTGCTCGGAATTGCTGACGCTGAAGAAGGCGAGACTCATGAACGGGAAGATGTAGTTCGGCGGGGTCTGCGGCTGCTCCGCATAGGTGGCGTTCGTCTGGTTCGCCGTCGGAGCGGCGGTCCCGCTCGACCCGGAGCTGCAGCCGGCGGCCAGTGCGCCGGTGGCCAGTACCAGGACCACCAGTCCCACTCGAGTCCCGTTACGGATCTTGCCCATTCGCTTCATGCGTCACCCGATTCTGTCGTACGGCTTCTGTTGAGCGACCCGACCTCCGTCCGTTCACGAAGAGTTCAGCCGCCATTCACCTTCTTGCCCGGCACACTAAACCACCAGAGAGCGCAACTCAATGACACCCGTTGACAATGATTTCGCAATCGAATCGCATTTTGGCACCGGGACCCGTGGCGGACTTCCGGGAAACACGCCGGAAACAGAAACCGGTTCCTTTTTGGACGTCGCGGCGCGAAGATTGCCCTACGGCGCCTGTCCTGGGCCGCCCGGGAACGACGTCCACGTCGTTCCGGAAGGGGGAGACATGCTGGTTTCCGCGATTCTCGAGGCGAAGGGAGACGCAGTGGCCACCGTCCCCCGGACGGCGACCCTGGGGGACGCCGTCGCCGACCTGGTCCGCCACCGGATCGGGGCCCTGGTGGTCTCCCCCGGCGACGGGACCATCGACGGCATCGTGTCCGAGCGCGACGTCGTCCGCTGCCTGAGCGAGTTCGACACCGACATCCTGTCCCGCCCGGTCTTCACGGTGATGTCGTCCTCGGTCCACCGGTGTGCGCCCGGGGACTCGGTCGACTCCATCATGAACCTCATGACCGAGCAGCGCATCCGCCACGTCCCGGTGGTCGAGGCGGGGCTCCTGTGCGGGATCATCAGCATCGGCGACGTCGTCAAGAGCCGCATGGGCGAGCTCGAGAAGGACCGGAACGAGCTGATGGAGTACATCAGCGCCCGGTAGTCGACCGGACCGTCAGCCGGCCCGGTCGCCAGCCGGCGCGCTAGTCAGCCCGCGCGTCGGCGGCGAATCGGTAGCCGGCGCCCCGCACGGTCAGCAGGAGGGGCTCCAGGCCCGGCGTGTTGAGCTTGCGCCGCAGGTAGCCGACGTACACGTCGACCACGTTGCTGCCCGTCTCGAACGTCTGGTCCCAGACGCCGGACAGGATCTGGGCCCGTGAGAGCACCTGGTGGGGATGGCGCATGAACAGCTCGAGCAGTGCCCACTCCCGTGGGGCGAGCTCGATCCGCTGGCCGGCGCGCCAGGCCACCTTGGTGAGGAGGTCCAGCCGCAGGTCCCCGACCACCATCTCGGACGAGCTGGGCTGCTCGGCCGTGCGGAGGGCGGCCCGCACCCGCGCCAGCAGCTCGTCGAACGAGAACGGCTTGGTCACGTAGTCGTTGGCCCCGCCGTTCAGCCCCCGCACCTTCTGCTCGACCTCCGCCCGTGCCGTGAGGATGATCACCGGGGTGGCCAGTCCGCGCCCGCGCATCCAGGTGAGCACGTCGCCACCCTCCCCCCCGGGCAGCCCGAGGTCGAGCAGCACCAGGTCGACCGGTGGATCGGCCGACGCCAGGGTGAGACGGGCCTCGTCAGGGGTACCGGCCACGGCCGTCGCGTATCCCTCGGCCCGCAACCCCTTCTCCAGGAAGGAGGTGATCCCCCGGTCGTCCTCCACGATCAGGATGAGCATCAGACACCCACCGGCGACCGGTCGGCGCCGACCGACACCCGTGCCGCCGGCAGCGTGATGGCCGCCCGGCAGCCGCCCAGCGCCGATCGCCCGAGGGCGAAGGTCCCACCGTGGGCCTCGGCGACCGCGGCCACGATGGCCAGTCCCAGTCCGCTGCCGTCGCGGTCGGCGCTGCCCATGCGACCGAACCGGGCCAGCACCGTCGGCAGCTGGTCGTCGGGGATACCCGGACCGGAGTCCTCGACCGACAGGGTCAGCGAGCCGTCGGTCGGCGACTGGACCGCCCGCACCTCGATGGTGTCGACCGGTGTCGTGGCACCCACGGCGTTGTCCACCAGGTTGAGCAGTGCGCCCCTCAGCTTGGCCACGTCGACCTCGAGCTCGGCGTCGGGCACCGGTGCGAGCACCCAGTCACGGGGGGCGAGCACCTGGGCCGACTCGCTCAGGTCGGACAGGAACGAGCGCAGGTCCAGCCGCTCCACCTGCAGGAAGTCGGGTTCGAGAGCCCGGCCGAGGAGCAGCAGTCGTTCCACCAGGGCCCGCATGTGGTCCAGCTCGTCGACCACCACGGCCACCGTGTCCCGTACCTCGGTCATGTCGGCATGGGATTGGCGGGCCAGCACCTCGAGATGGCCACGGGCCACCGTCAGCGGCGTCCGCAGCTGGTGGGAGACGTCGGACAGCAGGCGCCGCTGCACGACCATGGCCGCCTGCAGCCGGTCGAGCATCGCGTCGAAGGTGGCCGCCAGCTTGCCCACTTCGTCGTCGGTCCCCTGGTCGCCGAGCCGTCGGTCGAGGTCGCCGCTCTCGATCGAGGCGGCGGTATCGGTGATGCTGCCCACGGTGCGCAGCAGGCGGCGCAGGAGCAGGTAGGCGCCGGCGACCGCGGCGACCAGAGCCACGAGTGCCTCCCCCACCCCGAGCACCAGCACCCGCCGCTGGTCGGCATGCAGCTGGAACAGGTTCGAGGTCACCAGCAGGGTGCCGACGGTGGCCCCGCCCTGGTGGATCGGGCTGGCCAGGAGCAGGGTGTCGGCGCCGTCGACGGTCATCCGGTAGGTGGTCGTCGCATGCGGGGGCGCCGCCAACAGTCGGCGGACCCCCGGGTCGGAGAGGAGTGCCGCGGTACCGGCCGACCCGAACCGGTGGCCTGACGGAAGTCCGATCATGAGCGACTCGCCCTGGACGAGGACGCGACCCTGCAGGTAGGCGACAGTGGCCGGCTCGAGGGACGCCGGGGTCGTCCTCGCCGTGGCCCGGCTGTAGCTGTCGACCTCGGAGACCAGTCCGCGGGTCGTGGAGGTGATCGACTGGTTGGCGAACGCCCGCTCGGTCTCGTAGGCGGTGACCGACAGGATGAGCGCCAGCAGGATGGCCAGGAACGCGGCGAGCCGACTGGCCGAGCCGAGCCGCCGGCGCCGGTTCGGACCGGTGCCGGTCATGCTCAGTAGTCCCCGGGCTCGCGCTTGGGCCGGGTGGTGGGGGTGGTCGGCCGCTTGGGCCGGGTGGTGGTGGTCGTCGTGGGTGGCGACTTGGGCCGGGTGGTGGTGGTCGTCGTGGGTGGCGACTTGGGCCGGGTGGTGGTGGTCGTCGTGGTCGAGCTGGTCGTGGTCGTCGTGGTGGAGGTCGTTCCCGATCCGTTCGGTGCCACCGACGCAGCGACGACCACCCCGGCCGTGACCGGAGGGGATGCGCTCGACGTCGAACTAGCCGCCACGGAGGCGGTCCCCCCCGCACCATCGGCATCCGCTGACTGCGTCACCACCGGGTGGACCGGGGAGACGACCGTTCCGACCTGCTGCGGCGGCACGGCGGTCCCGCCAGGTACGGTCGACCCGTCCGGCACTGTCGTGGTGGGGGGCGCCGACGGCACGTTCGATGCGCTGGCGACCGCCGGGGACAGCCGGGGTCCGGTGGGGAGCGACACACTCCCGGCGCCGAGCGAGCCCTGCGCGGCGACCGCGATGAGCCCGGCGCCGAGCACGGCACCGATTCCGGGCGCCACCCACCACGGGCGGCGGGTCGGCTTCTTCGTCATCGGCCTGTCCGTCGGCATCTCGCGCGACCTCGCACTCGTCGGGCCGACCGGGGTCCGGTGGCTCGGGAAGGCGGCTGTGCCGTCCGCTGTGAGGTTACCAACCGACCACCACGAGGAGTGCGTCGCCTCCCCCGCACCCCGCTCCCGGTCGCCCGGGACCGATGTCGGGTCCGGGTTCGACCCATCCGGGTCCGGACCCCGTCCCCGGGGATCGGTGGATCACCCGGGAGGAGCGTTCCGCGGCGCCACCGGCCCGACATCCCCCACCGGCCCGACGGCGTCGACCGGGCCGGTATCCCCTACCCGGACCCCGTCCGGGCGGGTCGCCCACAGGGCCAGGGCCAGGGCCCCCGTGGCCACGAAGAGCCAGTCCAGTTCCCCGACGGCGCGGCCTCCGAGGAGTCCGAGGGCGAGCACCACGCCGAATGCGACCACCAGCGCCACCGTCGCCCGGACGGCTGCGCCGACCCAGCCCGCGCCGCCGGGCGTACCCGAGGCCTCGTGCCGCGACCCGGCGAACCGCAGGTCCGTGGCCCGGCGCACGGCGAGCAGCTCGTCGAGCTCCGGTGCGGGCGCTTCCGTCCGCCCGGGCAGGTCGGTTGTCAGGGTCACGACTGCCGCCGTTCGACCACGGAGCCCGCCCACGGACCGGACTCCTGCGTCGGGGCGTGACGGACAGTGACCGCCGGGGCTGGGGCGGAGCCAGCCCCGACGGCCACTGTCGTGGATGCGTCGGTGCCGTGAGAGGTTGTCACCGGTGTGTGCACGGTCAAGGCCATCGACGTCCGATCTGTCCCCTGGAGCCCCCTGCGGGCCCTCGATCCGACCCGCAGCGTGATCGCCGTTCCTAAACGGTCCGTGAGGTGGCCATGAGAGAACCCTCATCGAGCCGGCCCGGCCCGGTGCATCGACCGGGTCCACAGTCATCCCCGGGAGCGGGTCGGTAGAGTCGCTCCATGCCCTCCGTGTCCCGTGACCTCGACATCGTCCTGCTGGGTGCGACCGGCTTCACCGGTGGGCTCATCGCCGCCTACCTCGCCGGCCAGGCGCCCTCCTCGGTACGGTCGCACCACGGCGAAGCTCGAGGCCGTCCGCGACCGGACGGGCGGGGATCCCGAACTGATCACGGTGGACGCCACCGATGCGGCCGCACTCCGTCGGCTCACGTCCCGCACCCGGGTCCTGATCACCACCGTCGGACCGTACGTGGTCCATGGCGACCCGGTGGTGGCCGCCTGTGCCGACACCGGAACCGACTACCTCGACCTCACCGGCGAGCCCGAGTTCGTCGACCTCACCTACCTGAAGCACCACGCCCGGGCCGTGGCCACCGGCGCCCGGCTGATCCACGCCTGTGGCTTCGACTCGGTCCCCCATGATCTCGGGACCCAGTTCACCGTCGACCAGCTTCCCGAAGGGGCGCCGATCTCGGTCCGCGGCTATGTCCGGATGCAGGGCACCTTCTCGGGCGGCACGGCGGCATCGGCCCTCGAGATCATGGGCCGGATGGGCCAGGGCCGGGCCGTCCACAAGATCCGACTCGAGGTCGAGCCGGAGCCCGAGGGACGCACGGTGACCATCGACACCGGCAAGGTCGGCCGCGACCCGGGGACCGGGTGGTGGGTGGCGCCCATGCCCACCATCGACCCGCTGATCGTCGCCGAGTCGGCCCGCCAGCTCCCCCGCTACGGACCCGACTTCCACTACTCCCACAACTGGGCGGGAACCAGCCCCCTGGCCCTCGCCGGCCTGCTCGGCGGTGTCGGGGTCCTCGCCGCGGCGGCCCAGGTGCCGGCCGCCCGTCGTGGGCTGGGCCGCCTGCGCCCACCGGGAAGCGGTCCGACCCCCGAGCAGCGCGACGCGGCATGGTTCGCCGTCCGCTTCGTGGGCGAGGGCGGGGGTGCGACGATCACGACCGAGGTGGCCGGTGGTGACCCCGGCTACTCCGAGACGTCGAAGATGATCAGCGAGGCGGCGCTCGCCCTGGCCCTCGACGACCTCCCCGTCACGGCCGGCCAGGTGACGACGGCCTCGGCGCTGGGCCCGGCGCTGCGCACCCGGCTGCAGGCGGCCGGGATCACCTTCACCGTGCTCGAGTAGCCGACGTGACTACGGTGGACCGGTGATGAGCGAGCCCACCCCGGTCCCACCCGGCGACGGCGGCTCGTTGCCCGCCGGTCCCACCGGGACACCTACGTGGTGGGCCACCGGGTCGCGAGGTCACGAGCGCGACGACGCTGTGGCCTGGGGCATCCCGGCGGACGCCGAACCGCGGTGGCCGGCCGTCCTGGCCATCCTGGTGGCCATCGGCCTCCAGGTCGTCCTCCCCGAGCGGGTGATCGAGGGACTGGGGCCACGGTGGTTCATCCCGGTGCTGGAGGGCGTGCTGCTCGTCGCCCTGCTCATCGCCAACCCGCACCGGCTCGGTCGCGAGTCCGCGGCATTGCGCCTGCTGTCGCTGGGGCTGATCGCCGTGATCACCGCGGCCAACATGGTGGCCCTCGGCGAGCTGATCCGGGCGCTGCTCGAGCACTCCAGCACCGGCGGCCGAGCCCTGGTGTTCGCCTCGGTGCCCATCTGGCTGACCAACGTGATCGTCTTCGGGCTCTGGTACTGGGAGCTCGACCGCGGCGGTGTGACCGCCCGGCTGCAGCCGACCCACCGCCGGCCCGACTTCCTCTTCCCCCAGATGGCGGTGCCCGGCGCATCGCCGGGGTGGGCGCCCCAATTCATGGACTACCTGTACACCTCGTTCACCAACGCCACCGCGTTCAGCCCGACCGACACCATGCCGCTGACCGGGTGGGCCAAGCTCCTGATGATGATCCAGTCGCTGGCCTCGCTGCTGACCGTGGCCCTGGTGATCTCGCGGGCCGTCAACATCCTCAACTGAGGACCCGGCGGCCACTGGCGGCCAGCAGCTTCCGGCGTCAGGCCTGCCGGGGTGCCTGGCCCTGCATCTCCTCCAGGATCCACGCCGGGTAGGGCGAGTCGTAGGCATTGATCCCGAGACGCTCACGGATCTCGGGGATGGGCAGCGCCCACACCGACTCCCACTCGATCCCCAGCATCGGTGGGGTCTCCCGACCGTGCACGTACCCGGTGAGGATGGTCTCGAGGGTGAAGTCGAAGATCTCGGGCGGCATGGTGAAGGCCATCTTGGTCATCAACATGCCGAGGAACATCGACGAGTACTGGTGGCCGAACTGGGCCATCTGGAACCCGGACACCGACACCTCGTGCAGTCCCGACGTGGCGTGCCCGGCCACCAGGTGCCAGACGTCGTGGCACTGGAGGATGCGCACGTTGCAGTAGTCCAGGGGCGGCGGCAGCTCCTGCAGCCCGAGCGAGTCGCGGTCGAGCACCTCGAGGTCGAATCCGTTCTCCACCACGAACGAGTGCATCGCCCCGCCCAACGAGTCACGGGGGCAGGCGGCCAGCTCCTCCAGGGTGAACCGGGGCGGAATTCCGCCGGCCGCAGCCTCGGCCACCCCGGGGTAGCGCAGGGCCATGGCGGCCACGCGGCGGTGGAACTCCGGCGACAGGTGCTCGGTCAGGGCCGCCGTCCGGACGGTGATCAGCGCCGGGTCCCGGCCGGCGTCGGGGTCGAAGACCAGTGACCACAGACCGGTCCACAGGTCGTCCGACACCGTGCCGGACTCGGGTGTTCCCGTCACCACCGGACCCTCGGGTGCCCCGCCCAGCCATCCCTCGGCCAGTCCGTCGTAGACGTCGACCACCAGTTCAGGGGCGACAATCGCCACGTACAGGGCCAGCGCCGCCACCTCGTAGCGGGCGGCCGTGTCACCGGCCCGCCGTGCCGCTGCGGCCCGCACGGCGTCGGCCCGTCCCCCGCCGGCCAGCACCCGGGCCCGGTAGTCGTCCGTCGTCAGCTCGACCGTCGTCATCGCTTCCCCCTTGAGACGTGTAGCCACGTCCACCGTACTTCGGCCAGCTGTCGCCACGCGGCTCTGCACTCCCGGCCCCGGCCGGTGCGGTGTGGAAGCCTGCGGACATGACTCCGACGACCGGACCGCTCGACCCGGCGGCGTGGGACCCCACCGACCCCGCCTTCCGCAACGATCCCGTCCCCTGGTACCGGGCCCTGCGCGAGCAGGCACCGGTATTCACCCACCCCGACATCGGCGTGGTGCTCTCGCGCTACCGGGACATCGACGCCGTGCTGCGCGACCGCCGCTTCGGCGTGGCGACCCCGTCACCGTGGCGCGAGATCTTCGCCGAGGGTGCGCCTCCGTCGATGCACCTCCTGTCGGAGAACTCCCTCCTGTTCGTCGACCCGCCCCAGCACACCCGGGTGCGCGGCCTCGTGGCCCAGGCGTTCACCCCCCGGCGCATCGAGGCCATGCGACCGGGTATCGAAGCGTCGATCGACGCCATCCTCGACCGGATCGACGACCGGCCGTCCTTCGACGTCCTGGAGGAGATCGCCTGGCCCGTTCCGATCACCGCCGTCACCGACCTGCTCGACGTGCCGGCCACCGACCAGGCCCTGCTGCACGGGTGGACCCACGCCATCACCGCGGTGGACGAGCTCCCCCTGGACTTCGACGTGCTGCCGGCCGCCGGGGTGGCCGCCGACGAGTTCCTGGCCTACGCGGGTGAACTGGCGGACGGCCGCCGGGCCGCCCCCGGTGACGACCTGATCTCGGGGCTGCTCGCCGCCGAGGAGGACGGCGAGCGGCTGACCCGCGACGAACTCCTGTCCATGATCGTGCTCATCCTGCTGGCCGGCCACGACACGACCGCCAGCCTGATCTCGACCGGCCTGTGGCTCCTGCTGTCCCACCCGGACTCGGCGGCCGAGGTGCGTGACGACCCGGGGGCGGTCGACAACGCCGTGGAGGAGGTGCTGCGCTTCCTCGGCCCCCTCCAGGTGGCCTCGGGTGGCGGCCGTTGGCCCGACGGGCCGGTCACCATCGAGGACACGGTGATCGAGCCGGGCACGCCGGTGCGCCTGCTGCTGGGCTCCGCCAACCGGGACCCCGACCAGTACGACGACCCGGACCGGTTCGACATCCACCGCTCCCCCATCCGACACCTGGCGTTCGGGCGCGGACTGCACGCCTGTCTGGGTGCGGCCCTCGGTCGGCTCGAGGCCCAGGTGGTCCTGCCCGCCGTCCTGAGGCGGTTTCCCGAACTGGCCCTGGTCGACGATGCACCGACGTGGCGGCCGTCATTCGTGGTGCGCCAACTGGCGACGCTGCCGGTGGCCACCGGGCGGAGCTGACGCGGGCCCCGGTCCGTGCATGCGCGCCGTCGAGCCGCGGTCCGGTCCATTCCGCTGGTGACGAACCGCCAGGCACAGGGGCCCGTTTGCCGATCCGGCGCAGGAATCTCGACGGTCGCGTCAGGATCCCGACGGCGTCGGTTGTCTTTCGGGACCCGGTAAACGGCTGAACTGCGCCGATCAGGTCGGAACGGCGCCCACCACGTTGTTCACGTGGACGCCCAGGCCGGGGAGCGAACCCTGGTTCTGGGCATCGCCGAAGCTGAACACGCCTCCGTCACTTCCGAAGAGGTTGTATCCGTGGCTGTCGGGCGAGACCACGATGCCGACGATGTTGCTCACCTTGACACCGAGGCCGGGCAGGTCTCCGTACTTGACGGCGTCCCCGAAGGCGGTGACGGCACCGTTCGCACCGACCACCCAGTAGCCACCACCGTCGTGGGTGACGGTGATTCCGACCGCTCCGGCCGGTGCGTTGCCAAAGGAGTGGGCGTCACCGAAGGCGTAGACCTTGCCGTCGGATCCGACCAGCCAGTAGCCCTGGTCGTCCGAGGTGGCGGCGATGCCCACGATGTTGTTGACGTGGATCCCCATGCCCGGGAGCGAGTTGGCGAAGGGAGCATTGAAGCTGAACACACCGCCGTCACTGCCCACCAGGAAGTAGCCCTGGTCGTCGAGAGTCGGCACGATGCCCACGATGTTGTTGACGTGGACCCCGATCCCCGGAAGCGAGTTGGCGAACGGCGCGTTGAAGGCGAACACCCCACCGTCGGATCCGACCAGGAAGTAGCCGTTGTCGGTGGAGGTGGGCACGATGCCCTTGATGTTCTTCACGTGCACCCCGAGACCGGGGAGGGAGCCGTAGAAGCCGCCACCGAAGACGAAGACGCCACCGTCGCTACCCACCAGGTCGTACCCGTGGGTCGCCGGGGCGGGCGGCGGTGCCGGTGCGGCCACGGTGAAGGTCTGGGGAGAGCCCGTGGCGGCGTAGTAGTCCGTGCCGATGCCCACGTGGGCGGTCAGCGAGCAGGTGCCCGCGGCCAGGTAGGTGACCGTGCCACCGCTCACCGAGCAGGTCCCGGCCGAGTTCGATGTCACCGACGTGGCCCCGTCGCCCGTGGTCGAGACCGTGGGAGTGAAGCTTCCACCGACGGTGCCTGACCCGGGAAGATTGGAGATGGCGGGGGTGGTCGCCGTCGAACGCTGCACGGAACCGACCGAGCAGGGCTGGCCGGCGGGGGTGGTGACGCCCCGCTGGTCGGTCGTCGGGCACAGATTCACGGTGCCTGCGGGGATGAACCCGAGAGCGGGACTGCCGGCCTTGAGGGCGATGGTCTGCGTTGGTCCCCCGTTGTCGGCCAACGTCCCCAGGGATCCGGCGATGGTTGTCGAGTGCTGGAGACTGGTACTGCCGAGGCCGCACGAGCTGTCGTCACTGATGTTGTAGCCACCGTCGGTGAAGACACCAAAGCACTCGCCCGTGGTGTTGGCCGCCAGGATGTCGGCGGAAAGGCTGGCGGTGCCGGTGCCGCCATTGTCGTTGTTGTCGATCGCGCCACCGTCGGTCGCGGAGTTACCGGTGAACGTGGAGGAGTTGACCGTGAGGGTCCCGTCACCGTGGTCGGCGTTGTCGATGGCGCCACCGTCGTAGCCTTGGGCTGAATTGCCCGAGAATGTCGAGTCGCTGACGACGAGGGTTGCGGTTTGCCCTGGGGCGCCGCCGCCATTTGTGATGGCGCCACCGTCTGCGGCGGTATTGGCGGAGAACGTCGAGTCGCTGATGGAGACGTGCACGGTAGATCCGGATCCGATGCCATTGGAGAGGGCACCGCCGACAAATGACGAATTCGCGGAGAATGTGTCGTCGACGACGGAAAGGGTTCCCGTTCCCGAGTCGTCACCGGTGTCGATGGCTCCACCGAAATCCGCCCCCGTGTTCCCCGAGAACGTGGAGTGGCTGACGGTGAGCGTTCCGGTGCTGCCGTCTCCGACGTCGATGGCACCGCCGTTGCCGTTGGGGTTCCCGCTCCCGTTTCCGTTCTCGAGGGTGAGACCCGACAACGAGACAACCGCACCGTTGGAGATGTTGAAGATTCCCGAGGCGTTGTTACCGCTGATGGCGAGGGCACTCGCCCCGGGCCCCGTGATCGTCAAGTTCTTGGTGATGTCGATCACTCCGTTGGTCAACGTGATCGTGGGACAGTTCAGGGCGAAGGTGATGGTATCGCCAACTGCGTCAAACGTCACTGCCTGCCGCAGGGATCCGGCGCCCGAGTCATTGCAATTGGAAACCACTGTGGACGCCTGCTGAAAGGACCCGGCGGAACAATTCTGGCCGGCATCGGTCGTGACGCCCCGCTGGTCGGTCGTCGGGCACAGATTCACGGTGCCTGCGGGGATGAACCCGAGAGCGGGACTGCCGGCCTTGAGGGCGATGGTCTGCGTCACTGATGTTGTAGCCACCGTCGGTGAAGACACCAAAGCACTCGCCCGTGGTGTTGGCCGCCAGGATGTCGGCGGAAAGGCTGGCGGTGCCGGTGCCACTGTTGTCACCATTGTCGATCGCTCCACCGTTGATCGCGGAGTTTCCGGTGAACGTGGAGGTGTTGACGGTGAGGGTTGCATTTCCACCGTAAGCGTTATCGATCGCACCACCGCTGGCGGCGGAGTTTCCGGTGAACGTGGCGGCGTTGACGGTGAGGGTTGCATGCCCACCATTGGCGCCGCTGTCGATGGCACCACCCTCTTCTGTAGCCGAGTTCTTCGAGAACGTCGACGCGTTGACGGTGAGGGTTCCAACTCCAAAGCGACCGCTATCAATCGCACCACCGCTGGCAGCGGAGTTTCCGGTGAACGTGGAGGCGTTGACGGTGAGGGTTGAGGTTCCATCATAGTTGCCGCTGGCGATGGCACCGCCAATTAGTCCCGTAGCCGAGTTGTTCGAGAATGTCGACGCGTTGACGGTGAGGGTTGCAGTTCCAAGATAGTTGCCGCTGTCGATGGCACCGCCACCGTATATTCCCGTAGACGAGTTGTTCGAGAACGTCGACGCGTTGACGGTGAGCGTCCCTGTGGATCCATTATCACCCACGTCGATGGCGCCGCCATCTCCGTACGGGTTGCCGCCGCCGTTTCCGTTCTCGAACGTAAGTCCCGACATCGAGACAACCGCACCGTTGGAGATGTTGAAGATCCCCGAGGTCCCTCCCCCGCTGACGGCCAGTACCGAGGCTCCCGGTCCGGTGATGGTCAGATTCTGGTTGATGTCCATCACGCCCGTGGTCAGTGTGATCGTGGGACAAGCCACGCCAATATTGAAGGTGATGAGGTCACCGGCCGCGGCATTGGCCACGACGTAAGGAAGGGAACCGCTGACCGTCGAATCACCCGAACAATTTGTGACCGATTGAGTCGCGGCCCCGGCCACGGCGGCGGGCACCTGGGAGGCGACCAGGGCCACCGACCCGGCGGCCAGCGTCGCTGCCAGGATCCGCGACAGACGGCGGCATACAGGGGTTCGTGACATCGGGCTAACTCCTCGTTCGGGCCGGCATGGTGGTCGACGCCACGGAGTCAGGCCCCGCCCTCTCCGCCGAGGAGAAGTTTGCGTTTGTAATGAGCGTTTACTCTTAGGACATCAGCGGATAGGGCG
>Ga0302279_10005317_pt1 | contig 14473 bp, 10 predicted proteins | sample III_Bog_N3_3_FD_194541 | JGI IMG/M metagenome (GOLD analysis project Ga0302279, IMG submission 194541) | Peat permafrost microbial communities from Stordalen Mire near Abisko, Sweden - III_Bog_N3_3 | ecosystem: Environmental > Terrestrial > Soil > Wetlands > Peat | place: Sweden: Abisko...
TCTCGAAGAAGACGGTGCGCGCGATCGCACGCGCGATGCTTGGAGAGCGTTCGTCGGGCGAGTCGAGCGATCAGATCGCAGATCTCATCGCGGCGCAGGCCGGTGGTTCTCCCCTGTTCGCGGAGGAGCTCGCGCGTCTCGCCGCGAGCGGACGCGACGCCACCAGCGCCCCAACGATCGAAGCCGCCATCCAGGTGAACCTCGACGCGCTCGACGACCACGCACGCGCCGCCGCGTCGCTGCTCGCCGTCTTCGGCTTGCGAGGGTGGGACGCAGGGCTCACCGCGCTAGGCGTGGCGAACGCGGCCGACACCCTGCGCGCGCTAGGCACGAGCGAGCTCATCGTCGAGCAGGCCTCGTCTCGCTTCAAGGACACCCGCGAGTGGGCCTTCAAGCACGCGCTCATTCGCGAGGTCGCCTACGCGGCCCTGGGCGAGGCGTCGATGCGCGAGGCGCACGGGCGCGCGGGCCGATGGCTCGGCAAGATGGGCGAGGACGACGCGACGGTCGCGCGTCACCTCGAGCTCGGCAAAGAGTGGGTGCTCGCGGCGTCGTACCTTGAGAAGGCGGCACGTCGCGCCCTCGCGACCCACGCCCTCGCCGATGCCGTGTCGCTGTCGGAGCGTGCGCTGGCCTTCGCGGAGGACAAGCCGACGCAGTTCGTTCGCGCGCAGCTGCTCGATGAAGCGTGGGCGCGCCAGGACGCGCGCGCAGGCGAGCGTGACAGCGCGGTGCGGGCGATGGCCGAATCGGTGCACGACACGGCGAGCGAGGTCCGGGCGAGCGGGGCGCGCGTGCGCTACGAGGACGCGTGCGGCGGCGACGCGGACACGAACACGCGCCTCGGCGACGTCCTGAAGCAGGCACAAGACGCTGGGCTCGTGGACGAAGAGGCACGCTGCGCGGCGGCGCTCGCCGCAAGGTACGCGTTCGCGGGGAACCTGCAGCGGGCGCAAGAGGTCGCCGATGGGCTCCTCGCGCTCTCGAAGAAGCACTCGATCGCGGGCGGCATCGTCGACGCCTGGCAGACGCTGGCCGTGGTGCATCAGGCCCGCGGTGAGGTCGGTGCCGCGCTCGATGCACGAAGAGCCGCCGTCAGCGCCGCGAACGAGGCCGGGCTCAAGGCGCGTGAAGCGACGCTCACGATCAACATGGGCTTCGCCCTCACGACCCTCGGCGCACGAAGCGAGGCTCGCGAAGCCATTCTGCGCGGCATCGCCATCGCGCAGCAGGTCGGCTCGCCAGGTACGGTCCGCCATGGCCAGATGAACCTCCTCTGCTGGACGTCGACGTTCGGCGCCGACAAAGAGCTCGATGCGCTTCTCGCCGAGCCGCGCGCGACAGCAGACGCGGCCATCGGCGGCAGCTGGGTCCAGCAAGACCGCGCGACGCTGGGCGTCCTGTTCTATCGAGGCGTGGAGCTGCTCCTCGGCGACGCACGCTCGCAGGCCGAGAGCGCCCGCACGCTCCTACGGGCGGCGTCGCAGGGCTACCGCGCGACCAACATGTTCGACGTCGTCCCCGTCGCCTTGGGGCGCCTCGCGGAGGCCGAGCGTCGCTGCGGCGATCCCGAGAAGGCCTATGCCCTCGCGCGTGAGGCGGCGGGGCTGCTCGACGACGGCTCACCCAGCCTCCTCAACGAAGCCCCCGTGTTCCTCGCGCTCCACGACGCAGCGGTCGCACGGGGTTGCCTCGACGAGGCCAAGAGCGCGATCGCGCGCGCCATGCCAAGACTCAAGAACCGCGTGAAGAACCTCGCAGGGACGCCCTACGCGCGCGTCTTCCTCACGCAGCTGACGATCAACGCCGGGCTGCTCTCGGCCGCCCAGGACTACGGGCTCGTGCCGGCCGAGATCGCCGCGATCCTCGCGCTCCCAGGCGACGAGCCGACGGCGCCGTCAGTGTAGGTAGCGACGCCACTCTTCTTCGTAATAGTGGACGAGCACCTGGTTGTTCAGGTGATTCACCTCCACCGGCACCGCCGTCATGTCGGGTGAGAGCACGAAGAGCTGCGGCAGGATCTCGTCCGTCAGATAGCTGAGACCCTTCGGGAGCGGTGCGAAAGGGGCGAAGGGACGCGACGAGACGAGCGTGTAGCCCCACTCGCCGAACGAGGGGACGAGCGCGTGGTACGGGCGGACAACGAAGCCTGCGGCCTCGAGCGTGCGCGTCACGCACCAGAACGATTTCCGCGCGGCGAGAGGCGACGTGCTCTGCACCACGGCGACGCCGTCGTCGGCGAGCCGCGCCCGAAGGAGCTTGTAGAAACGGGCCGTGTAGAGCTTCCCGAGCGCGAAGTTGTTCGGGTCGGGGAAGTCGACCACGGCGATGTCGAAGCGTCCGAGCGCGGCTGCGCTCTCCGCGAGCCAGACCATCGCGTCGTCGTTGACGACGTGGACGCGCGGGTCATCGAAGGAGCGATGGTTCAGGACCGCGAGCCAGGGGACGACGCGAGAGAGGCCGGTCATCGCCGGGTCGAGATCGACGAGGGTAACGCTCTCGACGTCGGGGTACTTCAGGATCTCGCGCGCAGCGAGACCGTCACCGCCGCCGAGCACGAGCACCTTCGCGTGACGCGGAGCCGCGGCGAACGCCGGATGAACGAGCGCCTCGTGGTAGCGGTACTCATCGACCGACGAGAACTGCAGGTTGTTGTCGAGAAAGAGGTTCATCCCGCCGTGACCACGCGTCACCACGATGCGCTGGTAAAGCGACCGCTCCGCGAATACGACCGGCTCGGAGAAGACCGAGTCGTCCGCGAGCGCGCTGAGCTTCGTGCTCAGGAGGAGCGCTACGGTAAGCACGAGAATCACTGCGACCGCACGCGCTCGCACGGCGGCAGCCTCGCCGAGCGATGCCCCGAACGCCCAGGTCCCCCAGAGCGCGCACGTTGCGCTCACGAGCCCTGCGACGACCCCGGCGCGCACCATCCCGAGCTGCGGAAGCGCCACGAGACCGAAGACGAGCGAGCCGATGAGGGCGCCCGCGTAGTCGACCGTGAGCATCCGCGACGTGAGCTCGCGAAACGAGCTTCGGCGGCGAAGCACGCGCAGAACGAGCGGGATCTCCGCGCCCGTGAGCACGCCGGTCAAGCCGACGAGCCCGTACATGATCGGCTGCACGAGCGTCGTTCGCGCGAACGCGAGGAACAGGATCGGCGCGGAGAGCCCGCCCGTGAGAGCGCTCGCGAGCTGGCAATGAAGAAATCGATCCGCAGGCCGCAGCGTGACGTGACGCGAGAGCCACGCGCCGATACCGAGGCACGTGAGGAAGACGCCCGTCACGGTGGCGAGCTGCGTCACCGTATCGCCGAGCAGATAGCTCGCGACCGTCCCCGCGAGGAGCTCGAAGACGAGCGCCGCGCTCGAGGCGACAAGGACCGTGAGATAGACGACCGACGGCGACATCCGAGGCGAGCGGCCGAGCTACTTGCCGCCGAAACCGCCCGAGCCACCGGCCCCGCCGGCGCCGCGACCCGACGGAGAGCAATTGCCGTCGTCGTCGCAATCCTGGGCGACCGATTGTCCCGGCCCCGCCGACTGGCACGCTTTGCCGACCTTCACGACGAAGAAGAACGCGAGGGCGAGCAGGAGGTACGGCGCGATGCGGCTCCCGCTGAAGAACGACTCGCTTGCACCATCGGGCGTCGGATCCAGCGGTGTGCTCGCGTGTACGGCGCCGACATTGACCCCGAAGGCAGAGTCGATGAGCGCGGAAGGGATCGTACGCGCGAGCGTCCAGTTGACCTCGCTCCCCGACGCCTCGCGCGAGATCACCGTCGATCCCGCCTCGAAGTCGTGCGCGAGCACGGTCTCGCCAAGGGTCACCTGCCAGTAGAACTCACCGAGCACGTGGGTGACCGACGCGTGACCGCTGTTGCGAAACCCGTAACGCGTATCGTGATGCTTCACGCTCTCTGGGAACCTCGCGGCGTCGACCTCACCGCCAGCCAGCGCGAAGCCGAGCCGCCAGATCCCCTCGTCGCAGATGAGCCATGCGTAGCCGCGATCGGCGTTGTAGAGGAGGTACTCCTCCCATGTGAAGGTCTCTTCCTCGATGTTCGTGGCGCGCGTCACGTAGCCGATGACCACCCACGGCGTCGCGTCGAGCGCCCCTTGCGAGCCGAGGGGAATGGCCGGAGTGAGCCGGCTTACGTCCTGCTGCGCGATGACCGTGTGGGTCGCGACGTCGGCCAGGGCGCCGCAGTATTTGCAAACGAAGCGCTCGGCCTTCGGGTCTTTCCGTGCGGGGAGAGGCGCGCCACACGACGGACACTTGATCTCGCCGATGGCAATCTTGTGCTCGGCGCGCTCGCCGCTTCGACGATGGACTCCGAGGGCATCGAACGTGGTCTCGACGCCAACGAACACGTCGACGGCGCTCGAGCCTTCGACCTGCTGGATGCTCGCGCGCGACCCGTCCGCTGCCGAGAGGTCTGCGAAGCGTCGAACCGTGCCCGGGGCGGCCGAGAACGGGAGCTCCCCCTCCGCCGACGCAAACGTCCCCTGGCTCACCTCGTCCACGACGAACGTGCCGTACGGGCCTAGGTCGACGGAGACACCCGGCGCGAGCCCTTCGATCGCAGGCGGCGTCGCCTCGACCTGCTGGAGCACGTACCAGCGCCCCATCGCTTCTTCGATCCAGCTGGGGCCGGTCCCGTCGAAGATGGCGTAGTACTCCTCCCACGTCCCTCCGGCCGGGTGCTGCATCACGACACGGCCGTGCACGAGGAACGAGCGCCCCTGGAACACGCCGCCGTCCCCGTGGGCGAGCGCCGTATCGTTGAAGACGACGTCCGCGACCTTCCCCATGTTCACGAGGTCGCGATCGGTCCGGACGACGACGTGCTGGCACTGAGGGCATACGAGCGCCATCGACGCGCCCGCCTTGAACTCGATGGGAGCCCCGCAGCTCGGACATGCCCCCGACGCGATTGCCATTGCCGTGATCGGGTCACGCCGTTCGGGACGTGTCAAACGAGAACGACCGTCCGCGATCTTGGCCGCGCAGCGATGCACCCCCACTTTCCGTTTCCTCACCGGGCCGTCTTCGCCTTAGCGTTCGCCGCGAGCATGAGCGTCGGCATCGAATGGATCGTGGATGCGGACGGGTGCGACGCCGACGCGCTACGCGATCGCACCCGCGTATGCGACGTGCTGGACCGGATCATCGGCGACCTCGACTTGCACGTCGTGGGCGAGCCCCACGTCCACACGTTCGGCGGCGCGGCTGGCGTCACGGCGCTCTATCTGCTCACGGAGTCGCACCTCGCCTGCCACACGTACCCGGAGCGCGGCATCGCCACCTTCAACCTCTACTGCTGCAGCCCGCGGCCCGCTTGGCCGTGGCGTGAGGCGCTCGTCCACGCGCTCGGTGCGTCGAATGTCACCGTGCGGTCCGCCGTACGCGGTGCGGGGGGCGTCGCTTTCGACGCGATACGTTGAACGAGCACTTCGCCGTGACGTCTGATCGTGGTGCTGCTGCAACGCAGAGGCAACGCGTCCTGCTCGCGAGCGTCGTCGTCGTCGCGACCTCGGGAATGATCTACGAGCTCGTCGCGGGGACGCTCGCGGCGTACTTCCTCGGGAACGCGGTCACGCAGTTCTCGATCGTGCTCGGGGTCTACCTGTCGGCGATGGGGGTCGGCGCGTCCGCCTCCGCGCGCCTTGGCGGACGCCTCACGGCGCGGTTCGTCGAGGTGGAGACCGCGGTCGCGCTCCTCGGCGGCAGCTCGGCTGCGCTGCTGTTCTTCGCGTTCGCCCGAGCGACGTCCGTGGGCTACTTCCGCGTAGTGCTCTACGGCGACGTGTTCGTGATCGGAACCCTAGTGGGTATCGAGCTTCCGCTCCTCATGCGGCTCCTCAAGGAAGACCTCGGCTTCGACGAGAGCGTCGTGCGTGGGCTGACCTTCGACTACGTCGGATCGCTGTTCGCATCCGTCCTGTTCCCTCTCGTGCTCGTCCCGTGGCTGGGGCTCGTGAGGACCGCCGCGCTCTCGGGCATCGTCAACGCCCTCGTGGCGTGGGCCGGCGCGAGATTGCTTCTCCCTGGCAAGGGGCGCTGGGCTCGGCAGGTGGGCTCTCTTGCCGTGGCGGCCACGCTGGCGACGGTGATCGTGTACGGCCGCACCATCGCGCAACTGACGGCGGATTAGACTGCGAGAGATGCGTAGACCATGAGCGGATCCGGGCTCTCTCGCCGCGAGATGCTGAGCACGCTCCTCGGCGTCCCAGCCGCGGCGCTCGCATGCGACTTGTCGGACCGCTCCGGGCTCCCCCCTGGCGAGATAGTCTTCCCGGTCGAGCGGCGCGGCCATGCCGTTCGCGACGGAGTCGCGGCGGTCCCGGCGAGCTGGACGTCGCCAAAGGTCGTCATCGTTGGCGGCGGTATCGCCGGACTATCGGCGGCGTGGAGGCTCGTGCGGGCAGGCTTCACCGATTTCGCGTTGCTCGAGATCGACGATGCGCCCGGGGGCACCGCCAAGAGCGGCGCGAACGAGGTTTCGGCGTTCCCCTGGGGCGCCCACTACATCACCGTGCCGATGAAGGAGAACGTCGCGCTCGTGCGGCTGCTCGACGAGGTCGGGATCGTGTCAGGCACGGACCCGCACGGCGAGCCGGTCATCGACGAAGCGTTCCTCTGCCGCGAACCGCAGGAGCGCCTCTTCTACCGCGGGACTTGGTCCTCCGGTCTCTACCTGCAGGCCGGGGCGAGCGAGAACGACCTCGCAGAGCTCGCGCGCTTTCGAAGTCGCATGGACGCGTTCGCGTCTGCCCACGACGGGCGTGGACGGCGCGCGTTCACCGTCCCCATCGCGCGCTGCTCCGACGACCCGGCGTTCACGGATCTCGACCGCATCTCGATGGCGGACTGGCTGAGGCGAGAGGGCTTCACGTCTCCACGCCTCTTGTGGACGGTCGACTACGCATGCCGCGACGACTACGGCGCGACCCCTGCGCAGACGAGCGCATGGGCAGGCGTCTTCTACTTCGCCGCGCGTATCCTCGCACCGGGCACCGATGGTCAACCGGTCGTGACGTGGCCCGAGGGGAACGGCCGCCTCGTCCGCCACCTGGCCGCGTCCGTTGCGCCGCACGTCCAGCTCGCGTCCTCCGTGTTCGACGTGGTGCCGCTCGCAGCGGCCGAAGGAGGACCAAAGCCCCGCGTCGACGTGCTCGCGCTCTCGAAAGAAGGGCCGGTCGGATACCACGCCGAACAGGTCATCCTCGCGACTCCCCAGCTCGTCACGAAGCACATCGTTCGACCGTACCGCGACGACCGCGCAACACGACCGGCGCATCTCGATGACTTCGTGTACGGCGCGTGGCTCGTGGCGAACCTCACGGTGCGCGAGCGCCCCAGGAGCCACGGCTTCCCGTTCGCGTGGGACAACGTCCTCTACGAGAGCCCATCGCTCGGCTACGTCGTCGCCGGACATCAGCGGGGCAAAGACCATGGCCCCACGGTGCTCACGTACTACCATCCGATGACGGACGAGGACTCCGGGCACGCGCGGAGGCGGCTCCTCTCCGCGACCCGCGACGAGTGGGCCGACGCAGTCTTGACCGACCTCGGCTCCGCGCATCCTGACCTCACAGGCCTGACGACACGCCTCGACGTAATGCGTTGGGGGCACGCGATGATCCGGCCTGCGCCCGGCTTCGTCTGGGGCGCGTCGCGACGACGAGCATCGCTCCCCTTTCGCAACGTCCACTTTGCCCACTCGGACCTGAGCGGAGTCGCGCTGTTCGAGGAGGCGTTCGATCAGGGGCTGCGGGCGGCCGAAGAGGTACTGACCGCGAGGAACATCCCGTTCGAGTCGATGCGATGAGCGCGACGACCGGCGACGCACGCTGGCTCTTCTCGCGTCGCATGGACCTCTCGGTGTTCGGCGGGAGCGCGGTGCTCTCGCTGGCCCTGCTCTTCCTCGGAACGTGGATGCTGCCCGCGCTGACCGAGACTCCACCGTGGGCCTGGGTCGGGGCCGTTCTCATGGTCGACGTGGCGCACGTGTGGTCGACAGGCTTCCGCGTCTACTTCGACCCAGAGGAGCTACGCAGGCGCCCCGCGCTCTACGTCGGCACTCCGGTCATCGCGTACCTGGCGCTCGTTCGCCTCTACGCCGCGGGGTCCGCGGTCTTCTGGCACGCCCTCGCCTACCTCGCGATCTTCCACTTCGTCCGGCAGCAAGCAGGTTGGATGGCCCTCTACCGCGCGCGCGCGGGGGATCGCGACCTCGCGACCCGCCTCATCGACAACGCGGCGATCTATGCGGCGACTTGCTATCCGCTCGTCTTCTGGCACACGCACGCCCGGAGCTTCGACTGGTTCGTCCCGGGAGACGTCCTTCGCGTACCGGCTTGGGTCGACCGAGTCGCATTCCCGCTCTACGTCGCCGCGCTCTCGACCTACGCGGTCTCCGCCGTCTATCGGGCTGCGGTCGGACGTGGGGCGTCGCCGGGGAAGCACCTCGTCGTCGCGAGCACCGCTGTGTGCTGGTACGCCGGCATCGTGGCGTTCGACTCCGACTACGCGTTCACCGTGACGAACGTGTTCATCCACGGCATCCCGTACGTCGCGCTGATCTACGCGTACGAGCGGTCGCAGCAGCCAAAGGCGAGCCAGAACCACCCCACCCACCGCGCCGGCCTGGTGCGCATCGTCGCGACCATCTGGGCGCTCGCGTACATCGAGGAGCTCGTGTGGGACCGCTCCGTGTGGAACGAGCGCTCGTACCTCTTCGGGCCGCCGTGGAGCCTCGGTCCGGCGCTTGGGTACCTCATCCCCCTTCTCGCGGTCCCACAGGTCACGCATTACGTGCTCGACGGGTTCCTCTGGCGTGGCAAGACGAACCCCGGTCTCGCAGCGCTCTTCCCCCCGTCGCGGTCCGGGTCGGTGGCGTTGTCGCGAGCGAGTACCGCGAGCTTAGGATAGACTTTCGCACAGGATGCGACACACACTCCCCCGTCGCGCGCACCTGTCGCGCCGCTTGTGGAGCGATGCGCGGGGGGCGACGATCACGGAGTACGCGCTGATGATCTTCCTCGTGGCCGTGGTCGCCGCGGGGGGGTTCCGCGTCTTCGGGTCGTCGGTCGGCGGAGGGGTCACGACGGCCGAGAACAATCTCAAGTCGACCGATCCGCCCCCCAAGGTCGGAGACAACGGGAGTGGCGCTGGCGAGGCGGAGCACGGAGGAACGACGCTTCGAACGTCCCACGGCGCGAGGGCAGGGGGCGACGAGGGAGCGCGCGCGGCGGAGACCTTCGGAGGGCCCCGATCGCGAGCGCAGCCGAAAGAAGAGTCGCAGTTCGCCAAGTTCGCGATGATCGCGCTCGGCGTGATCGGCGCCGCGGCCGCGTTCTTCGCCGCGATGAAGGGGAAGCACGCGAGGTAGACGTGGAGCCGTTCATCGTTGCGACGCCCGGGCAACTCCTTGTAGCGTCGCGCCTCGCCTGAAAGGCTGATTCCTATGCGCATCCCTATGCAGCGAACAGCAAGCGGCGCCGCAGTCGCGTGCCTGATCCTCGTGGCGTGCGGAGGTGGCAATGGGAGCGCCGGCTCCGGCGATAGCGGAGCCGACACGGCCCAGCCGTCCCACGACGCCACGACCCCGTCCTCCGACGCAGGAGATGCGACCATTCTGCCTCGCGGCGATGCCATGGCCGACGGGGCGCATCCTGCCGACGGTCCGGCGGGCGACGGGACCGCAGGCCACCCGGACAGCGGAGGATCATCGGACGCCGCGGACGATCATTCGGCCGCAGACGCGCTCTCGGACGTCCTCGGAGACAGCAGCGTGCTCGGAGACGCTGGCGACGCTTCCCCGCTTGGCTCGCCAGACGCGTACCCCGGAGACGCACACACGACGGAAGGGGGGCTCGACGCGCACACGGCGTCCGATGCCCACGGCGAGGCGGCGCTCGACGCGCAGGCGGACGCCACGGTCGACGCTGGCTCGGACGCGGCAGCGAAGCCACCAACGTTTCTCACGACCTGCGCAGGTGCGCACACGACGCTTACCGGCATCGTGCATGCGCCGAACGGGATCGACCCAATACCGAGCGTCCGAGTCTACGCCGCCGAGAGCATCAACCCTTACCCGACGAACTACTGCGACAAGTGCGCCGCACCGATTGACCCTGCCTACACGGCAACGACGACCGCGGTCGACGGGAGCTTCAGCCTGGACCTCGACACCGTCCCGGCAGGCGCGACGATTGACTTCGCGATCCAGATCGGGCGCTTCCGCAAGCACACGAACGTGACGGTCACCGCGTGCCAGAGCGCCGCTGTGACGCCCGCGACGGCGACCGTGCTCCCGGGCACTTCGGCTGCTGGCGACATTCCGAAGATCGTCGTCTCGTCAGGGTTGGTCGATCACCTCGACGTCGTGCTGACCGCGCTCGGCATCACGCAGTACGACTGCTACGAGGGGCGCGAGACTGCAGGGTCGAGCACTTCGACGTGCCAGCAGGTGACGGGAAAGAACATCGCCGACGTCATCGCGAACAGCGCGTCGCTCGACGCCTACAACATGGCCTTCCTGTCGTGCGCCCCGGGCGCCTACGCAGAGTTCATCACGACGCACAGCGAGGCGACAATGAACGCGAACACGCAGAGCTGGGTCGCGGGGGGGGGCCGCATCTTCGTGACCGACACGGCGTACGACTACATCGCGCAGGCGTTCCCAAGCAACATAGTCTGGGCAGGGCCGGCCGGCACCCCGCAGCCGGTGGACGGCGCGAACATCGGCTGCGCTCCGGGTGGGACGAACGCGCACTCGACGCTTTACTCCGCGACGATCGACGACTCGTCTCTCGCAGTGTGGCTCAAGAACCTCGGGCTCGCGTCCGGAACTCCCGCCGTCGTGAGCATTCAGGGATTCTACCAGCCGTGGTCGACGATCTCGTCGTTGCCGGCGTCCACGTCGCTCATCGCGGACGCGATCATGCCCATCAACCTCACGACGAGCTGCACATCGCCCACGATGAAGGACGTACCGCTGACGACGCAGTTCGAAGTGCCGACGTGCGGACGCGCGGTGTTCAGCTCGTTTCACACGTACACGGGCACGGGCGTGAGCGCGATGGCCGCAAACGAGAAGATCATGGAGTATCTGATCTTCGCGGCGGCGGTCTGCTCGGGCTAGGGTGGGTGCCCCCACTCGCCACGCCCTCGCGGGTCGTATGGCGCGTAGTCAGGGCGTTTGGAATATCAGCATCGAGGCGCTTAGTGCGGGGGCGCTGTACGGATCGGCGTTGTTCAGCGCGAGCGTGTCTTGCGTCGCCAGGTACGGCGCCGGGTCCGCGGCGTCGATCCGGTAGATCGAGACACGCGATAGGACGCTCAGGTTGGTGATGCGAAGCCCGACCACGATCGGAGCTGTCGTCTTGTTGACGACCAGGACGGTCACGCGGTCCGGTGTGTCCATTCCCGCGTATGCCGAGATCTGCACGGCCTCGGGATTGCTCACGGAGACGCTCGTGTCGGCGTAGCGCAGCCCGTGGCCGTCGGCGTTGTGCACGAGCTCGATGCCGCCGAACGCGTAGGTCAACCCGGCGTTATCTCCGTATGGCCACAGCGCCGCGAGCTCGACCCCCATCGTCTGGAAGACACCAAGCGAGTCAACGGTCGCGAGGCCGCTCGAGATATGGTTGCGACCTCCAGGGAAGTACTCGGAGACTCCGAGCCCGGTACCCGGATACCCGGCTGCAATGTGGCTCTGGAGCCTCGTGATGATGTAGGCCGGCCCGTTCAAGTGATACTGCGACGTGATCCAGGAGCCCTCGTCGTAGGTGGTGTCCCAGTAGCTTCGCGGCCCCTGAACGATGGCCTGAACCTCGGCTGCGGTGAGCGGTGACGCCGCGTTGTCGAGCGCCGAGACGGCCGTACCGCCGAAGGTCGCCTGGGGGTACCAGTGGAAGTCCCACGTATCGAGAAGGCGTACTCCGGCCGCCGCGCTCGCAGCGCTCACGTCGGCGAGAAAGTCATCCATGTACCAGCGGCCGAGATCGCTCCACTGGGTCTGCGACGGATCGTGCCAGCACTCCCAGCCGTCGTACCCGAAGTGCGCGGGCCCGACGATGTGGGCGGTCGGCGCGACGGTCTTCACGCGGCTCGCGAACGTGAGCACCCGCTGCGTGAACTGGGGCCCCGTCACGCGATGGCCGACGGTCACGCCGTCGGAGGCGACGAGCGCCGCGCCCGTTCCTCGCTGGAGCATCGGGAAGTTCGACTCCCAGAGGTCAGCCTCGTTGTCGATGCCCACGAGCATCGAGGTCGGCCCGGGGGCGTTGATGTCGCCGGGGAACTGAGCGCGCATGTAGGCGAGCTGTTCGTCGGTATAGACGACGCCATCCGTCAGATTGGGAGTCGCCGCGTACGGCGTGGGCTTCACGAGCACTTCCTGGTTGAAGTACGCCGCGATGTTCCAGCCCGCCTGGTTCCACGGAATGTTGGAGTTGACGGGGCCCGCGACGTAGTCGTTCAGCACGAACGGCACCATCGTGGCACGCCCTGCGGCCCGGTTCGAGGTGAGGTCCGCGAGGTCCTGGCCAGCCGGGGCGGCCTGGTTCGGGAGATTGGCGGCGAACGTGAGGTCGCTCGTGTAGCCGTTCTCGAGACCGCCGTTCGAGACGTTGGTCTCCCAGTTGTAGCTGTTGCCTCGATCGCCTCCGCGCCTCGTCAGGGTGACGCTGCTCAGGATCGACGCCGGCAAGCCCGTGCTGGTGTCGGCGTTGATGCCGTAGATGAGAGGCGAGATCGGAGCACGCCCTTCGGCCGTGAAGACATCGACCTCGATGTTCACCTGTCCCGGCCCGAACGTGGCAGGAGGTCCGGCAGGCGCCGCGACGTCGGTGTGCGCATCGTGGGTCGCGTCCACCCCTGCGCCGTCGGGACGGTTTGCCTCGAGCGCTCCGTCACTCGCACGCGCCGCGTCCTCGCGCATGGCGTCGCCCCAAGCCGCTTCCTGGGCGCCGTCGCCGGCGCTCCCCTCGTGTGGGCTCGCCTCGGGCGCACCGTCGTGGCGTCCCCCGGCGTCGACGACCGTGGCGTCCTGCGGAGTCGCATCGAGAGGCGACGCTTCACGTGCCTCGCGACCTCCGTCAAAAGCCGCCTCGTCGACAAGAGTTGCGTCGTGAGAGCCGTCCGCCGTGGCCCTCGCTCCGTCCGGTAGGGGAGCGTCGTACCCGCCGGCGTCGTGTGCGTGCGCATCCGTCGCAGAAGCTTCGGTATGCCCATCGGTGTGCGGCCCTCGAACGCCCCCTTCCCTCGGATCACCCGACGCGCTTCGGTCCGAACGCGCATCGATGGGCCCATCGATCCCGGCTCCCGCCTGGCACCCTGCGAAGCCCAGCAGGGCCACGAGCGTCCATGATCCAGCACGAGCCCCGCGACGCATGAGGTCACGGCACCATCCTCGTGCTTGACGGTCAAGTGGTGCCCCCACTCGCCACGCCCTCGCGTGGAGCGCGTCGCGCGCGGATGGCGCGGCGGTCTCCCCCAAATTCGTCCTCGCTCGCACCCGACTCGCGAATAACGATGGGCTCGTTCCCGGCTGCGGCTGCGGGCGAATGGGGGAGACACTCGTTTGGCTCGCTGCGTGTGGGGGGCTCGCCTGGGCAGCGGTCTTGCGTCACGGGCGTGGAGCCGCGAGTGGCACGTTGCGTCTGGGCCCGAGGGCGTGGCCGGGCTTCGCCTTTCGGCGCACGCTCCGCGCCGTGCTTCGTGCTTCGCTCGTGGGGGCTCGCGCTCGCACGTCACGGATCCTGCGCCACGGGGCTTGAGCCCGGCCACTCTCCTCGGGCCCAGGAGACTCTCATGTGCCCTTCGTCGTATTACCCTCGTTCGTCCGCTCACTCGCAAGCCGTACTCAAAGAGCGCGCGGCCCAGATGCGGCACGCTCCTGCGGCGTCTGAAGCTCGGCTCTTTGAGGCCATCCGTGGCGGTCGGCTCGGAGTCACGTTTCGTCGGCAGGTCCCCCTGCTCGGTCGGTTCATTGCCGATCTTCTCGCGTCCGAGGTGCGGCTCCTCGTGGAGATCGATGGCGGATATCACGCAGCTCGCGACGCGGCCGATGCTCGCCGGGAGCGGGCACTCGAGCTCGCGGGGTATCGAGTCCTTCGGCTCGATGCGGAGCTCGCGATGCGCGATGTCAAAGCTGCCGTGGCTGGCGTCGCGGCGGAAATCACGGACCTCCGCGGGGAGTGAGCTTGGCGAAGCGGAGCGCGCTACGCGCGCTCGCATGCTCGGCTCGCGGGCGCGGCTGCGGTCGTAGTTCGCCCCGACGCGTTCCTCGCTTTCTCCGACACGGTCGTAGCTCGCCCGGACGCGTTGCTCCCTTTTTCCGACACGGTCGTAGCTTGCCCGGACGCGTTCCTCGCTTTCTCCGACACGGTCGTAGCTCGCCCGGACGCGTTGCTCCCTTTTTCCGACACGGTCGTAGCTTGCCCGGACGCGTTCCTCGCCTTTT